>OLNH01000270.1_pt1 | contig 50890 bp, 49 predicted proteins | sample 1643101 | NCBI WGS metagenome assembly OLNH01 (sample SAMEA3136758, study PRJEB25190) | human gut metagenome | biome: human gut; feature: human-associated habitat; material: faeces | place: Austria | collected 2013 | reverse complement strand
TTAGAAAAATATGATTATGAAAGCTGAAGAAAATCAGACTGTATACTTAGCAAAGCGAAAAGAGCCCAAATAAAAGGCTCTTTTTTTATATATATTAGTATATTGTACTTTACTAATATAGTAAACCGTGCTATACTATATATGTAGATGAGGGAAGCACAAAGAAAGGAATGATTAAAATGACTAAATCAGAAATTTTTAAATTAGCACACACTTGGACGAAGAAAGCTTTTGAAGACAATCGCGCAGAAGGTTCTTATTTAGCACATTTTTCTAAATTCTTGAAACGTGCTTACCAAATCGCAAAACAAGCTGTCCCTGAAGATGCAGTTGCATTTGGATCTAGCAGCACAAAATTCAAAGGCGTTAAAATTTGGTTTGCTGCAAAAGAATATGGCGTGGGTCGCAAAGCTCAACGGGAAGCACAAGGCAAGTTAGCAGTTAAAATGATGAATGACGTTCAGGTGCAAAAGGAAACTGAAAAAGCTGTTTTATTAACGTTTAACACAGCGTATGGCGAAAGCAAAAAATGGTTCCCTAAAAGTGTATTAGTAGCTTAAATTAAGAATTAGGAGGAAAAATCATGATTTTGAATAAAGAATATTACTATTTAAGTCCATCTGGCAAAAAAGAATTAATTAGCGGTAAAGTTAGCCCCTCTAATTTGAAACGAGCAAACATCCCAGATAAATTAATAAGAGACTACTCTTTGGCCCACGACAGGGTACAGACAATATCGGGATTAAAAAATTCACCAGGCTATGCTACCGATAACGGGAAAATCAGATTCGAATCTGATACAGCAGAAGCAAAGAAAAAATTGAAAGCTGCGCATAAATCCATTGAAGATTTTTTAGAGACACAGCAAATGTTAAATTTTGGCATTATTGACTTTCAAAAGATTTTAAAACTACTAAATTCTGACGTTTCAGCTTATCAGATTGAAAAAAAAACTGGTATCAGCCGTATGGCTATTGGGAACTTAAAAAACGGAACGTCAGAAGTCTCAAAGATGATCGTTAAGAATGCTTATATGCTAAGTGAATATGCAAAATCGCTTGGAATGTAGGTGAGTTTATGCCGAAAAAATATAATTTAATTGATAAGAGATTTGGAAAGTTAGTCGTTAAGATGAAAGGTAATGTTACGAAGCAAGGGCAGATGTGGGAATGTGCCTGTGATTGTGGCAATGTAGCTATCTACAGGACATCAATGCTAATTTCTGGAGATGCCGTAAGTTGTGGATGCCTGCGTCATGATCCCAGCATGAAGCGTAACGAAGCAAGAAAAGCTCAAAAGGTAAACGGAGTGGAGTTATTCCGCTTTGAAAACGATAAAGCTATGCCATTCAACTCAACTGGAGCTAAAGGAGTTTCGAAATATTTACTAAAAAATGGCGGAACTAAGTATGAAGCTAAGATAGTCATTAATGGTACTACATATCGTAAAAAAGGATTTGATACTATTGAAGATGCTAAAAATTATCGCAAACAGCTAGAAGAATTATACTTACCAAAAAAGAGCCAAAAATAAGGCTCTTTTTTAGTGCAACTAACTTTTAGCAATAGTTTCCAAAAACTTTAACTCGTTGACAAAATAGAGATAGTAGTCATTCGCAAATTTTCGAACGGCATCTGGCGGGTTGTCATGGTTGATTTTTACAATCTGTTCGCAAGTGTCATATACTACTGAGCGTACATAGTGACCTTCTAATTTCACATAGCCAAATTCATTTTCAAAATACATAAAAATTCCCCCTTCACATTGAGATACGCAAAAGGGGAGGATAATTATTTTCTACTATTATATTTATCGTTTATAGGACTGTTTAATTGAATTCCTCCAATTCTAGCCAACTATTTTGGTTATCACGCAATTCCCAACGCGCTTTCTTCGATAGTTCATCATTTTGTAGCAGCGTGATTTTGTTCTCAGACGGTTTTGCATCTAGCCCGTCTAAGCCGCCAGCACTTCCGCCTCCATCATGGCCGCCAACTAATCCTGCACGAGCTACACTTCTGGCACCGTCTAATTTGCTTGTTGCATGAATAATTGCCGTAAAGCCATACTTTGCTCGAATCTTGTCAATAACTAAATCTAATCGTTCGTCTGCTATCTGCTGTTCAGGTTCTTCGAAAAGATTTAACTGCCGCTCTCTTGTGTAGATTAATTTAGAGTAGGTGACACCTATATGGCGAATTACCTGTCCTTTGTAGTATTTGCGGAAAATTGAAAGACAATACTGCACTAATTCCTTTGTGCTATCAGTAGCCGGAACTTTCATTTGATGCGAAAATCCTTTGCTAGATTCTGACATGGACGTTCCGACATATAAGTGTACACATTGTGCTAAACAGCCGTGCCTTCTAATGCGAGCAGCAACCTGTTCTGCCATTTCTTTTACCACAATTTCAATTTCATTTTGACGGATATAATCTTTTGGTAACACTTGACTGTTGCCATACGATTTTTCTTTTGGCTCTGGGGCGGGTTCCGATAGAATGGTGCGATCAATCCCATTCGCATGATAGTACAGTTGCGTCCCCATTACACCAAACTTTTTCTTTAGCTTGTAAACATCAGAGTGAGCAAGTTGATAAATAGAATCAATTCCCATGTTATAAAGATTCCGCTTCATTCGGCTGCCTATTCCCCAAAAGTCAGTGATATCCTCAATAGTCCACACTTTAGAGGGAACATCTTGATAACGAATTTCCGCTACGAAATTATCATCGTATTTTGAATAATTGTCGAGAGCCAGTTTAGCAAGAAGAGGATTGTCACCAATTCCGACTGATACGATTAATCCTAGTTTTTCTTTTACTTCTTTTTGAATGTGTCCTGCTAACCGTCTGCGTTTAATATATCGTGATTCCGATTTATCGGGATAAAACAAATTCAAAGAATGGGTAACATCTAAAATGGATTCATCGATCGAGTAAACAAGTAAATCTTCGTCTGCGACATACTCTCTAAAGATATCGTTTAATTTCATGTTCTCTTTAACATACAAATTCATACGCGGCGGAACTTTAATAAGGTCGGGGTGGTCAGGTAGATTATCTGCTCTTGTGACGTTCGATATACCAAGTTCTTTTTTAGCGATAGGAGACGAGGCTAGAATGAGGCCGTTCCCGGTATTATCCGCTTGGCTCATGACTACTAACATCGTAGACAGCGGATCTAATCCTCTTTGGCTGCATTCAACGGTGGCGTAAAATGATTTAACATCGATGAATAAGATATCCCTAGTTGGTTCTAACCGATAATCAAAATTCAATTCCATTTTCACCACACTCCTTCGCTTTAATTATACGAACGTATGTTTGTTTTTGTAAAGCGAACAGATTGTTAAGAATTAGAATATTAATGACTAGAAAAAATGACCATCCTTTTGACCTTCCTTTTATTTCAAAAGGTAAAAACCTCTAAAGACAAAAAGAGATACAAACCCTTATTTAATAAGTTTTGTATCTCTAGTGAAAACCACTGAAAACTATCAATGGAGACGGCGGGAGTCGAACCCGCGTCCAAACACATCGCCACCCAAAAGACTACGCTCATAGTCCGCTCTTTTGAAATTCGCTAGGTAAAACGCCGAGGGACAGGCTTTTTACTTTGCTAGTCTGATAATCTCTTCTAAATTTTACAGACGGAAAAACTTAGCGTATCCCACTAAATTTGAGACCCTTACCCGAGCACATGGGTGATGCCGGGAGGATCTACGCTAACTGTTTTTAGGCAGCTAAAGCGTAAGAGTTTTCGTTTTTAGCAGTTATATTTAACTGTAACGTTTTAACGTAGTCGTAACCTACGAAGCGCCATTCAAGCTCGAACTATGCCTGTCGAATCCGTAACGTCCCCGTTATATAGGGCATTACAGCAAAAATAATTATAACATGAAAGCCAGACGATGAAAAGTCTGGCCACTTATATAATTACTTAGATTAAGTCAAAGTGCTTCAAAGCATGAACAATTCCACCGTCAGTATTACTTTTTGTAATAAAATCCGCTTGCTCTTTTAGTAATGAGACACCATTTCCCATCGCAATTTTGATATCGCAAGCTTCAAAAAGCGCTACATCATTTGGGCCATCCCCAAAAGCGTAGGAGGGGATATTGGTTAATTGGAGTTTTTCTTGTAATAGTTTCACCGCATTTCCTTTTGAAACCGTCTTTTTCACGGTATCAAGTGAAAAAGGGGTGTTGCGATAAAAATTTAACTGAGGAAAACGGGAGGTATAATATTCATCATTATTTTGTCCTAAAATTAAGAGCATATTGACTGGTTTTGTCAAGTAGCCGTCTGGATTAAGGGGCGGGACAGGGGTGTGAATAAAATTATATGCTCCTAATAAAAAATCATTATGTTCATTACACCAAATTTCTCTTTCATTATAAAAAGAAATAGCATCGTCATTTGTTTTTGCTGCTTCATAAACCTCTTTAATTAATGCTTTATCGTATAAATCTGAATAGATAACGTCGCCTGCAACACGGATAAAAGCACCATTCATAATAATATCACTGTCAATATTAGCTTCTTTCATAATGGCAGCAACTTCAACTTCTGTGCGTCCAGTGGCTATAACAGGTAAGATATTATTTGCTTTTAATTGCGTCATAGCTTGGGCAATTTCTGGGCGTACTTGAGATTTATCATCTAGCAGTGTGCCGTCTAAATCAAAAAAAGCGGTTGCTTTATAAGTCATACATCATTCTCCTTTTTATGTGTTCACATCACTACTGTAGCAAATTAATCATAGGCTGACTAGTAATTTTAATTGAAAAATCGCAGTGAACAAGACTTAAATTTTGGTTGTCACAAATTTCTATTGTTCTTATAAGTAAAAGGACTGCTTTTGGAATAGATAGGAAGAAGTTTTCATATCTTTTCTTAACAAAGGGTGAAAAAACCGGCAAGCTTACTTGAAGAAAATGTGAAGTTGTTGGTCTTGCTTATCAATTTCAGTTATACTATGGGCAAGGAGTGAAGCAGTTGTGATTTTCTTATACGTGGGTATTATTATGTTGGTTATTGGCTTTTGTTTCTTTTTATTTCCGGCTAAAAAACCGAATCTAATTTATGGTTACCCCTCTGTTTTAGCAAAAAAAAGCGGCGAACATTGGCGCTATGCTCAAAAAGTAAATAGCCTTTTTTTATTAGCTGTCGGTTTATTGTGCACGTTGATTGGATTTTGGCTAAAAGAAACGGGTAATACGAACTATTTTATTGCGGAAATGCTTTTAATTCCATTTCCGATTATTGGAGTTTTTGCTGGAACAGAAGAATTATTACAGCGATTTGATCACCGCCACGCACCAAAAGAAACAGAAAGGTAGGGGACAAAAATGAATATTTTGATGATTGAAGATAATGAAGCTGTATCAGAAATGATGCAGATGTTCTTTTTAAACGAAGGCTGGGAAGCAACATTTCAATACGATGGTCAAGAAGGATTGGATGCTTTTTTGGCAGAACCCGAACACTGGGATATGATTACGTTAGATTTGAATTTACCTGGTTTAGATGGTATGGCAGTGGCACGGGAGATTCGTAAAATCTCCAAGACAGTACCAATCATTATGCTAACTGCTAGAGATTCAGAAAGTGATCAGGTGATTGGTTTGGAAATGGGGGCAGATGATTACGTTACCAAACCGTTTAGTCCTTTAACCTTGATTGCTCGCATGAAAGCCTTGCATCGCCGCAGTGAGTTAGTGGAAAATGTGGCAACAGAAAAAGAAGACGATGAAAGCTTTGATATTGTCACCAAACATTTCAAAATGAATACAAAAACGCGGGAGGCTTACTTAGACGATACTTTAATTGATGGTTTAACCCCTAAAGAATTTGATTTGCTCTATACATTGGCAAAAAAACCACGGCAAGTTTTTTCTCGCGAACAGTTGTTAGAATTAGTCTGGGATTATCAGTACTTTGGGGATGAACGCACAGTGGATGCACATATAAAAAAATTACGGCAAAAAATTGAAAAAGTAGGACCACAAGTTATCCAAACGGTCTGGGGTGTCGGTTACAAATTTGATGATTCCGGGGTGGCCTAATGCGCTATCTTTATCAGCAGTTAATGGCTTTTTGGGTTGTCATTGCCGTAATTTTGTTAATTGTTGGTATTTCTTTTACCCAACTGACTAAACAAACGATGGAAGATAACAATTATCGGCAATTATTTGGTTATGCCGAATCGGTAGCAAAAACAGCACAAAACTATGCTGAATTACCTAATGCTGGTGCTACAACACCAGATGACAGTTTGCATAATTCCCTGATGTTTACTGAACTTGCCTTAAATCAACAAGATGTTAATTTTGTTTTTATCAATAAAAGTGGAAAGTCTACTTATCCCAATAATGCCAACGTTCATTTTTCGATTACTGAAAGCCAGTGGACGGCTTTAAAGGCGGGAGAACGGCAGAAAAAAACTTCTGATACCAATGTATTTGGTGAAAAAGAAGTGACCTCGTATGCTATGGTGCCTTTCAATTTGGAAGGTGAATTCTATGGGGCATTAATTGTTACACAGCCGGCAAAAAACATTTCAGATAGTGTGAATGCAGTCACATTGAACTTGTTTAAAGGCTTCATTATTTCTAGTGTGATTGCCTTAATTATCAGTTACTTTTATGCCAGCATGCAGGTACGACGTATTAATCGAATGAAAAAAGCTACCAAAGAAATTGCCAATGGAAATTTCGATGTGCAATTACCTGTGCACGACAAAGATGAATTTGATGAGTTAGCCGACGATTTCAATAAAATGACGGTTTCATTAAAAGAATCCCAAGAGGAAATTGAAAGACAAGAAGAGCGTCGTAAACAGTTTATGGCAGATGCTTCGCACGAAATGCGGACACCGTTAACGACAATTAATGGTTTACTTGAGGGTTTGGAATACAACGCCATTCCTGAAAATCAAAAAGAAAATGCCGTTCGCTTAATGAAAAATGAAACGGAACGATTAATTCGTTTAGTAAATGAAAATCTGGATTACGAAAAAATCCGTACCAATCAAATTTCGATTGTAGTTAAAAAATTCAATGGTACAGAGGCATTAAAAAATATTTTAACCCAGTTAGATGCAAAAGCAGAAGCCGCTGGTGATACGTTACATTTTGATGTTACGGAGCCAATTGAAGTCTATGCAGATTACGATCGTTTTGTGCAAATCGTTGTAAATATCATCCAAAATGCCATTCAGTTTACCCAAGATGGGGATATTTACGTTAATTTGAAAAAAGGATATTTAGAAACTATCGTGGAGATCAAAGATACAGGAATTGGCATGAGTCCAGAACAACAGCGTAATATTTGGGACCGTTATTACAAGGCTGATCCTTCCCGTAAAAATCGCAAATTTGGGGAATCAGGACTAGGGTTACCGATTGTGCAGCAATTGGTTCGTCTGCACAAAGGTTCCATTAAAGTTGATAGTCAATTAAATGAAGGAACAAAATTTATCATTACTTTTCCGGATGTTGAAATACCAGATGAAGCAAAAGAATAAACCAGGAGCAAATCCCTCATTATACAATGAGGGATTTGCTCCTGGTTTTTAGTTGTGCTTAAAAATATTCCAACTATAAATCAACTTGTTTCAAATTATCAACTAAGGTTTCATCAGTGGTTAAAAGATAAATCACCAAGTCTTCTTTTTCAATTAAATCTTGAAAAAGACTAAAGAGTTGTTGGCGTTCGGGAATACTTAATGCTGAGATAATATCTTCAAAGCAGAGGATTTTATTGTGTGCCAATAAAGCGCGAAAAAGTTGTAATTGGATTAATTCCACACTCGTTAAATTATCTAATTCTTTATTTAATAGAATATCTGTGATGGCTAATTCTTTTGCCAAGGGAAGATCTGTAATTTTTTGTTTATAAAACTTATTGGAAAAACCCATCAAAAGATTGTCAGTTAGTGAAAGATAAGGAATAAAATCCGGGGTTAGACTGATTTTACCCACATCAGCTGTCAGACGTTGTAATTCCCGCTGGAAATTTTGTTGTGCTTGTGCTAATGTCTCGCCGTAAAAAACTTTAAAATGCTGCTGTGCGATAATTTTTTCCATAAAAACACTTCCTTTCCCATAAATGAGCTTTAAAACTAGTTAAAAAGTAACTTGTTTCAAAAAATAATTAAAAAATTTGATTTAGTGTTTGAGACTTAAGCGAAATTTTGCCCACAAAGCCCCAAGTGGTATACCAATTCCGAAATTAAGTAATAACAAGACGATGGTCTGCCAAGCTGTTTTACTGAAAACACTAAGCCAATCACGACTACTAATAAAAACAGAACGAATCAATAGGGGATAATTTTTGGGTAAACGAATCCCAAATTGTGTTCCCTCATCTAAATTCGCTAAATCATTGGCACGAATGATCTGTGCCGCATGGGAATGGACATTTTCACAAACACGTTGGACAAAGGGTTGGAAAATAAGCACCAAACAAGTTAGTAAGCCTATTACTAAAAGAGCAGGTAAAATAAACTCATAAATAATTTGTAATGCTACATGTAAGTGCGAACGCCCTGAAGCAACAAATGTTTGTAATTCCCGCTGACGCTTTTGAAACGTGTGTCCAGAAAATAGAAAAGTGAAAAGAGTTAACAATGTTAAGATAACGAGCATGAAAAATAAATAAATATTTTTCATTTGCGTAAAGAAAAGGTGTAATGGTGTAACCCATTGCTTATTTTCACTAACGGGATTACTCGCCAACATATCTTGTAACCCATGATAAACTACTTGAGCTGAGTTCACTAAGCACAGCGCAAAAAATATACCGATAGTCAAAATGACGAGTGCAATAAAGTAAGGAAGATATATTTTTTTATGATAGCGTAAACTGGCAACTGCATAATGAACTGTCCGCATCTTTTTCACCTCATAGAAATTATACGAGGTGAGTTTGAACAAAGTATGAAGTTGTTTTTGCAAAAAAAAGAAGTTCCGGTTAAAAACCGGAACTTCAGCTTAAGATTTATTTATGGCCTTCAGCTTCATATTGCTTATAGGTTTTCGTTTGGTATAAATCTTGTGTTGATTTATCACCATGTTCGGAATAAACGCTTGTAGATTTATTGCCTAATTTACTTTCTTGTTTGCCTAATTGATCCAGTCCATTTTTATAACTGAATTTTTCGGGATCTAACTCTTTCAAATTGCTGCCAGTGTAAAAGCGCAACAGGTCTCCATTGTTGATTTGATCAGAAGTAGCAAGCTGTTTGCTGACTTCTTCTTTCCATTTTGTGACCTGTGTTTTTAATTGTTCATCTGGGGCAGTAATAGCTTGACCTGTTGCATTATCATAAAGTGTACCGCCATAATAAGTGTATTTATCTGTAACAAAATCGCCATCACGGAATGACACGAGCTGCTCATGCTGTTTAGAGAACAAATCTTGTCCTAACTGAATGTAATTTTTCGTATCTACGCCCAACAAATGTAACAATGTCGGTAGGGCATCAACTTGGCCGCCATAGGTTTGATTAATGCCACCTTTTGATTGGCCTGGAACGTGAATCATATAAGGGACACGTTGCATTTGCGCATCGTCGTAACCTGTCCAAGTTTCTTTGTCTTTACCTAAAAGTTCAGCTAAGTTTTTATTGCGGGAAGTAGAAATACCATAGTGGTCACCATACAATACGATAACAGAATTATCATATAAACCACTTGCCTTCAAATAATTAAAGAATTCCTCTACGGCCCGATCTAAATAGTTGGCAGTAGCAAAATAACCATTAATAGTTTCATCATTTGTATCAGCCATTGGAAAACCAGCTTCATCATTGGTAAATTGTGAATATGGGAAGTGGTTTGAAACAGCGATAAATTTAGAATAAAACGGTTGTTGCAATTGTTCCAAGTATTTGACAGACTGTTCAAAAAATGGTTTATCATGTAAACCATATTGGAAAGAGTTGCTGTCATTGACATCATAGTAAGAGGCATCAAAGAAATTTTGATATCCCCAACGTTTATAGGTTTCATTACGGTTCCAAAAAGTTCCTGCATTTCCGTGGAAGACGGCACTAGAGTAACCTTGCGTTTGATTTAAAATATTTGGTGCTGATTGGAATGTATTTTTACCACCTAATTGTGTCATCAAAGCACCTTGGTTCAAGCCGAATAAAGAGTTATCCATTAAAGTTTCTGCATCAGATGTCTTACCGGCTTTAACTTGATGGAAGAAATTATCAAAACTAAACGTACTCTTACTGTGATAAAGGCTGTTGATGAAAGGCATAACTTCATGTTCTTTTCCTTCAGCATCCTTTAACTTGTAGTCAATTAAAAATTGTTGCGTACTTTCTAAATGAATGTAAATGACATTTTTACCCTTTGCCATACCAAAATATTCACTATTTGGTGCGGCATAATGACTTTTTACGTAACTTTCGGCTTCTTTCATATCATTGGCACTGGCTTGTGCTCTGACTTGTGAAGCTTGATAGGTTTGTACGCCATCGTAAACAGTGAAGGCATTGATCCCTAAGTATTTGACTAAATAGTCGCGAGAAAAAGTTCGCGTTAATAATTCTGGTCGATCAACTTCAGCTAAGAATAAGTTACCAGAGAAGATCATCACAGATAAAGTCGAAATAGCAAAGGCCATTCGTGCGCGAACTGGACGTTCTTCCATTTTGATTTTTTTGGTAAAAAGTAAGGCCACAATGACAACAATATCAACAAAATAGAGTAAGTCATAAGGGCGGAACAAGCGGATTGCACTTTCGCCTAAGCCGCTTGCAACTTTACCAGCGCCAAGCATAGTATTAATTGTAATAAAGTCGGTAAATTCACGATAGTAAGAGACGTTAGAAAAAAGTAATAACGACATCAAAAAGTAAATTACCATCATGGTTATATAAGAAGCTTTTGTGCGTCTCACGTATAATGCAATGGACAACAAGAATAATGTTGTTGCGATTGGATTAATAAATAAAATGAAGTATTGACGCAGACTTTCAATGCCTAAGTTGAAATCAACAAAATAGGCAAAAATGTTTTTGGCCCAAAAAAGAACGGCTAATAATGCAAAGAAGCCCAGCCGTTTATTTAAGAAAGCGGGAGTTTTAATATTTTTCACTGTTTTATCCTTCCTTTTCCAAGTCTGCTTTTGCAAGCTGTAATGAAAAAATGAAAATGTACACTGTTTACATTTTACTAATCCCCTTTTTTTCTGTCAATTGAAATTGCGATGAGACCAATTAATTAAGTAATTCTTTAACTTCAGAAATGACAGACAAACGTTGTTATTTTTGCTATACTTTTTTTGAAAGAAGAGCAGGTGAAAGTATGAAAATTCAAATGAATAAATTTGGCGTCAAAAAAATGCGCCAACACTATCCATTAGTGCAAGTTGATGATATTGTTTCAGATTTAAAAACAACATCCGGTTGGGTGGATTTCGTTGATCAAAATGGCAATTTTTTAGCCAAAGGTTATCTTGGAAAACAAAATAAAGGGATTGGCTGGGTACTTTCTTGGCAAGATGAATTAATTGATCAGGCTTTTTATGCCCGTTCTTTTGCCAAGGCCAAAGGGATGCGGCAGGCTTTGTTTAACGATGCTGCTACAAATACCTTTCGCCTTTTTAATGGTGAAGGAGATGGTATTGGGGGCATTACCATTGAATGGTATGATCATTATGCCATTTTTTCTTGGTATAATCACACTTTGTATGAAGAAAAAGAGAAAATAATCGCTGCCTTTAAAGAAATTTATCCTGAAGTTTTAGGAGCCTATGAAAAAATCCGCTTTATTAGTGAACTACCTGAATCCACTCATTTATATGGTCAAATAGCCCCCGAGCCTTTAATTGTTAAAGAAAATTTTGTTAATTTTGCCACATATCTAAATGAAGGCTTAATGACAGGAATCTTTTTAGATCAGCGTTCTGTGCGGGGGCTACTAGTTGATGGTTTAGCAGCCGGCAAAACATTATTGAATATGTTTAGCTACACGGGTGCCTTTTCAGTTGCAGCCGCAATGGGCGGTGCCAGCAGTACTACAAGTGTTGATTTAGCCAAGCGCAGTTTACCTAAAACTCGTGAACAATTTGAAGTGAATGGCTTAGATGTAAGTGCACAAAAAATACATGTGATGGATGTCTTCAATTATTTTTCTTATGCTTTAAAAAAAGATTTGAAATACGATGTGATTGTTTTAGATCCACCGAGCTTTGCTCGTAATAAAAAGCAGGTGTTTAAAGTAAAAAATAATTATGGTCAGCTAATCGCTGAAAGTCTTCCTATTTTAAGTGATGATGGAATTATTATTGCATCGGCAAACACAGCAAATGTTACATTGGAAAAATTTCAGCAAATGATCGAAAAAGAGTTTATAACAGCGAAGGTCGACTATCGACTATTGGCTACCAAACGTTTGCCTGTTGATTTTCAAGTAAACCCAGCATTTCCTGAAGGCAATTATTTAAAAGTTTTAATCTATCAGGTGACCCAATAAGATAGATTTTGCGCAGATTGATAGTCAATATAAAGGTAAAAGGGGCGAAAAAATAATGCAAGTTACAATAAAAAATGTCATCTTTGGCAAAGGAACACCTAAGATTTGTGTGCCGCTAACTGGGGAAGATTCTCAGGGACTATTAAGACAGGCACAAGTTGCGGCAACTTCTGTTTGTGATGTGGTAGAATGGCGCGTGGATTATTTTACAGATTATCAAAAGCAAAATGAAGTGTTAGAAGTGTTGTCCCATCTGCGAACGGTGCTAAAAGAAAAAATTTTATTATTTACTTTTCGGACAGCAAAAGAAGGTGGCGTAGCAGATTTATCTTTACGTGAGTATCACAATCTTTATGTGGCGGTAGCAGAAAGTGGTTTAGTAGATATTGTCGATGTGGAATTGGAAAGAGCGGAGTTTTTAGGCCGCGGCTTTTTGAATCAATTAAAAAAACAAAAAACTGCCTTACTTTTGAGTAGTCACAACTTTGATAAAACTCCGGCAGATGGTGAACTGGTAATGAAACTTGGTGTCATGCGCCAATTTGAAGCGGATTTTGGGAAAATTGCTGTGATGCCTCATTCACTAAAAGATGTTTTACGTGTAATGGGGCTGTCACAAAAGATGCAAGGATTAGCAAGTGTGCCCTTAATACTGATTGCTATGGGAGATTTAGGCAAAGTTACGCGGGTAGCGGGTGAGTTGATGGGGTCTGTGATGACATTTGCGGCTTTAGAAGAAAGTTCTGCTCCGGGTCAAATTGATATTACCAAAATGCCGGAAATATTAGCGGCTTTGTCGTTAGAGGAGTGATATTTCGTGGCAAAGAAGAAAATTGTTAAAACAAATGCAATTCGGCTAGTGGAACAAAAAAAGATTTCTTATCAAGAATATACTTATGACTGGCAGGAAAATCATCTGGGTGCTGATGAAGTCGCTGCTAAATTGGGCCAAAATCCAGCACAAGTTTTTAAAACACTTGTGGCAGTTGGGAATAAAACAGGGGTTATTGTCGCTGTCATTCCCGGTGATCATGAATTGGATTTGAAAAAATTAGCTAAAGCTAGCGGTAACAAGAAAGTGGAAATGTTACATTTAAAAGATTTAGAACAAACAACTGGCTATATTCGCGGTGGCTGCTCACCCATTGGCATGAAAAAATTATTTCCTACTTTTATTGACGAATCTGCTAGAAAATTTGCTACAATCATGATTTCTGCTGGTAAACGTGGCTTGCAAATGGAAATTGCGCCCAAAGATTTGGGCGCTATAGTTCGAGCTAATTTTGAATCATTAACGGAATAACAAAACACGATGATCGCTGTTTGCATTTTTGCCAGAGATCATCGTGTTTTTTTTATTAGAGTAAAGACAATTATGATTTTTACAAGCAATAAAATAGACCAAGGTTATTGCATTAAAGAGCTGAAAAAGTCTGTTCAGACTTTCTTTCAGTTTTGCCAACTCGCAATTTCCGCAGCTGCTTTGCCGGCCACATGTCCAGTACAGAGGGCAGTGGTAACATTGTATCCTCCTGTATAACCATTGACATCTAAGACTTCTCCGGCAAAGAACAATCCTTCACGAAGCTTACTTTCCAGCGTTTTGGGGATAACTTCTTTTAAGTTAATTCCACCACCGGTCACAAATGCACGTTCAAGTCCAAAAGTACGGATAATGGGAATTTCAAAGTTTTTGGCAAGGGAGACTAAGCTTGCCAATTGTTCACTGGTGACTTTTTCTGCAGGTAAGTCACTTAAAGACAATTTTTCTAAATAGAACTGTAATAAGCGTTCAGGCAGCCACTGAGTCAAAGCATTTTTTAGACTTTTTTTGGTCTGGCTGCGAGCTGTCAAATCGTCTAACAGCATCTCTTTTGTTTGGTTAGGAAAACAATCTAAAGAGACGAGCACACTTGATTTGCCAGTACGCAATTCTTGGTTGATAGCATAGGAACAGCGAAGTGCTGCTGGTCCAGACAAGCCAAAGTGAGTAAACAGTAAATCCATGGTGTGAGCAGTCACAACTTTTTTGCCAGATAAAACACTTAATTTGACGTCTTGTAAAGAGAGGCCTTGCAATGTTTTTGCCAGAATAAATTCTGCTTCTGAAATTAACGGCGCTTCCGTTGGAAAAAGCGGCGTCACTATATGTCCACAAGATTTTGCCATTTTATAGCCATCGCCAGTAGAACCTGTTGCAGGATATGTCTTTCCGCCAGTGGTAATAATAACACAGGGTGCTTCAAATTCTTCTTTATCACAACGAATACCATAAACACGCGTGTCATCATGAACAAGTTTTGTTACAGGCGTATTGGTCAAAACGGTAACATTTTGTTTTTTTAATTCATCAAATAAGGCATCTACAATTGTTTTGGAACGATCTGTTACTGGAAAGACTCGTCCATGATCTTCTTCTTTTAAGGGGACATTGCGACTATTAAAAAAATCCATGATATTTTCATTATTCCATTGTGCAAAAGTACTATATAAAAATTTGCCATTGCCTGGGATATGGGTAATTAAGTCATTAACAGGACGATTGTTTGTGACATTACACCGGCCGCCACCGGTTAAGAGCATTTTCTTACCCAATCGTTTGTTTTTTTCTACTAATAAAACAGTCGCATCATTTTCTGCTGCACTGATAGCGGCCATCATACCGGCAGGGCCCGCTCCAATCACGATTACATCGTATTTTTTTTCCATGATTTCACCTCTTGCTGCAGTGTAGCATAGTTTGGAATTTTGTTCTATTATCAAATAATTCTGACGATAACCACGTTTTTTGGTAAAATGAAGACGTGACAAATATTTTACTCGGAGGGAAATTATGACAAACGCAAAAGAGTATATTCAACAAGTCCAAAAAAGTCTACACGAAAAAGATCGTGATCAAACAGAATTCTTACAAGCAGTGGATGAGTTTTTCTCGACAATTGAACCTTTTTTGGCAGAACACGACGAATATCAAAAGAGCAATTTACTGCAATTGATTTCTCTGCCAGAACGTGTCATTCAATTTCGTGTTCCTTGGCAAGATGATAAGGGCGATTGGCAAGTAAACCGAGGATACCGGATTCAGTTCAATTCAGCTTTGGGTCCTTATAAAGGCGGATTGCGTTTTCATCCAAGTGTGAATTTGAGTATTTTAAAATTTTTAGCATTTGAGCAGATTTTTAAAAATAGTTTGACAGACCTACCTATTGGTGGCGGTAAAGGTGGGGCAGATTTTGATCCAAAAGGTAAATCGGACAACGAAATTATGCGTTTTTGTCAAAGTTTTATGACCGAACTTGCCAAACATGTGGGACCGGATACCGATGTTCCAGCTGGTGATATTGGTGTTGGAGGTAGAGAAATCGGCTATTTATTTGGTCAATATAAACGTTTGAAACAATATGATGCAGGTGTTTTAACCGGCAAACCTTTAGAGTTTTGGGGAAGTAAAGGTCGGACTGAAGCAACTGGATATGGTGTTGTCTATTACGTGAAGCATTTATTAGAAGATAAAAAAGACAGTTTTAAAGAAAAAACAGTCATTGTTTCCGGCAGCGGTAATGTAGCCATTTATGCGATTGAAAAATTAAACGAACTCGGTGCAAAAGCCGTAACTGCCTCTGACTCCAGTGGTTATGTCTATGACCCTGATGGGATTGATTTAGCTTTACTAAAAGATGTAAAAGAAGTTCGGCGAGAAAGATTAACTGCTTATGTTAAAGAACGTCAAAATGCGCAGTACTTTGAAGGTGATTCTGTTTGGAACAGTGAAATAAAAGCAGATGTTGCTCTACCTTGTGCCACCCAAAATGAAATCGATCTTAAACAAGCCAAATTAATGGCAACTAACGGAATAAAAGTGGTCGCAGAAGGGGCGAATATGCCGTGTACGATGGAAGCTGCGGAATACTTTATTGACCAAAATATTTTTTATTGCCCAGGGAAAGCAGCAAATGCTGGTGGGGTAGCCGTTTCTGCTTTAGAAATGGCCCAAAATTCACAACGTCAACAATGGAGTAAAGAAGAAGTGGATCAACAGTTAGATGATATTATGCTAAATATTTATCAAAATTGTCGCGATACTGCCGAGCGCTATGGCAAAAAAGATAATTTAATGATGGGGGCTAATATTGCTGGTTTTGCAAAAGTAGCAAAAGCCATGTTAGCTCAAGGACTTGTCTAAAGCTGGCAAACAGGTTGAATTCATGGTGTTTTCTTACAGTAAGTTACTTGAAAAAAAAGCATAAAAAACGTAAAGTATTACATGTATTAAATTTATCCATTTCAAGGAGGAGCTTAAATGTCACATATTAAATTTGACTATTCAAAAGTAGCACCATTTGTTAATGAACATGAATTAGGCTACATGCAAAGTCAAGTCACTGCAGCTCATGAAGCATTGCGTAATGGCACAGGTGCTGGAAGTGATTTCATCGGTTGGGTTAACTTACCAACAGAATATGACAAAGAAGAATTTGCTCGTATTAAAAAAGCAGCAGAAAAAATCAAATCTGATTCAGAAGTATTAGTTGTTATCGGAATTGGGGGTTCTTACTTAGGTGCCCGCGCTGCCATTGATTTTCTAAATCATTCATTTTATAACTATATGAATGCAAACGACAAATCAGCTCCACAAATTTTCTTTGCTGGGAATTCTATTTCTTCAACTTACTTAGCAGATTTAATTGAAGTTATTGGCGATCGTGATTTTTCTGTTAACGTTATTTCAAAATCTGGAACAACGACAGAACCTGCGATTGCGTTTCGTGTATTTAAAGAATTATTAGTTAACAAATACGGACAAGAAGAAGCGAATAAACGTATTTACGCTACGACTGATAAAGCAAAAGGTGCAGTTAAAGTTGAAGCTGACGCTGAAGGTTGGGAAACTTTTGTTATTCCTGATGACGTAGGTGGACGCTTCTCTGTTTTAACTGCTGTAGGTTTATTACCAATTGCAGCTAGTGGGGCTGATATTGATGCTTTAATGCAAGGAGCAGCAGATGCTTCTAAAGCTTATGCTTCTGACAAATTAGCAGAAAACGAAGCTTATCAATATGCCGCAATGCGTAATATTTTGTACCGTAAAGGTAAAGTAACTGAATTACTAATTAACTACGAACCAGGTATGCAATACTTTTCTGAATGGTGGAAACAATTATTCGGTGAATCTGAAGGTAAAGACCAAAAAGGAATCTATCCTTCTAGTGCGAACTTCTCCACTGACTTACATTCATTAGGTCAATACATTCAAGAAGGTCGCCGCAATATCTTTGAAACTGTTGTGAAAGTAGAAAAACCTCGTAAATCAGTTAAAATTCCAGTAACAAAAGAAGATTTAGATGGTTTAGGGTACTTACAAGGTAAAGAAGTAGACTTTGTTAATACAAAAGCTTTTGAAGGTGTTTTATTAGCGCACACTGATGGGGATGTACCAAACTTATTAGTGAAAATTCCTGAAATGGATGCTTACACTTTAGGTTACTTGATGTACTTCTTTGAAATCGCAGTGGGAATTTCTGGTTATCTAAATGGCGTTAATCCATTTGATCAACCAGGGGTAGAGGCTTACAAGAAAAATATGTTCGCTCTCCTTGGTAAACCAGGCTTTGAAGAATTATCAAAAGAATTAAACGAACGCTTATAATAGTGGCGCAAAAAAGACAACGGTTTTCAAACCGTTGTCTTTTTTTGCTATGAAGGATATTGCGATTGTCCCGATGATATTTTCTATCACTAGGACAGACGAATTGCGTAATTTCTGCCATATTTTTGTGGTAGTAAAACGTGGACGGCAGGAATCGAACCTGCCTCTCAAACTTGGATAGACTGTCGTCACAGATTATCCCAGAGCAAAGCACCAAAACTCGCCCACCAAAAGTATAAGATGATTATAATCACATTGCCTTAATTTCCCCTTAAATCTTACAAATTTATTGGCAAAGGTGACAATTGTGTTAGGAAAATTAAGACTAAAGTACGATACTTCCCCTAGTAAGACCCGGTATGATAAGAGTATCAAGAAACAGAATAAAGGGGTTGTAAATAATGTTAAAACGTTTAATTAAAGGTGCAGTCGGGGTCACGTTAATTTTAGGTGTCCTAATTGGAGGAGCTTTAATATTTTCAGATGATGCTTCCGGGGAATTTGCCCAAACAATTGATCGCATGAATCCTTTTGTTAAAGAAGGGAATATCTACGTGAAGACGACCCAGCCTAAGGATGTCAATGATTATGGTACAGCGCATTATCGTCAAGTGGCAGCAGATGAAGAGGGCAATAAACGTACGATTGAATTTTCTGGAATGTCTAAATTGAAGCAAGGTCATTACTTGAAATTAGAAAATAAAGGGGCCTTTGTAAAAAAATACGAAGAAATTTCAAAAAACGAAATTCCTAAAGCAGCTCTGGCAGTGATTGATTAAAGTAAAAAATATAAAATCCCCAGCCTTGTGATTGAAGGTTGGGGATTTAAAGATAGCAAAAGATTTTTAAATTATTCTGGCGTCCCAATAACTTTGATATAGTCATCAACATTTTTGATTTGCATATGTTTAATGACTAACTGATTACGTTGATTGCGTTTGCCAGTGACTTTTAATGTATATTTGTTATTAGGTAATCGAAAAATATAGTTGGAAAGATAGCGATCTTTAATTATTCCTTCTGTAATTTCCCCATCTTTAGCTAATTTGATTAAGGATAGACGCATCGGCTGCTCTTGTAAAAGGACAGTTTTTACTAGGAGGCCTTCGAATTCTTCCATTTTTTTCACCTCATCCAAAATGTTCTCCCGTCATTATAAAGGTTTTTTCTTAATCCTGCATGAAATTAGTTCGAGAAATTGTTAGATAAATGGTTTTCAAACTTTTCGATTATAAAAACTATAAAAAAACAGTTCCTGATATCAGGAACTGTTTTTGGTATCTGAAGTCATGTATTAGGCTTCTTCACTACCTAAAAATTGTGTCACAAAAGCTGCTAATACTCCACCGATGATCGGTGCACATAAATATACCCAGTAATGACTTAAGGCAGTGCCGCCAGCAAAAATGGCAGGGCCAAAACTACGAGCGGGATTAAGCGATCCACCAGTTAAGTTTAGCGCTACGATAATTAAGAGGGCTAAAACAAGTCCGATGGCAAAAGAGGCCAATGGACCACTACCATATTTTTTACTAGTAGACATAATAATAACAAAGATAAATAAGAAGGTAATAAGTGTTTCAACGCCAAATGCCATCCCTGCACTAATCTCACTAAAATCTGTTTGACCATAAGAACCAGCTGGAACTTTCAATGCTTTGCCAAAGACGCCTACAAAGAATGATGCCACGATTGCACCAACAAATTGACTAACGATAAAAAAGATTGAATCTTTCCAAGTTACTCGTTTGTTAATTGCCATAGCAATTGTAACCGCCGGATTAAACAAGCCATTTGATAATGCGCCGTGACCAACGGCAAGATCCATAATAGTAACCGTTAACCCAAATGCTAAACCAATTGCCAGTGGATCTGTTTTACCAACAACAACTGTAGCTGTGCCGACAAATACCAACATAAAAGTTCCCATGAATTCCCCAAAGCACTTTCTAAATAAAGTCATAATTTTCATCTCCTTTCTTTATTGTTAATTATAGTAATAAAGTCAATGCCTGTAAAAAGATAGGACCTATCTTGTCTAAGTGCGGAATATGGGAGAAACAAAATGATATTTATAATAAAAACACTATTTATATCTATTGTTATTTTACATTTTTATTTTTCTCATTTAAATTTTGAAAAAAGAATTCTTTTTTTTGTATAAATGAAGTTAATAATATTTCATTTTGTAATTGGTATTGCTCCATATTTAATGTGAAAATAAAAAAATAGAAAAAATAAATAGAGAGTATAGTCTTAAATATCCGACTATAAAACAATTTTTTAATAAATAGTTTCAGTTTAATTGGAGTTTTTCAATATTTGGTCTATATCAAAAATAGATAAAACGAAAAAATTAAAAAAATACACAAAAAGCGTTTTCAAATCTAATTTTTTCTGTTATGATATACCTGAAATTAGGAAGAGGAGGTGTTATTAATGGAAATAGAAATTGGAAAAACATACATATGCAAACCAGTAGGATTTACTAGTGAAGTCGCAGGATTTGTCGAACATACATATACGCATACCGTCTTGATTTCTGTGACAGAATGTGAACGTTGTGATCGACCAAAAGTGATTGAAGCGCAAAACCGTTTGTTGGTGCGTTATGAAAATATCCGAAATGTTGCTGTTGTAGCTTAATAAATGACAACTTTCTAGTGTAAACTAGAAAAACAGGAATTGTCATTTATAGTGGGGTACAGCTTGTAGGTTGTATTCGATCAAAAAAGGATTTAGCTGGAAATTGCCAGCCAAATCCTTTTTTGATTTCCGTGATTAACCCACCCCGATAACAAAGTTTAATAGCTTATCTGAATAAGTGACCTTCTCTTGTGCATCACGAATGGTTTGATTTAATGTAGCCATTTGATCTGTAATAATCCCATCCACTTCATAAAAAATCATCCGGCTCATTTCATCACTGCTATTGGGCGTCCACACAAAAACTTTTTTGCCATCTTCTTCTGCAGACGTAATGAAATTATGGTTAATAGTAGAATATTCCATTGTTAAAAAGTCTGCTTTTGTAATGGGAGGACCCACTACATTAAAAGGCAAGATGTAGCCTACGGTAAGTTGAGGCGCTTGCTCTTTGAGCGTTTCGACAATTGAAAAAGACAAACTTTGAATCAAATGCCCATTTTTTTCAATTTCAGCTTGATACTTTTCTAAAAAAGTAGCAGCGATTGGTGCAGTATCTTTTTCTTGCGTTTTAATTTCTATTAATAATTTTTGATGGAGCCGTTTTGCTTCAGCTAAATAAGCATCAAAGGTAGCAATCTTAGCGCTTTGGCCATTTTCATGTAAAGTGACTTTTTGAATTTCAGCGAGTGTCATTTTTTCAGGGGCGCGATTTAGTGCACCTAAGTTTTTCAAATTGAAGTCGTGAATTACGACAAACTGCTGATCTTTTGTCATCTGCACATCCATCTCAACATAATCTGGATGTTGGCTTTGACTTGTTTTTTTCAATGCTGCCAAACTATTTTGCACACCATTGCCGTCATTGACTCCCCGGTGAGAAATGGTTACCGGGATTTTAGTAATATCTTGATCCAAATAATCCATATTATAGAGACTAACCCCAACACCAAAAAGAATCGCAATTAAAAGTAATAGAGTATTTTTGATGCTTTCAAAATGGGGTGTTGGTAAATCCTCTTGATAAAACCAACTCGGAATTTCTGGTAAAAAGCCCTCGTCGTTCATAAAATCGATAATAATATAAAAAATATTGACAGTAGATAAAACCAAGTTAACGAGTAAAAAGAATTGGAGTAATGTCATAGCAAAAACAGCGCTCATTAAAGCATAATCCGGGAAAAATTCTTCTACCAATGCTTGTGCACCAATTACGATAGTAAAGCTAAGACCTGTAATCAATAAAATTGACCCACCAATAAAGAGAAAACGACCAATAATAGCAAAAAAGCGGCGTTTTGTAATGAGTAAACTCTCTTTAAAAGCCTCTTTAAAAGGGCGATCACGTAAAATCATTTCGGGTAAAGCAAAAATAAGACGAATCCCAATATAAATTAAAACGAGATAGAAGAAAACAAAACCGGAAATAATTAACAAACGATTGGTAAAAATAAAATCCATTATAAAAGCTGGAATTTTAATGCGTGCTAATAAATCTGAATTGAAGCTCAAACCTCCGATCGGTAAAATTAGTAAAAAATAGAAAAGAAAAAACAAAAAGACACTCGGACGTAATTTCTTTAGTTGAATCGTTGTCATCCGTAATAATTGCTTTAACGAAACTGCTTGCTTTTTTTCAATGAAATAGACACTCAGTAATAAAAAGGTAAATTCAAAAAAAACCAGCAACAAAATAAGTAGCAGTATGAGTACCAGTAAAAAGGTTACTGCTGGATGTTGTGTGGCGATTTCACCTAAATTATCATACGATAAATAATGAATTTGTCCCCGTTTTAAAATAAATTTGGTAGAACTGCTTAAAAGAGGAATTACAATAAATAAAATAAAACCATGCATTAATAAAACATCACGAAAGTAAACATTTGTTTTCACTAAAAAATCCCAAGTGTTTTTCAATGAATCTTTTAAATACTTCATTTTCATCACCTGTTTCTATTGTAGCGGAAAAACAAATTTCAACAAAGAAAAGCGACTAGTTGAAAGTTAAAATAGCAAAAAAAGACCCGAACACAAAATTGCGCAAGCTTTTAAGATTTGATGTCATCATAAAAAGCTTTTCAATGTGTTCGGGTAACTGTTGCAACTATTTTTAACCCAGTAGACCAGTTAGAAATGAGCCGCCATAAATTAATGCCATGCTATAAAGAAAGATGGAAAGTGGTTTAGCCAATAGGATAATCCAAACATATTTTTTAACTGAAATATTGGTTAGTCCAGCCATCAAGCAAAGTGCGTCATCTGGTGCTACCGGTAAGAAGATAGCTAACGCAAATAATTTTTCAAAACGGCTTTGGTTGTCTAACCAACCAATATATTTATTATAAGTTTTATCACTAATCATACTTAAAATAAAAGGTTTGCCATAACGACGTCCCAAAAGAAAAATAATAATAGAACCAATACAAATACCGACATAGTTGTAAATGAAACCAGCAAAAGGACCAAATATCAATACGCCAGCAGCGCTAGAAATGCCACCAGGAATAATGGGAATGACCACTTGTAAAATTTGCAAAAGAATAAAGATGATCGGACCCAAAATAATGGAGTTGCCGACTAAACCTCGTAAGGCGTTAATATCTTTAAAAACACCTAAATTAAAAAAATATATCGTTAAAGCGATAGACACTAAAATGCCAATAATAGAAATCGTATTAATAATTTTGCGAGAAAGAGCGATACTCATGGTCTCATCTCCTTTGTTTGGTATACTTGTATTATACAAGGAATTTTTTTATTTGCCCTATTTTTTGTCTGACAATAAACAAACAAAAATGTAAGGCAATTCTTTTATCAACTGTAGTATAAGCGCTTTTATAACGGAATGCCATCAGACTAGAGGCTGATTTAAAAAAATTAAGATATTTTTAGCCTATTTATTTTATTTCTAGTTTACAGAAAAAAATTTTAGGTGTACACTCAATTTATCAAAAGTTTCGGCTAACCTAAAAATTAATTAAGTTATATAGAAAAGAGTGAGAAAATGAGTCATCACAAAGAAAAATTGATTGAATACGCCAACGGTCCTAGTCTAGAGGAGATTAACAATACAGTAGATGTTCCCAAAAATGCTAGTTTTTTCCGGACTCTGTTAGCCTATAGTGGTCCAGGAGCTTTAGTTGCGGTGGGTTACATGGATCCAGGAAACTGGATTACTTCCATTGCAGGGGGAGCAGAATATAAGTATGCATTATTAAGCGTGATTTTATTATCGAGTTTAATTGCGATGCTGTTACAAGGAATGGCTGCTAAACTAGGAATTGTCACGGGACGAGATTTAGCACAAGCGACGCGCGAGCATACATCTAAAAAAACTGGTTTTGTGTTGTGGGTCATTACAGAACTTGCCATTATGGCGACAGATATTGCTGAAGTCATTGGTGGGGCTGTTGCTTTACAATTATTATTTGGATTACCTTTACTGGTTGGTGTCTTGATTACAACATTCGACGTTTTATTATTGCTATTATTAACCAAGTTAGGTTTTCGGAAAATTGAAGCAATTGTGGCAGTCCTAATAGCAGTAATTTTTATGGTTTTTGCTTATGAAGTTGCTTTAGCACAACCTCATTTAGGCGAAGTACTGCGGGGCTTTATCCCTGATCCTCAGATCGCCGCAGATAAATCGATGCTTTTATTGGCGCTGGGGATTGTAGGGGCAACAGTTATGCCCCATAATTTATATTTGCATTCCTCTATTTCCCAAGCTCGAAAGTTCGACCGCAATGACGATGAAGAAAAAGCACGTGCGATTAAATTTACTATTTGGGATTCCAATATTCAGCTTACTGTAGCGTTTGTAGTTAACTGCTTATTATTAGTATTAGGTGGCGCATTATTCTATGGTACAAATAGTGATTTAGGAAAATTTGTTGATTTATACGATGCACTAAAAGATCCTAATATTGTCGGGGATATTGCCAGTCCACTTTTAAGTACATTATTTGCGGTCGCTTTATTAGCATCTGGTCAAAATTCCACAATTACAGGTACTCTGTCTGGTCAAATTGTAATGGAAGGATTTATTAATTTGAGAATGCCTTTGTGGATGCGTCGGGTTGTAACACGGTTGCTTGCGATTGTTCCAGTTATTATTTGCGTCATTTTATACGGTGGGCGTGAATCAGCCGTAGAAGATTTGCTGTTGTATACACAAGTATTCTTAAGTATCGCACTACCTATTTCTATTATCCCATTGACACTTTATACAAGTGACAAAAAAATTATGGGGCGTTTTGCCAATCCAACTTGGATGAAAGTTTTAGCTTGGATTATTGCAATTGTATTGACGTTATTAAACTTATTCTTAATTTACAGTACTTTAACTGGAGCAAATGGATAGAAGGGTGAAAAAAATGAACAATTTTAAATGTATTCTCGTGGCAGTGGATGATTCCGCTGATTCAAAAAAAGCTTTCGATTACGCTTTGAGTTATGCTGTAGAGCACCAAACCAAATTAACAATCACAACTATTTTTGAAATTAATCGATTAAACGTCTATGAATATTTAACTCCTGAAACCATTGCTACCCATAAGAAGGAAACGATTGCTATTGCTGAAGAATATCGTAAAAAAGCTCTGGCAAATGGCCTGAAAGAAACCACAATTGTGGTAGATGAAGGAGCGCCAGCACAAACTATTTTGGATAACGTTTTACCAGCTGTTAAACCTGATTTATTAATTTGTGGTTCAAAAAGTAAGGCCAATCACACGCCACTTGTTTTAGGCAGTCAGGCTGCTTTAATGGCAAAAGAGGCTAGATGTTCGGTGTTGATTATTCGATAAAAATAGCAAAACAGCTCACTTTCTGTGAGCTGTTTTTTTTATATAGGCATTACATTTAAAAACAAGTGTCTCTACCAATGATGTAATCATGAAACCTGCAGCAATAGCACCGGCAGTCATAATAACGATTTTTAAATTATCGAAAGATTTCGTTGAATCGCCTAAAACCAGTTCACGAATCGCTTGGTAAGCAGGGCCTCCGGGTACTAAAGGAACCAAACTAGGAATATTGAAAATAATCATGGGCATCTTTAGTCGGCGCGAGAAAAAAATACTCAGACACCCAATGGCAATTGCAGCAACAAAATTAGAAAAGCCCAGTCCTTGAGCATTTTGCCGTAATCCCCAGTAAATCATCCAGCCAATAGCCCCGGTTAAACCAGTAGCCACTAAAGAACGCTTAGGAATATTGGTAATGATGCCAAAAGCAACAGTACTAATAAAACTAAATAAAAAATGAATACCATACGTAATCATGCAATCCCACCTCCAAATAAAAGGAGAGTAGTGGCAATTCCTACCCCAATTGCGGCAGCAACAAATAAAGCTTCAATCCCGCGGGCAGTACCGCTGAGTAGATCCCCCGATAAAATGTCGCGAAAAGAATTGGTGATGGCAACTCCTGGTACCAAAGGCATTACAGCACCAATAATGATATGATCGACGTTGTTTGCTAAGCCGATTCTCACGCTGAAAATTGCCAACGTGCCAATGACAAAAGCTGCCACGAACATGTCTAAAAAACGCATTTGTAACCATTTTTTGATATATATACCCGCAATAAAACCCAGACAGCCAATCAGAAAAGTCGGCACAAAATCTTGCCATGTGCCACCAAAAATGTACATGAGTGTACAACTAACAAAACCTGCGGCCAATGTTTGCCAGATTAAAGAAAAACTAGGTGTGTCCTTGTTGACACGTTTCAGGCGCTCGTTTAGTTGAAGCAATGAAATTTTTTTGGCCGCAAATTCTCGTGACAGATGATTAACTGCCACAATTTTTTCCAAATTGATAGAACGTTCATGTACTTCTTCCAATTGAGAAAAAGAAGAATTACGAATACTCATAAAAAGGCCGGTGGCCGTTACGTAACTGACTGTATTAGAGATACCCGCGTTTTCTGCAATCCGATTCATTGTATCTTCCACACGATAGACTTCGGAGCCATTTTCCATCATAATGCGTCCTGCCATAAGACAGGTACTTAAAACCAATTCTTCTTTCATCGTTTTACCTCATTTATAAAGTTGCTTCTATTCTATCATTTCAATGCTTGAATTGCCTTTAATTTTTATGCAGAAGGCGATTTTTCGATGACGAATTCAAGAACATTCTGTAATAAATGTCAGAAAATTTAGAAATCTCAGGAGTTGCTTAAAATAAATTAATATAGATTTAATAAAAATAACAGTTGTAATAGTTTGTGAAATGTCATATTATCTTTTTAAGATATTTTATGTCATAAATTTATTGTGAACTATTGGTTAATTTACTACTTCTCGTTATCGTACAAATTTTTTTCTTTAAAATAGATAACTATTTTTGAGGTATATCATTTCCCAAAAATTCTATTTTTGTTTACAATAAACGTATGAATGATAAATGTTATTATAAAGGAGAGGTGACTTTCTATGCGCCGGAAGGTTTATACAAAAGATCAAATATTGAAAGCCGCTTACGAAGTTATTTCAAAAGATGGCTTCGGTAAGTTCACAGCCCGCAATATTGCAAAAAAAATGGGTATTTCCACCCAACCAATTTACTTAGAGTTTAAAAATATGCAGGATTTAAAAAACACGTTAGTAGAAACTGTTATGCGGGATTTACAAGAAAATGTGTTTCCAATTGAACATACAGGCAATCAAATTGTTGACTTAGGCTTAAATTATATTAATTTTGCCCAAGAAAACCGTAATTTGTATGTGGCATTATTTGTTGACGAATATGGCGGCGGTAAGATGATGCATGAGTTTTCTTATGAGTATTTCAAAAAGATGGTTTCCAACTGCCCAGAATATGCTGATTTATCTGATGAATACATTAAAGCCTTACATGATGGAACTTGGATTACTGTAACAGGAATTGCTTCTTTAATGTCTTCAGGTATTATCCACCCTTCGCAAGAGCAAATCGCAGAACTTATCCAATCTGCTGTTGATGGTATTTTAAAAATGGATGCCCCTGAAAAGATTTTTAATGGAGAAGGTTAAAATACTAAGAATCTTGCCTAGCAGCGCGCGTGTTAATCTCTAAAATAGAAAAATCACCTCTAAATTTTCTTTTTGTAACATTTTTAGTTGGGTAAAGGCGATTTTTCGTTTTAGAATTAGTGCGCGTTTTTTTAGCCAATATCTCTTGATTGACTTTTTTTCAAATTTAGCGAAAATAAAAGAAGTAATGAAATGGAGAGTTGGCAGAGCGGTAATGCACTGGACTCGAAATCCAGCGAGCCGGTTTACGCCGGTGCACGGGTTCAAATCCCGTACTCTCCTTAAGCCTACAATGCAATATTGCATTGTAGGCTTTTTTTACTGGCTAGATCTAGAAAAGAAGGTAAAGTAGCGGTATATCCTGATTTTTCTATACCGGTTGGGGAGAATAGAAAATCTATTTAATTTCATGATATTTTGCCAAAGTTTAGTAAAAATACATTTTTACAAAATAACAAATGGGATAAGGATTACTTTAAAAATGGAAAATTGATTTATTATTTTATTCTCCATTAGAAAGCAATTATACAGTCATTTAATCCTTTTTTTAATCATCTTTGATTGATATTTGGCGGCGTATTTTTTATTTGTGGAATTTTATTGAATAAGAAAATAGTATTTTATTTGCGATAAATTAAAAAAATGTTAGAATAAAAATAGAGAAAAGTTAAAACGTGGGTTTAAGGAGGGGTAACATGAGTGAAAAAAAGAATGAACCACAAGAGGATTTGACCAAAGATGATTTACGCTATTTTAATGCTTTTGCAAATGTTCCGTTATCATCAGCCGAGTATTCCGATTTCCAACAACTGAAAGAGGTAATTGCAGAAGAACAGGAATCAATTGTAGTGACAGGAAAACTTGCTTTTATGTTGTTAATCAGTGTAGTACCGTTATTTCCATTTATTAAGGGATCTAAAATGATTACCTCTGTGTTACAAACAGGAGATGATTGCGATAGCGCTGAACTGTTAATGAAGTTAGCTAAGCGGAATAATGACGCGCATCGTATTGCTAAAGAAATGTATACCAGCTTAGCTTTAGTGGGAAATGCTGCGATTCGTTTGGGAGGGCAAACGATAAATACTTTAGCTCATGATTACGATTTAACTTATAGTGGGGATTTACAAGAACGGGAATATAAACTTATTTTTGAGTTGAAGCCTGCTTCTGTACAAGCTTAAATATTAGCCAACCCCAACGAGTAAAAAGACGCAATAAAGACTTAATGGAGATGCAAAGAGTTTTTTGCCTGAACTTTTAGAAATTAAAGGGCAATAAATTTTTTGTCTGAGATCCTTTAAGTCTTTTTTTGAATGCTTTCATTTTGTAAATTATTAAGAGAAAGTAAAAAACATTTTTGCACCAAAACCCAATTGGCAAATTCAGTCGTAGGATTTTTAATTTTATGTTATGATAAGTCCTGGTTTGGAAAAATGAAATTTTAATAATAGGACGTGAAAATATGTGTGGCATTGTCGGTTTTGTGAACAGCAAGGATCAAAAACAAGAAATTATTGAAGATATGATGGATCGTATCGTCCACCGTGGTCCTAACAGTTCAGGGAAATATACAGATAAAAATGTAGCATTAGGCTTTCGTCGTCTGTCAATTATTGACTTAGAAGGCGGTTCACAGCCTATTTATAATGAAGATCGTAGTAAAGTTATTATCTTTAATGGCGAAATTTACAATTTCCAACCATTAAGAGAACAACTAATTGCGGCCGGCCACGTTTTTTCTACTCATGCTGATACAGAAGTATTATTGCATGGTTATGAAGAATGGGGTGCTGAACTTTTACAAAAAGTGCGGGGGATGTTTGCCTTTGCCATTTGGGATATTGAAAAACAAGAATTATTTGGTGCCCGCGATCATTTTGGGATTAAACCTTACTATTATGCTGAAATGAATGGCACATTCATGTTTGGTTCAGAAATCAAGAGCTTCTTGCCACATCCAGATTTCAATAAAGAACTAAATACTGCAGCTTTAAAACCTTATATGACTTTTCAATATTCTCCTTTAAATGGTGAGACATTCTTTAAAAATGTTTATCGTTTACCAGAAGGTCATTATTATACCTATAAAGATGGCAAGCTTACTATTAAAGAATATTGGGATGCTGACTTTACTAAAAAAGATGATCATTCCCGTGAAGAATGGGTAGAAGAAATTGATAAGAGTGTCGAAGCCTCGATTGCTGCTCACCGAATCGCTGATGTAGAAGTAGGTGCCTTTTTATCCAGCGGCGTTGATTCTAGTTATGTAACTTCTGTCTTGCGTCCAGATCATTCCTTTTCAATAGGGTTTGATGATAAAACATATAATGAAGCAATTGAAGCACGCAAATTAACAAAAATGTTGGATTTGAATAATACAGCTGCAGTAATTGATGGGGATATGTCATTTAAGGCTTTTCCACTTATTCAATACCATTTGGATGAACCTGATTCTAATCCTTCTTGTGTACCGCTTTACTTTTTAGCTAATTTGGCTTCGCAATCTGTACGTGTAGTGCAATCTGGCGAAGGAGCTGATGAATTATTTGCCGGTTACCAAACATATGGTTTCCATACAAATTCAAAGATGGTGCGCGTTTTTGCGCAAGGATTGAAAAAATTGCCCAAAGGTATGCGTTATTCCATTGGTCGTAAATTTGGTCATATGAAGAATTTCCATGGGCGTATTCATTTATATGAAGCAACTGCTCCTGCCCGCGACTTCTTTATTGGTCATGCGAAAGTTTTTGAAGAACAGGAAGCAGCAAGTTACTTAAAACCTGAATTTCAAAATGCACCTTCTGTTAAAGAAATTATGAATCCTCATTTTGATCAAACAGAAGGAATTGAAAGTGAAGTTAACAAAATGCAGTATGTGGATGTGCATCAATGGATGCCAAAAGATATTTTGCTAAAAGCTGATAAGCTTTCTATGGCAAGCTCTCTTGAATTACGGGTACCATTACTGGATATTGAAGTGATGAAATTAGCGCAACGAATTCCAGCAAAATATGTGATGAATCAAAATAATACCAAAGATGTTTTCCGTCAGGCAGCAAATCGCCATTTACCAGAAGAATGGGCGAATCGTGAAAAACTAGGTTTCCCTGTACCAATTAAAGCCTGGTTAAAAGAAGATCACGGTTATGAAGAAGTGAAAGCTTTATTTACTGCAGACTTTGCGAAACAATTCTTTGATCAAGATAAAATCATGCAATTATTAAACGATCACCATGAAGGCAAAGCAGAAGTTCAACGTAAAATTTGGACAATCTTTACTTTCTTGACTTGGTACAAAGTTTACTTTATCGATGAAGAAATACCAAAAGCAGAAGCAATCACTTACGAAACATTATAATAAAAAAACCAAACGCTCACTGTTATGTTTACCAGTTAAGCGTTTGGTTTTTTATACTTTTAATGCATCATCACTAATGCCCACGTCGACCACCAGCAAGTTGCCACAGGCTTCAAGTCCAGGTGAAATGGTGAAGCCTGTCTTTTTAAATTGAAAAGTGACCGTAGTGTCTGCACGAACAAACTCTCCTAATGAAGCCCCCGTTGAAGCATCAATACCAGAAGGAACGTCGACAGCCAAGATAGGCAGTGTACTGTGATTTATTTGGCGAATAACATTTTGGGCTGCTTCGTTTAGCTCTCCTTTAACACCAATTCCTAAAAAACCATCGATAATTAAAGTGAATCCTAAAAACGTTTCTAAATGATGCAAAATAGGAATTTGATAATATTGACAAATAGCATATTGTTTTTGACACTCATCTGTTCGATGCTCTGAACTTCCTGCAAAATAAACGGTGACGTTCTTACCGGCTAAATGAAGCAGTCGTGCAATTGCTAAACCATCCCCACCATTATTGCCGCTCCCGCAGACGATTAAAACTTGCGAAAGATCGTAGCTTTTTTTGTCCATCAGTTCAGTAAAAATTGTCAGTGCCGCTCTTTCCATTAAAACTAGGCTAGGGATACCGATTGTTTTAATTGTATATTGATCACAAGCTTTCATTTGTTGAACATTTACTAATCGCGTCATGTCAATTCCTCCTGATTTCTTTTTAGATCCACTAATGAATTTGTTATGAAAAGGCATTACGTTTTTGTATTGTCTCATACCTATTGTAGCGAAAATCTAGTTTTTTTTCCAAAAATCTAGAGAGGACGTTTACGGAAAATCAAAAGACTCATGGTCAATAATAATGTGATAAGAAAAACTGCGATCCAGACCGCTGGCCAATAGTGATGAAATTCTGTTTTACCCGTCAACCAATTCAGCGAATTGCTGCCTAAAATAAAAGGATTATAATAATCTATTTTTTTTAATATACCACTAAGAGTACTGATTAAATAAAAAATAGCCAGGATTAAAAGACTTTGTCCGGTACTTTTAGCTAGTGATGATGAAAAAATCGTGGCAGCCAAAAAAATTATCCCATAGAGCCAAAAAGCAAAAAGTGGGAGTAATAAATGAGTACTTTTATCATCATTGAAATAATAGGAAGTATAACCAATATTAATTAAAAAGGAACTTAATAGAGTCACCGACCAAATAAAAAATAAATAGAGTGCTTTACTAGTGACAAAAGCGTTGCGAGAGAGTCCTTTTGTGATAAAAGGCAGAACCGTACCTTGCTCTACTTCATTGCTAATAGTGCCAACTGCTAATAAAGCGATGGCCAATAAAACAAATTGTGGTAAATTTTTATAATATTGTGTCCAACTATCCATTGAAGTTGGTACTGGTAAAGAAACAGATAATTCAGCTGGCAATAAAGAAGCCATAATATCTGGCATAATTTTCGCTAAAAAAGGAGATAAGATTCCAACTGCTACTGCGATAATCAATAGGATTGGGATTTTTTTAGTCCGCCAATTAGCGAATAATTCTTTTGTGAAAAAAAGCTTTACTTGTTTCATTTTGCCACCACCTTCAAAAAGATATCTTCTAACGTTGGTTCGACTAGTTTTAGTTTACAAGGTACAATTTTTAGCCTTGCAAGAGTTTCGATAATTTCTAAACCAAAATCTTCATGGTTTAAAATAGGAAGAAGCAGCGTTTGATTCTCTTCTTTTTGCCAATGTAAGGGAGTATGTTCCAGAAAATGAGATTTATCCGCTTCATTTGCAAATTGCAATTCATAGTGATTATTTTGGGCAGCTTTAATTTGATCTAATGATCCTTCTAACTGAATTTTTCCTTCATGTAAAATGGCAACATGATCACAGATAGCTTCCACATCATGCAAAATATGAGTAGAAAATAAAACGGTTGTTTCATTTTTCAAATTTGCTAAGATGGTTAATACTTCTTTGCGTCCAATAGGATCTAATGCGGAAGTAGGTTCATCACAAATCAGTAAATGGGGGTCGTTTAAAAGTGCCTGTGCTAAGCCTAAGCGTTGTTTCATTCCGCGAGAAAAACCACTTATTTTTTGTGAAGAGTTTTTTAAGCCAACTTTTGTTAATAATGAAGGGATTTTGGTAGCTAATACGTTTTTTGACAGACCGCTAATCTTTCCACACAAACTCAAGTATTCTTTAGCAGACAGATAATTATAAAAAGCTGGAACGTCAGGTAAATAACCAATATTTTGATTAGATTTACTGTCCCCATACTTTACTGTCTGACCAGCAATAGTAACCATACCGCTATCAGCGGCTAAGAGTCCTAAAATAATCTTCATCGTGGTGGTTTTGCCTGCGCCGTTTTCTCCCACAAAGCCATAGATACTTCCCTTGGGAATATTTAAAGTTAAATTATCTAAAATAAGGTGGTCGCCAAATTGTTTTTTTAGATCCTTAATGTTAATCATAGGTTCCATTTAATCTTCTCCTTTACCAAAAGCAAAATAAAGAATCGGACCTAAAAAAGAAATAAAGGCACAGACGATAAGCCAAAGCGTACGATTACCAAATTTATAATGGGGATGTTTGAATACATCGACGATGGCATAAAGTGCAAGTCCGATTTGTAAAATAATGAGAGGTATTAAGACTGGAATATATTCTTGGATGTCTACTTGCATAGCGATCACTCCCTATCGTGTAGTTAAATGTTAAAACTTCTTTGTATTAATAATTATAATACAAAGTATACAAAAATACAAAAAAAGCCTTAAAGCTCTCAATAAGAGAGTTTCAAGGCTTTTAAAATTTGATTTAGATAGCCAAATATTTTTCTAAATAATCGGCTAATCCATCTTCATCATTTGTTTTTGAAGTGATATCGTTACTAATAGCTTTCGCTTCAGGACTGGCATTTTTCATTGCCACACCCCAACCGGCATAATCTAACATTTCAAGGTCATTGTGTTCATCACCAAAAGCAATAATATCGTTGCGATCAATTGCCATAGAATCGGCAATAATTTCAACACCGCGCGCCTTTTGAATGCCTTTTGCAACAATCTCCAAAATTGCATTAGGGCCACCCCAAGTTCTAACGTCAATGTAATCAGAAAATTGTGCTTTTAAAGTATCAGAAACAGTTTGTGCTAACTCTGTTTTAGTTTGAATCAGCATCGAAGTAGGATTTGATTTCAAATTTTGTAGTAGGTTGTCGTTTGTTGGTTTTTGATTATCAAAGAGATACTCACTACCAAAATCCAAACGATCAACATAAAAAGTATCACGATTTTCTGCAGCAACAAAATCCAACTGCAAATCATTTTTTTGTTTCAAAATTTCAAAAACAATATCACGGCTAAAAAGTGTCTCTGATTCTGCAGCCCATTGAGTATAAGGAACGTGGACTAAAGCGCCATTAAAATTGACCATTGGAGTATTTAAAGCCAATTGGTGATAAAATTTTTCACTAATGCGAAATGGGCGACCAGTAGCGATACTGACAATATGCCCACTAGCAACTGCTTTCTTTAAAATGGCTTCAGTTTTAGGGCTGATTTGAGATTGAGCGTTTAAAGTAGTGCCATCCAAATCAATGGCAATTAGTTTTTTATTCATATTCATTTCTCCCCTCGTATAAAAGATACGCTGTTTTAGTTTAACATATTTTGACTTTTTCACAAGTTGGCTGGTTTAAAAGAAAGATACCTTTAAAAAAATTTATCGAAGTAATGTATTCGTTTTATCGGCAAAACACGAACGTTTTAAAGGTAAATTCTCGATATTGCAAATAAAAATGTTGTTTTGTTGTGGGATTGAAATTATAATCAGTCTTTGTTGGATGATAAATCCGAAATATGTCCTTATTCTTTTATAGGAGTGAATAATTAATGGAAAAGTTTTTCAAATTAAAAGAAAGTAATACAAATGTTTCGACAGAATTTGTCGCAGGTTTAACCACCTTCTTTGCGATGAGCTATATTTTATTTGTGAATCCGACGATTTTATCGGCTTCAGGGATGCCATTTCAGGCAGTATTTTTAGCAACTATTATTGCTTCAGTTATTGGGACTTTAGTAATGGGGCTTTTTGCTAATGTGCCTTATGCACAGGCACCGGGAATGGGGCTGAATGCCTTTTTCACTTTTACAGTCGTTTTTGGGTTAGGGTATACTTGGCAACAGGCACTAGCAATGGTTTTCATTTGTGGTCTAATTAATATCTTTATTACCATTACTAAAATCCGTAAAATGATTATTCACGCTATTCCAGAAAGCATGCAACATGCAATTGGAGGCGGAATTGGGATTTTCGTCGCATACGTTGGTTTGAAGAATGCAAATTTATTAAGTTTTAGTGCAGACTCAGCTGCAATTACAAGCAGTGTAGTTGACGGAGATAAGGCAGTCAACGTCACAATGAATGGCGGAATCGTGCCTGCTTTAGCGAATTTCAATAATGCACCTGTTTTATTAGCTGTGATCGGTCTAGTTTTAACCACTATTTTAGTTGTTCGCAATGTTCGTGGTGCCATTCTCATTGGAATTGTGGTTACGACAATTTTAGGTATTTTCATGGGTGTGGTCGACCTTGGGGCAATTGACTGGCAAGCGAATTCGTTAGGAAGTTCAATTAATGAGTTAAAGACAACTTTTGGTGCAGCTTTTGGCGCTGAAGGGATGCAGTCACTATTTAGTGACACGAGCAAAATTCCCCAAGTCTTAATGACAATTATTGCGTTTAGCTTATCAGATACTTTTGATACCATTGGGACATTTATTGGGACAGGACGTAGAACTGGGATTTTCTCTAAAGAAGATGAAGAAGCGTTAGAAGATAGTCGTGGTTTTAATACAAAAATGGACAAAGCACTGTTTGCAGATGCGATTGCCACTTCCATTGGTGCTATTTTTGGTACCTCTAACACAACGACTTATGTCGAGTCTGCCGCAGGTATTGGTGCCGGTGGACGGACAGGATTAACTTCAGTGGTAGTTGCTGGTTTATTTGCAATTAGTAGTTTCTTTTCACCACTAATTTCCATTGTGCCAGCTCAAGCTACAGCACCAGCGCTGATTTTGGTGGGAGTCATGATGATGGCCTCCTTCAAAGATATTGAATGGACAGATTTAGAAGAAGCAGTTCCAGCTTTCTTTGCGGCAATTTTTATGGGCTTTTGCTATAGCATTTCATACGGAATTGCTGCTGGATTTATCTTCTATACGATTGTGAAAGCCATTAAAGGGAAATTTAATGAAATTTCACCAATTCTTTGGGTGGTAGATATTCTATTTATTTTAAACTTTGTTATTTTAGCTGTGATTGCTTAAAATACTCGCGAAGCCTTCGTTTGAAACGGAGGCTTTTTTGCAGCTAAAAGGGATGATATGATTTTTACAAGAAATAAAACGGATATAGTAAGGTTATTGCATGAAAGCCAAATGAGTTCATGCCGCTTTTCTTATTTTGTCAGGGGGAAAATTTGAATTGCCGCGGTTTTGCGGGTAATAAATCCGGCTTTATTTAAATTAGTCCGCTGTGATTTTAATAAACGTAGTTATCTGCAAATTTTTAGGCACTTTTAAGCAGTTGGATAAAGCCTTTTTGTAAGTGGAAATTTATCCTGCAATGGAAAGAAAAATATTATTTTTTGAAAATTACATTAGCTTTCCAATTCACCTCTTTAAAAAAATACGCTATAGTAGTATTGAAAGAGGGTTGACTATGAAACTGGACTGGAAACGAAATTTATTTATATCATGGATTGGTTGCTTTTTTACTGGTGCGAGTTTTAGTTTGGTAATGCCGTTTATTCCACTTTACATCGAACAACTGGGCGCACCAAAAAATCAAGTAGAACTTTTTGCAGGATTGGCCATTTCAGTGACGGCATTTGCTTCTGCTATCGTGGCCCCAATTTGGGGAGATTTGGCCGATCGAAAAGGACGCCGTTTGATGATGATCCGCGCAGCAGTGGGTATGACATTTACAATGGGCTCGCTAGCTTTTGTCCCAAATGTTTATTGGCTGTTGATTATGCGTTTTATGACGGGGATTTTATCTGGTTACATTCCGAATGCAACAGCATTAATTGCTTCCCAAGCACCTCGAGAAAAAAGTGGCTGGGCTCTTGGAACGCTAGCAACAGGTGCCGTGGCTGGTAACTTAATTGGGCCATCAATGGGGGGCGCTTTAGCCCAGGCATTTGGAATGGAAAATGTTTTTATTATTACGGGAATTGTTTTAGCTATTACAACTATTTTAACTATTTTCTTTGTAAAAGAAGACTTTGTACCTATCCAAAAAACGGATCTCTTATCTGTCAAAGAAATATTTAGCCGGATTTCAAATGTGCAGGTTTTAATCGGGCTATTTATCACTTCATTGATTTTACAAGTAGGTGTTACGAGTATCAGTCCAATTTTAACTTTGTACATTCGGCAACTGAGTGGCAATAGTGAAAATATTTTATTTGTCAGTGGGCTAATTGTTTCCATCGCGGGCGTTTCTGCAATTATTTCTTCGCCAACATTAGGCAAATTGGGTGATAAAATTGGAAATCAAAAAATATTGCTTTTTGGTCTAATCTTATCTTTTATTTGCTTTATTCCAATGGGATTTGTGAAAACTCCTTTTCAACTAGGCGCCTTGCGTTTTATTCTTGGTTTTTCTACGGGGGCTTTGATGCCATCAATTAATACGTTGATTTCTAAAATAACGCCGCCAGAAGGAGTAAGCCGAATTTATAGCTATAATCAGATGTTTACGAATTTTGGGCAAGTCCTTGGACCAATGGTAGGTTCCACTGTCGCTCACGGTATGGGCTATCGGGCAGTATTTTGGGTGACAAGTGGTTTTGTCTTCCTTAACATCTGTTTATCGACGTTTAATTTTCGCAAAGTTTTACACGAAAGACTTTAGTCTTTTGGAAAAACCCGTTACAATGACTTGTAACGGGTTTTTTATAGGAAAAGAGATTATATGATTTTCACAAGGAATGGGCGGGTATACCAAGGTTATTAGGACTTGACTATCTGAGAACTATCCATGACAACAGGCTGAAATTTTAAGATATTTGAAGAGCAATTTATTAAAAATTTCGTCTTATTGCTTGAACGTTGGGAAGCTTCGTTTCACTTTTCCTATTTTGAGAAGGCACAAAAAAAGACTGCATCCATAATCATAGAGGCAATCTTTTTGAGCCAGTCTGTGCAATGCGCAAAAACTGCTAGGTTAGGCATGTTTCTTTTTGGGCGTAGCCACTTCGGCAATTAGAATAACAACAACCCCGACGATTAGGGAAATAATTGAAGCGGCTTTAAAGTCATAAGTGCCGCTGTTTAAAGCACTGCCTAGGTAAACTACAACTTGACCTAAGATATACGTCCAAAACAAGGTAACTAAATATTTCATAGCAGACACCTCTTCTCTTGCTCGTTTCTCGTCTACAGTTTACCATATTTTTCTTGAATGTAAAGTTTTCAAGTTTTTTCAAAAAGGAGGACATGCAGTGTTGCCACAACTTTACACCGTGACCGCTTATTCGTTGTTACAAAGTACGGTTGACATTTCACGACTTGTACAAGTAGCAAAAAAAAGAGGATACCATACTTTAGGCTTGTGTGACCGTAATGTATTAGTCGGCGCGGTTTCTTTTTATACGGCTTGTCAGGATGCTGGTCTGCAAGCGGTGATTGGGCTTCATTTGGATTATCATTCTTCAATCCAAGCGGAGGAAAACGAAATTTTGCTATTTGCTAAAAATATCACCGGTTATCATCAATTGATAGCTTTGAGTAGCCAAAAAGAAATAAACGGACAAGTTAATTTGTCTGATTTTGATTCATTAGCCAATTTATATGCTGTTTTACCACCGCGCAATGAAATTAATTATTATTTAGAAAGAGATTTAGATAAAGCTACAGAACGATTACATTTTTTGCAATCAATTTTTTCTAAAGAACAACTTTTTTATGGTGTTACGCCACGTTTACAATTAAGCCAAGCAGAAGCCACGTTTTATCAAGATCAAAACGTTGAGCCTTTTGCTATTAACGAGGTAAATACTATTGATCCGGGTGAAAAGACTGCTATTGCAGTAATGGATCATTTAAAAAATGGAACCCAAATGGAGAATTTAGCTGAATTGGAACAGGGCAGCGGTGAATATTTGTTGCCAGCTGATCAAATTACCCACTACTTTCAAGAAAATCAAAAAAAAGCGCTGGAAAACGCTATAGCAGTGGCAACTGAGTGTACACAATTTGAAATGCCATTGCATCAAAAGTTATTACCTCATTATCCAGTTCCCAATAATCTGGAGGCCTCAACATTTTTACGCGATTTGTGTCATACTCAGTTAAAACAACGCGTAAAAGAGGTCACAGCAACTTATATCCAACGACTGGACTATGAATTAGGAATTATTCATCAAATGGGTTTTGATGATTATTTTCTAATCGTTTGGGATGTTATGGACTTTGCACACCGGAATAAGATTGTTACCGGCGCGGGAAGAGGGTCAGCTGCAGGTTCGCTTGTTGCCTTTGTTTTAGCGATTACTGACGTGGATCCCATTGCTTATGATTTGCTTTTTGAGCGTTTTTTAAATCCGGAGCGCTATACGATGCCAGATATTGATCTAGATATTCCGGATAATCGTCGTGATGAAGTGTTGCACTATGTAAAAGAAAAGTATGGTACTTATCAAGTGGCGCAAATTGCCACATTTGGCACGATGGCCGCCAAAATGGTATTACGTGACGTTGCCCGTGTTTTTGGATTATCACAAAGTGAGGCTAATCGGTGGAGTAAAGCCGTTCCCAGTACATTGAAAATCACATTAAAAAAAGCTTATGAAGAATCTGCTAGCTTAAGAGACTTGGTGGCGCTTAATGAACGTAATCGCCAACTTTTTTCGGTGGCTCTAATATTAGAAGGGTTACCGCGACATGTATCGACTCACGCAGCTGGAGTAGTAATCAGTGATCAAAATTTAATGCAATTAATTCCTTTACAAGCCGGAGCAAATGATATTTTGTTAACACAATTTACGATGAACGATGTGGAAGCTGTTGGATTGTTAAAAATGGATTTTTTAGGTTTGCGTAATCTTTCTATTATTGATGATACGTTAAAAGGTATTAAAAAAGTTACCGGCAATGAACTCTCTCAAAAAGATATTCCTTTAACAGATGAACCTACTCTGCGTCTTTTTCAAGCGGGCAATACAGCTGGCGTTTTTCAATTTGAATCAGCGGGGATCAAAAATGTTTTACGGCGTTTAGGCCCAGAGAATATTGAAGAGATTGCTGCGGTTAACGCGCTATATCGACCAGGTCCAATGCAAAATATTGATCACTTTATCAAACGAAAAAAAGGACAAGAAAAAGTAACTTATTTAGATGACAGTTTAGTGCCGATTTTGAAAAATACGTATGGCATTATGGTTTATCAGGAGCAAGTTATGCAAGTTGCAGCGCAAATGGCCGGCTTTACTTTAGGACAAGCGGATATTTTGCGACGGGCTATCAGCAAAAAGAAAAAAGATATATTAGATGAAGAACGTCGGCACTTTGTAAGTGGAGCCGTTAAAATGGGACATAGTGAAGCAAAAGCCGATGAAGTTTACGATTACATTGAACGATTTGCCGATTATGGTTTCAACCGTTCCCACGCTTTTGCGTATTCTTTTGTTGGTTTTCAAATGGGGTATTTGAAAGTACATTACTCCGCGCCTTTTTTTGCAGCGTTACTCCATTCAGTGCGAAATAACACGGCAAAAGTGAAAGAATATCTAACCGAAGCGAAAAAGCAAGGAATCAAAATATTACCACCGTCTGTTAATGCGAGTGGTTTTAGCTTTTATTTAGTTAACAATTATGAGATTCGGTTTGGATTGAGTAGCATTAAAGGAACGCGCCGTGATTTTATTGCAGCAATTATTACTGAACGCAAAGAAAATGGTCCCTTTCGTTCGCTGGACAATTTTTTGTATCGTTTGCCAGCAAAATGGTTAAAACTCGATTTGATTCAACCTTTAGTTGAGATTGGTGCTTTTGATGAAGTGGAAAAAAATCGCCGCCAATTGGTAACCGGGCTAGATAGCAAAATCCAAAACATTGAGTATAGCGGTGGTAGTATGGATTTATTAGATATTATGGCGCTAAAGACAAGTGAAGTTAATGACTATACTTTGACAGAACGGTTGAATCTTGAAGAACAATATCTAGGTGTTTATGTTTCTGGACACCCCACAGAAAGTTACCCCACGTTAAAAAGTGAACGGCACGTCCAAATGATTAGTGAATTATTGCCAAAACAAAACGTCCATCTTCTTTTATATGTCCGCGGAATTCGTGAAATTCGAACTAAAAAAGGCGAACAGATGGCTTTTGTTGATGCCAATGATCCAACAGGAGAAGTGTCCTTGACGATTTTTCCTAACGTATATCGCCACGTAAGACAGACATTTTCAGTAGATGATGTTATTTATGTGGAAGGAAAAACAGAAATCAGCACATACAATCAAGAGTTGCAGATAATTGTAGATCAGATTGTCTTAGCAGAGAAAATGAAAGACATAAAAATGGTACCTACTTGTTATATTCGGCTAACTGGTATAGTTGATACAGACAAGCTGCTGATAGAATTGTATTCACTTATTAAACTAGCCCCTGGCACAAGTAAAATAATTCTTTTTTATGAAAGTACGGGGACTAAAAAAATACTGGCAGAAAAATATCAAATTGCAGATAACCCTGATGTAAGGCAAAAGTTAAAAAATATTTTTGGTGAAAATAACGTAATTTTCAAATGACTTTCAGTAAAATTTACTTTTCGTTTTCAATTTTTTCAATTTTCTGCTCGTATCTCAAGACATTTCCATCTTTTAATGGTAAAATGTACAACGTGGTTAATGCCAAAATGGTATTATTTAGGGTAACCTAAAAATATTTTAATGAGGTGAAAATGTAGATGAAACGCATCGGAATCTTAACTAGTGGCGGCGACGCCCCTGGTATGAACGCAGCTGTCCGTGCGGTGGTCCGTAAAGCAATCTTCGATGGTATCGAAGTATACGGAATCAATTATGGATATGCCGGTTTAGTAGCTGGTGATATTCGCCGTTTAGACGTTGCAGATGTTGGAGATAAAATCCAACGTGGTGGAACTTTTCTTTATTCCGCCCGCTACCCAGAATTTGCTACTAAAGAAGGACAATTAAAAGGTATTGAACAATTGAAAAAATTCGGCATCGAAGGCTTAGTGGTTATCGGTGGAGATGGCTCTTATCATGGGGCAATGGCGTTAACACGTCACGGTTTCCCAGCTGTTGGTATTCCTGGTACAATTGATAATGATATTCCAGGTACTGATTTTACAATTGGTTTTGATACAGCGATCAATACAGTCTTAGAATCAATTGACCGCATTCGTGATACAGCGACTTCTCATGTACGTACTTTTGTAATTGAAGTAATGGGACGTGGCGCTGGTGATATTGCATTGTGGTCTGGTGTAGCTGGTGGTGCTGATGAAATTATCATCCCAGAACACGAATTTGATATGGCTACTGTTGCAAAACGGATTCAAGATGGCCGCGATCGTGGCAAAAAACATTGTTTAATCGTTTTAGCAGAAGGCGTTATGGGCGGTAATGAATTTGCTGATAAACTTTCTGAATATGGCGATTTCCATACTCGTGTTTCCATTTTAGGGCACGTTGTTCGTGGGGGTTCTCCAAGTGCACGTGACCGCGTCTTGGCAAGTAAATTTGGTGCTTATGCAGTTGAATTGCTTGAACAAGGCAAAGGTGGTTTATGTATCGGTATTGAAGACAATAAGGTCGTTGCTGCAGATATTATTGATACACTTGAACACAACAAACACAAACCTGACTTAAGTCTATATGACTTAAACAAACAGTTATCATTCTAATTGACAGCTACTAAAAGATAATAGAGCAGCTGACGCTGTTTTAAATAAAGGAATAGGAGCGTTTAAGTAATGAAAAAAACCAAAATCGTTAGTACATTAGGACCAGCAAGTAATAGCGTGGAAATCATTTCACAATTAATCGAATCTGGAGCTAATGTTTTCCGTTTTAATTTTTCTCATGGTGACCATGAAGAACAATTAGGTCGGATGAATATGGTAAGAGAAGCAGTTAAAAAGACTGGTAAAGATGTTGCTATTTTATTAGATACAAAAGGGGCAGAAATCCGGACTACTGTTCAAGATACAACTGAAGCAGACTTTGGCCGTGCTGGTTATATCCAATTCAACGTTGGCGATACAACACGAATTGCAATGGATCCAGAATTAAAAGGAACAAAAGAAAAAATTGCTGTAACTTATCCTGGTTTATTCGATGATGTTCACGTTGGAGGTCACATTTTATTTGATGATGGCTTAATCGATATGGAAATCACAGAAAAAGACGAAACAAACCGCGAATTAATCGTTACAGTCAAAAATGCTGGTATGTTAGGCTCAAGAAAAGGGGTTAATGCTCCTGGTGTTTCAATCAGCCTTCCTGGTATTACTGAAAAAGATGCTGACGATATTCGTTTTGGTTTAGATAACGATATTGACTTTATTGCGGCTTCATTTGTTCGTAAAGCACAAGACGTTCTTGAAATTCGTGAAATTTTAGAAGAAAAGAACATGACACATGTTCAAATCTTCCCTAAAATTGAATCACAAGAAGGTATTGATAATATCGATGAAATCATCAAAGTTTCTGATGGTATTATGGTAGCTCGTGGTGACATGGGTGTGGAAATTGCCCCTGAGTTGGTACCGATGGTGCAAAAACGTATTATCCAAAAATGTAATGCAGCTGGCAAATCTGTTATTACTGCTACCCAAATGTTAGAATCTATGCAACAAAATCCACGTCCAACACGTGCCGAAGCTTCTGACGTTGCCAATGCTGTTTTTGATGGTACTGACGCAACTATGCTATCTGGTGAATCAGCTAATGGTGATTATCCGGTTCAAGCAGTAGCTACAATGGCCCGTATTGATGTTGAAGCAGAAAAAGCTTTATCTGAATTAGGTTCATTCCAAATTAATGAATTTGATAAAACGGATGTAACAGAAACAATTGGTTTATCTGTAGCCCGTGCTGCTAAAAACTTAGGCGTGAAAACCATCGTTGCTGCAACTGAATCTGGTTATACAGCCAAAATGATTTCTAAATATCGTCCAGATGCTGACATTTTAGCCGTTACTTTTGACGAACGGACAAAACGTGGTTTGATGCTTAACTGGGGTGTATTCCCAACTGTTGCTGAAAAACCAACAACAACTGACGAAATGTTTGATTTAGCTGCTAAAAAAGCTGTTGAATTAGGATTCGCTAAAGAAGGCGAATTAATCTTAATCACTGCTGGTGTGCCAGTTGGTGAACGTGGTACAACAAACGTTATGAAAATTCAATTAATTGGCTCTAAATTATTAGAAGCTCAAGGCGTTGGCGAAAAAACTGTTGTAGCAAACGCGGTTGTTGCAAAATCAGCAGAAGAAGCAAATTCTCGTGCTAAAGAAGGAATGGTCTTAGTTGTTCCAACAACTGATAAAGATTACATGCCTGCTTTTGAAAAAGCAGCTGCTGTTATCGTTGAAGAAGGTGGTTTAACTTCTCACGCGGCTGTTGTAGGAATTGCAAAAGATATTCCTGTAATCGTTGGTGCTACTGATGCAACAACAACAATTCAAGATGGTGAATTAGTAACTGTTGATCCTCGTCGTGGTATTGTTTACCGTGGTGAAACAACAGCCATCTAAGGTGCTGTTAACCTTTTAACAACTAGAACGAAGTAGTCTAGGCTACTTCGTTTTATTTTTTGAAAAGGTGTCAAGAAAATTTCATTGACAAGCTAAAATACTCCCTGTATAATAGCTTTTGTTGCTTAGAGGTGATAAAAATTGAAGTGGTCATTATTGGAATTAAACAAATACCATGAAACGCCGTTAACTTTTTCTGAGACATTGAACTTGAAAAAGGAATTAATGAGACGGGACAATCAAATACTAGATATCACTCCCATTAAAGTTGATGGGCTCATTACCGTATCAAAAAGTGATTATCTTGTTCATTACACGATGAAAACGACGTTGACGCTTCCTTCATCAAGAAGTTTAGAACCGGTTGAATTGCCACTGGATCTAGTCGTTGACGAAGTTTTTATGACGCCTGAGCAGTTGCAAATGCGGACTGAACTGATTTCAGAAGAAGAAGTCTTACTTATTGAAGGACAGACAATTGATTTAGCTGAATCAGTGGCTGATAATATTTTATTGGCTATTCCATTGCAGATTTTGACAAAAGAAGAGACAGAATCCAATCAAATGCCTGCCGGGCAGGATTGGGAAGTCATTTCAGAAGAAGATTTTCTGCAGCAAAAAGAAACAGCCGCGCCCAAAATTGATCCTCGTCTTGCTAAATTATCAGAACTGTTGGATACAACAGATGATGAGTAATTAGGAAGATTGGAATAAATGGTAAGCTATTTATAGCTTACTTTTCATAAACAAGGAGGTGTAACAAATGGCAGTACCAGCTCGTAAAACATCTAAAGCTAAGAAAAACAAACGTCGTACTCATTACAAATTGACTATTAACGGTTTGAACGAATGTCCAAACTGTGGTGAATTAAGAAAAAGCCACCACGTATGTGCCAACTGCGGTTACTACGATGGCAAGGACGTAACGACTAAAGAAGCATAATTCTCTTTTTACAGAAAAGTGAGTGAATCCCCAAAGCTAACCATGGAGCTTTGGGGTTTTTTATTTTTTGTATTGTAAAAGTATTAAAAATTAGAAAATAAAGCATTCTGTTTTTGGAAATAATAGTTGAGAGTAAGCTGTCAATTTAAAGGTGAGAGATAAAATCGTGTTGAAAATTCAACGTGCTAACAGTAGGAGAAACAAGTTTCTTTTCTGTTGTTAATTTCTAGCCTCCTTTAGTTTGAAAGCCCGGGTTTTTACGTTATAATAGAAAAGATTAAAGCTACTAGGAGGAACTCAAAATGACAAAACAGCAAATTGGTGTTGTCGGTATGGCCGTCATGGGGAAAAATTTAGCCCTAAATATTGAAAGTCGTGGCTATTCAGTAGCATTATTTAACCGAACAGCGGCGAAGACAGAAGCAGTAGTAAAAGAACATCCTGATAAAAAATTCAAAGCAACTTATACCATTGCAGATTTTGTAGCTGCAATTGAAAAACCACGCCGGATCTTACTAATGGTTAAAGCTGGTACAGCGACAGATGCTACTATCAAAGAATTGTTACCTCATTTAGACAAAGGGGATATTCTAATTGATGGTGGGAATACTTTCTTTAAAGATACCATCCGCCGTAACGAAGAATTAGCTAATTCTGGTATTAATTTCATCGGTACTGGAGTATCTGGTGGAGAAGAAGGCGCGTTAAAAGGTCCTTCAATCATGCCAGGGGGACAAAAAGAAGCCTATGATTTAGTCGCACCCATTTTAGAACAAATCTCTGCTAAAGCAGAAGATGGGGCGCCATGTGTTACTTATATCGGTCCAAATGGTGCAGGACATTACGTGAAGATGGTTCATAACGGAATTGAATATGGTGATATGCAATTGATTGCAGAGTCTTACGACTTAATGAAGAATGTTCTAGGTCTTTCTGTCGCTGAAATGGCAGATATTTTTAACGAGTGGAATCAAGGAGAGCTTGACAGTTATCTAATTGAAATTACTGCTGATATTTTGACTCGCAAAGATGATTTGGGGACTGGCAAACCAATCGTTGATGTGATTTTAGATGCTGCTGGCAATAAAGGAACCGGTAAATGGACAAGTCAAAGTGCATTGGATTTAGGTGTGCCACTTCCACTAATTACGGAATCTGTGTTTGCACGTTATATCTCTGCATATAAAACCGAACGTGTCACAGCAAGTAAAGTATTACCTGCTCCAGCTACTTTTAATTACCAAGGCGACAAAAAAGAACTAATTGAAAAAATTCGGGAAGCATTATATTTCAGTAAAATTATGAGTTATGCACAAGGATTTGCGCAATTGCGTACTGCTTCTAAAGAATACGATTGGGATTTGCCTTTTGGTGAAATTGCAAAAATTTGGCGCGCGGGTTGTATCATTCGAGCACGGTTCTTACAAAAAATTACAGATGCTTATGACAGCAAACCTGATTTAGAAAACTTATTATTAGATGATTATTTCTTAGAAATCACAAAGAAATATCAACAAGCTGTACGTGAAGTAGTAGCTTTGGCAGTACAAGCTGGGGTTCCAGTACCAACATTTTCTTCTGCAATTGCTTACTTTGATTCTTATCGTTCAGAACGTTTACCTGCTAATCTGATTCAGGCACAACGGGATTACTTTGGAGCTCACACATATGAACGGACTGACAGAGAAGGAATTTATCACTACAGTTGGTATCATGAAGAATAAGTAAAAAACAATGGAATTTTGATTGATTCTAATTTATTTATGGGAAAGAGTGGCTGTGTTTTTTGAAACATTGCTGCTCTTTTTTTCTCTTAAGCTGTCAATACAGTGAATAATAAGAGTTTCTGTACTTATTAATCTACTAATAAGATTTTCAGATAGCTCTTTTTTCTTTCATTGTTTCATGGTAAAATGACTATAGTATTTTAATAAAAAAACAACCATTTTTTTCTAGAACAAAAATTTATAAAGAAAAGGGATCTAAGATCAAATGAGTAATATTTTAATTATTGAAGATGAAAAAAACTTAGCTCGTTTTGTAGAATTAGAATTAACGCATGAAGGTTATCATACGGAAGTTCATTACAATGGGCGTACAGGGTTAGATGCAGCATTAAACAACGATTGGGATGCCATCTTATTGGACTTAATGTTGCCGGAATTAAACGGGTTGGAAGTTTGTCGTCGTGTGCGTCAAGTGAAAAATACCCCTATCATTATGATGACAGCAAGAGACTCTGTTATTGATCGCGTCTCAGGCTTGGATCATGGTGCAGATGATTATATCGTGAAGCCTTTTGCGATTGAAGAACTATTAGCACGTTTACGCGCTTTACTTCGTCGGATTGATATTGAAGGCGATAAAAATGTTGCAAAGCAAACTACTATTACGTATCGTGATTTAGTCATCGAAAAAGAAAATCGTGTCGTACGTCGGGGTAATGAAGTTATTGAATTAACGAAACGTGAATATGAACTTTTATTAACCTTAATGGAAAATGTCAATGTTGTTTTGGCTCGCGATGTTTTATTAAACAAAGTTTGGGGTTACGAAACGGAAGTTGAAACAAACGTAGTAGATGTATACATCCGGTACTTACGTAATAAAATTGATGTTCCTGGCGAAGAGAGCTATATTCAAACAGTTCGCGGAACTGGTTATGTGATGCGCTCGTGAGCAAAATGAATAAAACTTTTAACAAAGAACTGAAAGGCCCGTCTTTAACCATTAAGTGGGCCTTTGCAAGTTCTTTCTTTATATTTATCGTTTTTACGATTTTTGCTGTTATTACGTATAAATCCTCTATTAATTTAATTGTGGCAAAAGAACGGCATAATGTAGAAGAAGTTATTTCCGAGGTTACTTCTCGCTTGGCGAATGGCCAAGAAGAATTAACGACCCAAAGTGCCTACTTTGCAATTGCCAAAATTTCTGAAGAGGATCGAACTCCTGAAGCTATATCTTATTTGGACAACGATATTTTAAAACTCGACCAATTTGTCTCGGAGTTAGGTCAACAGCAATTGAATTTGTACGTTTACAATTTAGAAAAAGAGCCGATTTTAAAAACACATGAAAATAATTTTGAGTTAGTTCAAACCAAACGAAAAGAACCCACTATTATTACCATGCATGGTCTGACGGGATTTTTATCTATTCATCCAATCTTTTCCAAAGTAACAAGAGAAAAAATTGGTTATGCTCAGACATTTTATGAGTTATCTTCATTTTATGAAATACGTAGTAAGCTATTATTAACTTTAATTATTTTAGAAGTGGTTTCGTTAATTCTATCGAGTTTTTTAGGTTTCTTTTTATCGACCTATTTTTTAAAACCTTTAAAAGTATTAAGGGATACGATGGATACAATTCGAAAAGATCCCGAGTCAGATGCCTACATGCCCAAAATTGAGACCGATGATGAATTAGCTGATTTGGCGGAAATCTTTAACGATATGTTGGAGCGTATGCGAATGTACATTGAACAACAAAAACAATTTGTAGAAGATGTCTCACATGAATTACGTACACCTGTAGCGGTTATCGAAGGTCATTTAAGCATGTTACAGCGTTGGGGCAAAAATGATCCCGAAATTTTAGACGAAGCCCTGACTGCCAGTCAACAAGAAATTAGCCGAATGAAAAGTCTAGTACAGGAGATGCTGGATTTATCACGGGCTGAACAAGTGGAATTACATTATGCTAATGAAGTAACACAGGCAAAAGAAGTGACTTATCAAGTTTTTAATAATTTTAAAATGCTTTATCCAGAATTTACGTTTACTTTAGATGATGATTTAACGCAAGAAGAAACACTGGCTATTTATCGCAATCATTTTGAACAAATTATTATTATTATTTTGGATAATGCAGTGAAATATTCTGCTGAGCGAAAAGAGGTACACTTGAAGATAGGCAATAGTGGACGATTTTTTGAAATTGATATCCAAGACTTCGGTGAAGGAATCGCACCAGAAGATTTAGAAAAAATATTTTATCGTTTTTATCGGGTGGATAAAGCGCGTGCACGAACCAGAGGGGGAAATGGCTTAGGGTTGTCGATTGCTAAGCAACTAATTGATAGTTACAAAGGTGAGGTAACAGTTGATAGTGTTGTAGGTCAAGGAACTGTCTTTAAAGTTTATATCCCGATTCAATAAATGTCTATTGTAATCATTCTTTATTAGTATAATACCTAACTATGAATAGGTCGTTTTTCTAGTTGTTATCCACGAAAAGCAATCTAGCTAGTTGGGTTTTTTATTTTGCATATATAATTTTTGCAATTTGTTTTACGCTGTAACGATGCCTCTTGCTCATATAAGAATTCAGAGGGGGAAATTAAGCGAATGATTAGTGATTTTGGTATTCGATTGTACGGTGTTTTCTGCATGGAAATGCTTTATCAATTTAGATTATAAAATTAAAATTCGGACATGAAAAAAATCAGGATTTCTTGTTGTTTTTTGTTGCTTTTTATATTCAGAATTGCTATATTAATATTTGTTCCGAATGAATAAAACGTTTTGAGAAAAAGTTGATAATTTTACTTGACGTTGAGAATGGGACATGATATTCTAATTAAGTTGTTTCTGAAAGCTGTTATTTACAACTAATAAAACAACGTAAAAAAGTTGTTGACATCTAGGTTTTGAGATGTTAAACTAACAAAGTCGCTGTTATTAAAAAGCACATTGCTGAAATATCATTTCAAAAAGTTTTCAAAACTTTTTGAAAAAACAGTTGACAACCAACACGTCAGCTGATAAGATATAAGAGTTGCTGAAACATTTAAAAAGTAACGACCAAGTAAGTTAAACGAATGAGAAATGACGGCAATAAGTTAAAATCATCTGAAGTTTGAAAACAACTTCAAACGATTTCTCCTTATCGTGACAATTTCTAAACACATTCTTTTAACAGCTTATGTAGACCTTTGAAAACTGAACAAAGCAAGCAAACGAACCAATGTGTAGG
>OLNH01000266.1_pt1 | contig 51405 bp, 48 predicted proteins | sample 1643101 | NCBI WGS metagenome assembly OLNH01 (sample SAMEA3136758, study PRJEB25190) | human gut metagenome | biome: human gut; feature: human-associated habitat; material: faeces | place: Austria | collected 2013 | reverse complement strand
GATGTGTCCATAATATACCTCCATAAGTATATTTAAACACATTTAATATCTTTTTGCAATATATTTAGTTACTTATATCATCCTCCTCAATATGATGGCGCTTTGCATAGCCGGTAAGCATCAGTGTCAGTGCACCGTCGCCGGTCACGTTGCATGCAGTTCCGAAGCTGTCCTGCAGTGCAAAGATGGTAAGCATCAGTGCAGTGCCGGAGCTGTCGAATTTCAGTATCCCGGTGATGATGCCAAGGGATGCCATGACGGTTCCGCCGGGAACACCGGGAGCTCCGATGGCAAAGATACCCAGAAGAAGGCAGAACAGAACCATGGTACCCGGCGTTGGAACGGAACCGTACAGGATCTTCGAAATCGCCATACAGAAGAAAACCTCTGTCAGAACGGAACCACAGAGATGGATGTTTGCAAACAGAGGGATCCCGAAGCTGACCAGATCCTTGCGGAGAGGTTTTGCCTTGGAGGCACACTGCAGTGCAACGGCCAGTGTGGCTGCAGATGACATGGTCCCTACGGCAGTCAGATAGGCAGGACCATAATGGCGGACAACCTCCAGAGGATTTTCTCCAGAATAGATTCCTGCAAGGATGTAAAGAAGAGCCATCCAGAGAAAATGCCCGGCAAGCACCAGTACGATGATCTTCAGAAAAACAGGCAGCTGTCTGGTGATGGTTCCCTCGTAGGCAAGGCCGCAGAAGGTAGTGCCGATAAATAACGGAAGAATGGGGATGATGATCCGAGCCACCAGAGAAAGAACGATTTTCTGAAATTCATCCAGGAGCCCAGTGATCAGCTTCGCCTTTGTCCAGGTGGCGGCAAGTCCCAGCATCATTGCAAAAACAAGAGCACTCATAACGGACATGATCTGCGGGATCTCCAGCTCAAAGATCACCTCCGGCAGCCGCTTCAGTCCTGCAGCATAGGAATGGATGGACAGATGTGGAATGATGAGAAAGCCGGAGGCTGTGGAAAAAAGCGCTGCGCCAACAGAGGAGCCGTAAGCGAGGACAACCGCAACACCCAGCATCAGCGAAGCATTTTTGCCAAGCCTGGTAATGGACGGAGCGATAAATCCCAGCACGATCAGCGGCACGCAGAAGGTAATGAGCTGGCCCAGAATGTACTTGATAGTAACGGTGATATTAAGAACTGCCATGGAGATTCCGTTGGTGCTGTACCGGTTCAGGATAAGCCCGGCTATGATCCCCAGGATCACAGCGACCAGCAGCTTAAATGGCAGACTGTTGAAAAAAGATGTTTTTTTCATTGGAAAACCTCCTCGGATAGTATAAAATAAAGCCAGAGTTTATTATAAAGGTATTTGATAAAAATCACAAGGAGGATGAAATGATTTATCTGGATAACGCGGCTACAAGCTTTCATAAGCCGGACTGTGTGCCGCGTGCTGTGGTGGAAGCCATGCAGCATGCAGGAAATAGCGGAAGGGGCAGCAGCGGCGAAGCAATGGCAGCCTCAAGGCTTATTTTTAATACAAGATGCCAGATCGCAGAGATGTTTGACGTATGGGGACCGGAATGTGTGGCCTTTACATCCAATGACACGGAAGCGCTCAATATCGCCCTGCAGGGAACACTTCATCCAGAGGAGGGAACTATCCATGCGATCTGTACGGAGATGGATCACAACAGTGTGCTCCGTCCGCTGTACCGCCTAGAAAAAAAGGGCATGAAGCTTACGATCCTGCCGGCAGACCGCAAGGGACGGATCTCCCTTACGGAGCTTGAAGCAGCCATCCGTCCGGAGACGAAGGTGATCGTCTGTACCCACGCTTCCAATCTGACAGGAAATCTCAATGATATCCATGCCATCGGTGCGATCGCACAGAAGCACCAGAAGCTTTTTATTGTGGATGCTGCCCAGACAGCAGGAGTATTTCCGATTTCCATGAAAAAAGATCATATAGATATTCTTTGCTTTTCCGGACATAAGGGCCTTATGGGACCCCAGGGCACAGGAGCCATCTGTGTTCGGCCGGGGGTATCTGTGGAGCCTCTGAAGGTAGGCGGAAGCGGCGCCCTCACCTTTCAGAGAGAGCATCCACAGGATATGCCGGAGACACTGGAGGCAGGCACCTTGAACAGCCATGGGATCGCAGGTCTTGGCGCAGCCATGGACTGGATCAGGGAAACCGGAATAGAACAGATCCAAAAAAGAGAGCAGCAGCTGATGTGGCGTTTTTATGACCAGGTAAAGGAAATTCCGGGAGTTACCCTGTACGGAGATTTTTCCAGGGAAGAACGCTCCCCTGTGGTGACTCTGAATATTGCAGAGATGGATTCGGCAGAGGTGGCCATGATCCTTGATGAAGAGTACGGGATCAGTGTAAGGGCCGGCGGCCACTGTGCACCGCTGATGCACAAAGCACTGGGAACCGAAAAAACAGGAGCCGTCCGCTTCAGCTTTTCTTATTTTAATACGGAAGAAGAGGTGGACACTGCTGCCGGGGCGGTAAAGGAGCTTGCCGCGGAATAAACAGCGAAAGACGGACAGAAAGGACACAGAGAATGTATCAGACAATATATGATGTGGTAGAAAAAAGAGGGCGTGTAAAAACAGGGATCCTTCTGAACGGAAAGGATGCCGGGCTGAAATATCTTTTGGAAGAAAGCAGCTTTTTTTATCCGGAGGGAGCAGAAAGAAATAAAGAAGCAGAAGAATTCCTGAAGGTTTCCGTGGAAGCAGCTGTGGAAACCGGTGTTGTGAAAAGCGGAGACCGGGAGATATTTGTGGAAACCTACGAGAAGAATCCCAGGCTGATCATACTGGGTGGCGGCCATGTTTCTCTTCCGGTAGCAGAGATCGGCAGGATGCTGGGCTTTCATGTAACAGTCATGGATGACCGGGAGGAATTTGTGACGGAGGAAAGATTTCCCATGGCAGATGAGAGGATCTTTGGAGAGTTTGATACCTTGTCCGACAGGATCCCTCCCTATGAAAATGCCTACTATGTAGTGGTGACACGAGGCCATCTGGGAGATTCTGCCTGTGCAAGAGCGATCCTTAAGAGACCCTTTGCATATTTCGGAATGATCGGAAGCAGGACAAAGGTGCGGATCACCAGGGAAAAGCTCCTAAAAGAGGGCTTTACGGAGGAACAGTTGGATCAGATCCATGCCCCCATCGGACTTCCCATCGGAGGACAGATGCCGGCTGAGATCGCCGTGAGCATCATGGCAGAGATCGTGCAGGAAAAGAACTGGCATTTCCGCACCTACTGTGATGAGGAGGTGGAGGCAGCAGTATGCCGCAGGACACCAGGAACCATGGTCACGATCATCGAGAAGAAGGGCTCCTCACCAAGAGGAACCGGGAGCAAGATGTTCGTATTCCGGGACGGAAGCACGGCAGGAAGCATCGGCGGCGGAAAAGTGGAGTTTGAAGCCGGAAAACACGCAGTAAATATCCGAAATACGGAAACAAAGGTTTACGAGCTGGGACAGGGGGCAGGAGATCTGGGAATGATCTGCGGCGGAACTGTCCGGGTGCTTTTTGAGCCGGTAAATATGTGAAAGAACCGGCCAGGACTTGCATAATAGTGCAGAATCGTGTATATTGGACGCAGAGAATTTTTTACCGGCGTATAAGGAGGAATCAGATAACATGAAGAAAAAATGTATTATGGCTTTGATAATAGGCGCGGCTTTCCTTGCACAGGGCTGTGGATATGAGGAAGGAACCGATGCAGTGGTAACAGTAGTAGATTCCACACCGACGCCGGAGCCCACAGAGAAGCCGAAGGCAACTGCAACACCTACACCAGAAGCAGCGGCAGCAGATTCCACAGCAGACGGAGCAGCAGCGGCAGCGGATTCCACGGCAGACGGAGCAGCAGCGGCAACAGATCCCGCAGCACAGACAGCAGCTACGGAGCAGACCCCAAGCGGCATTAACGTACAGGCACAGGATGCCACCTACTATGCAGTGGAGGGTGTGAATTTACGTTCTGACGCCAATGCAGAGGCAGAATTTGTGGCAGGTGTCCTTTCCGGAGAATCCCTGAAGTGTACCGGTGTCTGTGACAATGGATGGATCCGCGTGGATTATAATGGCCAGACCTGCTACGCATCCGGCGATTACGTCAGCACAACCCCGCCGGTAGGAGCAGTGGCAGCAGATACTACCGCAGAAGATACTACCACAGAAGCAGCACAGTAGAGCACAGACTACAGGCTTTTGATCAGATCAGGGAAATCCTGATCCTGCTTCAATTGCAGATATCTCCTTGATATAATAAAAAACAGGCAGCTGTATCCGATGAAATACATCGATACAGGATGCCTGTTTTTTTGTTTCGACATATAGTCCAGTCCGTTCAGAACACAAGGATCATGTCAGCGGATCGTACCCGCAGATCATTCCGGATAAACAAGATGGTCCGGCTTGATATCGTAGAGAACCTCGTTCAGGAATTTCTTTGCCAGATATTTTGCCATGCCAAGGTTCATATCCAGATAATTTCCGCAGTCCTTGGGAGAAGCTCCCGGGATCTCACCCTCAAAATCTCGGATAAATTCAAACATCTCGATCATCAGCGGAACGATATCTCTGGATTCATAATCCCCGTTAAGAAGAAGATAATTTCCGGTACGGCAGCCCATAGGACCCCAGTAAATGACCTTCGGGCCAAACTCCTTATGGTTCCGCAGGAAGGTAGCTGCCAGATGCTCCATGGCGTGAAGCTCGGCTGTGTTCATAACAGGCTCCTCATTGGGAGAAGTCATACGGATATCGAAGGTAGTGATCACATGATCTCCAACCGGATCCTTACGTGAAACGTATACGCCAGGCTGAAGCTTGATATGGTCAATGGTAAAACTTGTGATCTTTTCCATGTTGATTCCTCACTTTCTTATATGTACGGAGCCCATAATAAGCTCCATACATGATTTTAGCAGAGAACCGGAAGAGATACAAGGCAAAACAAAGGGAATCCTGCACCTGGTTCCGTGCAAAGTTGACTTTATGAAAAGATGATGTTAAACTGAGAAAAGCTTACAGGGGGGAGAGTGAAAAGCTCACCTGAAAATGCCGGAACAGGCGTTTTCGGGATCTGATAAGGAGGACTTATAAATATGAAACGTAAGGTTTTAGCCGTATTATTTGCGACAGCTCTTACCGCAGGAATGCTTTCCGGATGCGGAAGCACAGACAGTACTTCTGACAAAGCAGACCAGAAGGAAGAATCTCTGGAGAAAGAAACCTCAGAAGGACAGACAGGCGTAGATGAAGAGACAGCAGCCAATGCAGTATCCGAGGAGGAGGCTGAGGCGGCAGGCTTTTCAGACCATGAAGAAAGCGCCGATGATCAGGAGGCTTCCGGTGATGCAGAGGACACCTCACATGAAACCGAAGCTTCTGCAGACAGCTCCGCAGACAGTACAGAGGATACAGACAGCGCAGACGGAGAATTTTCCGATGGTTCCGAGGATGCACAAATGGCAGGAACAACTGTGATCGATACTAGCCAGCAGCTGACAGGAACCCATCATGCTGCCATCACCGTAAAGGATTATGGCGAGATCGATGTAGAGCTGGATGCAGACACCGCACCCATCACAGTCACAAATTTTGTAAAGCTGGTACAGGACAATTTTTATGACGGTCTGACCTTCCACCGGATCATTGACGGATTTATGATCCAGGGCGGAGATCCAAACGGAGACGGAACCGGCGGAGCAGAGGATACCATCAAGGGCGAATTTTCCAGCAATGGAGTGAAGAACGATATTTCTCATGTAAGAGGAACCATTTCCATGGCCCGCAGCACAGATCCGGACAGCGCAAGCTCTCAGTTCTTTATCGTACAGTCCGATTCCACACATCTGGATGGCGACTATGCTGCATTCGGACACGTGACCTCAGGGATGGACATTGTAGATCAGATCTGCAAGGATGCCAAGCCGACAGACGGCAACGGAACCATTGCAAAGGATCAGCAGCCGGTGATCGAGAGTATCCGTATGGTTGACTGACAGGAGGGAGAAGGATGCTGAAAGGGAAAACAGTGCTTCTTGGCATCACAGGAAGTATTGCTGCATACAAGATCGCATATCTGGCAAGTGCATTACATAAGCTTCATGCAGATGTCCATGTACTGATGACAGAGAATGCAACGAACTTTATCAATCCGATCACATTTGAAACACTGACCGGGAATAAATGCCTGGTGGATACCTTTGACCGGAACTTTCAGTTCCAGGTAGAGCACGTATCCATTGCCAAGAAGGCAGATGTTGTGATGATCGCACCGGCCAGTGCAAACGTGATCGGAAAGCTGGCCAACGGCCTTGCGGACGATATGCTCACCACTACGGTAATGGCCTGCAGATGTCAGAAGATCCTTGCACCAGCCATGAATACCGCCATGTATGAGAATCCCGTGGTGCAGGACAATATCCGGAAGCTGCAAACCTACGGATATGAGGTGATCACACCGGCCAGTGGCTACCTGGCATGCGGAGACACCGGAGCCGGAAAAATGCCGGAGCCGGAAACCCTTCTGGAATATATCCTGAAGGAAGCCGCCTTCCAGAAAGACCTTGCCGGCAAAAAGCTCCTGGTAACGGCAGGACCTACCCAGGAGGCCATCGACCCGGTCCGCTGTCTCACCAACCATTCATCCGGAAAGATGGGATACGCCATTGCAAAAATGGCCATGCTCAGAGGAGCGGAGGTTACGCTGGTAAGCGGACCTACTGCCATTGAGCCGCCCCTTTTTGTGAAGGTCGTACCTGTGACATCCGCCAGAGATATGTTCGAGGCAGTCACCGGCTTAAGTGATGAACAGGACATCATCATCAAGGCTGCCGCAGTGGCAGACTACCGTCCGAAGCAGGTCAGCGAAGACAAGGTTAAGAAAAAAGACGATCAGGCTTCCATAGAGCTTGAGAGGACAGACGACATTCTGAAATATCTGGGCCAGCACAAAAAGCAGGGCCAGTTCCTCTGCGGATTTTCCATGGAGACCAGAGACATGCTCCGTAATTCCAGAGCCAAGCTTGAGAAGAAAAACCTGGATATGGTGGCAGCCAACAACCTGAAGGTAGAAGGCGCTGGATTCCAGGGAGATACCAATGTCCTGACTCTGATCACACAGGACGAAGAAGTGTCACTCCCGCTTATGAGCAAGGAGGATGCAGCGTTAAAGATCCTGGATAAGATCCTTCTGCTTACCACAAAGGCAGAAGCATAGCCACAGAACCGGTCAGAGAGCCGGTTTTAACAACGAAAAGCGGAACAAAAAGATCACCGCTTTCCATCACCGTATTGTATCCGCAGAAAACGCCGGGAAATGCTGTATTTCCGGAAATATTCACAGAGCGGAACGGTAACAAGGAGGAGAAGAAATGAAAAACAACAGATTTACAACAGCACAGCTTACGTTACTGGGCCTGATGGCAGCGATCCTTCTGCTGATGGCCTACACACCACTGGGATATCTGAACATCGGGCCACTGGCCATTTCCTTTAACGTGATCCCGGTAGCCATCAGTGCAGTCGTCCTCGGACCCGTAGGAGGAGCCGTGGCAGGTGCGATCTTCGGCCTGACCAGCTTTCTCCAGTGCATCGGAGTAGGCGGCTCCAGTGCAATGGGAGTTGTGCTTTTCGGTATCAATCCGGTATTTGCCTTTATCCAGCGCTTCATCCCACGTCTTCTGGACGGTATCTGTCTCGGATATATTTTTAAAGGCATGCGAAAGGTCAGCAATACCTATGTGGCATGTGCAGTAACCGGATTCTTTTCCGCATTCCTGAATACCCTGTTCTTCATGTCAGCGCTTGTAGGACTGTTCGGAAATACCGATTATGTAAAAAATCTGATGGGCGGTCATAACATCATCATCGGCTGCTGTCTCATGGTAGGGATCAACGCAGTATGCGAAATGATTTCCTCCACAGTGATCACAGGAGCAGTGGGAGCTGCACTTTCCAAGGCACATCTGATCCCATCCGCACAGATTAGCCGTGAGAAGACAAAAGCATAAAGACAGGGAAAATAAAATTATGATATTAGCAATTGATATTGGAAATACCAACATAGTCGTGGGCTGCATCGATGATCAAAAAACATACTTCATCGAGAGACTTGCTACCGTAAGAACAAAAACAGAACTGGAATATGCCGTAGACTTAAAAACCTTACTGGAAATCTACCACATCAAAAAGGCAGACATAGAAGGCTGTATCATTTCATCTGTAGTCCCGCAGATCACCAACATTGCCAAGCTGGCAGCAGAAAAGATCCTCAAAAAAGAAGTCATGGTCCTGGGACCGGGAGTAAAAACAGGTCTGAACATTATGATGGACAACCCCGGACAGCTGGGCGCGGATCTTGTGGCAGACGCTGTGGCAGGATTAAATGAATATCCGGTTCCGTTTATTGTGATCGATATGGGAACCGCCACTACAGTTTCGGTTGTCAACAGCAAAAAGCAATACATTGGCGGAATGATCCTTCCTGGCATCGGAATATCCCTGGATGCACTGACAGCCAGAGCATCCCAGCTCAGCGGGATCAGCATCGATGCCCCGAAGCATGTGATCGGGCGCAATACCATCGAATGCATGAAAAGCGGCGTGCTCTACAGCAACGCAGCAGCCATCGACGGGATCATAGACCGTGTGGAAGAAGAGCTTGGTGAGAAAACAACCGTGATCGCAACAGGCGGTCTTGCAAAAAAGATCATTTCTCACTGTAAGAAAGAAATCATTCTGGATGAGGACCTTCTGCTCAAAGGACTCCTTGTGATCTATAAAAAGAATAAATAAAAACAACAAAAAAATCAGCTGCCGGTGCAGGAAACACCTACCGGACAGCTGATTTTTTTTACTGTAGAAATGCTCTGCGGAAATCCTCAGGCACAGGTGCAAGGAAACACATAGGCTCCCCGGTGATGGGGTGAGCAAATTCCAGCTGGAAGGAATGCAGGGCCTGGCGTCCGATCCGGTCAAAAACCGGATGATACAGAAAATCCCCCGGCAGCGGACAGCCGATATACTTCATATGCACCCGGATCTGATGAGTCCGCCCCGTATCCAGATGCAGCTCCACAAGAGCATATCCATTGCTGACTGCAAGACGCTCATAATGAGTCACGGCAGCCTCCCCACGCTCAAAATTAACCTCCCTTGTGATCACAGAAGCATCCATTCTCGCAACAGGAGCGGAGATCGTCCCCCTTTTCGGCGGGATCCCGTCAGTAAGTGCAAGATAGGTACGTCGGATCTGGCGCTGCTTCATCTGGGCAGAGAGAAGAGCTCCGCTCAGAGGGTTCTTGGCCAGCACCAGCACCCCGGTGGTATCCCTGTCCAGCCGGTTGATGCAGCGGTAGACAAAAGCCTTCCCCTGCTGCTTATAATACCAGGCAACACCGTTGGCAAGCGTATTCTCGTAGTTCCCGGCAGAGGGATGAACAGGCATATCAGCCGGCTTGTTCAGCACAAGGATATCCTCATCCTCATACAGGATATCCAGAGGCAGCGGTACCGGAAGGATAGAAGACTCCGATCCCTCCCCGGCTTCCTCCGGAACAAGGATCCGAAGAACATCCCTCTCCTTCAGGACCGTTCTGCCAAAAGCCGGCTGCCCGTTCAGCAGGATTGCCTGCTCCGCCCGCTTCATAGTAGTCAATATATGTTTGGAAAAACCCTTCTTCCGAAGAAGTCCAAGAACATTTTTCCCGGAATCCCCGGTTGAGATCGTATAGGTAATAATTCTCTCCATAGAAAAAAATCCTTTTCTGAAATTTAGCAAGCCAAAAGCCAAAACGCGCGGCCTGCGAGTATAGTATAGCATTTGGGCATGGAAATGTCGATTAGGCATAAAAAAAGAGCTGGTACAAGAGGAAACATCCTTGGACAGCTCGTGGATTATGGGATTTGTGTCGCTTATTATCTTCATTAGTCACAGACCAAAAAAGATATATTTTACAGCCATATGTAAGGATACCATTGATATTTTCCTTTGTCAAGGCGTGCCAAAGACATGAAGCATGCTAATAATGTCGTTTTTTAAGCATCATATGCAGTCGTTTTCTATCAAAAAGTGAATAAACAGTCTGATAATCATCGAAATCTAACATTAGTGGTCACAAAAAGTGGTCACTTTTTTCTTGCGTAAATCCGCATAAAATCAATACTTTTCAAGCTTTTTTCCTTTTTCTTTCCAATTATTAGTGGTCAAAATCGTGGTCAACTGTGCCGGAAAAGCCAGCATTTAACAGTGTTTCAGGCTTTTTTTCGCTAATGAAGATATTAAGCGATACCTGACAGCAGAAAGAGATGCCATGAAAACAGGATACAGTATCAAAACATGGAAAATGAGACTCTTTTGTCCGGAAAAGCAAATGATTGAAACAACCGAAGCCCTGTATCAGGAAGCCGTAGCCTTTTACTATGAGCTCCTGAAAGAAAAAGAAGAGCTCTGGGCCGAAAATCTGCTGACCATTCAGGGACATCTGGAAAAACTCACTGTTCCCGGAAGAGACGGAAGAGAACCAAAGTACATCCCGCCAGGCGGAAAGCTCCCCGTTTACTTTCGGAGATCTGCCATGAACAAAGCTGCAATGGCAGTAAAGACCGCAGCAAGCGCAGAAAGCTTCCCCGAAAAGATCGATGCCAACATCACCTTTTTCAAGGGAATGTACAGAGACCTGACAGACACCTCCGTAGTGCTGAAGCTCTGGAACGGAAAGAAATGGATCTGGGTACTCTGCGGACTTACAGGACGCCCCTTCCCCAAGGAAGCAGCGATCCTTTCACCGACACTGGTCCATGAGGAAAAATGGCTCATGTTCCATGTACCTGTCAAGCAGGAAAACTCCGATGCCCGGACAGCAAAGGAACGAATGCAGGAAGGCGCCAGAGTATGCAGCGTCCGCTTTACCAATACGGACAGCTTTGCAGTATGCACAGTTCTGGATGAAGAATCCAGGCAGTTGGCTGTAAAAAACTGCAGAGGTGGAAATGCATACCGACATCATTGCAAAGCTTTGATGAAAAAAGTAGAAGCATCCAGGGCATTTACCGATAAAGACAACGTCAGTCAGCCAAACAGGAAATATTACATGCATCTCAAGCACCTGAATGAACATTACGCACATCAGGTCAGCAAGGAGATCATGGATTTCTGCAAAGAAAATCAGACCGGGATACTGGTACTGCCGGAGTATGATGAAGATTTTTCCAGGATATCCATGTACAGGAGTGGCAACTATTCGCCTCTTCACTTAAGTATCCGCATCCGGAATTATCTGAAATACAAAGCCTGGGCAGAAGGGATCCTGGTACTTGAGCTACGCGCCGACGGAACAGAAAAGCAATGTTCCATCTGCGGAGCCACCGGAAAAAAACAGGGCAGTGTATTCATCTGCCAGAACGGCCATCAGGTCAACCGCTTCTTGAACGGCGCCCGAAACCTGGGCCGCAAATGCCAGGAAAGCTTCCGGAAAAACAACAAATCAAGTTAATAAGCGGCAGGAATGCCTCTTATATATAAATGCTGAGTGATCAGCAAGAGAGGAAGCGCCAGTGACGCCTCCTTTCCGGTTGAATACCGCCAGGCGGCCCAACGCAGGCGTCGCCGAAGAACTGTGCCTTTGTGGTGCGGGGTGTATTCGAAGTTATAAGAATGTGAAATTACTGAAACTTGGCCTGGGGCTGGGTTCGGTATATAGATATTAAAAAATGAGGATGGAACAGAGAAATCTTTGATCAATATATTATAGCAATATAAAATCGTTGATTTTGACAGAAGTGAGATTGAATGATATGTACAGTTTCTATAAAACTAATACATAAACAAGGTTCGATGCAATAATACCATATTTAGAAAAATTGTTATTGCGAGTTATATAGGCTCGACTATATAAAGAAGCACAGTGTAGAGACGAATGTACTCAGCGAATGGTTTATGAAGTAGAAAATGAGCCAGGAATAGTGGCAATACGGTTGCTAAGAGGAGAATATTCGACAGGAAGGGAAAACACATTTAGCCGTGTGAACGGCGAGAGAAAGAGAAATACCATCCTTTGAGATGTGTACATAGATACAAAATTTACCTTTCAGAGGAGATATGGTTCGATAAGAACTGGAGGAGTTAGAGATGATTATTACACAGACACCGTTTCGCATGTCTTTCTTTGGTGGCGGAACAGATATGGAAAGCTTTTTTAAAGAAAACGGCGGTGCCGTTTTGTCTACTACATTTGATAAGTATTGTTATGTGAATGTGCGACATTTGCCGCGTTTCTTTGACTATTCTACTGAGTTATCTTATTCAAAGACCGAACGAGTAACAAATATAGAAAGTATTCAGCATCCAGCAATTCGAAATGCAATGAAGATGTTAGATATGCATGAGATTCGTCTTACCTATGAGGCAGATCTTCCTGCACGTTCTGGTTTAGGAACTTCAAGTTCTTTTGCCGTAGGAATGCTGAGTGCTTTTTATGCGTTAAAGGGAAAATATGCCGATAAGAAGAAACTGGCAGATGAGGCAATTTTTTTAGAAAGAAATCTTTGCCAGGAAGCAGGTGGTTGGCAGGATCAAATTGCTGCTTCATTTGGCGGCTTTAATCGTATTAATTTCAATGCAGATGGTTATGACGTTCTGCCGGTGATTATCTCTCCAGAACGAAAGAAACAACTTAATCAGAATCTGATGATGTTCTTTACCGGTTTTACCCGTTTTTCTTCTGATGTTCAGAAAGCAAACGCGGCTAGTAAGGATGATAAAATAGCTCAGCTAAAAGAAATGCTGGCGTTGGTTGACGATGCGGAGAGAGTACTGACGGATAAAGAAAAAGATTTGGATGATTTTGGCAGACTGTTGGATCACACATGGAAACTGAAACGTCAGACCGGATCTGCTGTTTCTACGAATAGTATTGATGAACTTTATACTAAAGGCATTGCAGCAGGTGCATTAGGTGGAAAACTTCTTGGGGCTGGCGGTGGTGGGTTCCTTGTATTTTATGTACAGCCAGAAAGGCAGGATGCTGTTCGCAGGGCGATGCGTGACCTATTATATATTCCCTTCAAGTTTGAAGATGTTGGAACACGTGTAATTCATTACACACCAGAAGATTATGTACCAAAGGATTAAAGATATGAAAGTAGTGATTATGGCAGGGGGGAAAGGAACTCGTATTTCTTCTGTAGCGAGTGATATTCCTAAACCGATGATAAAAATTGAGGGTGTTCCTGTACTGGAAAGGGAAATCGAATGCCTGAAAAATCAAGGATTCGATGACATTATTATTACCGTGAGTCATCTGGGAAATATTATTATGAATTATTTTGGCGATGGTTCTGGAATCTCTCCAATAACAGGTAAGCCATTTGATGTACATATTGAGTACTATTTTGAAAAAGAACCTCTTGGCAATGCAGGTGCGTTATTCAAAATAAAAGATAAGTTAACATCTGATTTTCTGCTTCTAAATGCAGATGCAATGTTCGATGTGAACTTTAACCGATTTGTTGCATTTCATAAGGAAAAAGGTGGATTAGTTACACTTTTTACACATCCGAACAGCCATCCGTATGACAGCGGACTTATTATCTCTGATAAGAATTGCATAGTTGAAAAATGGCTTGCAAAGGAAGATGAGCGTCCGAAATATTATAGGAACCGTGTAAATGCGGGATTGCATGTTATCAACCCCAAAGCGTTAGAACTGCTTGATATCGATGTAGATTCAATAGGTAAGATTGGTGCAAATGGTAAACTAGTCAAGGTCGATTTGGATCGTCAATTGTTGAAACCATTAGCGGGAACAGGAAAAATGTTTTGCTATGACAGTCCAGAATACGTGAAAGACATGGGCACTCCAGAGAGGTACTACTCTGTATGTTCAGATTATAAAGCGGGCAGAGTTTCTGGAAAGAATTTGAAAAATAAGCAGAAAGCAATCTTTCTTGATCGGGACGGAACTATCAACAAGTATGTTGGATTTCTAAGAAATATAGATGAATTTGAATTGATTGATGGTGTTGCGGCAGCAATTCGTAAAATTAATGAATCAGGTTATCTTGCTATTGTCGTAACAAATCAGCCAGTTATAGCTCGCGGTGAGGTTTCTTTTGAAGAGTTGAACGAAATCCATAATAAGATGGAAACTCTTCTTGGAAAAGAAGGCGCTTATCTTGATGCAATCTATTATTGTCCGCATCATCCCCATAAAGGATATGAAGGCGAACGTCCGGAACTGAAGATTGATTGTGTTTGCCGTAAGCCGAAGCCTGGAATGCTGTTCAAAGCAGCCAAAGATTTTAATATCAACTTATCACAGTCGTGGATGATTGGCGATGGCGAGAATGATATCAAAGCAGGTATTAATGCTGGATGTAAGACAATATTGCTTAGTGATAAGCATGAAAACTACGGGCAGACCATTACCCTAAATTCGTTGATAGAATTTGTAAACGACTGTATATAATAGTTCAAAATATATGAGGAAGAAAAATGAAAGAGTTAAAGGCGAACATTGGAAAAAATGTTGAGGTTCTCTGCGAAAGATATCCGGCACTTGAATCAGTCAAGAAAGAAATTATAGAAGCATATTTTTTGCTTGCAGAGTCATACAAAAATGGTGGGAAATTGTTGGTCGCTGGAAACGGTGGATCTGCTGCAGATGCAGAGCACATTGTTGGAGAATTGATGAAAAGCTTTAAACTCCCTAGAAAACTAGATATTGATTTCAAAGATAAACTTGTTAAAGAAAATGAAGAGTTTGGAGCTGTTTTGGCAGAAAATCTGCAAAGTGCACTTCCTGCCATTGCACTGGATGGCCATCCAGCATTGTCTACTGCATATATGAATGACTGTGAACCGCTTCTGTGTTTTGCACAGCAGGTAAATGGTTATGGAAGTGCAGGAGATGTATTTTTAGGTATTTCCACAAGTGGTAATAGTAAGAATGTGTTATATGCAGCGATCACTGCACATGCAAAAGGCATGAATGTGATTGGTCTGACTGGTGCTAAAGACAGTAAACTAGAGCAGATGAGTGATATATGTATCAAAGTTCCGCAGAATGAAACGTATATGATTCAGGAATTGCATATGCCAGTGTACCATTGCCTGTGTTTGATGCTTGAATATGAATTTTTTGGGGAGAATTAATGTGATGAAAAAACAGGCACTGCTTAATACTTATATAAATAATGTAACAATGCCGGAAACTATTGCAGCTATTGAGCAGATGATTGAGACTAATAAAAAATCCTATGTGGTTGCAATTAATGTCGATGTTGTTATGAAAATAGAACAAGACCCATATCTAAAAAAAATAGTGGACAATGCAGATATGGTTTTGGTGGATGGAAAACCTTTAGTTTGGATTTCAAAGATGCATGGAAAGCCTTTGAAGGCAAAAATTTCGGGATCTGATTTAGTTCCGCTGTTATGCGAAGTGGCTGCTGAAAAAGGTTACAAGATTTTTATCATTGGTGGAAAAGAAGGCATCGCAGAACAGGCCAAACAGAAACTGGAGACTAAGCATCCCAATATTAAAATCACTGGAACATATGCACCACCCTTTGGATTCGAAAAAAACGATGAAGAGCTTAATAAAATCAATCACATGATCTCTGAGGCACAGCCAGACTTGTTGATAGCGTGCTTTGGCTGTCCTAAACAGGAAAAGTGGATATATGAAAATATTGAAAAATATAATGCTAAGGTGTCTGTTTGTGCGGGAGCTACGGTTGATTTTCTTGCTGGAAATGTAAAGCGTGCGCCACGTTGGATGAGTGAGCATGGCTTGGAATGGTTCTATCGTTTCTTGCAGGAACCAAAACGAATGTTTAAAAGATACTTTGTTGACGATGTGAAAATTATAAGATTAATAAAAAAATACAGGTGAACAAATGGTGTTAAAAAAGCAAAATATCCTATTTATAGTTAGGACAATGGGATTGGGTGGTACTGAAAATGTTGTATTGCAGTTATGTGAAATTTTGGCAGGAAGAGTAAACAAGATAGTAGTATGTTCGTCAGGTGGAGTTCATGAGTCGAAGCTTCAGACAATGGGAATCAAACATTATACGATCCAAGACGTTGCAAACAAAAATCCAGTAAGTATGCTGAGAATTTATCATTTAATCAAATCTATAATAAAAAGAGAAAAGATTACAATAGTACATTCTCATCATCGAATGGCTGCTTTTTATGCCGAATTGGCAGCACCTAAAGGTGTTATTAAAGTTGCTAATGCGCATAATACTTTTCAGGATAAAAAGAAGTTAACACAATTTGCATATCGTAATACGGAAATAATTGCAGTGGGAGAAATGGTTAGAGAAAATTTAACAGATTTTTTCAAGATTCCAGAAAGTCAGGTAAGTGTGATACATAATGCGGTCAAACCTTTTGAAGGGGTCGTACAAAAAATATCAACCTTAGATATAGAAAAAAAAGAAGGACATATATTGATTGGTAATATTGGTAGATTGTCTGAACAAAAAGGTATGAACTATTTTATTGATGCCGCTGAAATCGTTACGAGAAACCATCCGGAAGCACGATTTGTTATTGTAGGCGATGGTGAGTTGAAAAATCAGTTACATGAACGTGTTAAGAGTAAACATTTGCAGGACGTGTTTTTATTCCTGGGATATCGCAATGATATACAGAATGTTATTAGTCAGCTGGACTTTATTGTTCTTAGCTCACTTTGGGAAGGATTACCACTAACTCCTATTGAAGCGTATTCTGTTGGTAAAACAGTAATCGGAACTGCAGTTGATGGAACACAGGAAATAATTAGGAATGGAATTGATGGATATTTAATTGAGCCGAGAAGCGCTGCTCAGATTGCTCAAAAGATAGAGAAATTGCTAGATCAGCCGAAAATAAGAAGAAAAATGGAATTACAGGCTGTGCAACGTTATCAGAATGAATTTTCATTTGAAAAATTAAAACAATCATATTTAAAATTATATAAGGAATTATAAAAATGAAACATACGAAAAGTTTAGGAAATCAAATGTCAAAACCAATCAAGTGTTTGTATTATGCAGTTACACTATTTGTAAACACAGTTTGGAATAAAATACCAAGCAGACATTTGAGAAAATGGTTTTATCAGATACTTGGAGCAAAGATGGGAAAAAATACTTTTCCCTGCCGGCGGGTAGAAATTCTTCTTCCACAAGGGTTGCAATTGGGGGATGGTGTCGCAGTAGGGTGGTTTGCGGAATTGGATGCGCGAGGAGGTATTACGATAGACCACGATACAAATATTTCTAGCCATGTAAAGATGATTACTGGAAGTCATGATATTGATGATCCGGATTTTACAGCAGATTTTAAGCCAATTCATGTGGGACATCATTGCTGGATTGGAACAGGTGCCACGATTTTGCAAGGTGTAAATATAGGTGATGGAGCTGTTGTGGCAGCAGGAGCAGTTGTTACAAAGGATATACCGCCTTATGAAATCTGGGGTGGAATTCCCGCTAAGTGTATAAGGAGAAGAACAAGTAACCTGCAGTACAAAATTGGAGTACCACCTATACTACATTAAAAAATTTATGAGTTCATTTATGATAACAAAGGTTATATTAATTTATCTAAGAAGGTTACGTATCCGTTATAATTCTAACATTGATAAGAGTTTTATAAATTCGATAATTGGAAAGTTAACAGTTGAATTGAACTTTTTTCGGAAAGTAATTTGTGATTGTAACTGTTATTAATGCATAAGATTTTGGGATACATAAAATATACCGAAGAAGCGCATTGCAAAATCGATAAAAAGTTTTTAGAAATCATGATTTCCAACCCGTGAAATATGGGGTGGAGTTCCAGCAAAAAAATAAAAAATTAAATTTGGAGATTAAATATGATACCTAAAATTATTCATTATTGCTGGTTTGGAGGAAATCCATTGCCGTCGGACGTTAAACAGTGCATTAAATCTTGGAAAAGGATGTGCCCTGACTATGAAGTAATATGTTGGAATGAAGCCAATTTCGATGTTAATGCCCATCCATTTACTAGAGATGCATATAAAGCAAGAGCATGGGCTTTTGTTTCAGATTTTGTTCGACTAAAAGTAGTATATGATAACGGTGGAATTTATCTGGACACAGACGTTGAATTGTTGAAAAATTTAGATTCACTTTTAAAATATGAATGTTATATAGGGGTTCAACAATATAAACTTTTATGTACCACAGGATTAGGCTTTGGCGCAGAAAAGGAAAATCCAATAGTAAAAAAAATGTTGGATAAATATGATGGTTTAATATTTTCGGATGATAATAAAGAATTATTTGCATGTCCATATTTAAATAATGAAGTAATTAAACAGATGGGATATGTTTATACAGAGAATCCTTTTGAAATAGAAAAAACAATGATTCTTCCATGTCAATATTTCGATCCTTTAGCACCTGGAAATGAATCTAAAAATTTAATGTGCAGTGATACTATTTCTATTCATCATTATAGTGCATCATGGTTAGATAATAGAACAAAGCTTAGGAGAAAAATAATCAGATCAATAGATCCACGTCTTGTAGATTACATTAAAAAGATAATAAAGAGAATTAGCTTTGGAAAGCGAGAATAATGATGAAAATAGTATTAAAAAGAAAAGAAATAATTCCTTTGATTTATTGTGCCTTAATAACTGTTTATTACACATTAAAAGGTTGGAAATATTCAAATGATGTTCTTGAAGTTTTATTAATGCTTGCAATAATATGTGGTTTGTTTAATGCGACGCAATTTATAATGCATCAATGGGAAAAATTATTTTTAGTTTTATTGTTTTTTATTTTAACTATTTATAAATTGCTTTTAGGTGCTGATACGAGAATGATGGTATCAATGATTGCAATACTTGTGGGCATGAGTGTTGATTTTGATAAATTGGCAAGATGGATGCTGACTACAAAATTTATAACATTTCTTATTGCTTTTTTTATTGGTGGATATACGCATGTGAACTATGTAGCAATGAATATGGGCATAATAATATCCTTGATTTTATATATTTACTTTCCTAAAAATAAATGGAATACATTTTTGGTTATAATGTTTATGTATTTATTAACAATATATATAACAAGAAGCGGTTCTATTATTTTATGTATTGGTATTGGAATATTTTTATATGCAATTTCAAATACTAAACTAGGAAAAAAAATACTGACTCTAAAATTTATGATTTTTTTATTTCCTATAATTCTCTTTTTAAACTGGTTTTTGGTAGCGTTATATTTAGCATATATATATAAAAACCCAAATTTCTATTTTATTAAAAATTTCATACCGAATGCTTTGTCCCCTAAAATTTACTTATTATTAAATGCATTAAATGTAGGACTTTCTGGACGAATTGAGTTGGCTGCATTTTCCTTTAAAAAATTTGGATTCAGTTTGTGGGGAGGAAATATTAATTATAGTGTTGATACGGGACTCCCATATTTTCTTATTGATTCGGGTATGATTCTTTTGCTGCAAGATTGGGGACTGATTATGTCAGTAGCGGTAATGGCTTTGTTCGTTTTTTTTATGTATAAAGTGGTTAAAGAAAAAGAATATAGGCTTATAATTTCTGCAATTATAATTTCTTTATGGGCATTTAATGAAGATACATTATTATCAGCTGGAATGAATTATTTGTTTTTTGCTATTGGAAATGAGTTATATAAATCACGTAATATAATTTCAAAAAAATATAGAAAACAAGTTAAGAGATATAAAAAGAAAATATGTATGTAAAATTAAGTGTAATAGTTTTTGTGTATAATAAAGAGAGTATATGAAATCACATTGGGTTTCAAATTTACATCAATTCTATTGAATAAGGTGGATATATAGTTGATCTTAATTGTGATATCACACTTCTTTTTGGAATGAATTTATTGTGGAGTTTGAAGTAGAAGGTTTATCCGGGATAATATATACTAACTGCAGTGCCTTTCGTAACGAACATTCATCCAGTCAATATTTTTTACTGTTTATAACGATTGAAGATGCAACTTCTGCGTGGCAGAATATGTCATAAGAGCTAAATTGCATGCCTAATAAATAATCTCTGGAAAAGCCGGTCGAAAGGAGAAAAAGCAATGTCTTCAAACATCAGACTCTGCTGATATCCTGCCACAGGATAAATGATATGAAAATGTAACTATTAATTGTTTAGATGGGAAATAGATAAGGGGAATTCCGCTTAAATGTCCTTAAATCTATATTATGAAAAGAAATAAGTATGTGAGTAAATTCTTTTGATTACATACTTATTGTACGAGGAGAATGTAAATGAAACAATATCAAGTAGTGGAGATATTTGAAGGAGAAAACACGGCTGGAACAAAAGCTGTTGCAGATATAGTTGAGATTGCCGATAGAATGGGATTTGAAGCACTTTATGTAAAAAAAATCAATAGAGAGAATAATCTATCAAATAAAATAAAGAGGCAGATGACATATCTAAAAATGTGGAATAAAATATATTCTAGCATTGAAGATAATTCAATTGTTTTGTTACAGGAGCCATTCCGAACAAAACAACTAGGACGTAGAAATATTCTATTTAGATTAAAACAAAGAAAAAATGTGAAATTTATCATGTTGATACATGACGTAGAGGAATTAAGAAAGTCTTTGTATAATGAGTATTATGAAAGAGAGTTCTCTGATATGTGCTCATTGGCGGATGTTATAATCGTTCATAATTCTGTTATGAAAAAATACTTTATCAAAAAAGGGATTCCGAAAGAAAAACTTGTTGTGTTGGAAATCTTTGATTATTTACAAAATAATTGCTCGAAAATTAATAATTTGCCAAAATTTGAAAGGAAAATTATAATTGCAGGCAACTTGGACTCAACAAAATGTCAATATATTGCTGAATTAAAAAAGTTACATGCATTAAAGATTCAGTTATATGGACCTAATTTTGATACTACATTAAAAGAATACACTAATATTAGCTATGGAGGAAGTTTACCCTCTGATGTGATTCCGGAAAAACTTACTGCAGGTTTTGGACTTGTTTGGGATGGGACTAGTATTGATAGTTGCAAAGGAAATTCAGGCGAATATTTAAAATATAATAATCCCCATAAACTTTCGTTATATTTGTCATCTGGACTTCCAGTTGTGATTTGGGCTGAAGCTGCTGAAGCAGAATTTGTCAAAAGGAATAAATTAGGAATTTCTGTAAATTCTTTATTTGAACTTTATAATGCTTTGGAAAATATTACAGAAGATGATTACAATCAAATAGCTCGTAATGTCGCTGCTATCGCTGAAAAACTAAAAAAAGGATATTATGCGGGTAAATCACTACAAGAATCATTAGGTATACTCATAAAAGAATGCGAGTAAATCGTGTAGAAAGAAATTATATGAAAAAAACTTCTCTTAAAATGAATTTTGTGATGAATGCTGTTTTGACAATTTCGGCATTTATATTTCCACTCATAACTTTTCCGTATGTATCACGTATTCTGTTACCAGAGGGTACGGGAAAGGTATCGTTTGCAACATCGATTGTCTCTTATTTTACAATACTGGCACAGTTAGGTATTCCGACCTATGGAATAAGAGTATGCGCAATAGTCCGTGATGATTATGAAAAACTAACAAGAACTGTGCAGGAACTTTTTATCATAAATGTTGTAATGAGTGTAATCTCGTATATTGCATTATTTATTTCAATTTCATTAATTCAAAGATTGCAGGAAGATAAGACACTGCTTTTGATTGTTAGTGCAACGATATTCTTTAATGCAATTGGCATGGAATGGTTGTATAAAGCTTTAGAGCAATATACGTATATTACAATACGATCAATTATATTTAAATTTATAGCATTGGTGGCAATGTTTTTATTGGTTCATCAGCAGAGTGATTATCTGAAGTATGGTGCAATATCGATTTTTGCTGCGTCAGCATCAAACGTACTAAATTTTATACACTCAAAAAAATATATATCACTAAAGCCGGTAGGAAACTATAATATAAAAAGGCATATTAGACCGGTAATGATTTTTTTTGCAATGTCTTGCGCTACAACTATATATACAAATCTTGATACAGTAATGCTCGGATTTATGACATCAAATACAGACGTAGGATATTATAATGCGGCTATTAAAATTAAAACTATTTTAGTTAGCATTGTTACTTCATTGGGTGTTGTTCTTCTGCCACGAGCATCGTATTATGTGGAACATCAGATGATGAATGAATTTTATCGCATTACAAATAAGGCTATTAACTTTGTTTTTTTAGTCGCATCACCGATGATGATTTACTTCATACTTTTCGCAAAAGAGGGGATTTTTTTCTTATCTGGTCATTCATATTTGGGGGCAGTTATGCCAATGCAAATTATTATGCCAACCTTACTATTTATAGGTTTGACTAATATCATGGGAATTCAAATGTTAGTACCTTTGGGAAAAGAGAAAGTAGTATTATGTTCAGAAGTTGTCGGCGTGTTTGTGGATGTTGTGATTAATATACTACTAATTCCTAAAGTCGCATCATCTGGTGCAGCCATTGGAACGTTAGTGGCAGAAATCTCAGTTTTTATTGTTCAATATTTTGTATTGAAGGATACAGTGAAAAGTGCATTTAAAAAAGTAAACTATATAGCAATTATTAGTTCTATCCTTATTAGTTCTATTTTATCAAGTATGGTAAAAAAGCTACAACTGGGACTATTTATTACATTATGTTTTTCTGCGATATTATTTTTTGGAATATACATTTTTATATTAACTATTATAAAGGAACCGCTTATTATAGAAATTGAAAAGCAATTGTTAAATAAAATATTCAAAAAACATAAAAAAGGAAAGTAGTGTGAAAGAAGGTAGAGCAAAGCCATAGCTTTGCGTCCTTGAACAAGCTGTTTAAGGCAGGCAACTTTTTGAAGTGTTATAGAGCTATAAAATTTGACTAAAAAGTTAATAATTCCAACAGGTCTGGAAAGTAACTTTCATATCCAGACTTCCTTCGTAAATGACAAGAAGCCATATACTGAACTGTCACATAATTAAACTAAGGTGTTTAAACAATTTTTAGTGTATGGATTCGTAATGCCACTTATTTGTGCCTGAAAAGGCAAAACTTTCACAGATTAAAATGCTGTTTAAAACGAATAAAGTTGTTACAACTTCTCTTTTCGTACTTTCTAGTGTAGCTTCTTTCAAATTATTTTACAGAACAACGTAGAGAGTTGAAACACTTTTATTATTTGTGCTGTCAGCTGAAGGCAGCAGAATGGAGATTAAAATGAAATATAATTATTTAGTTGTTGGTTCTGGCTTATATGGATCTATCTTTGCCCATGAGGCAAAAAAACATGGAAAGTCGGTGCTTGTTGTTGATAAGCGCTCTCATATTGCAGGCAACATCTATACTGCGAATGTTGAAGGAATCAATGTTCACAAGTATGGTGCACATATTTTTCATACAAATAACAAGAAAGTCTGGGATTATATTACACAATTTGCCGAGTTCAATCGCTTCACAAATTCACCAGTGGCCAACTACAAGGGTGAGCTTTATTCGCTACCGTTTAATATGTACACTTTCAACAAGATGTGGGGGGTTGTGACACCTGAGGAAGCTTCCGCTAAAATTAATGAACAGCGCAAAGAGATTATTGGGACACCAAGGAATCTTGAAGAACAGGCCATTTCCCTTGTTGGTCGAGATATCTACGAAAAACTCATTAAGGGTTACACTGAGAAGCAGTGGGGACGTGATTGCAAAGAATTGCCATCTTTTATTATCAAAAGGTTACCGGTTCGTCTGACTTTTGATAATAATTACTTTAATGCACTTTATCAGGGTATTCCTGTGGGCGGTTATACGAAGATGGTTGCCAATTTGTTAGATGGTATAGAGGTTCGTTTAAACACAAACTATCTGGAGAACAAAGAGGAGTTGGATGCATTGGCAGATAAGATTGTATACACTGGACCAATTGATGCTTATTTTGACTACAAATTGGGTACTTTGGAATATCGTTCGGTTCGCTTTGAAACGGAAACTTTGGATAAGCAAAACTTCCAGGGCAATGCAGCGGTGAACTATACTGATCGTGAAACTCCGTGGACACGCATCATTGAGCATAAGTGGTTTGAGTTTGGCAAAGATGAGAACGGCAACGATCTGCCAAAGACCATCATTAGCCGTGAATATAGTAGTGAATGGAAACCCGGAGATGAGCCGTATTATCCTGTCAATGATGTCAAGAATAGTTTGCTGTATAGTGAGTATAAGAAACTAGCGGATGCAGAAAATAAGGTGATTTTTGGAGGTCGTCTTGGCGAATATAAGTACTACGATATGGATCAAGTTATTAAGGCTGTACTGGATAGGTGCGAAAAAGAATTATAATTATATTCTAAAAGATAAAATGAATCCCTAGAAAAATTGAAATGAAACTTGTTGTTTATAAAAACCAAATTCCATATATATTATCTTTGCTTTATATGGATTTGTTATTGCAAGGCTAAGCATATTTGTAGAACGAAATTGTAAAAGAGTAAATAAATAGTTTGAATATGTGAGAGGCGTAACAATTCCAATAATGTTCTTATATGAACCTTTGAATCGTTTTAGCCCATTATCAAGTAACCTGGTTTTTTACTTGCTGGTTGGAATTGGAAGGCCTGTTTGGATTTCAATTATAGTCAGCAAATTTAAATGTTGCAAATGTTTTGGAATTCCGAAGAGAAAAACGGTAGTATCAAATATAAGAACAGGATAATTACTGGGAGGAAAAGTAAAAATGTCTAAATACTTCGGAACAGACGGCTTCCGTGGTGAAGCTGGAATTACATTAACATCAGACCATGCGTATAAGGTTGGTCGTTTCTTAGGTTGGTATTATAATGCTCTGCGTGAGAGCAATGGTGATACTAATCCAGCTCGTATTGTGATCGGTAAGGATACTCGTCGCAGTTCCTATATGTTCGAGTACAGCCTGGTTGCTGGTCTGACGGCTTCTGGTGCAGACGCTTATCTTCTGCATGTTACCACCACCCCATCCGTGGCTTATATTGCCCGTGTGGATGATTTTGACTGTGGCATTATGATTTCAGCAAGCCACAATCCATACTATGATAACGGTATCAAGCTGATCAACTGCTGCGGTGAGAAAATGCCGGAAGATACTTTGCTGTTGATAGAGGATTACCTTGATGGTAAGCTCCATGTGTTCGATAAGGATTGGCCGGAACTGCCATTTGCAAGCCGCGATCATGTTGGCTGTACGGTGGATTATGTGGCAGGCCGGAATCGTTACATGGGTTATCTGATCTCCTTAGGTATCTATTCTTTCAGAGGTGTCAAGGTTGGTCTGGACTGTGCGAATGGCAGCTCATGGAATATTGCAAAGTCTGTTTTTGATGCTCTTGGTGCAGATACCTATGTTATCAATAACCAGCCAAACGGTACCAATATCAATAACAATGCTGGATCTACCCATATCGAGGGACTGCAGAAGTATGTTGTGGAGAAAGGTCTGGATGTTGGATTTGCCTACGATGGTGATGCAGACCGTTGCCTGTGCGTGGATGAGAAGGGTAATGTCATTACCGGTGATCATATCTTGTATATTTACGGCTGCTATATGAAAGAACGTGGTAAGCTGCTGAATAATACAGTTGTAACTACGGTCATGTCAAACTTTGGTTTGTATAAGGCGTTTGATGAGCAGGGTATTGGCTATGCCAAGACTGCTGTTGGTGATAAGTATGTTTACGAATATATGGTGAAGAATGACTGCCGTATCGGTGGTGAGCAGAGCGGGCATATTATTTTCTCCAAGTATGCCAGCACCGGCGATGGTATCCTGACCAGTCTGAAGATGATGGAAGTCATGCTGGCGAAGAAGAAGCCGATGAGTGAACTGACAGCACCGCTGAAGATCTATCCACAGGTGTTGGAAAATATCCGTGTGACCGATAAGAAGGCAGCACAGAATGATCCTGCTGTACAGGAAGCGGTGTCCAGGGTTGCAGAAGCGCTGGGTGATACTGGCCGTATTCTTGTCCGTGAATCCGGAACGGAGCCGGTCGTGCGTGTTATGGTTGAAGCACCGGACCATGATACCTGCCAGAAGTATGTTGATGAAGTGGTTAACGTAATATACGAAAAGGGATATAAAGCATAAGGTCAATGACGACTCTGGGCAATCATCCAGAGCCGTTTTGCATAATAGGGAAGTATAATAGACGAGAGATTTAAATAACGGGAGGGATAAACCTATGTGTGGAATCGTTGGTTTTACAGGAAAACGGCCGGCAGCACCGATCCTACTGGACGGTCTGTCGAAACTGGAATATAGAGGATATGACTCAGCTGGACTGGCTGTCCGTGATAGAGAGGCTCTGGCAGAGGTTGTGAAGGCAAAGGGCCGCCTGACGAATCTGGTCGAGAAAACAGATGCAGGCAAAGCGTTAAAAGGAGCCTGTGGTATTGGACATACTCGTTGGGCTACCCATGGTGAGCCCAGTCAGATCAATGCACATCCTCATGTTTCTGGTAACTGCAGTAAATCAGGTTCCGGTGCTGTGGAGTCTGAGGTCGTTGGTGTACATAACGGCATCATTGAGAATTACACAGAATTGAAAGAGAAGCTGCTGAAGCACGGTTACACTTTTTACAGTCAGACCGATACAGAGGTGGTTGTTAAGCTGGTTGATTACTATTATAAAAAGTACAACCTTGGTCCCATCGACGCCATTGCTAAGACAATGGTCCGTGTCCGCGGTTCTTATGCTCTTGAGCTGATGTTCCGTGATTATCCGGGCGAGATCTGGGTGGCGCGTAAGGATAGTCCGATGATCATTGGTATTGCAGATGGCGAGACTTATGTGGCTTCCGATGTCCCGGCAATCCTGAAATATACGAGAAATGTATATTATATCGGTAATCTTGAGTTTGCAAAGCTGACACCGGGCGAAGCTCATTTTTATGATCTGAACGGTGACGAGATCGAGAAGCAGACTACAGAAATCAAGTGGGATGCGGAGGCTGCTGAAAAGGGCGGCTTTGAGCATTTCATGATGAAAGAAATCCACGAGCAGCCGAAGGCTGTCCAGGATACCCTTAATTCCGTGATCAGGAATGGTGCGATCGATCTGTCCAGTGTGGAAATCAATGAGGAGGAGATTAAGAGCTTTGAGCAGATCTATATTGTTGCCTGCGGTTCTGCATGGCATGTTGGTATGGCTGCTCAATATGTACTGGAGGATATGGCAGATATCCCGGTACGTGTGGAGCTTGCGTCTGAGTTTCGCTATCGCAAAATGCCGGTTGACCAGAAAGCCCTGGTGATCGTTGTCAGCCAGTCTGGTGAAACAGCAGATACACTGGCAGCACTGCGGCTTGCAAAGGAAAAGGGTATCGCTACGATGGCGATCGTCAATGTGGTTGGCAGCAGTATTGCCCGTGAAGCAGATAAGGTGTTCTACACACTTGCTGGTCCGGAGATCTCTGTTGCTACGACCAAGGCATACAGCGCACAGCTTGTGGCTATGTACTGTCTGGCTGTCCAGTTTGCAAAAGTCAGAGAAAAGATCACAGACGAGCAGTATGGTTACTATATCTCTGAGCTGCAGACTATTCCGGAAAAGCTGCAGAAGGTCCTGGAAGATAAAGAACGTATCCAGTGGTTTGCTGCTAAGTATGCCAATGCCCATGATGTATTCTTTGTGGGCCGTGGTATTGACTATGCAGTTTGTCTGGAGGGCAGTTTGAAGTTGAAGGAAATCAGCTATATCCATTCTGAAGCATACGCAGCAGGTGAGCTGAAACATGGCACGATCAGTCTGATCGAGCAGGGAACGTTGGTCATTGGTGTATTGACTCAGAGCGGACTGTATGAGAAGACTGTAAGCAATATGTTAGAGTGCAAGAGCCGCGGATCCTACCTGATGGGGCTGACTACATATGGCAAATACGAGATCGAGGATCAGGTGAACTTCACGGTGTATGTGCCGAAGGTAGATGAGCATTTTGTGGGCAGTCTGGCAGTGATTCCTCTGCAGCTTCTGGGCTATTATGTTTCTGTTGCTAAGGGGCTGGATGTCGATAAGCCGAGAAATCTTGCAAAGAGTGTTACAGTGGAGTAAAAAATACGTGTACAAGGCTGGTTTATTTGCAGATTTATGATATACTAAAACATGTGTGAAAAACTGAAATAAAAATAATGCCGTGTGTGAAACACATGCTCCTTCAGAGCTAAAGCACACACGGTATATTTTAAAAACCGCTATATAGTTTATAACGAAAATAAGACAAACTAAAAAGGAGTAGAAAAAAATGAACCTGTCAAAAATACACCACATCGCCATCATCGTATCCAACTACGAATCCTCAAAGGATTTCTACATAAACAAGCTTGGCTTCTCCGTCATCAGAGAAAACGTAAACGGTGAAAACTGAGTACCTTGAAAAATATCAGGCTGCTTCTGCAGCCATTCTATTTTTCATCCGTTTTCTGTGGCTTTCGTATATTTTCTGGAAGTGTTTCTGACCAAGGTAGAAGCTCTTCCAGAAAATTGCTATTTTTATCATCCATATGTTTTGGTATCTCTGTCAGCAGATATTCAAAATACTCATATGGCTTCAGCTGGTTTGCCTTCGCTGTTTCGGCTATACTGTAGATGATCGCAGAACTGGTGGCTCCATTGACGGTATCGATCATTTCCCAGTTCTTCTTGCCAATGCAGAATCCGCGGATGGCACGTTCACTGGCATTATTATCCATCGGGACATCCCCATTTTCAAGAAATACACGCAGATACCGTTCCTGGTTCAGGGCATAGGTTAATGCTTCCTTGGTTTTGCCACTTTTGGATACCCTGTCTGAATTCTCTTTCAGATACGCAAAGAAAGCATCCACCAGTGGTTTTACCACCAGCTGACGCTGGGCAGCCCGTTCGTCTGATGAAAGACCGGAAAGCTTTCCTTCCTCCCGGTAGATTGCACGGATCTGGTTCATGATGAGGTACAAAACAGACTGTTTCCTCAGATCTTTCGGTATGACCTCCAGTGCCTCATGGAACTTACGCCTGCAATGTACCCAGCACCCTGCGATCTTCAGATCTTCTTTCTCCTTTTCAAGGATATGATAGACCTGATATCCGTCTGTCACACAGATGCCCGAATAATCTTTCAGGAATTCCCGCGGATGGGAAGCATTGCGTGTCTTCTGGTATTCATACAGGATGATCTGTTTTTCAGGGTACATAAAACCGGAACGGTATACCCACATCCAGCTCTTGCTGCCGGCAGGCCGACCATCTTTATTGACGAGGACGGGTGTTTCATCTGCCTGGATCACATGATACCGGTACAATAACCTGTGAAGATAGTCATACATGACTGCGAGATAACTTTCCCCCAGACGGATCATCCAGTTGGCCATGTTCTGGCGGGTAATCGTAAGGCCATAGCGCTCAAACTCCTTTTCCAGACGGTAAAGCGGTACGGCATTGACATACTTGCCGTTGATAACAGCCGCTGCAAGGGATGGGGAGACAAGGCTGCCGCGGAGCAGGTTCTTCGGATGTGGTGCTTTGACCATGTGTTCATCGGTTTTACTGGCATAAACGCCGATATGATGTTCCTCAACTTCGACTTTTGCAGGCACAAAGCGGTAACATCTGGATATGGCATCTGGAAGCTGTTTCCAGCCTTTTTCGCCGAATTCTGCCGTCAGCTCCCCTTCCGCCATGTAATGGTCGATGCGCTGCACCGGAATACCGGACAGATCCTCATTCTTTTTACCTGTCGGTTTTTTCTTTTTGGATGCTCTTATCTCCAGATCATCCGGTTCGGGTGCGGTCAGGTCACAGACAGCTTCTGCTTCATTGAAAAAGACAATCTTCCCCTCCACTTCCATAAAACGGATCTGACCGGGATCAGTCATCTTTTCACTGGATCTGCCGAACCTGCTCTTATTGGACAGCACGATCTGTTCCATCATCAGCTGCATCTTACCATTGAGGGCCTGTGTCTGTTTTGTCAGTTCCTCCATCTGGTCCTGAAGACCGAGAAACAGCTGGATCAGCAGCTCCTTATCCAGTTTATTCAGTTGTTCTTCTGTGTACTTAAACGCCATAACCGGAACTCCCTGTCTCTTTATATACTGGTTCTGATTATAGCAGATTTCCTGCATGGCCGCCACTCACGGTTCAATGCCCTTTCGGCATTATGACGGTGGATAATACATCTGAAGGACCGTTATCTTACGGTTTCCCGGATATTTTATCCACAGCATCTGCAAATCCGGTCCAGGGCAAAAGCAGTTCTGGCTGGCCTTTTGTGGATAAACACAGAATGCCTGCAGTTATCCACTGACGGGATAGGTTTTGTACTTTTTTAATTTCAGCATTCTGCACAAACTACATGAGATCCGGTATTTTAGCAACTTCCGTGATCGGATGCCTTGCTACGACTTCAAGTCCCTGCATCAGCATCCTGTACTGGTCATCTGTGATGGCCATTGCTTCATCTGCCGACCTTGGCCACCGGAAAGAACCGTTATCCAGCCTTTTGTACATGAGAAGGAAACCATCGCCTTCCCACAAAAGTGCCTTGATCCTGCTGTTTTTTCTTCCGCAGAACAAAAAAAGTGTATTTTTATCATAAGGGTCAAGTTCAAACTGAAAGCGGACAATAGAAGCCAATCCATCGATCCCCCGGCGGAGATCCATATATCCGGGGGCCAGATAAACTTTTTTGAACTGTGAAACAGCGGCATCATTCAACATGACTAAATACCTCTACCAGACAGCGGAGCAACTGGGGAGAAACTGAAGAAAATATATCTGCCGAAAGTCCGTGTTCGTTTTTGATACACATCACTGGAATTTCGGGAACCGTTGCTGTTCCTTCCACTTTTAGATGCGGAAGTTCAACGAAAGCAGGCTTTTCTGCCTCAGGAAGCTGATCCAGGCACATCTGCCGGACCCTTTTCAGTCGATAATAGTAGTTGGCTTTTGTAATGTTATTTTGCTCACACCAGGTCGATACATCCATACCTTCCGGACGGTTCTGACATTCTCTGATCTGTTCCGCCCAGTGCATAAGGCGGACCTGCTGTGCAACCAGACTGGTTTGTTCTGCCATAGTGAATACCTCCACAAATGATAGTCAGTCTAAAAAGTCGAGTCACTCAACTTTTTAGACGAGTTCAACTTTGTTGAGTCTAATTATGGCAAAAATGGAGACTGATAAAAAGGTACTCAGTTTTCACCGTTTACCCCGTAATCCTGTTTTTCCTTTAAATAGGACAGGTGAAAATACGCATCTTCAATAGGAGGCAGAGCCCGTGACGAAGGCTTTGTCTATGAAGCAATCGTATCGTCCGCGATACAGAAAACAGGTTTTCCGGTGCGTACTGCTTCTGAGTAAATAACCACAATGACAAAACGTTTTAAGGTATTTAAAAGTAACCACATCATCCCATTTTCCGGAATTGAGAAAATGGGCAATCGTAGTGCTGTAACAAGAACTGCTTTTAGCAAAATCCATGGTTTTTCCATGGTATCCTGAGATGAAAATGCTGATCAGGATACTCATAAGATGGTTGATTGCCCGGTTCGAATAAAAATTGCATAAATTAAATTTCTTAAGTTTTTTGTATATAAATGAAGAATGATGTATAGTATTGCAAGAGGCACATTCTTTCTCGTGAATGTTGCAAATGTTGGTTTGGTCACTTTCATTATACAACACATTCGAATTAAGGTTTCTTTCTTTTTTATGCAAAATCACGAAATTGCTCATTTATAGTTATAATAATTACCTCATTGTTTCGAGCACTCATAAAATTATAATTGAAAATAATTCGTATTTCTTGTAAAATTACCGTGTGTGAAACACTATACACATGCTCTTTCAGAGCCAAAGCACACACGGTATATTTTAAAGCCTGCTATATAGTTTATAACGAAAATAAAAAACAAAAAAGGAGTACAAAAAAATGAACCTATCAAAAATACACCACATCGCTATCATCGTATCCAACTACGAATCCGCAAAGGATTTCTACGTAAACAAGCTTGGCTTCTCCGTCATCAGAGAAAACTACCGTCCGGAGCGTAAGGACTGGAAGCTGGATCTGCGTGTGGATGAGCACACGGAGCTGGAGATTTTTGCGGAACCAAATCCACCGAAACGGGTGAGTCGTCCGGAGGCTTGTGGTTTGCGTCATCTTGCTTTCTGTGTGGAGAGTGTGGAGCAGACGGTGAAAGAGCTGGCGGAGGTTGGGATCGAATGTGAGCCGATCCGTGTGGATGATTTTACCGGCAAGAAGATGACATTTTTTCATGACCCGGACGGACTGCCACTGGAGCTGCATGAGTAAGGGGAGATGGAACAAATGATATTTCGTAAGGCAGTAAAAGATGATTTTGCCAACATAAAATCTCTGTACTGGGAGCTGATCGATCAGGAGCAGGGAGATCCATCGTTTCCACATTGGAAGAAGGGTATTCATCCTTCTGATGAAATGCTGCATAACAGTATTGATAAGGAAGAGCTGTATGTTCTGGCAGATGGCAGTGAGATTGCGGCCTGTGCTATAGTTAATGGTGAAAAGGTGGATGGCTACGCAGATGTGCCGTGGCAGATCGATTCGGATGAGGTTATGGTCGTTCATGTTCTGGCAGTGCATCCGGAGCAGCGTGGTAAGGGTCTGGCCCGGAATTTGATGGAGCACATTGTAGGATCGGAAAGAAAAGCCGGAAAGAAAGCGCTGAGGCTTGATGTGATCGAGAACAATACAGCAGCAGAAGGTCTGTATCAGAAACTGGGTTTTCGGTACATCCAGACAAAGACACTTTTTTATGAGGTGGTTGGCGAGATGACCTTCAAAATGTATGAGCTGGTTTTGTGATCTATGGGTGAGAAAAGAGCGTATAAACCAAGAAGGCCTAGCGGTGGCCGCAGGAAATCTAAGCCGGAGTATGATGCCGGGAAGATCCTTAAGGAACTGATGGATCCTGCTGTTGTGCTTTATGAAGCGGGAATGTCTTTGCAGGCCATTGCAGATGAGCTGGGGCTGAATCCGATCAAGGTTCGGAAGCTGCTTATCACGGCTGGTGTGTATGCATCGGATGTGGCGGAGAAGGTGCAGGAGACCTTTGATGATTTCAGAAAAACACAGGATCATAAAGCTGCTGTCCTTTCAACTGCAAATGCTCTTGGTCTGTCCAGGTCCTCTGTTACTTCATATCTTCCGTACAAAAAGGGTGTGTATTTTCCGGGTACAGCACCGACAGATAAGATCAGTGTTGGAGCTGAGCGGCAGCGAAGGTACAGAGCGATGAAGCGGTGTAGGGACGAATGGGATGCCATTACTTAAACGCGGCTTGTTATCCGAATTCTAAGAAGTCTGGATGTTACATAAAAACACAAAATACAACGACTGCCGCAGGTTTCGCGCCTGCGGCATTTTGCAGTTTGTACAAAAAACACAGAAAATATATTGGAAAAAGAGCGGGAAAAGGGTATAATGTCAGAGAAAGTGTGATTGATAAAATACAGACGTTTTTTTCTGCTTTGTCAGGTCATAAATAAGTGAGGCGGAGGATGTAACAATGGAACAGCAGCATATGTTTACCAACCGGATGATCCGTAATCTTCTGGTGCCGGTAGTGCTGGAACAGATTTTGAATTCGATAATGGGAACCGCAGATACCATGATGGTCAGCAATGTGGGATCTGCGGCTCTTTCTGCGGTATCGCTGGTGGATTCCATCAATGTGCTTCTGATCCAGGCTTTTTCGGCGCTGGCAGCGGGAGGCGCCATTGTCTGCGCCCAGTATATCGGACAGAGGAATTACGAGAAGGCGAATATGTCTGCCAGGCAGGTGCTTTTTATCATCACAGCGATCTCTGTAGTGGTGTCTGCAGTCTGTCTGATTTTTCAGAAGCCGCTTTTGAGGCTGATCTTCGGTGCGGTGGATGCGGATGTTATGCGTGCATCGGAAATTTATTTCTTTTTCACGGCACTGTCATTCCCCTTTATTGCGGCTTATGATTCTGCGGCTTCGATCTTTCGTGCCCAGGAGAATACCAAGGGGCCTATGACCATCTCCATGATCTCCAATATCATGAACATTGGCGGAAATGCGGTTCTGATCTGGGTTTTCCACCTTGGTGTTGCAGGAGCGGCGATCTCCACACTGGTTTCCCGTATTTTCTGTGCAGTGGTTGTTCTCTGGCAGCTGCGTAAGGATCGTCAGCCTGTCGTTGTGAGGGATTACCTGAAGATCCGCCCGGACTGGAGCATGATCGGACGTATCCTGGGACTTGGGATCCCTTCGGGAATTGAGAACAGTATGTTTCAGCTTGGAAAGCTTGCCATCCAGTCTACGGTTTCCACACTGGGAACAGCAGCCATCGCAGCGCAGGCAATGACCAATATCCTTGAGAACCTGAATGGTATCGCGGCCATCGGAGTAGGTGTGGGCCTGATGACCATCGTAGGCCAGTGTCTTGGTGCCGGCCGCAAGGATGAGGCGGTCTATTACATAAAAAAACTTTGCGTCATTGCAGAGGCAGTTATTATCGTAAGCTGTCTGATCGTGTATATTTTGGTCAGACCGGTGACGATCCTTGGCGGAATGGAGAGTACCAGTGCGGAAATGTGCATCCACATGATCACATGGATCACCATCGTAAAGCCTGTGGTATGGACAATGGCGTTCGTGCCGGGGTATGGTCTTCGTGCAGCCGGTGATGTGAAGTTTTCCATGATCACCTCCTGCTGTACCATGTGGGCATGCAGGTTCTGTCTCTGTGTTTTCCTGATCCGTGTCCTGGGCTTCGGGCCTATGGGTGTCTGGATCGGAATGTTTGCAGACTGGACTGTTCGTGGGATCATTTTTACCTGGCGTTTCCACAGCCGCAAATGGCTGGAGCACAAGGTAATCTGAAAAGGAGGACATCGTATATATGAAGAATGGACTGGAAGACCAGTATGTCATAAAAAACAACAAGCGCCTCCGTTATGGCTACACAACAGGCTCCTGTGCAGCCGGGGCAGCCAGGGGTGCAGTCCGGATGCTGCTTTCGGGAGAGACTCTTTCCGAGGTAGAGCTTGATACCCCAAAGGGAATCACCCTTACATTACAGCTTCACGATATTACCCGGGGCGAAACCTATGTCTCCTGTGCGGTACAGAAGGATGCAGGGGATGATCCGGATACCACCAACGGGATCCTGGTCTATGTAAAAGCGGAGAAGTTTTCTATCTCAGCGGCAGAACAGGCCGGGCAGCAGCAGAAAACAGAGAAATCCCGGCCTCAGATCATCCTGGACGGAGGGATCGGTGTGGGGCGTGTCACCAAGCCGGGACTTTCCCAGAACGTGGGCGAGGCGGCCATCAATCCGGTTCCCAGAGCCATGATCCTGCGGGAAGCCGAAGAGGCGGCCCAGGAATATGACTACGAGGGTGGTCTGAAGCTTACCGTATCCGTCCCTCAGGGGGAGGAGATCGCGAAGAAAACCTTTAATCCCCGTCTTGGCATTCTTGGCGGGATCTCCATACTTGGAACCAGCGGGATCGTAGAGCCCATGAGTGAGAAGGCTCTGATCGAAAGCATCCATGTGGAGATGAAGCAGCATTTCTGCCAGGGAGAAGATTTTATCCTGGTGACACCGGGGAATTACGGTGCGGATTATCTCAGGGAGCATATGTCCATTCCCTTTGAGAACAATATCAAGTGCAGCAATTATGTAGGAGAGACCATTGACATGGCCATTGATATGGGCGTAAAGGGCATTCTTTTTGTGGCTCATATCGGTAAGTTTGTAAAGGTTGCCGCCGGGATCATGAATACCCATTCCCACTGTGCTGATGGAAGGATGGAGGTTCTCTGTGCAAGTGCCATCCGTGCAGGGGGCTCTCTGGAATGTGCCAGAGAGATCCTGGAGGCGGGGACTACGGATGAGGCGCTGGCTGTTCTTGACAGCTATGGTATCCTGAAAGAGACTATGGCTGTGGTCATGGAGAAGATCCAGTTTTATCTGGACCACAGATCCTATGAGCAGATCCTTCTGGGTGCTGTGGTGTTTTCCAATGTATACGGACTGCTGGGGCAGACCCGGGATGCAGAGGAGCTGATCCATAAGATACAGGAGCAGGCAGTCGGGGTGGATGATATTTCATGCGTGAAACCCTGATCCGGATGGAGATTTTTGATCCGGGGACAAAATTTGATATAAATAACAGACAGGTTTTATCCTGTCTGGAAAATATAGTTAGGAGGAAAGAAATATGGCAGGTAAATTATATGGTGTAGGTGTAGGACCGGGAGATCCGGAGCTTCTTACCTTAAAAGCACTTCGTCTTGTAAAGGAGGCAGAGGTGATCGCACTTCCGGGACAGGTTCCGGAGGATACGGTAGCGTTTAAGATCGTGGAGGGGGCTTATCCGGAGCTTGGAAAGAAGGAGCTTCTTGCAGTTCCTTTTCCAATGTCCAAGGATCCGGAGGTGCTGAAGAGCTATCACGATGCAGGAGCAGATAAAGTCAAGGCTGTCCTGGACCAGGGGAAAGACGTGGTATTTCTCACACTGGGAGATCCTACCGTGTATTCCACATATCTCTATATCCATCACAGACTTGTGGCTCAGGGCTATGAGACGGAGATCGTTTGTGGCATCACATCCTTCTGTGCAGTTTCCGCCCGTCTGAACACCGGACTTGTGGAGAAGGCAGAGCCTCTTCACGTGATCCCGGCTTCCTATCAGATCGAGGATGCGCTGAAGCTTTCCGGTACCAAGGTCCTTATGAAGGCCGGAAAGAAAATGAAGGATGTGAAGGCGGAGCTTCTTTCCCAGGGGGCAGAGGCCATGATGATCGAAAACTGCGGAATGCCGGACGAAAAGATCTACCGGACCGTGGAGGAGATCCCTGAGGATGCAGGATATTATTCCCTGATCATTATCAAAGAAAACAAAGACAGAAGAGAGGAATAGATTATGGTACATTTTGTAGGAGCAGGTCCGGGAGCACCGGATCTTATCACAGTAAGAGGTAAACAGTATCTGGAAGAGGCAGATGTGATCATCTATGCGGGATCTCTTGTAAATCCCCAGCTTCTGGAGTATTCCAAGGATGTGTGCACCATCCATAACAGTGCAAAGATGACCCTCGAGGAAGTGATCTCTGTTATGGAGAGAGCAGAGGCTGAAGGTAAGATGACCGTTCGTCTCCACACCGGCGATCCATGTATCTATGGTGCGATCCGTGAGCAGATGGATATCCTGGATGAAAAGGGAATCCCCTATGATTCCTGCCCGGGTGTCAGTGCCTTCTGCGGAGCTGCATCTGCACTGAACCTGGAGTATACACTTCCGGATATTTCCCAGAGTGTGATCATCACAAGAATGGAAGGAAGGACACCGGTGCCGGCAAAAGAGAGCATTCAGTCCTTTGCCGCTCATAATGCGACTATGGTTATTTTCCTCAGTACAGGTATGCTGGAGGAGCTGAGCCGCAGACTGGTGGAGGGCGGATACCGTGAGGACACACCGGCTGCCATCGTCTACAAGGCAACCTGGCCCGATGAGAAGAAGTTTATCTGTACAGTGGGTACTCTGGCGCAGACAGCAAAAGAGAACAAGATCACAAAAACAGCGCTTATGCTGGTAGGTGATGCGGTCAATGCTGCAAGCTATGACAGATCCAAGCTGTATGATCCGGGCTTTACCACAGAGTTCCGTGAGGCTACGAAATAAAATATGAACATTTCCATCATTTGCTTCAGTATGACAGGGCTGGAGACAGGGGAAAGGCTTCAGAGGGCTCTGGAAAAAGAGGGTGAGAGTGTCACCCTTGCAAAAAAGAGCCGTTACCTTCCGGATCCGATCTCTGTTTCCACCTCTCAGTGGGCAGGGGAACAGTTCCGGACAGGAAAAGAGGGCGTGATCTTTGTTGGTGCCTGCGGGATCGCAGTGCGCAGTATCGCACCTTACATTGCCGGAAAAAAGACGGATCCGGCTGTGCTGGTGATCGATGAATGCGGAAAATTTGTCATTGCTCTTCTTTCCGGACATCTGGGCGGAGCCAATGAGCTGGCTCTTCGCTGTGCCGGATACCTTAAGGCGGAGCCGGTTGTGACAACAGCCACAGATCTTCACAGCCGTTTTGCAGTGGATGTTTTTGCAAAAAAGAATGGCTGTGCTATTTTTCATATGAAGGCTGCAAAGGAGGCTTCTGCGGCCCTTCTTGCGGGAGAGAGCGTTGGCTTTTACAGTGAGTTTCCATGGGACGGGGAGCTGCCGGAGGGTCTGGTGCTTTGCGGGAAGGACGGAAGGCCCTCAGCTGCAGCGGATCCGGAGAAGGGTGAGATAGCCGGTGAGGCACCGGAAACAGGTATTGCAGTGACGATCCACAGAGGCTGCCTGCCCTTTAAAAATACAGTCCATGTGGTGCCGCCCGCTGCAGTTCTGGGAATGGGCTGCCGCAGGGGAAAGGATGCAGCCTCCATCCGGAAGGCGGCAGAGGAATGTCTGAGAGAATCGGATGTTTACAGAGAAGCGCTGAGAGCCATTGCCAGTATCGATCTGAAGAAAGAAGAGGTGGGACTTCTTTCCCTGGCAGAAGCCTGGCAGCTTCCATTTCTGACCTTTACAGAGGAAGAGCTGAAGGCAGTGCAGGGTGAATTTACCCCGTCACAATTTGTAAAAAAGATAACAGGTGTAGAGAATGTCTGTGAGAGAAGCGCGGTTCTGGGTTGCGGACAGGGTACACTGATCAGAAAAAAAACAGGCCGGGACGGTGTGACCACCGCCCTTGCAGCCGGAAATCGGAGGATACGTTTTGAGTAAGATTTATGTTGTAGGAATTGGCCCGGGTGCGTATGACCAGATGACTGGAAGAGCGATCCGTGCATTAAATGAAAGTGATGTGATCATCGGTTACACGGTGTATGTGGATCTTGTAAAGGAGTATTTTGCAGGCAAAGAGTTCATGACCACACCGATGAAAAAAGAGGTAGACCGCTGTGTACTTGCTTTTGACGAGGCAAAAAAAGGAAAAACCGTTTCCATGATCTGCAGTGGTGACGCCGGTGTCTATGGCATGGCAGGTCTGATGTATGAGGTGGGAGAAAACTATCCGGATGTGGAGCTGACCATTATCCCGGGTGTGACAGCAGCCACAGGCGGCGCCGCAGTGCTGGGTGCACCGCTGATCCATGACTTCTGCCTGATCAGCTTAAGTGATCTTCTGACTCCGTGGGAGAAGATCGAGGCAAGGCTTCTGGCAGCAGCACAGGCGGATTTTGTGGTATGCCTTTACAATCCGTCCAGCAGAAAACGTAAGGATTATCTTCAGAAGGCCTGTGATCTGATGATGAAATACAAGTCTCCGGATACTGTCTGCGGCACGGTTGCCCAGATCGCACGTGACGGCGAGACTGCACAGGTTATGACACTGAAGGAGCTCCGTGATACAGAAGTGGATATGTTTACTACCGTATTTGTGGGAAATTCACAGACTAAGAATGTAAACGGCAAGATGGTAACACCAAGGGGATATAAGAATGTATAAAGCCATTGTTTTTGCAGGAACCACCGAGGGCTATGCACTCTGTGAGTTCCTTGCGGAAAATCATGTTCCGGTCTATGCCTGTGCAGCTACGGAATATGGCGGCTCCCTTCTGAAGGAAAATGAATTTCTCCATGTCAGCGCCGGAAGGCTGAAAACCGAAGATATGGAGGAGCTTTTCCGAAGGGAAGCGCCGGAGATCGTTCTGGACGCCACTCATCCCTATGCAGCAGAGGTGACAAAAAATATCCGGACTGCCTGTGAGAACGGAAGCATCCGCTATCAGCGTGTCCTTCGTCCGGAGGGGGAGAAGAACAGGGAAGCCATCTATGTGGAAAGCACGGAGAAGGCGGCAGAGCTTCTTTCCGGTACAGAGGGGAATATTTTTCTTACCACAGGAAGCAAGGAGCTGTCTAAATTTACAGTGATCCCGGATTACCAGGAGAGGCTTTTTGCCCGGGTGCTGTCCATCCCTTCCGTGATCAGCTCCTGCGCAGAGCTGGGGATCGAAGGAAAGCATCTCATCGGTATGCAGGGGCCATTTTCCACAGAGATCAACGAAGCCATGCTTCGACAGTTTCAGTGCAGCTATCTGGTCACCAAGGATACCGGTCTGGCAGGTGGATTCCCGGAAAAGATGGAGGCCTGTCAGCGCTGCGGCGTCACACCTGTGATCATCGGAAGACCATTGCAGGAGGAGGGGCTGTCCCTGCCGGAAGCAAGGGTATTTCTGGCAAAGCTGTTCGGCCTTACCCTGTCACAGAGGGTTTCTCTTGTAGGCATCGGCATGGGTGCGGAAAAAACCCTGACTTTGGAAGGAAAGAAGGCCTTTGATGAGGCGGAGCTTCTGATCGGTGCAAAGCGTATGACAGATGCCGTACAGAGGCCAGGGCAGATGGTTCTCCATGAGTATCGCAGTGATAAGATCGTGGAGTATATTAAGACACATCCACAGTACCGTACCGTAGCCATTGCCCTTTCCGGCGATGTGGGCTTCTACAGCGGCGCAAGGAAGCTGATGGATCTTCTGGATGGCGATGTCCAGGTGATCTGCGGGATTTCTTCCGTTGTTTATTTTATGGCGAAGATCGGTCTTTCCTGGGATGATGCGAAGATCGTCAGTGCTCATGGAAGAGACTGCAATCTGATCGCCCTGATCCGGCATAACCCCAAGGTTTTTTCCATTCTTGGAACAGAGGATGGGGTAGCTCGTCTGGCTTCTCGTCTGGTTGCGTATGGAATGGGTGATGTGACCCTCTATGTGGGCGAAAATCTTTCCTACGAAAATGAAAAGATCTTTCATGCCAGTGCGGCAGAGCTTACAGAATACCAGGGAGATGCGTTAAGCGTGGTAACTGCGTGCAATGAAAAGGCACTACCTTTGCCCGCAGTTCACGGGATCTGTGATGAGGAATTTCTTCGTGGGAAGGCGCCTATGACAAAGGAAGAGGTGCGTACGGTTTCTCTGTCCAAGCTTCGTCTTCAGGAGGATTCTGTCTGCTATGATGTGGGAGCGGGCACAGGCTCGGTTTCTGTTGAGATGGCGCTTCGTGCCTGGAAGGGGCAGGTCTATGCCATCGAGAAAAAGGAAGATGCCCTTACTCTTCTGAAGGAGAACAGGCGGAAATTTGCCACAGACAATCTGGAGATCGTGCCGGGTACTGCACCGGAAGCGATGGTGGAACTGCCTGTTCCGACACATGCCTTTATCGGCGGGTCTTCCGGAAATATGAACGAGATCATCCGGCTTCTTCTGGACAAAAATCCAAAAGTACGGATCGTGATCAACTGCATCACCCTGGAGACGGTGACGGAAGCCATGAATGCCATACGAGATTTCAGCCTGACGGATGTGGATATCGTACAGCTGTCTGCGGCAAGATCAAAATCTATCGGAAGGTATCATATGATGATGGGTGAGAATCCGATCTATATCATTTCCTGCAGCGGAAGAGGGGAGGAGATTTAGGTGAAGATCCCGAGAATACTTCTTGCGGCAGGTGCCAGTGGAAGCGGAAAAACCCTGATCACCTGCGGGCTGCTTCAGGCGCTGGTGAACCGTGGCCTTAAGGTGGCTTCTTTTAAATGCGGCCCGGATTACATAGATCCTATGTTCCACAGCCGTGTGATCGGTACAAGATCCCGAAACCTGGATACGTTTTTTACAGATGGAGACAGAACCCGGTATCTTCTGGCAAAGAACGCATCGGACTGTGAGATCGCAGTGATGGAGGGAGTCATGGGGTATTATGACGGTGTAGGAGGGATCACCTCCAGAGCCAGCGCCTATGATCTGGCCTCCACCACAGATACACCGGTGATCCTGATCGTAAACAGCCGTGGCATGAGTGTTTCCCTGGCTGCCTATGTAAAGGGCTTTCTGGAATACAAAAAGGATAGTCATATCTGCGGCGTGATTTTTAACCAGATGTCTCCCATGCTGTATCCCAGGATGAAGAAGCTTCTGGAAGAGGAGCTTTCCGTAAAGGTGCTGGGATATGTTCCGAAGGTGGAGGACTGTGTGATCGAAAGCCGTCATCTGGGGCTGGTGCTTCCGGAGGAGATCCCGGAGCTGAAAAGCCGTCTGCAGAAGCTTTCCGAGGTACTGGAGAAAACCCTGGATATCGATGGGATCCTGGAGCTTGCAGGGGAAGCACCGGAGCTTGCGGCACCGGAGACGGAAATGCTGATACAGAAGGATACTGCCTTCGGATACCGTACAGAGGAAAAGGTGCGGATCGGTGTGGCGGATGATGAAGCCTTCTGCTTTTTCTATGCGGATAATTTAAATCTTCTGGAGCAGATGGGAGCGGAGCTGGTACGTTTTTCGCCCATTCATGACAGAGAGCTTCCGGAGAATCTGGACGGGCTTCTTTTAAGCGGCGGTTACCCGGAATTAAACGGGGAGGCGCTGGAAGAAAATCAGGAAATGTGCACCCGGATCCGGGAAGTCATCCTGGACGGAATGCCCTGTCTGGCAGAATGTGGCGGATTCATGTATCTTCATCAGGAGATGGAGGATATGGAAGGAAAGCAACGCAGAGTCTGCGGGGTGATCCCTGGAAGGGCTTACCGCACACCGAAGCTGAATCGGTTCGGCTATATCACCCTTACGGAAAAACAGGATTCCGGACTTGGTGAGATCCCGGCTCATGAATTTCATTATTTTGATTCCACAGATTGCGGAGAGGATTTTCATGCGGCAAAGCCGGCATCTAAAAGAGGATGGGATTGTATCCATGACCGGGGCAGGCTGATGGCAGGATTTCCGCATCTTTATTATTACGGAAATCCCAGGGTTCCGGCACGCTTTCTGAAGAACGCATTGGAATATAAGAAAGAACGGAGGCAGAAAAAAGATGCTGAAATATAGTCTTCCTGCACTGGTCATAGGATTTGTGCTGGATCTTCTGATCGGAGATCCCAGATGGCTTTATCATCCGATCTGTGTCATCGGCAATCTGATCGCAGTGCTGGAAAAGGTGATCCGGAAGATTTTTCCGAAAAATCACGGCGGTGAGCTGACAGGAGGCTTTCTGATCGTAGTGCTTGTCTGTCTGTTCAGCGGCGGGGTGCCGCTTCTGGTGCTTTATTATCTTTACCGGTATCTGCCGGTGGCCGGATTTGTGCTGGAGGTTTTCTGGTGCTATCAGCTTCTTGCCACCCGTTCCCTGAAGGATGAGAGTATGAAGGTTTATGACCGGCTGAAAAACGGAACTCTGGACGAGGCACGCTATGCGGTGTCCATGATCGTAGGCCGTGATACCAGAGAGCTTACGGAAACCGGCGTGACAAAGGCTGCCGTGGAAACCGTTGCGGAAAATGCATCCGACGGCGTGATCGCCCCCATGCTTTATATGGCTATCGGCGGAGTGCCGCTGATGTTTTTGTACAAGGGTATCAATACCATGGATTCCATGCTTGGATATAAAAATGACAAATATCTTTATTTCGGCCGTATTGCGGCAAAGCTGGATGATGTGGCCAATTATATCCCTGCCAGGATTTCCGGATGGCTGATGGTGGCAGGAACTGTTTTTACAGGAATGGATACAAAAAACGCGGCAAAGATCTACAAACGTGACAGGAGGAATCATGCAAGCCCCAACTCAGCCCAGACAGAGGCTGCCATGGCCGGAGCGCTGGATGTACAGCTTGCGGGAAATGCATATTATTTCGGGAAATTATATGAAAAACCCACGATCGGGGATCCGATCCGCCCGGTGGAGCCGGAGGATATCAAAAGAGCTAACCGGCTGATGTACGCGGCATCCATACTGGGTGTGGTTGTATTTGGACTGCTCAGTGCGGGGATCCGGTTCGGGTTATTAAGGTAACAATAAATACAGACAGGAGAATGACCAATGACAAAACACATACATGGAGGAGACGTATATAAACATAAAGACTGCCTGGATTTTTCGGCAAATCTGAATCCTTTGGGAACACCGGAAAGTGTGAAGCAGGCCATTATCCACAGTCTGGATCATATTGCACAGTATCCCCAGGTGGGATGCGGCGTTCTCAGGGAAAGGATCGCAGAATCAGAAGGGGTAAAAGCGGAAGAGGTAATATGCGGTAACGGAGCAGCAGAAGTGATCTTCACGCTCTGTCATGCAGTAAAGCCAAAGCGGGCTCTGATCCCGGCGCCTACTTTTGCGGAATACGGACAGGCTCTGGCCAGCACTGGCTGTGAGCTGGAATATTACATGCTGACGGAAAATGACGGTTTTGTGCTCAGTGAAGCCTATCTGGATATCCTCCATAAGGGACTGGATATGGCTTTCTTATGTAACCCCAACAATCCTACCGGCATGCTGATCCCCCACAGGCTTCTGAAAAGGATCCTGGAAAAATGCAGAAAGCTGGATATCCTGCTGGTGGTAGATGAATGTTTCCTTGATTTTGTAAAGGAACCGGAAGAATATTCTCTGAAGCATTCTCTTTCCGGGTTCAATAATCTTTTTATCCTGAAAGCATTTACAAAAAGATATGCCATGGCCGGTGTGCGGCTGGGCTATGGCCTCTGTTCTGACAGAAAGCTGATGGAAAGGATGGAGCTCTGCGTTCAGCCATGGAATGTTTCCACCATGGCCCAGGCAGCCGGGCTCCAGGCACTTACAGAGACGGAATATGTAGAGGAGGGAAGACAGCTTGTTTTTCGGGAGGCACAGTGGCTGAAGGATGAGCTGGTCCGCATTGGGTATAAAGTATTTCCGTCGGAAGCAAATTATATTTTCTTTAAAGGACCGGAGGAGCTCTTTGACTTCTGTCTGCGCAAGCGGATCCTGATCCGTGACTGCAGCAATTATCCGGGTCTTACAAAGGGGTATTACCGGATCGCGGTAAAGCGCCATGAAGAAAATGTAAAACTGATCGAAGTACTTGAGGGAGGTATATTATGGCAAAAGCAATAATGGTACAGGGAACCATGTCCAATGCCGGAAAAAGCCTGCTGGCTGCGGGACTTTGCAGGATCTTTAAGCAGGATGGATATCGTGTGGCTCCTTTTAAATCACAAAATATGGCACTGAATTCCTTTATCACAGAGGATGGTCTTGAGATGGGACGGGCCCAGGTCATGCAGGCAGAGGCAGCCGGGATCCGGCCGTCTGTCCTGATGAATCCCATCCTTCTGAAGCCTACCAATGATGTAGGATCCCAGGTGATCGTAAACGGAGAGGTTCTTGGAACCATGAGTGCCAGGGATTATTTCAAATATAAGAAGACCCTGGTCCCGGATGTGATGAAGGCATACAACGCTCTTGCAGCGGATAACGATATCATTGTCATCGAAGGTGCGGGAAGCCCTGCCGAGATCAATCTCAAGGATGAGGATATTGTAAATATGGGTATGGCAAAGATGGCCAAGGCACCGGTCCTTCTTGTGGGAGATATTGACCGTGGAGGTGTTTTTGCTCAGCTGATCGGTACGGTAGAGCTTCTGGAGGACGATGAGAAGGCTATGGTAAAGGGGCTGATCATCAACAAATTCCGCGGAGATAAGACTATTCTGGACCCTGGTGTTGTCATGCTTGAGGAAAGAAGCGGGATCCCGGTGGTGGGTGTGGCGCCTTATCTGGATATCCAGGTGGAGGATGAGGACAGCCTGACGGAGCGTTTTGACCGGAAGCAGGAAGCCGGTGTCATTGATATCGCAGTAGTCCGTACACCAAGGATCTCCAACTTTACGGATTTTAATCCTTTTGAGAGCATTCCCGGAGTTTCTCTCCGCTATGTAAAACACCCGAGAGATCTTCACTCTCCGGACATGATCATCCTTCCTGGAACCAAGAACACCATGGGTGATCTGATCTGGATGCGGGAAAGCGGAATGGAAGCAGCAGTTCTCAAGGAAGCCTCCAGAGGCAAGCTGATCTTTGGTGTCTGCGGCGGCTATCAGATGCTGGGCGAGACCTTAAGCGATCCTCATGGCGTTGAAAATGGCGGTTCCATGAAAGGAATGGGACTTCTTCCTATGGAAACGGTATTTGCCGAAAAGAAAACCAGGACCAGGGTGCAGGGGCATTTCGGTCAGCTGTCCGGTGTGTTTGCTCCTCTTTCCGGTGCGGAGATCGAGGGCTATGAGATCCATATGGGCGAAAGCATCCTGAAGGACAATGCAGGAACAGCCACGAAGATCACAGACAGCGTCAGCGGTAAGAAAAAAGAAGAGGGTGCTTTTGCGGGAAATGTGTGCGGAACCTATATCCACGGCGTTTTCGATAAGGAAGCATCTGCAGAGGCGATCATCCGCGTGATCGGCGAGAAAAAAGGGATTGATGTGGAAAATATGACAGGCGTGGATTTTGCGGCATTTAAGGAACAGCAGTATGATATCCTGGCTGCAGAGCTGCGGAAGCATCTGGATATGAAAAAAATCTATGAGATACTGGAAAACGGGATTACGGAGGAAGAATAGAAATGAAAGTTGAGCTTGAAAATGTAAAACCCATGGAGATTGAAAAAAGAAGCTTTGAGATCATCACAGAAGAGCTGGGGGATACTCCCCTGATCCCGGGAACAGAGCTGATCGTAAAACGCTGCATCCACACAAGCGCAGATTTTGATTATGCAAAAAATCTCTGCTTTTCGGAGGGGGCAGTGGAGATGGCCATGGATGCCATCCGCAACGGTGCCTGTATCGTCACAGATACCCAGATGGCAAAGGCCGGGATCAACAAGCGTGCACTTGCCCGCTACGGCGGTGAGGCTTACTGCTTCATGTCCGATGAGGATGTGGCTGCCCTTGCAAAAAAGAACGGGACTACCAGAGCCACAGCCAGCATGGACAAGGCAGCAGAGATGGATAAAAAGCTGATCTTTGCCATTGGAAACGCACCTACCGCACTGGTACGTCTTTATGAGCTTATTGAGAACGGAAAGCTTTCTCCTGAGCTGATCATCGGTGTGCCGGTAGGCTTTGTGAATGTTGTGCAGTCCAAGGAGCTGATCATGCACGCAGATGTGCCTTATATTGTGGCAAAAGGACGCAAGGGTGGAAGCAATATTGCTGCGTGCATTGTAAATGCCCTGCTCTACATGATCGATAACCGGAGAGATTAGGAGCCGGTAACCTCCTTCAGAAGCTGACAGGCAGGCAGAAAATCCTTGGATGGAATGGAGGAGCAGGAGAGGACCAGGGTGACCTCGGCTCCGTTTTCTCTGAGAACCTCCAGTCCCAGACCATGGTTCCGGGCTCTGTCTGTCAGTTCACTGCCTGTGAGAGAACAGGGAAGAGTAAGGGCAAGGCTGGTTCCTGCGGCTCCTGTTTGGATCTGGCAGTCCTGGCCGAAGGTTTCCCGGACAGCCTGGGAAAGAGCCTTCAGCTTCTGGGAATAAAGGCGGCGGAGCTTTCTTGTCTGGGAAGCCAGATGCCCGTCGCGGATAAACTGGCAGAGTGCGATCTGTTCTGCCTTGGAAGCAGTCTGATTATAAAAGGCTGCTTTTTTTGTATATTTTTCCCGGAGAGAGCGCGGCAGTACCATGAAGCTGACACGGATGGAGGGCAGCAGCAGCCTGGAAAAGGAACCGATATAGACAACGTTTTCACCACCTGCAAGGCCGAAAAGTGAAGGCGTCGGTTTCTGGAAATAAACAAATTCGTTTTCGAAATCATCCTCAATGATCAGATGGTCATTGATCTCCGCATGACGGATCAGCTCCAGGCGTCGTTTTACCGGCATGATCTCGCCCCATTTCGTCATGTGAGCAGGAGAAACATAGATCACATCGCAGCTTTTGTCCCGGTAATGGACATCAAAGCCGTAATCCTGAAAGATGGTGCTGCATGTGGTGAAGGATGGTGTGGGGAACGAAACGGTTTTCCGTTCATGGATCAGAGGGCAGAGGATCTGGAGAAGGGGCTGGAGACCGGCCCCTACTACAATGTCATCCGGGGAGCAGATCACATTTCTGCGTTCCCGGATATAGTCTGCGAGAACCTCCCGGAAATCGCTTTCGCCCTGGGGTTCGCCATAAGAAAGCATACGGTCGCCCTGGCGGAGGGCGCTTTTGATGTAACGCTGCCACAGATCAAAACGGAAGCTTTCCCGGTCAACACCGGAAGAGGCAAAATCATAAAGGCAGGGCGTGATATCCTTATCCTGTTTTTCGGGGGTAAGCAGATGCTGCTTGGAAACAATGCCGGTGACATAATAGCCGCTCTGTGCCCTGGCGATGATATAGCCGTCTGCTGCCAGCAGAAGATAGGCATTTTCGATGGTGGTACGGCTCAGCTTCAGCTCCTGGGCGCATTTGCGGAGGGAGGGCATTTTGCTTCCGGGAAGGAGACGGCCTTCCAAGATCAGCTTCCGGTAATAGTGATAAACCTCCAGATAAAGGTGTTCTTTTTTGTGTTCTGCAGATATATTTAACATAAGTATGATGATTTCCTTCCAAAAATGATTGCGTAAACCTGACAGTTCATTCTATAATATTACAGAAAAAAACTCAAGACTGGAGAATTACCATGAAAAAAATAGCAGTGATCAATGATCTTTCCGGGCTGGGGAAATGTTCACTGACAGCAGCGATCCCGGTGATCTCGGTGATGGGAGTCCAGGCGTGTCCACTTCCCACCGCTGTTTTAAGCAACCAGACCGGTTATGAAAGTTATTTCTGTGAGGATTTCACAGAGCATATGGAACCATATATGGAGCAGTGGAAAAAAAGAGGATTTTTCCCGGATGGGATCTATACAGGATTTCTTTCTGATGATAAGCAGGCAGACAGGATTCTGAAATTTATGGACGCGTTTGCAGGAAAGGATACTCTGATCCTTACAGATCCGGTGATGGGGGATGACGGCGCGGTTTATCCGATCTATACAGAAGAGCTCCGCAGCCGGTTCTGCGAACTGACACGTCGTTCCTATGTGATCACACCGAACCTTACGGAAGCCCTCCTTCTTCTCTACGGAAAAGAAAAAATGGAGGAGATCTGGAATAAACTGCAAAAGGTATCAGAGGCCCGGCGGATGGAAGAGATCCGGGAGATCGGGTGCGGACTTGCCCGGAAATTTTCACTTCCTGCCGTTGTGATCACCGGAGTGGATCACAGGGAGGAGGGGCAGCCTCTGAAAATGGGAAATCTTGTCCTGGAAAACGGAAACAGCTCCTGGGTATTTGCAGAGAAATCCGGCGGAAGCTATTCCGGGACAGGAGATCTTTTTGCATCCGTGCTCAGTGCAGGGCTGGTAAAAAGATATTCCATGAAAACCTGTGCAGAGCTGGCCGTAGATTTTATCTCGGCATCGATCCGGGATGCGGTGGAGGAAGGAACAGACCGTAACGATGGTGTATGCTTTGAACAGCATCTCGGCATGCTGCTTCCATAAAAACATAAGGGGATAAAAAAGAGCTGACCGTCAGGCCAGCTCTTCCCATTTTTCATAAAGCTCTTCCAGTTCTTCAGCGATGGCTGCTTTTTCGCGGCTCAGCTTTGTGCATTCCGCTACATTGGTGCAGACATCCGGAAGGACCATGGTTTCGTCGATCTCGCTGTCTCTTGTTTCCAGCTCTTCGATACGGGCTTCGACTTTTTTCAGCTCGGCTTCCCGTTTTCGTTTCTTTGCCTGTTCTTCCTTCATCTGCTGCCAGGAAAGCTTGTTCTCGGAAACCGCTTTTTCTTCGGCAGGTGCCTCCGGAGAAGTGCTTCCCGGTGCATAGGTACTGGTCAGCTCCTCCTTCTTTTCCAGATAGTAATCATAATCACCGATGTAATTTACCACTGCCTGGTTTGTCAGCTCCATGATCCTGGTCGCAGTCTGATTGATAAAGTAACGGTCATGGGATACATAAAGGACTGTACCGGTGTAGCTGACCAGTGCTTCCTCCAGGATCTCCTTGGAGGCAATATCCAGATGGTTGGTAGGCTCGTCAAGGATCAGGAAGTTGGCTTCGGAAAGCATCAGCTTTGCAAGGGAAACACGGCCTCTTTCTCCACCGGAAAGTGCGGAGATCTCCTTGAAAACATCATCTCCGGTAAAGAGAAATGCGGCAAGCATATTTCGGATCTCGGTCTCTGTGAGAGTCGGATAAGTATCGGAGATTTCCTGGAAAATCGTCTTGTCCATATGCAGAACATGATGTTCCTGATCGTAATAACCGATCTGCACCTTGGAACCAAGGGAAAATTTGCCGGCATCTGCCTCAATAAGACCGTTGATGATCTTCAGCATGGTGGTCTTTCCGGTTCCGTTGTTTCCGATCAGTGCCACACGCTCGCCGCGTTTGATATCAAAGGAGATATCGGAGAACAGGGTCTGTCCCGGAAAGGCCTTGGAAAGCGCTTCCACGTGGAGCACATCGTTTCCGCTTAACACCCGTGGTTCCAGCGAGATACGCATCCGGTCCTGGAGCTCAAGAGGCTTTTCGATCCTCTGTACACGGTCCAGCATTTTTTCACGGCTTTCCGCACGCTTGATGGATTTTTCACGGTTAAAGGATTTCAGCTTGGCGATAACGGCTTCCTGATGCTTGATATCCCGCTGCTGATTTAAGTATGCCTTGTACTGTGCGTCACGAAGCTGAGCCTTCTTGAGAGCATAGGCAGAGTAGTTGCCGCTGTATACGCGGGTCTGTCCGGCTTCGATCTCAATGACCTTGGTGACCACCTTATCCAGAAAATAACGGTCATGGGAGACGATAAAAACAGCTCCCGGATAATTCAGAAGATAAGTTTCCAACCAGGAGATGCTTTCCATATCCAGGTGATTGGTTGGCTCATCCAGAAGCAGGATATCCGGCTTGGAAAGAAGCATCTTGCCCAGCGCCACGCGGGTTTTCTGACCGCCGGAAAGAGTTTCGATCTGCTTGTCATAATCTTCCTCCGTGAAGCCGAGACCCTTTAAGACACCGGTCAGCTCACTTTTGTAAGCGTATCCGTTCTCCAGCTCAAACTGATGGGTCAGGCGGGTATAGGTTTCCATCAGACGGTTCAGCTCATCACCGGTCACCGTGTTCATTTCCTGTTCCATATTGCGGATACGGCGTTCCATATCGATGATGTGCTGCTTGGTGGTAAGAAGCTCCTCGTAGATGGTATGATGTCCGTGGATATCCTGGTACTGGGCAAGATAGCCGATATTTTTATCCCGGGCAAGTACCACGGTACCGGAATCAGCAGAAAGCTCCTGCATGATGATCCGCAGCAGTGTGGTCTTTCCTGCACCGTTGCATCCGATCAGAGCAGCCTTTTCACGGTCTTCAATGTGAAAGGATGCATCATTTAAAATTACTTTTTCGCCAAAGGCCTTGCATATATTCTGACATGATAAAATCATAAAAACTGTCCTCCTGTATAAAGAAT
>OLNH01000264.1_pt1 | contig 51509 bp, 48 predicted proteins | sample 1643101 | NCBI WGS metagenome assembly OLNH01 (sample SAMEA3136758, study PRJEB25190) | human gut metagenome | biome: human gut; feature: human-associated habitat; material: faeces | place: Austria | collected 2013 | reverse complement strand
TGGCTTGTATGTCTCGGGATTTTGGCATATTCATGCCAAAACACCTCGCGGTACAATGGCTACTGAATAGTTACTCCAAAACATACAAATTTCCCGGTTGTTTATCCGATCAGCTCCTGTTTTACATAATCAAGAAATTTCATTGCCAGATCCGACAACGGTGTCTTTTCTCTTTTTACATATCCGAACATAATCTTACTGGATTCATTGGTAAGACAAATGCCCGGACGTGAAGGAGTCTTCCCGGGAGTAAGACTGTCGCCGCTGATGTTGGCGAGGCTGCCGTGATCCAGCATCTTTTCCATAATGTAGTCGCTGTTGGTTACGACGGAGACATCGATTTTTCCAAGGGTCAGATTATTTTCTGTATCCAGTTTCCAGCCTTCGTAATTGCCGGCGTCTTCCAGGAAGTTCTGGATATAATGCAGATTTTCGATTGTTTCCCGGGTGAGCTGTATTCCTTCTTTTTGCAGGTATCCGCCGCCGGGATACAGATAGGTGTCCAGTTCTTTCAACGGAATGAATTCCAGCTGTTTTCGTACCAGCAGATACTGTAGATCCGTCTGCTGACGGGTTGTCACGTAGAGGAAACCGAGTTCGTCTTTGTATTCATGGATACGCTCCAGCACTTCCCGCATTTTTCCGGTGTGTACCTGACAGTGCAGGTTTTCTTTTTCATGAATCTGATAAAACCGTACAAAGCAGTCTGCGATCCAGGAACTGGGGTTAAATGCAATATTCAACCACTGGGTATCTCCCACCGCGGACAGCTCTGCCATCGCTTCCACGTTTTCCAGCACCCGGCTGGCATAGGCATAGGCCTGTTTTCCGTTTTGTGTCAGGCTGATCCCATGGGGATTTCTCGTAAAAAGAGAAGCCTGCATCTCTTCTTCCAGTGCCCGGATCACCTTACTCACACTGGACTGGGTCGTATATAAAACAGATGCCGCTTCGCTGAAAGAGCCGGCATCTGCACAGGTGATAAAATATTTTAACTGTTTGATATTGATCATAAGTCACCTTTTTTTCCACAGACTGCAAACAATGGAGTCGGATTATAGAACGCATTTTTTTCCATGTAGACACGCTGACTGACTCCCATATCAATCTGGAACTGCTGCACACCGCTGCTGCTGAGAGCTTCCAGATCCCAGGCAGGACGGGCATAATTGCTTATGGACAGCTGGCGTTTGATATCCTCACACTCCTGCATCAGTGTATTTTCAATCTGGTTATGGGCATGATTTTTCGGAAGATCGGAAGTATCCGTAAAATCAACCGCTCCGTAATTGGCATCAAAGTTCAACAGCACACCGCCCGGTTTCAACACACGCATCCATTCTTTATAGGCTTTCTGTGCATCCGGAAGCGTCCAGGTCAGATTCCGGGAGATCACGAAATCAAAAGTATCGTCATCGTATTCCGGATTCTCTGCATCCATCACCTGAAACTCACAATCTGCCTGTTCTTCTTTTGCCAGTTCTCTGGCATGGAGGATCATATCCGGTGTCAGGTCAATCCCGGTCACCTGATGTCCTCTCTTCGCCAGGAGGATAGAAAAAAATCCCGCACCGCATCCTACATCCAGGATCCGCAGATGCTCTTTTTCCGGTAAATATTTATCAATTTCTTCCATCCACCGTTTCGCCAGAGGGCTGTGAAGTTCTTCTCTCCTCTGTTCTTTGAAGTCTGAACTTCGTTTTGTCCAGTAACCGGCGATCTTTTCTTTCCGGTCATCTTTTTCATAAGCGATTCTTCCGTAGGCGATCATCGGTCCTTCCTTTGTCACCTGCAGACTTCCCGTCTGGAAAAGAATCACACCGTCATATCCGCCATAACTCGTCTCCAGGATATTTCCTTCATAGTCCGTGACCTTTCCAAGCTTTTCTCCCTCTGAAAACATATCTCCTGGTTTTTTATCCGGATACCACAGACCCGCCTGGTTTGCCGACTGATATACCACATCCGTCACTTCCATGGGATAATGATTCCAGTAACCACGGCTGGTCCGGTAAATGCCAAGGTAACGCAGGATATTTTTCAGATCCCTCTTATTGGACTCTACTTCTTCTCTCGTCCATCGTCCCATACCACCCCTCTCAATCAGGATACTTGGAATTCCGCAGGAGGCTGCATAATTATAAGAACCACCGGATTCCACATTGGAGCGTACCATATACGGAACGTCCACGTGTTGCGCCATTTTTCGGGAAACCTCGATGACTTCTTTTTCTCCTTTTCCCGCATAATATACAAACGGCGTCAGATCTTCATATTCATCTCCGCTGTGAAGATCAATATAATAATCTGCCACACTGTGCAATTCTTTTTTTATGGCACTGGCGAGTCTCTGTGTTCTTGTTCCCTTTTCATCTCCCGGGAACTGCCGGTTCAGATTTTTCCTGTCGTCCAGACAGAGACTTCCTGCCCGCTGCTCGAATTCTTCAGGACAGACCACTTTTACGATCACTATTGTTCCTGTGATTTTTTCCATTTTTAATTCGTTCGCCAGTTCCACTGCTGTCTCCACACCCACATATTCCCCTGGGTGCACGGCCGCAGTGATCAGCACGGTCTTTCCCTCTTTTTCCCCATGCAGAACCGCCGCCGGAAGTACGAATTCTCCGCCTCCGATCATCAGCGTTCCCTGCCATCTCTCGCCCGGGGTTATTTCCAGCCCTGCTATCTGAAATTTATTCTCATTCTTCATCATTTCACATTCAATCCGTCCTGTATGATTCTTACTCTTTGACTGCTTCGATACCAAACATTGGTGTCGAATGATAATTGATCTTTTCCACCTCTGACCATACCTGGTTCCAGACTTCCGTATCCACACTTACCCGGGCTGTTCCAAGTTTCTGCAGTATCTTTTGATCCCACCGGGGGCGATCGATCCTGCTGAGCGGCACCTGTCTTGCAATCTCTTCCATCGTATCGATATCCGTACAGGTATAGTGATCTTCCAGTCCGGCCTCAGTTACCATCTGCCGGTCTTTCTCATATTCTTCTCTTTTTTCAGCATCAAAGAGATGATGATACCAGTTGGCATCATAATTTAACAGAATACCACCTTTTTTCAGCACACGCATCCATTCTTTATACGCCTGTGCCGGATTTTCCAGATTCCAGGTCAGATTCCGGCTGACTACTGCATCAAAGGTTTCGTCCGCAAATGCCAGATGACTGGCATCCATCTGGCAATATGTGATCTTTTGTGCCAATGCTCCTGCATTTTTTTTAGCCTCTTCCAGCATCGCTTCTGTATAATCCACAGCGGTCACCTGGTAGCCTGCCTCCGCAAGAATAATAGAAAAAAATCCCGGACCGGTTCCGATATCCAGAATCTTATAGGTCTCATTTGTTCTGTTCTCCGGAAAATGACGTTCCAGTTCCCTTCTCCAGTTTGTCCGGTTATCACCCGCCAGTTCTTCCTGATTCACCTGAGAGTACCCTTCAGCTCTGTCGGTCCAGTAATCTTCGATCTGTTCCAGTAATTCCATATATTTTTCGTTCCTCCGCATGACTTTTTCATTACCGTTCATTATATCATGTTTGTTTCTTTTTTCACAAGCCTCCACGGGGGATATTTTTCTTCACTTTTTCACGTAACTATGCTATACTGATAAAGTTATTCCAGCTTTTTGACAGGAATAGCATAACAGTTCTTATTTTAACCAAAGAAAGGGATAATCTATGTTAAGTACAATCGAATCCATCAATTCGGCGGTCAACAATTTTATCTGGGGAGTCCCTGCTATGATCTGTATCATCGGTGTCGGTTTGTATCTGACGATCCGTACTCATTTTTTACAGATCCGCAAATTTCCCTATGCAATCAAGACCACCATCGGACGTATGTTCCGAAAAAAAGACGCATCTGACGGTTCTCTGACGCCTTTCCAGGCAGTCTGTACCGCTCTGGCCGCGACGGTCGGTACCGGTAATATTTCCGGAGTCGCGGGTGCCATCGCCATCGGCGGACCCGGTGCTGTCTTCTGGATGTGGATCTCGGCTATGCTTGGCATGTGTACCAAATTCGCCGAAGTTACCCTTGCCGTTCATTTTCGTGAAACCAACGCCCAGGGAGATCTGGTCGGCGGACCTATGTATTATATAAAAAATGGTCTGAAAAAACACTGGCACTGGCTGGCATACCTTTTTTCCGCTTTCGGTGTCCTTACCGTATTCGGTACCGGTAATGCCACACAGGTCAATACGATCACAACGGCTGTCGATTCCGCACTGATCAATTTCCACCTGATTTCTGATCAGTCTGTCAGCACACTGAATCTGATCATCGGAATCGTGATCACGATTCTGGTCGGTCTGATCCTTCTTGGCGGTATCAAGCGAATCGGAAGTGTGACGGAAAAACTGGTTCCTTTTATGGCATTGTTTTATATTCTTCTGGCACTTGGTGTTGTACTGATCAACTTCCGTAATATTCCGCATGTTTTTTATTCTATTATTTATGGTGCTTTTCGCCCGCGTGCTGTAACCGGCGGTGTGGTAGGAAGCTTCTTTCTCAGCATGAAAAAAGGAGTTTCCCGTGGTATCTTCTCCAACGAAGCAGGTCTTGGTACCGGATCCATCGCCCATGCCTGTGCGGATACCAGAAAACCGGTGAAACAGGGTCTGTTCGGTATCTTTGAAGTATTTGCCGATACCATTGTCATCTGCACCCTGACTGCTCTGGTTATTCTGTGCAGCGGCACCACGGTCACTTATGGACAGGCTGCCGGTGCAGAACTCACGATATCAGGATTTACTTCTGTATATGGCAGTTGGATTTCTGTTTTTACAGCCGTTGCGATGTGTTGTTTCGCTTTTTCTACAATCATCGGATGGGGACTGTATGGAGCAAGATGTATCGAGTTTCTGTTTTCCAGTGAGAAGGTCGTAAAGCCGTTTATGGTTGTGTATTCTCTGGTAGCCATTCTTGGTGCTACAGTGGAACTTGGACTTCTGTGGAGTATTGCAGAGACCTTCAACGGTCTGATGGCGATTCCAAACCTGATTGCGGTGTTCCTGTTGTCGGGGACGGTTGTGAAGATGGTGAAGGAGTATTTTGCTACAGAAGGAAAATAAATCTTTTTAAGAGAGAAACGCCTGAATCTCAATGTGAGATCCAGGCGTTTTTTCATCTGTCAGGGCTTAGTTGCATCGCATTTTTCATATTAGTATCTCCAAATATCTCCGCACTCTTTCTTCTACTCGGAATTTCTTCGCATATTCCGATAATTGAGGAATGTTTTTATCTTTTCTGTCCACGTATCGCTTATATGCCTCAGCAGCAATACCAATATCTACTTCTGTTCGTTTTCGTAGAATATCACATAATGTCCTCTCCATGCTGTATGTGGTAATGATATTTTCTCCCGGCGATTTCACACGAACCAATCCCAGATCATACCATTCTCTCTTTACTGTCGAACATATTATTCTGTTTTTCTATGTGAGGAACCCGGTTTCGTCCGCTTAGGGAAAAAACTATATTACGCCAGTTCCCCCGTATTCCCCGTATACAACTGATAATATTTTCCTTTTTCTTCAATTAACTGGTCGTGTGTTCCACGCTCGATGATATGTCCGTTTTCAAGAACCATAATACAGTCACTGTTTCTTACGGTGGACAGGCGGTGTGCGATGACGAAAGTGGTCCGTCCATGCATCAGCTTATCCATACCATCCTGTACCAGCTTCTCCGTTCTGGTATCAATGGATGAAGTCGCTTCATCCAGAATCAGCACCGGCGGATCAGCTACCGCTGCACGGGCGATGGACAAAAGCTGTCTCTGTCCCTGACTCAGGTTCGCACCGTTATTCGTCAGTTTCGTCTGATAGCCATCCGGCAGTCTCCGGATAAATCCATCCGCATTCGCCAGTTTAGCCGCCGCGATCACCTCTTCATCCGTAGCATCCAGCTTTCCGTAACGGATATTTTCCATAACCGTATTCGTAAACAGCTGCGTATCCTGAAGAACAATCCCCAGAGACCGACGCAGATCTGCTTTTTTGATCTTGTTGATATTGATACCATCATAACGGATCTTTCCATCCTGGATATCATAAAAACGGTTGATCAGATTGGTGATCGTGGTCTTTCCTGCTCCGGTAAAACCAACAAATGCAATCTTCTGACCCGGTTTTGCAAAGAGCTTGATATCATGCAGAACCATCTTTTTCTCATCATATCCAAAATCCACACCATTAAATACCACATCACCTTCCAACGGCTGATAGGTCGTTGTATTATCCGCTTTGTGGTAATGTTTCCATGCCCAGTGACCTGTATGTTTCTGTGCTTCCCGTACCTCACCATTCTCAATTTCCGCATTAACCAGTGTAACATACCCTTCGTCCAGTTCCGGTTTTTCATCCAGGATACGGAAGATACGGTCTGCACCTGCCAGTGCCATAACCACACTGTTTAACTGCTGGCTGACCTGGTTGATCGGCATGTTGATACTCTTGTTAAAGGTCAGGAAACTGGCAAGTGCACCAAGGGTCAGACCGCCGACTCCATAAGTAGCAAAGATTCCACCTGCGATCGCACACACTACATAACTGACATTTCCCAGCTGTGCATTGACCGGTCCCAGGATATTACCGTATTTGTTCGCATTGTTGGCACTGTCATAGAGTTCATCGTTTAACTGATTAAACTTTTCCAGGCTCTCTTCTTCGTGACAGAATACTTTTACTACTTTCTGTCCTTCCATCATCTCTTCGATATAACCGTTTACCGCACCCAGCGATTTCTGCTGTGCAAGAAAATATCTTCCGCTCAGTCCGGCTACTTTCTTCGTAGTAAACAGCATGATGGCGATCATCACCAGAGATACCAGTGTCAGCGGTATACTCAGAATGATCATGCTGACAAAGACACTGACAATCGTGATCACACTGGATAACAGCTGTGGCATACTCTGACTGATCATCTGACGCAGCGTATCGATATCGTTCGTGTAAATCGACATGATATCGCCGTGAGCATGGGTATCAAAATATTTGATCGGCAGACTCTCCATGTGATGGAACATATCATTTCTCAGATTCTTCAGTGTTCCCTGTGTCACATATACCATGATCCGGTTATAGGAAAAGGTAGCCAGAACACCGATCAGATAGAATACCGCAACCTTCAGGATCGCTCCAAGCAGCGGACCGAAATCCGGACTGCTCTGCCCGATCAGTGGCATGATATACAGATCGATCAGATTTTTCATAAACATGGTTCCCTGGACATTGGCAATGACACTGACGAAAATACACACTGCCACAATTACCAGATGAATTCCGTAATTTTTTCCGACATATTTTAAAAGACGTCCCATCAGTTTTCCCGGATTTTCAACCCGGGGTTTCGGACCTCTCGGTCCTCTTGGTCCTGGTCCTGGCATGATCAGACACCTCCTTTCTCGTCAAAATCTCCGCCGCCCTGGGTCTGAGATTCATATACTTCTCTATAAATTTGATTATTTGCAAGCAGTTCTCCGTGAGTACCAAAGCCATCTACCTGACCGTCATTCATGACGATTATCCGGTCTGCCCCCTGTACACTGGAGATTCTCTGTGCGATGATCAGTTTCGTCGTACCGGGAATCTCTTTTGCAAAAGCTTCCCTGATCCGTGCATCGGTAGCGGTATCAACGGCACTGGTAGAATCATCCAGAATCAGTACTTTCGGTTTCTTTAACAATGCTCTGGCGATACACAGACGCTGCTTCTGTCCACCGGATACATTGGAACCACCCTGTTCGATATAGGTTTCATACCCTTCAGGCATCTTCTCGATAAATTCATCGGCACAGGCCAGCTGGCAGGCGCGGATGCATTCTTCTTTGCTGGCTTCTTTGTTACCCCAGCGCAGATTTTCCAGAATCGTTCCGGAAAACAGCACATTTTTCTGTAGTACCACGGCTACCTGATTTCGCAGAGTCTCCATATCATAAGACCGCACATCCATACCGCCGACTTTGATACTTCCGGTGGTCACATCGTACAGACGACTGATCAGATTAACCAGACTGGACTTCGCACTTCCGGTTCCACCGATGATACCAATCGTCTCTCCTGCATGAATATTCAGATTGATATCTTTTAAGACATGTTCGCCGTTTCCTCTTTTGTAGCTGAAGTTTACATGATCAAAGACGATACTTCCATCTTTTACTTCTGTCACCGGTCTTTCCGGATTGGTCAGTTCCGGTTTTTCTTCCAGAACCTCTGTGATTCGTTCTGCACTCGCCACACTCATGGATACCATAACAAATACCATGGACACCATCATCAGGCTCATCAGAATATTCATACAATATGTAAGAAGACTCATCAGTTCTCCGGTAGTCAGCTGATCGGTTACGATCATCTTCGCACCCAGCCAGCTGATTCCAAGGATGCAGCTGTATACCGCAAACTGCATCAGAGGTGCATTATAAGACAGGATCTTTTCTGCTTTTACAAACATTTTATATACATTGTAACTTGCTTTGGAAAACTTTTTGTCTTCATAATCTTCTCTCACATACGCTTTTACCACACGGATACCGGTAATATTTTCCTGCACACTCGCATTCAGATCATCATATTTTTTAAATACTTCCTGAAAATATCCGGACACCCGGCTGATGATAAAGAACAGGCATGCTCCCAGAATAATAACTGCCACCAGATAAATACTTGCCAGTTTTGCATTGATATAAAAAGACATGATCATCGCACAGACCATGCTGATCGGCGCACGCACAAACATGCGAAGCAGCATCTGGTATGCATTCTGTACATTGGTTACATCCGTGGTCAGTCGTGTGATCAGTCCGGCGGTACTGAATCGGTCGATATTGGAAAATGAAAACTGCTGAATGTTTTCATACATGGCTTTTCGCAGGTTTCTTGCAAATCCTGCGGAAGCATTGGCTCCACAGACACCGCCCATGATACCTGCATACAGACCAATCAGTGCTGCCACGATCATCCATCCGCCTATGATACAGATATGGCGGATATCTCCTTTCTCCACACCATCATCGATGATGGATGCCATGAGAAAAGGAATCAGCATCTCCATCAGGACTTCCAGAATCATAAATATCGGAGTCTTGATGGAGTCTTTCTTGAACTCTTTGATCTGAGCTCCCAGCGTTTTAAGCATTACTCTCTCCTCCTGTTTGTTTCTCCCTGTTGAATCTCGATATTAGAACGCATCTTACGGATTACCCGGAAAAACACTTCCAGATCTTCGTCCGAGATTCCCTGACGAAGTGTGCTTTCCAGCCGGTTGATGTTGCGGATCGTTCCTTCCTGCATCCTGATACCAACTTCCGTCAGCTCCAGTTTCTTTAACCGGGCATCTCGTTCCACACTGACTCTGCGGATATATCCTCTTTTTTCCATCAACTTCAGGATCCCTGTCGCTGTGGATCTGGCTATGGAAAATTCCGCCTCAATATCCCGCTGATAAATGTCTTCTTCGGAATGCTCATATAGAAACCGGATAATCCAGCTTTGCATCATCGTCAATTCCTCGCCTCCCATCGCTGCACGATAGGCGGTCATCCGACTGTGAATCTCATTTTCCAGCCGTTTATTTTCAAATCCGATGTGATCCCTGTATTCTACTTTCAGCATCCTGTGACCTCCTCTCTGTTTGTTCGGATGCGAACAGTTCGGTAACGTTCGTTCGTTCACGAACTATTTTATGACACATTTCCTCGTTTGTCAATACCAGCTCCCGGCAAAATATTATAAATCAAAATTGGTCCACCGGACCAATTATTGATATACAATGCAAAAAAGATGCAGGTTGTATTTCTACAACCTGCATCCATCTTATCTTTCTGCATCTTCCGGTTCACACCATCGGAATACATTTTCTTTTATATAATTTTAGATCTCAGCCAGTTTCAGCAGATCCGGGATCTTGGATTCCCATCCGAGAGCCATGATATGAACACCCTGGCAGTATGGCTTACACTCTTTGATGATACGTGCAGCGATCTCTACGCCGGTGATACCTGCTTTTGTTCTCTCTTTGTCTGCTTTCAGTTCTTCGATCATCTCATCCGGAACATGGATACCGGCAACGTTATTGTTCATGAATTTTACCATACCGGCTGATTTCGGGATGATGATACCAACCTGTACCGGTTTTCCGAACTGTTTTGCTTTTTCCATGAATTTGATGAATTTTTCCGGCTCAAAAACAGCCTGAGTCTGGAAATATTCTGCACCTGCAGCTACTTTTCTTTCCATCTTTGCCAGCTGTGCATCAACGGAATCGCTGCATGGAGATACAACAGCACCTTTGGAGAACTTCGGCGGTTCGCCAACCAGCTGATTGCCACCCAGATCTACGCCTTCTTCCAGCAGTTTTACGGTATGCAGCAGAGATACGGAATCCAGGTCAAATACCGGTTTTGCCTGTGGATGGTCACCCATCTTGGTATGATCACCGGTCAGACACAGGATGTTGTCGATACCGAACATTGCTGCGCTCAGAAGATCAGATTCCAGAGCGATACGGTTTCTGTCACGACAGGCAAGCTGGAAGATCGGGTTCATCCCTGCATCTTTCAGGACTTTACACATAGCCAGAGAGCCCAGACGCATAACAGAAGACTGATTATCGGTTACATTAACTGCATGAACATCTTTCAGATAAGTTTTCGCTTCTTCTACCAGTTCGTCCACGTGGATCCCTTTTGGCGGTCCTACTTCTGCAGAAACTACAAATTCACCACGGTCGAATAATTCTTTCATTTTCATTATACATTGCTCCAATCATATTAAATTTTATAGATGCATCGTATTATGTATCTTATATTATTTTGCTACTTCATCATCTGTTGCAAAATTGTGAATCTGTGTCGGACATTTCAGTACGTCCAGACGTCCGATAGCTTCCAGCCGTCTGTAGATACGTTCCCATCCACATTCCATGGTATTATCAACCTCGCACATGCCGTTTTTGGAACCGCCGCACTGTCCGTTGACAAGGCTCTTGGAACATGCTGTGATCGGGCAGATTCCACCGGTCAGATTCAGATAACATTCACCGCACTGGTCACATTTGTACTCTAACGGTGTCACACCCTGAAAACCAGGAAGCGGATAGGTATCGCAGGCTGCGCATACCTTCTTGTCATCCAGATATTCTGCGATTGTCTGTACGCCAACACCACAGGAGAATACTAAAACCAGATCAGAGTCCTGGATCTTCTCCATATGTTTTTTCAGGCGTAATTCCATATTTTCCGGATTACAGATATAATCGGTAGTCATGATTCCTGTTACATTGCCTTCAGCGGAAAGTTCCTTCTGAAGTTCTACAGCTTCTTTTTCCGGAAAATGCACTTCTTTACATCCATGGCAGTTGATGATGAAAACTTTTTTCCCTGCCACCAGAGAGTTGATCATCTCTTTGTCTTTTAACTGGGTAATTAACATATTATTTCATCCCCCTTACTGCATTTTTTCCGGCTTTGATTCTGTCAATAATAGAGATTTTGGAAGAACAGATATACTGGCAGCAGCGACATTCCACGCAATCCATTACATGCATGTCTCTCATGCCTTCCCAGTTGTCCTGATCTGCATATTTTACAAAATACAGCGGTGAAAGTTCCATCGGACAAACATCTACGCAACGACCACACTTGATGCAGGCCTGCTCTTTTGTCTCATCGGTATCGATCGCGATGATACCGTTGGAGCCCTTCATCATCGGTACTTCCAGGTCTTTTAGCGGGAATCCCATCATCGGTCCGCCCATCTTAACCAGAACATCTTCATCGGTAAATCCGCCACAGTAATCGATCAGTTCTTTTACGCTGGTACCGATCTTGATGACAAAGTTGCCCGGATGTTTGATCTTCTCGCCTGTTACGGTTGCAACACGCTCAATCAGAGGCATACCTTTCCGGATCGCATCGGAAATTGCTTTCACAGTACTGATATTATCTACCACAACGCCAACATCTGCCGGGAGTCCGCCGCTTGGAACCTGTCTGCCCATGACACGTTTGATCAGAGTTTTCTCAGCACCCTGCGGGTATTTGGTTCTTGCTACGAATACTTCCATGTTACCGATATTTGCAACTTTTTCCTGCATCAGTTCAATGGCATCCGGTTTGTTATCTTCAATGACGATAATACCTTTTTCAGCACCTGTTGTCTTCAGGATCGCTTTCAGACCATAGATGATATCGTCTGCATATTCCAGAAGAACTCTGTGATCTGCGGTCAGCAGTGGTTCACACTCACAACCGTTCAGGAGAATGGTATCTACCGGTTTTGCCGGTTTCAGTTTGACACAGGTCGGGAAACCTGCTCCACCCATACCAACAATACCTGCTTCACGGATGATATCGATGATCTCGTCCGGAGTCAGGCTGTCAAGATCTTTGTGTGGCTGTACGGATTCGTGCAGAGTATTTTTACCATCCGATTCAATAACAACAGCCATTACTTCGCTGCCTCTGGTTCCATGCATACGGGGTTCTACGGCAACTACGGTTCCGCTTACGCTTGAATGTACCGGAGCACTGATAAATCCTGCTGCTTCACCGATCTTCTGTCCAACCTTTACGGTATCGCCAACCTCAACGATCGGATTCGCCGGTGCACCCAGATGCTGGGACATGGAAATAACAACGGTCTTTGGATCCGGGAACTTCTTCAGGGCAATATGCTCACTGAATTCTTTGCGTTCTGACGGATGTACTCCACCGTAATATCCGTTCAGTCTGTCTTCTCTGGCAGCTTTTACATAATCATTGATAACTTTGAAGTTCACTTTAGAGAAGTCACGTACCTGTACCGGCTGATGCAGAAATTCTTCCAGACGTCCCTGTTTTGCCAGTTTCTGATAGATTTTTTCCCATGCACAGTCTTTATTCGGGTCTACTTCACATTTTCCGTTCTTGGCACCGCCACACTGTCCGTTGACAAGACTCTTCGAGCAGTCAACGATCGGACAGACACCACCTGTGATGTTCAGATAACACTGTGCACATGCGTCACAGCTCTTTTTGGTAAGTGCCATACCGTGATGACCTCTGTAGTTGAGCGTATTACTTGCTGCAACCACCGGTTTTCCTGACAGATCTGCAATCGTCTGGATACCAAGACCACAGGAGATTACAACTACGTTCTCTGTTCCTTCCGGAAGCAGATCCTGTAATTTTTTCTCTGTGTGCATCTTATTACATAAGAAATCAAACTTTGCGCTGCCTGTAACCGTTTTTCCCTGTTCTGCTGCAAATGCTAAAAACTCGTCGCAGTCCGGTTCATCCACTGTTTCAAACTCTTTGAAACATTTGTTGCAGGCAATCACGAACAAATTGTCTTTGCCTTCCAGCACGGATGCAAGTTCTTCCTTGCTTTTCAGCTTATACTTCGTATAATTTTCCAATTGCTCACCTTCCTTGATATTTTTTATCCTTATAATTACCTGTCTTTACTCTCTCTTCCGCCTCCGCACATCCTTGGAAAAGACCGCAAAAACCCGATAAATAAGTTCGTCCTATTAAGAGTACCATAAATTCACAATATTATCCAGTTTTATTAGCGATTTCTATAAATTTTTTGCATGAAAAGCACAAATTTTTATATTTGTCTTGTTATTCGCGTAACTCAAAAGACAGCCGTCCGGTCATATCCATCTGCCGAACGGCTGTCTTTGCGTTTTTCGTTTTTTTATTTTTCTTTTGAAATCACATGATACGGTACTGCCACAAACACTGCCCCGCCGATTATATTTCCGACTGTTGCCAGCAGTACGGTGTACAGATACTGACCGACAGTGATTCCTCCGTTTGCCACACCGATTCCGATGATGCTCATATCTGCGATGCTATGCTCAAATCCGCAGGTCATAAAAATCAGAATACACCAGAAAATCATGATCAGTTTTCCGGATTCCGTTTTCATCTTGGTTCCGCACCATACTGCAAGGCAGACCAGAATATTGCACAGGATCGCACGCACCAGGATCTCTCCGACACCAAGACTAACTTTTGCTGAAGAAATCTTGATAAAATAATCTGCGATTGCTCCATCTCCTGCTGTCGGAAGTCCGGTCAGCTGGAAAGCCGCTACACAGAGCAAAGAAGCAATCAGATTGCCGATCCAGCAGACACACCACAGTTTCACAGTATCCGCCCAAGATACTTTCTTTCTCAGGGATGCTGCCGCCATCACCAGATTGTTACCGGTGAATAATTCAGCACCTGCCATAACAACCAGACTGAGAGCTGATGCAAAAGCAATACTCTGAATCAGTTTTACCGCAGCCGCTGCACCATTTCCATCCATCGACTGTCCCAGCACAAACGCTACCATACTGCCAAATGAAATAAACATTCCTGCTACCATGGATGAGATAAAATATCCCAGTGGATTTTTCTTCAACAGATTATTTTTTGCCACCCCTGCATTACATAACGCCGTATACTCTTCATGAAACATAACTTTTTCCTCCTTGTCATCATATTTCATTATCTGTAATCGTTCAGCCACAAACAATTACCGTCTTTTCATAACCTCGTTGGCATTTCCCCATAATTTCTTTTTTGCAGACGCACCTCCTTTTTACGCCAACCGCCCGGGTATCTTATTCCTATCTTTTATCAAGGAACAAAGAATGTGCCTTGGCGCCTCCTCGCGGAGCGTTTTTTACTTTGCAGGAAAGCAGTTTCCTGGAAAGTAAAAAAGGGCAACACTTGTAACTCTACAAATGTTGCCCAGACGGTCGGCATCCTGCAAATCTGATTCCCCTGTGGTATCCCACATTTCTCCGTCAGTAATCAGATTTTATGCATTCATTGTATAAGTTTTATAAAACTTATCCTCTTTAGCATTAATTTATCACCACATTGACGGATTGTCAACCGTATTTCATGAAATTGTCAAACTATTATCATTTATAATTCAGGACAAAAGTCTTGTTGCCCATACCGCATTGGCATAATTTACGCCATGGCTGCAGATACCTGATCTTGTGCTGGCCGCTTCTACAGTTCTTCCATTACCGATATAGATAACTACATGGTAAACCTGACCGTTTTTCGCATAAAAGATCAGATCACCCGGTGCTGCTTCACTGACCGGAATCTTCATTCCATACTGAGACTGTGCAGCAGATGTTCTTGGAAGACTGATACCAAACTGTGCATATACATGCTGTGCGAAACCGGAACAGTCTGCTCCGTGAACCGGATCTGTTCCTCCCCATACATATGGGTTTCCGATAAACTGAAGTGCATAATTGATCAGGGCCTGACGGGTTGGATTCTCAACAGATGCTTCTTTCACTGATTTAAACGTATAATAGCAGACGGCGTTGTCTTCCGGTGCGATCATCTGATCAGCAAGTCCGCATACAGTTTCCGGATCCTGTCCCGCATCGGTATATTCCTTTGCTTTTTCTTCTGCTTCTTCACCCAGCAGCAGGTATTCACTCTTTACAAATCCACGTACATCACCAGATTCCACATATACCCATTCCTGATTCTTGCTTGCCAGTACATAACAAACCTGATTCTGGGATAATGTGCCGATCACCCGCGCATCCGTACTTTTTCCTTCACGAATATTTACTTTATCGGTATTACAGAATGCATATTCTTTATCTACTACGGTTTTTCCTGCTGTTGTTTTTGTATACAGAAGATTTTTATTTTTCAGCGGATTCATCAGTTTTGTAGCTTTTTCAAATACCGGTTTTTCCTCCCCGGATAATTCCTTTGCTTCTTCTATGATCAGATCCGCTTTTTCTCCTGTGTTTAATTCGTCTTTTCTGATAAATCCTCTGACTCTTCCGGATTCAACAAACACCCATCCATCTTCGTCTTCCTGTAAGATATAGCAGACACCACCGCCCGGTAATGATCCGGTAGCTGCAGCATCTTCCTCATCGCTTTTTTCTTCAAGAATCCTGCAGTCTTTCCTTGCAAATGCATACACTTTATCAACAGTTGTCAGACGAAAATCCTCTTTGATCTGTGGCGGAATCACAATCTGCTGTCCAGCAATCAGTGACTCATTGCTTCCCTGTGCTTCTGCTTCCGGTGTCGGAGTAGCTTCCGGCGTAGGCTGCGGTGTTTCCGTTGGTGCTGCTGCCGGTGTTTCCTGTGTCGGCTGTTCGGCTGCCGGAGTCTCTGTCGGTGCCGGAGTTGTTGTCTGTATCGGTGCCGGGGTTGGAGTTGCTGTCGGCGTCGGAGTCTCCGTTGGTGCCGGGGTCTCCGTCGGTGTCGGGGTCGGAGTCTCCGTTGGTGCCGGGGTCTCTGTTGGTGCCGGGGTCTCCGTTGGTGCCGGGGCTGCCGGGGTCTCTGTCGGCGCCGGGGTTTCCGTCGGTGCTGCTGTCTGGTCCGAAACCGGAACTTCTGCTACCGGGGCTGCTTGCGCTGCCGGGGTTGCTTCTGCCTGCTGTACCAGTTCCACCTGTTCTGTTGCCCCTGCAGTCAATGGTGCTGCCGGTATGATCATACTGGCTGATAAAACTCCTGCAACCAGTTTTTTCCACTTATGCATGTGTTACCTCCTTGCTCATTCATTGCATTTTATAATTACATATATAAGTACGATTATTTTTATTATATAACTCTCTTTTTTTCTTCGCAAGATTCTATTGGCAATTTTTCACATTTTTTACCCTCTTTTTTATGATATTATGATAATTTTTATCATCTAAACCAGACAACTTCTATACGTGGAGCAACGCAAAAAGAGACCTGTAAGTCCGGGAGGGCCGGGCGTCTTACAGATCTCTTCTTCTGGATATCCTATGGCTACTGCATAATAGGAAGTACTTTTTTCAGACTCTTTGTCAGTCCCAGTGCTACCACGATCTTGATCAGATCCGGAATAATGAATGGGAATACACACCAGCCAAGTACAGTCACGAGACCAACCGGTCCTGCACTTCTGGTGTACATAATCATAAACCAGGCAGTTCCAAATGCATAACACACAATCAGACCAACTACCATCTGGACTGCCAGTGCCCATGTTTTTCTTCCCATTACTTTTTCCATGCCCCACATAATCAGAGCACCCACCAGGAAACCTATTATGTAGCCACCGGCGTTGCCAAACAGACTGCCGATTCCACCACTAAATCCGGCAAATACCGGAACGCCGACTGCTCCAAGAAGAATGTACACCAGAATTGAAAGGGTACCTCTCTTACCACCGAGTACTCCAACTGCCAGGAACACACCGAAGGTCTGTAATGTAAACGGAACGGTTGCCGGTATGGAAATCCAGGAACAAATCGCCATTACCACAGCAAATACCGCAATGTACACCATGTCATAAGTCTTGCCTCTGCTCATTGTTGTCGTTGTCATTTTTCATATCCTCCATGATTTTGCTGCATCTGCGCCGAGAAAATATCCACCGCTATGCTAATACTACTATATCACCTGTTTTTCGCATTGTCAACCTTATGTTTATTATAGTTTACATTCAATCCTTATCTCTTTACTGTTCACTCCGTTCCCTGTAACACGCTTCTCGGTACACAAAATTTATCCTGATCACATAGATTCGCACAGTATGTCTCCTTTATAATATTTCTTTCAAACTGGACTGGTTATTTTTTTCAAAACTGGTTATTTCTATCTGACCAGTTATCCTTTATGATTCAGTGTGATATTAAAATTATAGTAACTATTCAGTAGCTACTGTCCCGCGAGGTGTTTTGACATGAATATGTCAAAATCCCGAGACATACAAACCAAAATGCCATCACCGAAGGTGATTTACGTGAGCAACGAGTCAAAGTCCGTGCTTGCACGGAACATTGAGGAGTGCCGCGATAACGATAAAAACTCGCAAAGCGTGTTTTTATCGTTTAAATGCATTTTAGCTCGTAACTGTGAAGGTACTGAACAGTTACAAATTATATTAATAAGAAGAAAGAGGGAATTAAAATGGCATCTTTCAATCAGACAGCCGGCACCAGAACGCAGGCAAGAAACAATACTCAGGCGATTGTGGTAACCGCCATGTGCATCGCACTGACTTATATTTTTACAGCAGTTGTTAATATCCGTTTACCGTTTGCACCAAACGGTGGACTGATCCACCTTGGCAATGTTCCATTATTCCTTGCTGCTATCATCTTCGGCAAGAAAACCGGTGCACTCAGCGGTGCCTTCGGTATGGGACTCTTTGACCTGTTCTCCGGCTGGACTGCATGGGCTCCATTCACTTTCATTATCGTTGGTCTGATGGGCTTCTCCGTTGGTGCAATCACAGAGAAGAAAAAAGGCTTTGGCTGGAAAGTGGTTGCGATTCTGGTTGCATGCGTGATCAAAATTGCCGGATACTACATCGCAGAAGGTATCATTTACGGTAACTGGATCACTCCGGTATCTTCTATCCCGGGCAACCTGTTACAGGTAGGGGTTGCCGCTGTAGTTGTTCTGATCATCTCCGGTCAGTTACAGAAACTGGCAGAAAGGATGGGCTTATGTACAAAATGATGACTCCCGGTCCTTCTCAGGTCCGCGAAAATGTTCTGCTGGCAAGGAGCAGACAGTTTCAGAATCCGGATCTGGACAGTGACTTCGTAGAATATTACCATGACACCTGTAAACTCTACAGCAGTCTGTTGCATACCGAAAACGAATCCCTGATCCTCGGCGGGGAAGGTATCCTCGGTCTGGAAGCTGCCTGTGCCTCCCTGACCGAACCGGGCGACCGGGTTCTGGTTCTGGATAATGGGGTATTCGGAGAAGGATTCAAAGAATTTGTCTCCATCTACGGTGGTACACCGGTTCTTTACACCTGCGACTACTCCCATCCCTTCGATGTGGACGATCTGAAAGCTTATCTGGAAAAAGACCATGATTTCAAATATGCAACTGTTGTTCACTGTGACACGCCAAGTGGTATGTTAAATGATATCGCTTCCATCTGTCCGTTATTAAAATCCTACGGAATCCTCACAGTTGTTGATTCCGTAGCAGGAATGTTCGGCGAAGATGTCCGTGTGGATGACTGGAAGATCGACCTGTTATGCGGTGGTTCCCAGAAAGCTGTGTCCGCACCTCCGGGACTGACAATGGTAACGTTGAGTGCAGACGCGAAAGCAGCCATGGAAAAGCGTAAAACACCGATTGCATCTTTTTATGCGAATCTGCTGACCTTCAAAGGCTACTATGAAGCCAAATGGTTCCCATACACCATGCCGGCCAGCGACATCTATGGACTCCGCACTGCTCTGGAAAACATTAAAGCCGATCCACAGATTTTGGAACGTCACGCCAAAGTAGCCGCCTACACCCGCGAAGCTATCACTTCCATGGGCTTACGACTTTATCCGGCATGTGGCTACTCCAACACCGTAACCACTTTCGAAGTACCGGAAGGCTACACTGCTGAAGAAATCCTGCACAAGATGCGCTACGATCACAACATCCTCTTAGCCGGCTCCTTCGGCTGCTTCGCAGGAAAACTTATCCGCATCGGTCATATGGGCGAAAACGCATATATGGAAAAAGTACAGGAAGTACTGGATGCGTTGAAAGAAGTTTTGAACAAATAAATCTATATTAAACTAAAAAAGGTTGATATACTACCGTAAAACTACATAGTATACCAACCTTTTTGTTATATTTCATATCAATCCATAATCCTGTGAGGCATTTCTATTCTATCTGTCATCCCAAAAAGCACTTGATTACTTATATTCTTGCAACAAAAAATGGAAGCAAGGGGGCTCGAACCCCTGACCTCTCGCGTGTGAGGCGAACGCTCATCCCAGCTGAGCTATGCTTCCATACCAATTATTATAGTCCCTTTCTCCCAAAAATCAACCACGATTTTTATCACATTTTGCGAAATTTTCACATTCAAACAAATTCCTAATTCTCTTTTTTCATCCAGTATCTTTTTTCGTAACTGTTCAGTACCTTCACAGTTACGAGCCAAAATGCATAAAAATCACCTTCGGTGATGGCATTTTGGCTTGTATGTCTCGGGATTTTGACATATTCATGTCAAAACACCTCGCGGGACAGTGGCTACTGAATAGTTACCTTTTTTCTTATTATCCCATACCATACAACACCGCTCTACACCTCCTCCCCCTTTGGCTAACGCACAGCAGCCGCCCCTTGCTTCGCTCCTGCAGGCAACACTGTGTGGGCGCTTAGGGGAAGCTTTAAAATCCGACGCTTACGTAGACTTTCGCGAGGGTCAGCCGACCCTCGTGAATTTAGTCGAAGTTAGCGGCTAGTTCAAAGTTCCCCTGCCCACGTTGCCAGCAGGAGCGAAGCAAGGGGCGGCTGCGTCCCCATTAGCCAACACTCTCATATTTTAAATAATGTAGTTCCCCACATCCGTAGTATCTGCCAGTAAATCTGCAATCGTAATCCCATCGAAATACTCCGTGATCACCTTGTATGCTCCCTCCCACATTTTCAGGGTCTTGCAGACAGAGACTCTCTCACATTGATTCGGCTCATGTTCCAGACAGGCTATCGGTGCCAGAGACCCCTCTGTCAACCGAAGAATACTTCCAATCGTATATTCTGACGGATCCTTCAATAGCTGATAACCGCCTCCCTTTCCTCTCAGCGAACGCACAAATCCGTTCTTGCTCAGTGAAGCCACGATAGCCTCCAGATACTTCTCGGAAATCTCCTGCCTTTTTGCTATATCCATCAACGGAATATACTCTCCCGTATTATGTTCTGCCAGATCCAACATTACACGAATCGCATAACGCCCTCTTGTCGATATTTTCATGCTATAACCTCCATATTTCCTATATACCTAGTTTACCACAAGGTTATTATGATTTTCAAGAGGGAATTTCGTTTTTCCCTTATCTGTTTCCAAAAATCAGAAAAAGTCGCTGCAAAACACTTCTATATAACTTCCCTGCTTTGCAACAACTCTCTTTTTTATCCATATATTCAGGACCTTACATCTTATCCCTGCAGCTCTCCCACATGCGCTTTCAGCCGTGCCGCTGCTGCCTTCGGGTCTTCCGCTTTCATAATGGCGGAAACGACAGCCACACCTGCCATCTTACCGCCTTTGAGGATGTCCATATTTCCATCATTCAAGCCGCCGATCGCCACTGCAGGAATCGGTACACTCTGGCAGATCTCATTCAGTGTTTCCACGGAAGTACGGATCGTGACTACCTTTGTCGTTGTCGGGAAAATCGCTCCCACACCCAGGTAATCCGCACCGTCCTCATACGCCTTTTTCGCCGCTTCCACAGTCTTTGCCGTAGCGCCCACGATCTTGTCCGGCCCAAGTAGTTTTCTTGCCACGGCTACCGGAAGATCTGAGGAACCCACATGGACACCGGCGGCGTCACAGGCAATTGCCACATCCACACGATCATCGATGATCAGTGGAATCTGATAGCGGTCGGTGATTGCCTTTACCTTCATTGCTTTCTCCAGATATTCCCGTCCGCCGCAGTTTTTCTCCCGTAGCTGCACCAGTGTTACACCTCCCTGGCATGCCTCTTCGATCGTTTTGTAAAATGTTTCCTCTGTATGATAGGTGCTGTCCGTCACCAGATATAACGTCATATCCAAATCTGTTTTCATACCTGTTTTTTCCTTCCTGAAATTTTACTTTCATCATTTCACCCGTCAGTCAGCATACCACCTATGATAACAGACGCATGAGCTCTCTTTCACTTTGTGATCATGGCTTCCCGTATTCTTTGCATGAACAGTTCGGGTGACTCTAAGACCACTTTATATTCCAATCTCCCGAATCCGGATCCTTGCCTCCAGTTCTTCCTGTGCCAGCCCTGCCACCGCATCCAGAAGTTCCATCTGAAAACTTCCCGGTCCTGTTGACCTCTTTGCGGCGATCTCCCCGGCGATTCCCATCACCGAAGTCCCAAGCAGTGCCGCCACAAACGGATCTCTCTGCGCCAGGAAAGCCGCCGAAAGCGCGCCGACCATACATCCGCTTCCTGTGATCCCGGACAGCTCCGGCACACCATTTTCCAGAATCAGACACCGGTTCTGATCCACCAGAAGATCTTTTGCTCCGGTAGCCAGAAGTACACTTCCAGTCTTTTTCGAAACTCTTCGGAAGATTTCTTTTCTCTCTTCCTCATTGTCCCCGGTCATCGCATCCTCCGCTCCGGCATCAATACCTGTTCCGTGAAACGGCTGTCCGGCGATTGCAAGCAGTTCGGAAATATTTCCCTTCAGGATCTGTATCTTTCCTTTTTCGATCAGTTCCATGGCAAGTTCCATCCGAATCTTACTGCAGGATACGCCTACCAGATCCAGCAGAACCGGAATTCCTTCTTTCGCCGCCGTCCGCGCGGAACACTTCATGGACTCGATCCGCACATCGGTAATATTTCCAAGATTCAGCATCAGTGCTCCCGCTGTCTTTGTGATACCTTCCACCTCCATCGGATGCTCTGCCATCATCGGCCTTGCGCCCACCGCAAGGATCATATTCGCACATCCGTGAATGGAAATCGGATTCGTGATGCAGTGAATCAGTGGTTGTTCTCTCTTTGTTGCATCACGCACGCTCTTCAGCTGATTTTCTAACTGTTTTATCATATACTTTTGCTCCAAGACTTCTCTGAAATTTTGCCAGCAGGCCTGCTTTGCTCAGCGCTTTCAGGAACACATATGCTGCTGCGCCACCCATGATCGTTGCTGAGATAAACATCGGAGTGTAGAAAAATGCATTCAACCCGTCTCTTCCCATGATAAAGGCCATCACCGGATAAGAAACCAGCGATCCGATGATACCGGTTCCAAAGATTTCTCCCAGTACCGCACAGATGATCTTACCGCCGGATAAGCGGTAAAAAACACCGGATAAAAATGCACCAAATACAGCCCCTGTCAGTGCAAGTGGCGGAATTCCCATAAATAACATACGGATCACACCGATCATCGTTGCACAAAGCAGGGAGTACCACGGTCCCATCAGCACCGAGCATACAATATTGATCAGATGCGCTGTCGGGCACATTCCCTCGATACGAAGGATCGGGGAGATCACTACACCAATTGCTACCATCATAGCCAGCATTACCATGCGAAATGTGTTCAGTCTTTGTTTTTCCATTTTTGTTTTCCTCTCTTGTTTTCCGGGAAAACCGTCTTTTTCTTTCTTGAGCAGAAAAAAGCGCAGTCTCCCTCTTTTTTTCGGTCGAAGTTCTATTACTTCCTCTCACTCCGAAACACGGATTCCCATCGCTTTTTTCTGTATGCCGGATCTCAGGGCGCTCCCCCTCAGATTCACCTGCATCTGCCTTGTTCACACACTGTCTGTGTCGTCCGAACATTTTTCGCAAAATGCCTGCAAGTACAGTCTCTTATTAATTGTAAAGATCGAAAAGCCAAAGATAGCCGAGCATGTACTTCTGCATATTTTTATATGTTATTTGTCATAAAAATTTTTGCAGTATACAAAAACATCTGTCCGCACCAGCACGGACAGATGTACACTCTCTCGATATGTATTTCCTCCGTTGGCATTACCCAAATCAGGTGCGGTCGAAGATCTATCTTCCTCTCAGCCTGTCACACAAGCTCCCGTTCTTTAATTCTTACATATCATAGCACTGCTTTACGGAAATGTCAAACAGCGTCATCGCTTTTTCTTTTCTGTTTTTTCAGCCAGTCAAATGCGATCATACAGATGATCACCGACAGCAGAGATCCTGTTGCCGTAGCCAGTCCCATCGGAAACAGCGTATCCGGAAAGATCTTTGAAGTCAGATATACGCCCGGAATCCGAACACAGAGAATCGCGATCAGGTTGTGGATAAACGAGATCTCTGATCTTCCATACGCACAGAAATATCCACTGAAACTGAAATGTACTCCTGCGAAAATGCAGTCCCAGATGTATCCACGGATATACTGTGCTCCCAGCAGGATGACCACCGCATCTGTCGTAAACAGACCAACCGCCGTTTCTGCGGTCACCTGGATCAACAGTGAGACGAAAAGTCCGAAACCAACCGCAATTCCCATCGCATACCGGAGAATCTGATCGGCCCGTTCGTATTTGCCGGCTCCCATATTCTGTGCTCCCAGTGCAGACACGGTAGAGAGCATCGAAGATGGCACCAGGAACAGAAAACTGATGATTTTTTCCACGATTCCCACTGCTGCTGCAGCACTCAGTCCCCTGCGGTTCGCGATAATCGTAATGATGATAAACGCTACCTGGATAAATCCATCCTGTGCTGCGATCGGGATACCGATTTTCAGCACCTGCCCCATCGTTACACGATCCGGTCGGAAATCTTCTCTTTTTACAGAAATTCCTGTCTGCTTTTTTAAGATCACCCAGAGCGATACAACCACACTGATTGTCTGGGAAAGCGTGGTTCCCAGCGCCGCACCTTCCGGTCCCATATGAAACGCACCGATACATATGTAATCCAACGCAATATTTGCCACACAGGCAATTACGATAAAGTACATCGGACTTTTGGAATTTCCAAGACCACGGAAGATCGATGCGATCACATTATAAGCCGTGATAAACGGTATTCCGATAAAGCAGATGGTAAGATAACGAACTGTTCCTTCTACCGCTTCCTCCGGTGTGGACATTACATTCACGATCGGACGCACCAGTAACAGTAAAACCACGGCAAGCACCACTGAGACACCTATAAAAAGCACCATAGTATTTCCCACTACTTTAGACGCCTTTTTGGTATCCCGCGCACCCACTGCCCGTCCGATATTCACTGTCGTTCCCATCGCCAGGCCTACGATCATCACCGTCAGCATATGCATCACCTGACTGCCGATCGATACCGCCGTCGTACTCGCCACACCATCAAACTGCCCGACAATAAACAGATCCGCCAGACCATATAATGTCTGTAAAAAATAAGACAACAGATAGGGAAGTGAGAAATACACAATATTTTTCCACACACTTCCCGATGTAAGATCTCTTTCCATGTTTCTACTCCTTTATCACTCTGACGCTTTCCCTCGGCAAAGTTTCTTTCTAATCTATATTAAACCTTATAATCGTTATAGAGTCAATCGGTTTTCTGACAATTTTTCTTTTATCAAATCAGTCAGTTTTCGGATATTTGATGATAGAAAAAGCCGCAGGCACGAAACCTGCGGCTTTCTTTTCTCGTTTGAACACTTTTAAAAACGCCTATTTTATAAGGGTTTCTTAGAATTTACCAGCTTTGTGAGCTTCCTCAATACTAACTGCAACAGCTACAGTCATACCAACCATCGGGTTGTTACCTGCACCGATCAGACCCATCATTTCTACGTGAGCCGGAACAGAAGAAGAACCTGCGAACTGTGCATCGGAATGCATACGTCCCAGAGTATCTGTCATACCATAGGAAGCAGGACCTGCTGCCATGTTATCCGGATGCAGAGTACGTCCTGTACCACCACCGGATGCTACGGAGAAGTATTTCTTACCAGCTTCGATACGTTCTTTTTTGTAAGTACCAGCTACCGGATGCTGGAAACGTGTCGGGTTGGTAGAGTTACCTGTGATAGAAACGTCAACATCTTCTTTCCACATGATAGCTACACCTTCACGAACGTCGTTAGCGCCGTAGCAGTTAACTTTTGCACGAGGACCTTCAGAGTATGCTTTACGGAATACTTCTTTCAGTTCTCCTGTATAGTAATCATATTCTGTTTCAACAAATGTAAATCCGTTGATACGAGCGATGATCTGAGCAGCATCTTTTCCAAGACCGTTCAGGATAACACGCAGAGGTTTCTGACGTACTTTGTTTGCTTTCTCAGCGATACCGATAGCACCTTCAGCTGCTGCGAAAGACTCATGACCTGCCAGGAATGCAAAACATTCTGTATCTTCTTCCAGAAGCATCTTACCCAGGTTACCATGTCCCAGACCTACTTTACGCTGATCTGCTACAGATCCCGGAATACAGAAAGCCTGCAGACCTTCGCCGATAGCTGCTGCTGCTTCAGAAGCTTTTGTACAGCCCTTTTTGATTGCGATTGCTGCACCTGTGATGTATGCCCAGCAAGCGTTCTCAAAACAGATTGGCTGGATGCCTTTGATCTGATTGTATACGTCCAGACCAGCATCTTTTGTGATTTTCTCTGCTTCTTCCAGAGAAGCGATTCCATAGCTGTTCAGGACAGCATTGATTTTATCAATTCTTCTTTCATATGATTCAAATAAAGCCATTTATTTTATCCTCCTATTATATTGACGGTAAGCAGAACAGTAATTATTCTTTACGCGGATCAATGATTTTAGCTGCATCTGCAACACGACCGTACTGTCCTTTTGCTTTTTCCCAAGCTGTTGTAGGATCATCACCCTGTTTGATGAAATCAGTCATTTTGCCCAGACTTACGAACTGGTAACCAATGATGCATCCTTCTTCATCCAGTGCAATACCGGTAACATAACCTTCTGCCATTTCCAGATAACGAGGACCTTTTTTCAGTGTTCCGTACATGGTACCAACCTGAGATCTCAGACCTTTACCCAGATCTTCCAGACCAGCGCCGATCGGCAGACCATCTTCAGAGAATGCGGACTGTGTACGACCATAAACGATCTGCAGGAAGAGTTCTCTCATAGCTGTGTTGATAGCATCGCATACCAGGTCAGTGTTCAGAGCCTCCAGAAGAGTTCTTCCAGGAAGGATTTCAGATGCCATAGCTGCGGAATGAGTCATACCGGAACATCCGATTGTCTCTACCAGAGCTTCCTGAATAATACCATCTTTTACGTTCAGTGTCAGTTTGCAGGCACCCTGCTGTGGTGCACACCAGCCCACACCATGTGTCAGACCGGAAATATCTTTAATTTCTTTGGACTGTACCCATTTTGCTTCTTCCGGGATTGGTGCAGCGCCGTGATTAACGCCCTGTGAAACCGGACACATCATTTCTACTTCTTGTGAATAAATCATGTTAAGACTCCTTTCAAACTTGAAATACTTTTTTCGAGACTTATGTATCTCAAGCAAGTGAACCTACTCACCCGCTTATCATAGTTATTTTCGCATACACCCATGCGGTTAGTCCAGACAAACTTGCTTTTTTTTTATTTTTTTCCCTTTCGTTGACATTTTTTGCAGGACTGGTATACTTTTTTCAGAATATTCCGCAGGATTCCGTCACAATTTGCGTTTTATGCTTTTTCTGACGCTATTTTTCTTTATCTGTCAACATTAAGAAGGAATATCGAAAAACTCAGATTATCAAAAAACAGGAGGTTTTCTATGACCCAGTTTTCCCTGAAAAAGGGCTGCCTGTCCGGCAGTACTTTAAAAATCATCGCCATTATCGCCATGGCCATCGACCATTTCGCCGCAAGCATCATCCTCTACGGCATCCTGATGCAGCAAAATCCGTCCTTCCTGGGACACCCTGTCTCTATGACGATCCCCTGGTGGAACATTTATCAGGTCATGCGCTTCATCGGAAGAATCGGCTTCCCGGTCTTCTGTTTCTTATTAATTGAAGGATTCCTCCACACCTCCAGCAAAAAGAAATATGCCACCCGCCTGTTCCTCTTTGCCCTGGTGTCCGAATTTCCCTTTGATTATGCACTGTTCAACACCCCATTTGCTCCGGGTTACCAGAATGTCTTTTTCACTTTATTCCTGGGTCTCCTGACCATCTGGGCCATCGATACTGTAAGCCACAAAGAAATAAACCCGAACCTTCAGTGGATCGTCAAGATACTGATCGCCGCAGCCGGCTGTCTGACCGCCTGGCTCCTTCAGACCGACTACGACTACAAAGGAATCATCCTGATCCTGTTACTTTACCTGTTCCACGATCAGAAGTTTCTCTGCACTCTGGTCTCCTGCATGAGCCTCCTCTGGGAAGCCCCCGCCTGCCTCGCCTTCATCCCGATCAACCTCTATAACGGGAAACGTGGCATCTCCCTGAAATATTTTTTCTACCTTTTCTACCCGGTACACCTTTTACTGTACGGTTTGATCCTTCACTTCTGTTTTCTGAACTAATGGCGTAAAAAAACCGGCGGAAGCTTTCTCCTGCCAGCAACACTTTGTGGGCGGTTAGGGCAAGCTTTGAAATCCGACACTTACGGAGACTTTCGCTTGGGTCAGCTGACCCAAGTGAACATAGTCGTAGTTAGTGGCTAGTTCAAAGTTGTCCTGCCCACGTTGCTGGCGGGAGAACGCTTCCGCCGGGGGGCGTCCCCTTTTTCAATCATCTATCTTTTAGCAACAACGTCTCCCTGTTTCTTAAAGATGGCCCTCTCCGGCACAACCCCTCTAACCGAAGACAGCGGATACACATTACTCTCCCGTCCGATCACCGTCCCCGGATTCAGCACTGAATTACAGCCAACCTCAACATTATCTCCCAGCATAGCCCCAAACTTCTTCATGCCGGTCTCAATATCGAAACCATCTCCGTGCACAACCACCAGCTTCTTATCCGACTTCACATTCGAAGTGATCGATCCCGCGCCCATATGAGCCTTATAACCCAGCACAGAATCCCCCACATAATTATAATGCGGCACCTGCACCTTATTAAACAAGATCACATTCTTAAGCTCCGTAGAATTACCAACCACAGCACCCTCACCGACGATCGCACTGCCACGGATAAATGCACACTGACGCACCTCGGCATCCTTTCCGATGATACACGGACCATTTAACGCAACCGTAGGAGCAATCTTAGCAGATTTCGCTACCCAGATATCTTCCCCGATCTTATCATACTCTGCAGGATCCAGTGTATTTCCCAGCTTCACAATAAATTCTTTAATCAGCGGAAGTACTTCCCACGGATACGTCTTCCCTTCAAAAATCTCCGCTGCAATCGTCTCATTCAGATCATACATGTTCTCAATTCGAATACTTTCCATACTCATGATCATTTTCCTCCTTTTCGATAATTCCCTGCGATACTGTCGTATCGGCTTCGTAACGCCGCCTGATAATTTACCTGCAGCACTCCACCCACTTTCACCCGGATAAAATGCTCCAGTTTATCCATATATTCCCGGGAAGTAATACTTCCCTCGGCTACATAATTCAGCCCCTTCTCCCAGCTCGCGGTAAGCTCCGGATTTAACAGTGCCGGGATCGAAGCGTTAACCACTTCATAAATCATTTCTCCAAGCTGAGTCGGGGTAATTACCTGTGTTTTCTTATTCAGGCTGATATACTTGATATTCACCAGTTTCTTTAAAATCTCTGCTCTCGTTGCACTGGTTCCGATTCCACTTCCCTTGATCTGCGCACGCAGCTCCTCATCCTCGATCAGTTGTCCGGCATTCTCCATCGCCAGGATCATCGTACCGGAATTGTACCGTTTCGGCGGAGAAGTTTCTCCCTCTTTGATCTCATATCCATCGACCGGAAGAATGGCGCCCTTTTTCAGCTTTTGCAGGCAGGCAAGAAAGGCGGCATCACACTGGATATCATCCGTTTTCTCCTCTGCATTTTTCGCATCCTCTTCTTTCTTTCCGGATGGTACGTTGGCCACCTTCAGATACCCTTCCTCCACCAGTACCTTGAAACTCGAAAACAGCTTCTCTTTTCCGACCGCCGACACCAGGCTCACCTTCTGATACACCGCCGCCGGATAAAACACACTCAAAAACCGGCGAACGACCACCTGATACACTTTCTGTAAAATCTGCGGCAGTCTGCCAAGATTCTGCAGTCCCTGACCGGTAGGAATAATCGCATAATGGTCTGTGATCTGCTTGTCATTGACATATCTGGTCTTTTCGATCCCTTGAAAACTTCCCGCCTCCAGGATCTCCTGTGCAAACGGTGCTGCCATCTGGTATCTCGTTAAACCCTTCAGGTTTCGGCTTATCTCCTTGGCAACTGCAGTGGAAAGCACACGGGCATCCGTTCTTGGATATGTCACCAGCTTCTTTTCATACAGTTCCTGCACCACCCGCAATGTCTCGTCCGGACTGATCTTGAACATCCGTGAACAGTCATTCTGCAATTCTGCCAGGTTATACAAAAGCGGTGGGTTCTTCTTCTCTTTTTTCTTCTCGATCTTCTCAAGTACCGCCTGATGCACCGGAGCTGTCTGCTGTGCCATTCCGTTGGAACCGGAAAGTTCATTCGTCACACTGACTGCACTCTCCCGTTCCAGAATGCCTTTCAGTTCTTCCGCCCGGTTTCTGTCCTTGAAACCATTTTCCTTATACAGATCCGGTGACTGAAAATACCGGCTGCCTTCCACAGCACGCCATTCTCCGTCGAAGCTTCTTCCTTCCAACAAGAATTTTCCAAGCACCCGGTAAAACGGTGTTTTTACGAATTCACGGATCTCCCGCTCTCTTCGCACTACCATTCCAAGTACACAGGTCATGACCCGTCCCACGGAAATCACCTGATATTTATTTCCCAGATAGTTGGACACGCTGTTTCCATACCGCAGTGTCAGAATCCTGGAAAAGTTAATACCCATCAGATAGTCTTCTTTCGCCCGCAGATATGCCGATGCACTCAGATTATCATAAGCACTCAGATCCTTCGCTTCTTTGATTCCGCGGATGATCTCCTCTTCCGTCTGTGAATCGATCCAGACACGTTTCTCTTTCTTTCCCCTGACGCCGGCCATCTGTGCCACCAGACGGTAGATATACTCTCCCTCTCTTCCTGAGTCGGTACAGACATAGATGGTGTCCACATCCGGGCGGTTTAACAGTCCCCTGACAATCTCAAACTGCTTTTTTACTGACGGGATGACTTCATACTTGAACTCCCCGGGCAGAAAAGGCAGAGTTTCCAGAGTCCAGCGCTTGTACTTGATATCATAGGCTTCCGGATAACTCATCGTCACCAGATGACCCACACACCAGGTGACAATGGTATTTTCCGATTCCAGATATCCGTCATGCCGCGTGGTCTTCACCTTTAACGCTTTGGCAAATTCCTGGGCTACGCTTGGTTTCTCTGCGATAAATACGGATTTATTCATATAAATTTAACCCTTTCTCATCTCTTCAGCGTCCCTGCGATATAAAAACCTCACAGGGGCAACAAAGAGTATACCGTTTTTCTTCCGGAAATTCAAGTGCACTCCGGAACTTGCCTGGTTTCTATATTGAAATCGTTACTGTTCGCTCCGTGCCCAGCAACACGCTGCGCGATGCACAGAATCTTACAGGAAAGCAATTTCCTGTAAAGTAAAAAATCCCGGGCATGCAACACACCCGGGATTTTATTTTTCTTATTTGCATTCTTATTTATTTTGCCTGAATATATCCTTTTGCTTTCAGAGTCTCTGCACACAGAACAGCACCGCCGGCAGCTCCTCTTACAGTGTTATGGGACAGACCTACGAATTTCCAGTCGTATACAGTGTCCTCTCTCAGACGGCCTACGCTGATTCCCATACCGTTTTCGAAGTTGACATCCATCTTAACCTGTGGACGGTTGTCTTCTTCCAGATACTGGATAAACTGCTTCGGAGCACTCGGAAGTTCTGCTTCCTGTGGGAATCCTTTGAAGTTCACCAGTTTTTCAATCAGCTGTTCTTTGGTAGGATTCTTTCTGAATTTTACAAAGACTGCTGCGGTATGTCCGTTCAGTACCGGAACACGGATACACTGGCAGGTGATCACCGGTTCGCTGGCTTTTACGATCTGACCGTTTTCTACTTTACCCCAGATACGAAGCGGTTCCTGTTCACTCTTCTTTTCTTCCCCGCCGATGTATGGGATGATGTTTTCTACCATTTCCGGCCAGTCTTTGAAGGTTTTACCTGCTCCGGAGATTGCCTGGTATGTAGTAGCAACTACTTCGTATGGCTCGAATTCTTTCCATGCAGTCAGAACCGGTGCATAACTCTGGATGGAGCAGTTTGGTTTTACTGCGATGAATCCGCGTGTGGTTCCCAGACGTTTTTTCTGAGATTCGATAACCTCAAAGTGTTCCGGGTTGATCTCCGGCACTACCATCGGTACATCCGGTGTCCATCTGTGAGCACTGTTATTGGAAACAACCGGTGTTTCAGTTTTTGCATATTCTTCCTCGATCGCTTTGATTTCCTCTTTGGACATATCTACTGCTGAAAATACAAAATCAACGGTGGAAGCTACTTTTTCCACTTCATTTACATTCATAACTACCAGTTTTTTTACAGCTTCCGGCATCGGAGTATCCATTTTCCAGCGTCCGCCTACGGCTTCTTCATATGTTTTTCCTGCACTTCTCGGGGATGCTGCTACAGTTACTACTTCAAACCACGGGTGGTTTTCCAGCAGAGAAATAAATCTCTGTCCTACCATTCCTGTTGCTCCTAAAATACCTACTCTTAATTTGCTGCTCATTGTGATTTCACTCCTCATTCTTCTTACTCAATGCACAACCGTAACTTTTTGTATTTCTCTCGCGTACATTTGTATTTACTTGGTAATACTATACCAGTTTTCTGAAAAAATCAACACTTTTTTACTTTTCTTCCAAATATTTTTTATTCCACTCTACCACCTTTGCCATGGCATCCGGTCCCGGAGCACCGATGGTCATACGTTTTTCCACACAGGTTTTTATGCTGATGGCTTCGTAAATATCTTCTTCAAATACCGGACTGATCGCCTTGTATTCTTCCAGGGTCATCTCGTCCAGCGGAATTTTTTTGTCCAGGCAGTACAGCACCAGACGGCCGACAATGCCATGTGCATCACGGAACGGTACTCCATGATTTACCAGATAATCTGCTGCATCCGTTGCATTGGTAAATCCGTGTTTTGCACTGTTTTCCATCACATCTTTACGGAACTTCATTGTGGAAACCATACCTTCAAACAATGCCAGACACCCTTTTACGGTATCAATCGCGTCAAAGGTCAGTTCCTTGTCTTCCTGCATGTCTTTATTATATGCCAGCGGAATTCCCTTCATGGTTGTCAGAATCGACATCAGCGCGCCATAAACACGGCCGGTCTTTCCTCTTACCAACTCGGCGATATCCGGGTTTTTCTTCTGTGGCATGATACTGCTTCCGGTACTGTAGGCATCATCGATCTCCACAAACTGATACTCGTTGGAGTTCCAGATGATGATTTCCTCGGAAAAACGGCTCAGATGCATCATGATCGTGGACATGGCAGATAACAGTTCGATCACATAATCTCTGTCTGCTACGGAATCCATACTGTTCATCGTAGGACCGGCAAATCCCATCAGTTCGGCACTGTAGGCACGATCCAGCGGATAGGTGGTTCCTGCAAGTGCTCCGCTTCCCAGTGGGCAATAGTTCATTCTTTCGTAAATGTCTGCAAGACGACCTCTGTCCCTGCGGAACATCTCAAAATACGCACCCATATGATGTGCCAGTGTGATCGGCTGTGCTTTCTGCAGATGGGTGAATCCCGGCATATAGGTATGCAAATTTTCTTCCATGATCTTATTCAGTGTCACCAGCAGTTTCTTCACCAGTTCGTCCAGTTCTTTGATCTCGTCTCTGACATACAGTTTCATATCCAGCGCTACCTGATCATTTCTGCTTCGTCCGGTGTGCAGTTTCTTACCTGCGTCACCGATCCGGTCGATCAGATTGGCCTCCACAAAACTGTGGATATCTTCGTACTCACTGGTGATCTCCAGTTTACCGGCATCCACATCCGCCACGATACTGTCCAGTCCGGCGATGATCTGATTTTTCTCATCTCCTGTCAGAATCCCCTGTTTTGCAAGCATCGTCACATGTGCTTTGCTTCCCTGTACATCCTGATGGAAAAACTTCTGATCAAATCCGATGGATGCGTTAAAATTATATACAAGTTTGTCCGTTTCTTTTGTAAAACGGCCTCCCCATAACTGTGCCATATTGTTTCCTCTCTTCCCTGTATTTTGCGGCAGACTTCTTTTCCTGTTCCTCACTTAAATTATTCGGGAATCCGCGGATTCACTGCCATTTACTTTCTCATAGTAAAGTCTGAAATCATTCTATCATTAATCCTGTGTCGGCGCAAGTCGCTTTTTATATTCCGTTATTCTGCAAGATTTCCTGCTCGATCCGGGCTTTTTGCTCTTCACGCTCCCGCATCGAGAACACACATCCGCAGTAATCCTGCCGGTACATCCCGTATTCTTTTGACAATTCTGTGGATCGTTTGTACCCGTTCTTCTTCTTAAAATCCGACGGCAGCCACGCCACTTTTGTATCCCGGCACAGTTCTTCTCCGATCTCATTTAATTTCTGTGCATTTTTCATCGGACTGATCGTCAGCGTAGTCGTCACATAGTCAAATCCACCCTTCTCGGCCTCTTTGATCGCCTCCGACAGCCGCAGACGGTAACAGGCAAAGCACCGCTCTCCACCCTCCGGGATCTTCTCCATGCCTTTTACTGTCTCATAAAACCGTTCTTTTTCATAGTTGCCTTCCAGAAAAGAGATTTTATGTTTCGCAGGCAGAAGACCGATAAACCGCTCCTGTTCTCTCACCCGTTTCCAGTATTCTTCTTCCGGATAAATATTAGGATTGTAATAAAACACCGTGATTGCAAAGTCCTCACTCAATGTCTCCAGACAATAACTGCTGCACGGCGCACAACAGCTGTGTAAAAGCAAGGCAGGAACTTTCTGCTCCTGCCTGTTGTGTGCGATTTCATTTTCCATTAATTTCTGATAATTTATTTTCTGCATTTTTCCACCTTATCTCCTACAGCCTCTCCCTGGGTTACTTTTGTTTCGTAACCGTCCCGGCTGTTGTCCAGAAGATCCTGATCCGGCTGAACCTGTCCCCGCTGATAAAGCACCACGATCGTAGAACCACCGAATGCAAATCTTCCCTTTTCCTCTCCCCGGTGTACAAACGCTTCTTCCTGAGCATTCTCGATCTTCCCCACCATCAGTGCACCAACCTCCATCTGCAGGACGGTTCCTGCATCGGTTGTCCTGATCAGGCAGAACTCTCTGGTATTTTCCTTATAGATCGGCTCCAGATCGTTTGCAATCGGGTTAACCGTATGGAAGATTCCGGGTATCTTATAGTTGCCGGATTTTTTTCCGGTTTCTGTATAAATATACCTGTGATAGTCGTCCACTGTCAAGCGGTAAACGAATCCATAGCCGCCTTCATAGGCACGAGCCAGTTTTTCACTCTTTAACAGTTCTTTTACCGTATACGGTGTATGCTTGATCTTCATGATCCCGTACTCCGTGATCGGACAGACGGTAAGTTTGGCATCACAGGGACTGATGATCCGCGCCGTATCTTCTTCCACCGGACGTTGTCCCGATTTCAGCTTTCTCATAAAGAAATCATTATAGGAGGTAAATCTTCGTTTGACCCAGCCGGACTGATCCATCGGATGTCCTTTTAAGAATAACGGGATCAGCCAGCAGGATGCTTTCTGGCTCAATATCCAGCCACCCATTCTGGAAACCCACGGATGTACCAGCACTTTTACCACCGCACGCCCCGGTACGCTTTTATATAATTTTTCCAGAAAACGATCCTGCAATCCGGTTTCTTCCCAGCGATTTCCGTATCGATCTGCGTATTTCATATGTTCTCTCCCTTTTCCATATATGTTCTCGGAATTATTCTGTACCTGACTTTTCGAAAAAACATGTATTAAACACAAGCCAAAATGTTATCGTATGTCATCTGCAATACTCCGTAATATATTTCGGCTTTTGATCATCATTATTAAAAACTAAAAAATATGAAAGATTTTTAAGATTGCCAGGGCAACAACGCCGACCAGGACTGCCAGTGTGGAATTCCTGGGTTTTTTCACCTGGATATTCGTCACAAACAGCGTACCGACAACAAACATAGCCACATGAAGTGCCACTGCAAAATGGTTCCTCAGCACCGTATGCAGCACAAACACCAGCGGCAACACGACAGCGATCGATGTGATTGGCAGACCGCTGTAATATTTTCTCACTTCCTCCGTCTCTTCCTGACGTTTTGTCTCACAGACATTAAAGTAGCCGAGACGGACCACACCATTCATTCCATACCATGCAAGGATCACGATACCAATCGGTCCTCTCATACCAAGGCTGTAGGCCAGCAGAATCGGAAATGCCCCAAAGCAGACCATGTCACACAGGGAATTGATCTGAATACCAAAACATTTTTCATCATCCGTACGGTCTGTCTTTCTTCTGGCGATTTTTCCGTCAAACATGTCACACAGTCCCGAAAGAGCCAGGCACAACACTGCCATCTTATACCACCCGTTCACAGTAAACAACATCCCCGCAATGGAACAAAACAGACTGATATACGTCAGAATCACCGTGTAATTGTAATAACCAATAAAACTTATCATGAGTTCCCCCTCTTTCTTTCGTATCCTTTTCCCTTTTCCTGTATCGTTTTCAGCTTTTCGCTGATCTTTTCTCTGTGTTCTTTTTCATTACCAAAAAACAGCTGCGCAGCTACAGTCATGACTGCACTGATCAATAGCTCTGTGTAATAACTCAGTCCACGGCTCAGGATAAGTCCCGCCAGAACCTTTACCTGCCCGAAAATCCCTGTAAACAGCATGGAAAACAGCTTTTCTGAGATTCCCATACCTCCGGGCAGCGGGAGCATATCCACAGCCACGGAAATCATACCCTGAAGTATTACAATATCATACATACTGTACTGATGTAAACCAAAAGATCGATAAACAAAATATGTTACAAAAAACAATGCAACACGCTGCAGACAGGTGATCAGAAACACGATGCCTACCACTCCCGGATGATTTCTCAGATATTCTGCTGTTTTCTGATACTCGACCATGGCTCCTTCCAGTTTTTCCAGACGGGAGGTCTTCTTTTTCAGGATATGCATTTTTACAAGAACTTCATGTCCTTTTACCAGAATCTGCCGCATCAGCTGCGGATGAAAAGTCAGAAGCAGCATAAATATCACACAGAATACATTCAGCCACAGTCCCAGCCACATCACCGGCATCACATTCTGCATATAGGTATCTGTGATCCGCGGCTGAAAGAACAGTACAAATAATCCAAGCAACACCAGTACCAGTTTGTAGGTAATGGTTACGATCATCAGTACTACGGAGGATACCGAGATCGGAATCTTTTCTTTTTTCAGATATACCATCTGCATCGGCTGCCCGCCACTTGCCGATGGTGTAATACAGCTGAAAAAGAAGCCTACCGAAGAGATCAGAAAACACTTCCACTTTTTCAGCCGGATCTGCAGAGTATACAGCAGATAATGTATAATAATCGACTCTCCCCAGATAAAAAATATCACACAGATGACTGCCGGGAAGAGATAGCGATTATCCGCTTTTTTGACATTTTCCCAGATCAATCCCAGATCTTCTCCATGAAAGACACCGTACAAGGTAAGACCAAGCACCAGAAACAGGAAAATACCGTTTCCTATGATTTTTTTCTTATTTTTCATATCCGTTTTTTCTCCATCCACAGACGGAACCGTTCTGTTTTTTTCCAGCGGATCACACATATATAGCTGAGTTCCGCAAGTGCTATCCCTGCTGCCACATCCAGAATCCCGTGCTGTTTTGTAAATAACGTGGATGCACAGATTGCCGCAGCCCAGATCCAGGTGATCGTCATATACCAGCCCGGTACTTTCCGGATATTCCGAAGTACCACCACGCAAAACCAGCTGTCCATACAGTGAATCGACGGAAACAGGTTCACTGCTGCATCCATCTGATACAATTCCACAAGCATCCGGCTCCAGAAGTCCGTTCCCACGATCTCCGGCCGAAGATTCGTTGTCGGAAAACACAGGTAAAAGATCCCGCATACTGTCTTGGCCAGAAGCTCTGCACATAAAAACAGACAGGCTTTTTTCTTCCCATAATAACCCATCAGCAGAAAATTAACTGCACAGAACAAGAAAAACGAAAAATAGATTCCCACAAACCAGGGGATTACCGGAATCTGATTGTCCAAAGATATTTCGATATTCCGGGCTTTCGTATGAGTTCCCATCCACTGACCACTATAATAGATCAGCGAATTATACAGCAGATTAAACACCAGCATCAGCAGATAAGTTCGTGAAATCCACTGACCGGTCCGTATTTTATTCCATATTGTCATATTCTTTTCCTTTCTCCGGGACTTTACAGGACTTTATTATAACAGTTTTCACCATCGTCACAACCGATTTTCGGAAATCTTACACTTTCGTAAGCAAATCTTAATATATGACCATTCGTTGTCTTTTTCATATAATAAACTATAGTGTATTCCCTGACTCTTGTTTTCTCTGCTTTTAGTGCATTTTGCCTGTTACTGTGGGAATACATAATTCCAGGTACACGGAGGTTTTTTCTATGCCTGCTTTATTGGAACTTGACCATGTCGGACTTTCGTATCACACACTCTCCGGAGAGATCCAGGCGCTCTCACAAATCAGTTTTTCCGTTCAGGAAGGCGAGTTTGTCTCTCTGGTGGGACCCAGTGGATGCGGAAAAAGTACCGTCCTGAATCTGATAGCCGGACTTCTGATACCGGAACAGGGACAGATCACCATGCAGGGACTTCCACGGGAACATTCTGTTCTCTCTGTCGGATATATGCTGCAGAAGGATCATCTTTTCGAATGGCTGACCATCTATGAAAATGTCCTTCTTGGTCTTGAAATTCAAAAAAGGAAAACAAAAGAATCCCTCTCACACGTTGACCGTCTCTTACAGGAGTATGGTCTCTGGAACTTTCGTTTTTCCCACCCTTCCCAGCTTTCCGGCGGGATGCGACAACGGGCCGCACTGATCCGCACCCTCGCCCTGGAACCTGCACTTTTGCTTCTCGATGAACCTTTCAGCGCACTGGATTATCAGACCAGGCTTTCTGTCAGTGATGACATCTGGAAGATCCTGCGTAAAGAAGGGAAAACCGCGCTTTTGGTCACCCACGATATCTCCGAAGCCATCAGCATGTCTGATCGGGTCATCATCCTCTCGAAAGCCCCTGCCTGCGTCCGGTGCGAGATTCCTGTTTTTACTGTTCTTACTGACCGCACTCCCATGCAGATGCGAAATGCCCCCGAATTCAAGCAATATTTTCAACAGATCTGGAAGGAGTTAAATCATGATACCTGATTCATCTGCACAACAGTCTTTTTTACGAAAACACAAAAAAAGACAGCAGTTTATCCGCCTGATGCGGCTGGCTGTCTTTCTGGTTTTTCTGCTACTCTGGGAGGTCAGTGCACGGCTCGGGTTCATCGATTCCTTTATCTTCGGAAGCCCCGGTCAGGTATATCTTGCTTTCCGGACCTTGCTTCTGACAAACCATCTGCTCTCACATATCGGGATCACAGTGTTTGAAACACTTGCCAGTTTCTTTCTGGTCGTAGTTTTCAGTCTCTTTTTTTCTGTTCTCCTCTGGCTCTGTCCACGTCTGGCAGCGATTCTGGAACCTTACCTTGTGGTGCTGAACAGCCTTCCAAAGTCTGCACTTGCCCCTTTGCTGATCGTGTGGCTGGGAGCCAGTTATAAAACCATTATCCTTGCCGGGATCTCCGTTGCGATCTTCGGCTCCATCCTGAATCTGTATACCAGCTTTACGGAAATTGATCCTGATTCTCTGAAGCTCATCCGTACCCTCGGTGGAAAACGGAAAGATGAACTTCTGCGTGTGGCACTGCCCTCTTCGGTCCCTTATCTTCTGAGCGTTATGAAAGTCAATATCGGGCTCTGTCTGGTTGGTGTGGTCATCGGTGAATTCATCGGAGCCAGGCAGGGACTGGGATTTCTCATTATCTACAGCAGCCAGATCTTCAAACTTGACTGGATGATCCTGTCGATCATTCTCCTGTGCATCATCGCCATGATTCTCTATCAGGCGGTCAGTCTGGTGGAAAAACGGGTGGTACACACCTGCGGAGCAGACCGTTCCTGATTTACGCGAGTAACAAGCCAACGTGCATACTCACATGAGACCCTAGCGACTTCCTCGATAATCAAAATTGATCCGCCTGAAAAAGGGCAGGTAAACCGATTTTTGTGGTTCATCTGCCCTTTTTCGATTTTCTTTCTGTCTGCTTATCTATTCTCCGTGTTTTCTTTTTCTCCGGTTGTCTGCCAGAATCAAAAGTACCGCACCAGATACAATTGCCGCCATAAAATACCTTACATTCTTTTGCAGATCTGTCGTCTTTGCCGCTGCCGTTCCATTCGTCGTGCCTGTCAGATCCGCCTTTGTTCCCTGACTGTTTCCCGTTGATACATCCGTTTTTGTCCCGGAATTGCTGCTGCCGGAAGTACCGTTATTTTTTGTATCGATCGGCTTTTTATCTGTAGGTTTTGTGTCCGCAGGTTTTTTATCTTCCTGCTCACCGCCTCCGGTGGAATCGTCTTTTTTATCATCTTTTTTGTCGTCTTCCGTCTCCACGACAAGTAACTGATCTTCATAGACTTCCGGAAGTGTCAGCATCCCGTCTTTCAGCTGATCCGTCACATCCTCTCCGTTTACCAGCACTGCTGTGATCTTCCATCCTTTTTTCGGCTGGATCTGAAACTGCGGGCTAGAAAAGCGCTCCACCGCGTAAGTCACCGTCTCCTGTGTTTCCTCATCGTCACCCTCCTCATGCTGATAGCTCACCTGCGCATGTTCGGATCGTATCGTGACCATGTGGGTATCCGGTACTGTCGTGTTGATGGTGCTTTGCTGCGTAACGGACGAAGTACCTGTCTGCGCAGCCTCTGCCGCAACGGGTATGGAGAGGCACAGGCAAATCCCTATCAGAATAATTGCTGCCTTTTTCATCTGTCCATCCTCCTACTCTAATCTGTCGCATCCACATAGGATATCTGAAAAGTAACCGTATCCGCATAGGAGCCTGACGGTGCCTTTTTCCAGGATTCTCTGTCAATCGTGATACCAAGCACCGTCTCTTCCCCTGCCGTAGTATAACGGGCTTTTGTAAATGCTGTCGTGTCCGCCAGAATCTCATAGGGGATCTCCCCTTCTTTTCCACTCTGATTTTTCAGTTTCTTGTCCGAGATCAGCTCCACCTGGATGCATTTTCCTTCTTCGATCTGTGCTTCTTCGATACGGATTTTCCCGTAGTTTACCGATTCTTCGTTAAATGGAATCGTGGTGTTTGCCGGAACCAGCACCATATAGGACGGATCCACATGATACGTTACGGTCGTGGTTCCTGCTGATACGCTCTGTGCGATCCCTAAGACAAGCAGTAACCCTCCTGCAACTGCTCTTTTTTTCTTCATGTTTCTCCCCCCTTACTGTACTTTCAATACGGTTTCCACATTGGCACCGTTCATCGCCCGACCGTCATCCAGTGCCGCAGTACTGATCTTCAGTATCGCAGGATATTCCCCGGCGGACAGTTCTTTGGACAGTGTGATCTGTGTGATCGCTTTTCCCGGTTCTACCATTTTGGACTGATAGATCGTCTCATCTGTATCTTTCAGTACCAGTGTAAAGGTAAAATAACACGGATTTCCTTCCGGATTCATCAAATTTACCGTTACATCATTCGTATCTGCCGGAATGGTGATCGACGGATATCCCGGGATACGGATGCCCTCCGGCGGATCACTCTCCTTTGCCTCCTGCGTGGAAGCGTCAGGATCCAGATCCTGCACAAAGGCCGAATCCGGGGATTCCTGTGTTTCCTGTTTGTTGTTTCTCGTAAGATACAGACCGGCTCCGATCAGCAGAATGCATGCGCACACGGCGATTCCGATTCCTATCTTTCTTCTGTTGTTATTCAATCTTCTTCCCCCTTACGCATTATTCCAGATTCACTTCTACTTTCAGATTGCTCATGTAGTATTCATCTGCGTGGTTTCCATGTGCATCAAATACCAACATGAAATAATTTAAATCCAATCCATTTTTACGGGTAATTTCAAATGTATGCGATACCGTTTCTCCATCACATTTTCCAATATCATTTGCCCGCGTTTCTGCGTTGTCATAATATGTGCCATCCTGTAACTGATAACTTAATCTCAGATCTGCCCATCCATCTTCTTCATCAATCTTATAGCTGACTTTTATCTTCATCTTCTGATACAGGCGTGCTGCATCCATGGAGATATCCGGCAGATACAAATTATACCAGGATGGATGAAGTCCATAATCACCGGTTGTTACAACCTTTCTGTCCGCCTGAATAAAGAAAGTAAAAATAGTCAGTTCATGTTCATCCGTGATAAAGTATTTGTGTTCCGTCTGTCCCGTAAAAACAACTGAAGTTATCGGTTTGTATACCGCATATAAAGTAAGATCCTTTTCATCCTCAAATACAGCCGTTTTAACATTCGGTGCATAGCTGATCACATTTGTCGAACCCGCGGACCGGCTCCAGCCTTCGAAGGTCCATCCGAGTCTGTTTACGGTCGGGAGCGTATATGTTTCTTTATATTTGCATGTTACTTTCTCCCGTTTATTACCGGTCTGATAGTCAAACGTAATCGTATATTCGCACGGTTCCCAGATCGGGTACAGGTTGACCGTTCCATTATTGGTCGCACAAAGTCTGCTGACTTTGTCTCCCGGCTGATATACTTTTTGCTCACTTTTCTTTCCACCGGTTCTCCATCCGACAAACTTATAGCCTCCGCACACATATCCGTTTTCCGGTATCGTGGTTTCCTGTGTATAACGAAGCGGGATATTTTTCATCTCTCCCCTTGTTACTTCACCTTCTACATTGAAAACGATCGTATAGGAATTTTCTTTCCAGTTTGCCGTATAGGTTCTATCTTTCAACGGGCGGGCGGTAACCGTAACCTGTGTATCTTTTTCTTTGATATCGGTTCCTGACCATCCTTCAAACGTATAGCCTTCCCGTTTTGGCTGTACCAGATCCATCGGTTTGCTGTTGATGGTAAATGTTGTCGGATTGGTCTTTCCGGTCGGAAGGCTTCCTCCTGCCAGATTATAGCTGATGGTATATGCTATTTCTTTCCATACTGCCTTAAAGACCAGTTTTCCGTTTTTCACACTTTCATCGGATACGGTATCCGGTACGTTTTTATCCCAGCTTACGAACGTATATCCTTCTCTGGTCGGTTCCTCCTGAGCCGGGATCGCATCCCCATAAGAAAGTGTATATTCCTTGAGTACCGTTCCCTCACTCACAAACTGCACCAGATAGCTGTTCTTCCTCCACTGTGCCTGATAGGTTACATCCTCATTCGGGATCTTCTCCGGAAGTTCCGGTGTCCAGCCTGTGAAGGTGTATCCTTTTCGAACCGGCTGTTTCACATTGAGTGTGGCACCGACACGACCTTCCACAGTCTGTGTCTTCTCTCTGTTTTCCGGTATACACGGTCTGTAATGTGCTGTCTGTATACCAGCCCATGAAAGTATAACCTTTCCGCATGGATGGTGCCGGAATCGCTGCACCCTGTTTCATCTGCTGCTGTTTTGGTTCCGTTCCGTCATTATTTTCCAGCTGTAAGGTATGTACCTCACGTTCATACAGATACTCGATCACCAGTACCTTTCCGCCTTGGATCTGTCCGGTCTGTGGCTGCGGAGATATGTATCCTTCGAACTTGCGTACTTCCGGTGTAATCACATCCTCGGTCCTGCCTAACAGAGATTCCATGGATGCAACCGTATAGCCGTTATCGTTTGCGTTCTGCAGGCTGTATTTTACCCAGTAATACGTTGCTCTCGGTTCCCATTTTGCGTAAATCGTACTGTTTTGGGCCGGAACCGTTCCGTCAAATACTTTCGTAAGACCTGCATCCTGATACCAGCCGTCGAAGGAATAGCCTGCCCGTTCCGGCATCTCTTCCACCCGGGTTCCGTAAAGGTATGTCTTTTCGGTCGCCGGATCTCCGTTATTTGTCACCATGGTTACCTGATAGGAATTACGCCGGTAGCGGTAGGTGATGGTATCCGGATCATCGGAAACAGTCAGCGTACATCTCTGTTTTTCCGGTGCAGTAAATCCATCATACACCTTTACTTCCGGTTCCACCGAATCTCCGGCTGTTCCGGTAAAGGTTTCTGTCTCTGCCGTCTCCCAGGTATCCGATCCGTCTGCACACTGTAACTGATGGATCACCTGATAGGTCTTCTTTCCAGGCTCCCACTTCGCATACAGGGTCAGTGCATGCATCGGCATGGTTTTTCCTTCAAAGGAAACCGTCAGGGCTGCGTCTTCATACCAGCCGGCAAATGCATGTCTGGAGTATTTCGGAACCTCCGAAATAACTGCTCCATACATCACATCTGCTGTCTCATCGGCTTCCCCGTTATTTTTCACATAAGTAACCGAATAGCTGTTTCTGTCATAGTAGTACTGCATGCATGCCACATCGTAGCCGGTCACCCATAAGGTCTGCGCTTCCGAAGACTGGAATCCCGGATAAGATTTCACTTCCGGTGTCACCTCGGTATCCGTCAGGGCTGTCTTTGTCTCTTCTTCCACCAGGATATACAAACTCGGATCGAATGGATTCTGCTGGTAATGTTCCACGCGGTACTCACTCGGAACCGGGTTCCATTTTCCATAGATTTTAAAACCATCGTTCCAGGCATCCGGTTCCTCTGTGTTCGCATCCACTGACGGCATGATACCGTCAAAAGGATTCTGATGGTTACCGTCTGTATACCAGACTTCGAAAGTATATCCTGCCCGATCGTTCTGTCTTTCTACTACAGCTTTTATCTCGCCGATCGGTGTGCCATATGGTACATACTGAACCCGGGCAAATTCTTTTCCGTCGGGATTTCCAGTCACTTCCAGAAGAAGCAGGCCGGTATTTCTTGTGTAATAATAATTCACCACAAGGCTTCCGTCACCAAGAACTTCCACCGTCTGTTTTTCCGGTGCGCTGAATCCGGTATACGATTTCACTTCCGGCGTTACGCTGTCTCCTGCATGTGCAGCAAAGGATTCTTCCTCTGTCAGTTCATAGTTTTCGCATTAAATTCCCGTTTATAAGGAATCTCTTCATTTCCGGTAATGCTCCAGAGTTTTTCCTGGTAATGTCTTACCATATAATTGACCGTCTGCTGTTCCCATTTTGCATAAACCGTAAGATCGTGATCCGGCATCGTCTTTCCAAAGGACTGCTGATACTCTTCATCCAGATACCATCCTTCAAAGGTATAGCCTTCTCTCACCGGTACCGGAACGCCGATTCTCTCTCCCGGTCTTGCTGTCAGGGTCGTTTCGTCTAACGTTCCACCTTTCGGATCGTACGTCAGTGTATAGATGTTCAGATCATAATAAACCTTCAGCACCAGACTTCCGTCTGCTTTTACTTCACCGCTGGCAAGCTCGCCTTTCCGGTGGTAGACCACAGAACTGTAATCCCCCTCCGGCGCGGTGACCGTCTCACCGGTGGTTCCGGTCATGGTTTTGATCTCACTTAAGGTATATCCGCCTTCTTCCGGTTCTTCCACGTAGTACCTCACTGCGTACGGGATACCGTCGGAAGCTTTCCATGTTGCGGTATAGGTCATATTTCCTGCCGGCACACTCTCCGCTACTTCCGGGGACCAGCCCTGGAATTCATATCCCGGTCGATACACTGCCGGAGCCGTCAGGAAGGTTCCATAGCGATAGTCATCACTTGCGACCGTCTCTCCGTTTTCTTCCATCAGGAAGGTGAGATGATACTCTGCTCGTGGATAATAATATTTGACCACGGTTGTTCCGTCTGCCCGTATCGTCTCGGTCTTTTCCTTCGGTGTTTCGTATCCTTCGTGTTCTGCAGGTTTCGGTGTCACTTCCGTGTCGGTCAGTCCGCTGTAACTGATCGGATCCTGTGCCTCATAGAAACCGTTGGTTCCTTCCAGATATTCAACCACCTGATAGCCCACATCTTCTGCTTCCCATTTCGCATAAACCATTCGCTCTTTGTTCGGCATCTTTGCAGGGATCGTATATGGTGTTGTCAGTTCTTCGTCTTCGTACCATCCCGCAAACCGGTAACCCGTTCTCACCGGATCTTCCGGTTTTTTAATATCGGAATTGTATTTGCCCATGATGGTATCCACATAGGAGCCGCCTTGGCTGTCAAAGGCAATATAATAGCCATCCCGCAGGTTATCCCAGTGTAACCGGATCTTTATGGTCAGTGGCTGTGTATTGAAGGTTCCTTCCTGATTTTTCCAGGTAATGATCATCTCGCCGTCCTGTTCCGGTTCTGTTCCCGGATCCACGGTGGTGCTTTCATCCAGATTCAGTGCCTGACTCATCTCGTCATCTCCGAAGGTCAGTTCACAGACTGCCACGGTAACCGAATGCTTGTCAGGATCTCCATCCTGATCTTTACTTTTTTCCAGTGGAAATACGTCCGGCGTAAATAAACCATCTTCCGTCTTTGCTCCCCGGTATTCATACTGATTGCCGTTGCATCCGGTGATCTCAAAGTAAGAGACATCACTGTTGTCACCTGCTGCCAGATCCATGGACGGGATCACATCGCCGGAATAGACACCGACGATATCCCCCGTCTGTAACGAATCCTTTGTATAGGTAAAGGAACCGGTCGTATCGCTTCCCTCTCCCTGAATCTCACCGTCTATGCCTACCGTCATAACTGCCACGGAAACGGAATCCGCCGTATTTCCATTGACGGTCAGGTTACTCAGTTCCCGTGTATGGATATACCGGATCTCCCGGTTCAGTTCCACATTCTTTGTTTCTTCCCGGTAAACCGTAAAATCATATTCCCGGATCGTTTTGTCAAATCCGGTAAAATACAGCTGATCATTTTTCAGCGTCAGTTTGTAGGAAGCACCCGGCTGCCAGCCATTTGGATTGCTGACGGTACAGGTATTGTCCTCTCCCCGGGTAACGGCCAGCGTGATCTCTTCCGACGGATCGCTGACATTTTTAATCTTGCATGCCGCAAGAATCTCTGCATTATCCAGTACATCCCCTGTATTGGTAATGCCGATGGCAAAATCCGTTGCCACATCATAGGCACGGGCATATGTATCCATGGTGACGGACTCCATCGGCTGCATATCGGTATACGCTGCATATAACGTAAGATCCCCGAGAAGTCTGTCTTCACTGCCCACATAATCCGTACATTCCCGGTCGTAACACCAGCCGACAAAGGTACCGGATTTTCGGACTGCCAGCGGCAGATCATTCAGCGTGGTTCCCGCCGGAAGTTTCTGCTGGGTGATCTCCATGCTTTCCCCCGGCTTATCCGGATTATCCCTGTAAACCATGCCTCCATCCGTTACATACTGGATCGTATATTCTGTTTCCCTGAATGAAATATCAAAGTTCAGCTGATCTCTGTAATTACCGGTATAGTTGGCTTTTTAGGTCAGTTCCGCAGCAAACGTTCTGTTGGTCTGCTTCGTATCCGCACTTAAGCTGGCGATAACCGCATCATTTTCCACGATCTTATTGGTATCCTTATCGCGAAGCTCATAGCTCACCTCATGGTTGTCGGACTTCAGCTTCCAGTCATTTTCCGAATGCACCGCCACACTGAGCTGATCGTTCTCATAAAAACCTCCGGACTTTGCCTTCAGGGTAAAAGAATCCTGCCCCACAGATACTTCACTGGGAATATCCACCTGATAATACCGTTCGATCCATCTGGCATACAGAACTACATTCCCCTCATAATCTTCCGTATCCAAACCGGTAACCGCTTTCCCTGTCAGTTCCGGGTTGTCGTACCATCCACCGAATTCATACCCCGGTTTTTTGATGTCTTCCGCTCCCGGCAGCTCAGCAGCCGGATATTCCGAAGGAGCCTGATAGTTCTCCTGAAAAGTTCCCCCGTTTTTCTTATAGTCAATTCCCCTCTCCTGACTCTCCTCCGATGAGACCGCCGGCTCCTGTCCGGCAGAAGGATCAGCGAATGTCGACACCGGAACGGATGTCGTAAGTACTGCCACACTCAGTAACAGACTGATCAGACGTTTTTTCATATGTACACTTCCTCTCCTTTTTGCATTTTCCTCACTGCCATATTCGCGCTTAATTTGTATCTGATAACATTTTTGGCATCTGACAGTTTCACATTTTTTATATTTTAGCAAAATCAGAAGTGCCATAACATGCCCGTTCAATCGAAAAAAAAGTGCCTGTTTTTTCTATATAGTTTCAAAAACAGACACTTCTTTTTTTCACTTATTGATTTACAAATTCCTTTATTTTCTCTCTTTTGTCGATATGTAACTTTTCCAGTATCCCGGATACATAATGTTTTACCGTATTCACCGAAAGTCCCAGATATTCTCCTATCTCCTGATTTGTCCAGTCCCTGCAGGCAAGCATCGCGATGGAATATTCCAGCGGTGTCAGAAGATCCGTCACTGCTTTTTGCATCTGTGGGTTATGGATTTTCATCCAGCCGCGGCTGAAAGCGATTACCCCGTCCACCAGTTTCTTATAGACCTCCGGCTCACTTTTTCTTATGCTGGCTTCCAGTACCCCCTGCAACAATCCGTGATATTCAATAAACGGTTCCAGGAATTTGTCTTTTCTCGCCATCTCCCACCCTTCAGTTACCGATTGTCTTGCGCCCTCCTGATCTTTCTGATTGATCTGACACATGGCTGCCACACAATACAGATAGATCATCGGGATCGGATAGATTTTTTCTGTCATTGCCATCGCTGTCTGCACCATTCCCTGCGCTCTGGCATATTCTCCCTTCAGATAGGCGACATGCCCCAGCATACTGATCGCGAACAACCGCTGCCCGACCGGAGATACGAAAGATAACGATCCAGCGGTGGTGTTCCCTCTTCCGGCAGGATATGGATCAGAACACTGGTCACGTAATATGCGAACAGACAGGAGGCGATGGTTTCCGGATCTTCTTCTTTTTCCAGATATTTTCTGAGAATCTGTGCCACATCTTTCCTTGCCATCTGCGCTTCCCTCCCATTCCCGAGGGTAAAGTTCGCAAAAGTAGAAAGCATATCTGCGGAGAGACGCAGTATGGGATCTTCACTGGTCTGGTATTTTTCCACACTCTGAATGCAGGATTCTGCCTGTGCCCTGAAAAAATACAGTTCTCCCCGTACAATTTCCTGAAGTTTAGGATCTTCAAAGTGTTTCACCGTCTCTTCTGCTTTTCCCGGCAAAAATGTGCTTCCCATCAGTGGCAGTACCGTGCGTTTCTCACTTTTTCCGGAAACTCCCATCCTGGTTCCATCCGGAAGTACGAAGCCCTGGTCAAATTCCACTCCCAGTACCTTCGCTGCTTCCTGCCATTCCTACGCGGTCAGCGTATCCCGTTGTAACTTTTTATAAAAATTCTGTCGTGACTGCCCCAATGCAGCCGCCAGCTTTGCCACACTTATCCCCTGCTCTTTGCAGATCTGTTTTACAAGCTCTTCCGTCGTCATTCGAATTTCACCTCCTGTACCTGTCTCTTTTGTCAATTGTTTGGTTACCATTTATTGATTATTATGCATATATTTTTTAATATATTCGTAACTGTTCAGTACCTTCACAGTTACGAGCCAAATGCATTTAAACGATAAAAACACGCTTTGTGAGTTTTTATCGTTATCGCGGCACTCCTCAAGGTTCCGTGCAAGCACGGACTTTGACTCGTTGCTCGCGTAAATCACCTTCGGTGATGGCATTTTGGCTTGTATGTCTCGGGATTTTGACATATTCATGTCAAAACACCTCGCGGGACAGTGGCTACTGAATAGTTACATATATTCTTTTAAATTCTCTTCGCTATTTTCTACATTCACAGACTTCGACGAACAACAAATACGCCCGCTCAGACATTCCAGGTTTCCATTGTTACCTGCCTGTCTGAACGGGCGTATCTGTTTTCATATTTCCGTTTTATTCTTTTCCTGTTTTTTTCATTTTTTCTCAGTCATCATTCCGTCTGGAAATCAAGATCAATCGAATCAGCTGCAAAATCGCCGATGCCAGTGCTGCCACATATGTAAGTGCTGCCGCTGTCAGAACTTTCTTCGCACCCTGTAATTCCTGATCGCCCAAAAGCTGTTTTCCTTCAAGAATCCGGATTGCCCGGTGAGAGGCATCGAATTCCACCGGAAGTGTGATCAGCTGAAAAGCTACCACAAATACAAATAACAGAATACCGATCTCCAGTAACCCGGACCATCCCAGGATCAGTCCCAGTACGATGATCGGCCAAGAAAGCCGGGAGCCGATATTGGCCAACGGTACAGAAAAAGAACGCAGCTTTAACGGTGCGTATCCTTCCTGGTGCTGGATCGCATGCCCACACTCATGGGCGGCCACACCGATCGCCGCTACAGAGGTTGATCCGTATACCGAATCCGACAGACGAAGAACCTTTTCATTCGGCGAATAATGATCGGTCAGATCACCGCGGATCCGCTCGATCCGCACATCATAGATTCCGGCATCGTGAAGGATCATCTGTGCAATATCCTGCGATAGGATGTTTCTGCTGTTCCAGACTCTGCTGTACGCCCGAAACGTGTTCTGCACATTCCAGGAAGCAAACATACTGATTAGCGCACCGATCAGTACCAGTATATAAGTTGCATCATAAAAATAATATGGCATAGTATTCCCTCTTTCTTTTCACTCACTGACACTTATTCTACCATAATTTTTCCCGGCTGACAGCAATTTCACACGCTTTTCATAAAGTTCACGTTTTTTTCAGATTTTTCACCGGTCTGCTGCAGGAAATTTAAAAGAGTGGAAGGAAAAATCCCTTCGTTTCTTCCTCTTCTTCTTTGTTCTCCGCGATCAGATTACGGATACTCTGCATTCGTTTATCCAGTGCCGCACTCTGTTCTGCACAGTCGTACAGTTCGTCCTGTAAGTACTTCATCTGCTCAGCTGGAATGTTCTTTTTATAACGCATCTTATGTTCCAGACTAGCCCAGAAGTCCATCGCGATCGTACGGAACTGCACTTCCACCGTCACCGGTTTTTTCTCATCCTGCAGGAAAATGGGAACCTGTACAATCAGATGGAGACTTCGGTAGCCGCTTGGTTTCGGATTCTGGATATAGTCTTTGCGCTCTAACAGCGTAATATCATCCTGTCGCAAAAAGCTGTCTGCCACTTCATAAATATCGGCCGGGAAGGAACAGATGACCCGCACACCGGCGATATCTGTGATATTTTTCTCAATGGATTCCAGTGTCATCGGAATATCTTTTCTACGGATCTTCTTTAACAGACTGTCGTAGGATTTGATTCTGCTTTTAATCCCTTCGATCGGATTTTTATCGTATTCCAGAGAATACTCTTCGTTTAACACCTTAAATTTTGTCTCGATCTCCATGATCGCACACTGATAATAGGACATCAAAAGATCAAACGGTTTCCGGTTTCTCTGCATCATATCGATAAATTCATCTGAAAGCAGGCTCTGCTTGACAAATTTATCACGTTTTTCTTCGATCAGAGTCCGGCTCTGCTTTCTTATTTCATTCAGTACTTCTTTATTTCTCATCATATCCAGTTTCCTCCGTATATAACTCCCACTCGCTAACACTCATTATATCATGATTCGCACCTGCGGTGCTTGACGCTGCTTTCGCAGCTATCATGATCGCCATTCGCCGTTCGCCAAGAGCGAGCAAGCTCCCTCTGGCTCTCTTGCGCTCATTATA
>OLNH01000252.1_pt1 | contig 52564 bp, 38 predicted proteins | sample 1643101 | NCBI WGS metagenome assembly OLNH01 (sample SAMEA3136758, study PRJEB25190) | human gut metagenome | biome: human gut; feature: human-associated habitat; material: faeces | place: Austria | collected 2013 | reverse complement strand
AACAACAAAATAATAAAGAGTAAAATGGAGTTATTTTGGAGTTTATTTCTTCATAAGCGGTGCGAAAAACACAAAAACAGAACGCACGTTCGAAATATAAACCTCTAATAACAGCCTTTGCGTGTCATGAAACGCAGTCCGCAAAGGAGTTTGAATAACGGACAGAACCCCGGAAATGCTGATAAAATGGGCATTTCCGGGGTTGTTTTATGTCCTTTGGATCTAAAATGGATCTAATTTTTTCAGTGTGTAGCTTGACAAAAAATAGTGGTGTGGGTATTCCAAGGCACACTCCACTATCCTGACAAGGGCAAAGTTGGATAACCTGAAAAAAGAATAGAAACATGAAAAGAACGACCTTAGACAAGGCAGAAAAGCCTTTGTCAGGTCGTTCTTTTCATGTTCAGAGAAATTTCAGGAAAAGTAGAAGAAACCTCATAAACAGTAAGCGTCAAATATTCCTGCGGATTTCCTAATCCTCAAGTTTCACCTATAATTGTAGTCGATAGATATTTAGATTATTTCACTACAATTATGGAGGATAGGTTATGGCAGGTACTCGCAAAGCCCGTGTTCCGATGGCGGAACAGCTCAGGCTTATTAATGAATGCCGTCAGAGCGGCATGACAGATGCTGACTGGTGCCGTGAAAACGACATTGCAGTAAGCACCTTTTACAACTGGGTCAGCCGCTGTCGGAAAGCGGCAGCGGAGCAGATTCCAGCAGCGAATCATGGTCATCTTGAGATTCCCCGTCCGAAACAGGACGTGGTCTCCACTGACATTGTTCCGGAACAGCATACAGCATCCCAGATGCAAAACTCGTACCTTGACAATTCACATACGATTGAAGTTGCTATGAAGGATATCACGGTCCGTATCAGCAATGACGCAGATCCGCTCCTACTCACCAGAACATTCCGTCTGCTTCAGGAGCTCTCATGTTAGGTGACATCTCCGGACTTGAAAAGATTTACATTGTCTGCGGCTATACCGACATGCGGAAGTCCATTGACGGACTCTGCGCCGTTATCGAAGACCAGCTTAAGATGGATCCGTCGTCCAGTGTTCTCTTCCTGTTCTGTGGAAGAAGACGGGACAGGATTAAAGCCTTGTTCCGGGAACCAGACGGGTTCGTTCTGATTTATAAGCGGTTGTCTGTCCGCGGCGGCTATCAATGGCCCAGGAAGCAATCGGAGGTCCGGAATCTTTCCTGGCGGGAGTTTGACTGGCTGATGTCGGGGATTGATATTGACCAGCCCAAAGCCTTTAAAGCAGAATAAAAAGCATCTGGATTCCAGTAGAAATCCTGCACAGAAAAAACCGGAAAGCCCTTATAAATTCGGCATTTTTCAGGAGCTATTTTCCTTTAGTAAAAGCCCTGTTTCTGCTATAATAAAGGTATCAAATCCGAGGAGAGAAACGATGGCTTCCAGTGCGAAAGATATCCAGATCAGAGAGCTGAAAGATACGATATCACAACTGAAAACAATGGTATCTGAACAGACTGAGATGATGAAATCTCTCCGTCTTATTATTGACGAAAAATCCAGTCACGAGAAAGCCCTTCAGGAACAGGTAGATTATCTGACAAAAAACTCTTTGGTTCTTCCAGTGAAAGAAGAGCCGATGATATTCCGGGACAGCAGAATCTCTTTGATGAAGCGGAAATGGAACAGAATCCATCTCTGCCGGAAGAAGAAACTGTAATCAAGGAACATACCCGTAAAAAGAAGGCCACGCATGAAGATCTCTTCAAAGGCCTTAAGATTGAAAAAGTAGTGCTCCCTCTTCCGGAAGAAGAGAAGATTTGTCCGGTATGCGGTACGCAGCTGGTTCTGATTGGCGAGGAGTATGTCCGCCGGGAACTGGAATTCATTCCTGCCACTTGTAAAGTAATCGAATACTACAGCCAGAGCTACGGATGCCCATCCTGCAAGGAAGGACTCGGCGACACAGAAAAACCTGTAATCATAAAGTCCCAGGTTCCGGCGGCTCTGGTTGGGAAAGGTCCTGCCTCGGCATTCACCGTTGCATGGACCATGTACCAGAAATATGCCAATGGGGCTTCCCCTTTACCGGCAGGAGAAAGACTGGAAACAGTATGGGGCCCAGATCAGCCGGACCACCCTTGCTAACTGGATTATCTACTGTTCGCAGAACTATTTTCAGCCAATGTATGATTACTTTCACCGTGAACTGCTGAAAAGGAACTTTGCCATGGCAGATGAGACTCGGGTCCAGGTGCTGAAAGAGGAAGGCCGCAGGGCTCAGACCCAGTCGTTCATGTGGCTGTTCCGAAGTGGTGAGGATGGACTTCCGGAGATTATCCTGTATGGCTATTCCCCTACCAGGAGCGGCAGCCACGCAAGAGAGTTTCTGGAAGGCTACAGCGGATATCTGGAAACTGACGGCTATCAGGGTTATAACAATCTGCCGGGGATTAGGCGCTGCTCCTGCTGGGCACATATCCGCCGATACTTTATCGACGCTGTTCCTAAAGGCAGGCAGTATGATTACAGCCAGCCGGCAGTGCAGGGAGTCCAGTACTGCAACCGGTTATTCGCCATTGAGGACTCTATAAACAAAAAGCATTCCGGTGATTATGAAAAGCGGAAACAGCTGCGTCTCGAGAAGGAAAAACCTGTTCTGGAGGCTTTCTGGTCGTGGCTCGATCAGCAGAAGCCCGTCCGGAATACCCGGATGGATAAAGCGGTTAATTATGTTCTCAACCGGCGTGATACAGCGGATACCTATCTGGAGGATGGGCACTGCAGCTTTACCAACAATCTCAGCGAGAATGCAATCCGTCCATTTGCAGTAGGACGGAAGAACTGGCTGTTCAGCAGTTCCGTGGACGGAGCGAATGCCAGTGCGGTAGTCTACACAATGGTTGAGATGGCAAAAGCACACGGCCTGAATATTTACGGATATCTCAAATTTCTGCTGGAGCATCGGCCAAGTAAAGATATGACGGATGAACAGCTGGCAGAACTTGCACCTTGGAGTGAAAAACTCCAGTCTGTCAAAAATCGCATGTGAATTATAGTGAATTACTCCAACTCGCAAAGGGCTGGGGTAATTTTAAATTTTACCGCAGTATTATTGGGCGCTTACTTTAAATCGAAACCATGTACGATTTTCCGGTGTATGCACAAGCGATTAATAAGAACATGAGATGTATTTAAATATAACGTTTGCAATAGCCGTGAGGACGTTTTCCACGATTAATAAGAACACGAGATGTATTTAAATTCTCCTGTTGTGTTTGTCTAAGTAAATTCTATATCCGACGGTAAGCCAATGCAAGCAAAAGGTCTTTGCATTGGCTTGAAATATGGGCGCAAGAGGAGTTTGCGAGAATGAAACAGAGAAAGAAAAGTAATTCGGAAGGACGTTATTTGTCAAACAACATTCGTTTAGCAAAAGTATTGCGGTATTCAGAGGGAGAAAGTCCAGTTACAGATTTATAAGTTCTGGTAAAGTTGTGGTTGTCTAAAAAACCCAATTCCCGGGATATTTGAGAAATGGATTTGTTGGTATCTGTAAGCATAAAGTTAGCCGCATCAATCTTTATAGAAAGAATAAACTGCTTCAGAGGAGTGCCTGTAATAGAAGCGAATAAGTGGGAAAGGTATTTTTGATTGTAGCCAAAATGGGCGGCAATTTCAGCCACTTTCAAATTTTTTGACACATTGAGTTTTATATAGTCGACGATATCGTAATAAAGCTGTTTTTGGACATCTTTAATGCTGCTGACCCTTTGTGCCCGGATGTAATATTGACCATAAAGTTCCATAAGAATACTGGTTGTCATGGCATTCAGCCCGCATGCAGGATAATTATTTTTGACCTCATCCTGGAGTTGTTTCATGAGGATTACAACTTTTTCCAGGTTTGGAATAGAGCCATGTCTGGGAACAGGGATTGTTTTGCTGGAGGTGACAATGTAAGCCAAAAGCAGAGCGTCAGGGATTTCCTTTGGGCAAGGATTCTGTCCCGTAACAAAGTGCAGCCAGTAAAAAGAACAGTCTGAAGGGCGAACCCCCTTTCTGATACCGCCTGGTGGGAGCAGAAGGAAATCTCCTGTTTCGACAGTAAAGGCTTCTCCCTGATAGGAAATATAAAGAGTACCTTCAGTCACAACGAAAAGTTCATAATCTTTCAAAGGACTCTCCTGATGTATCCAATGGGGGGAGGGAGCCTGAAATTTGCCCGTAAATATATATTCGTAAACAGTATTAGATGGTAATTCAAATACATGCATAGTTCGCTCTCCTTCTGTGCAATTTAATACAAACATTATAATATGGGGCTTGATAAATAACAAGTTTCCTTATGACACCAAATATAGAGTAAACGGAAAAAGGTTAAATTGTAAACTGACAAAATGACACTAAAAATAGAAATAAAACAGAGCATTACATAAAATAAAAAACAGAAAAATATGCAATAGTAACAAAAAATAAGCCGAAAGTACAAAGAAAAACTGAAAATGAGGAAATGGTAAGAAAAAGTGTCAAAATGGAATAAGTGTCAGGTTTCAAAAAGTAAGATGTGACAAAATGACACCTTTTGAGAAATAGTGATATTTACGAAAAGGAAATCCAACGCTATAATGACCCTACATTTAAGAGAGGGGGCAGCAGCGGTGAGTGACAAAGTAAAGAAAGCAGTAAGAGATTTTCCCTATGGAACAGTTAAAATAAAAGAGAAATATAAGGAAAATGCCTTCAAGCGGGAATTGATTTATTTACGTTCGCTGGATTGTGACAGGCTTATGGCTGGGTTTTACGAGACAGCAGGACTTACGCCTAAAAAAGAACGGTATCAAGGCTGGGAAGTGACGGAAATTCAGGGACATACGTTGGGACATTATTTAACAGCAGTTTCTCAGGCCTATGGATACACGAAAGATGAAGATTTATTGGAACGCCTTATATATATGTCTGCGGGGTTGGAAGAATGTCAGAGAGAGGACGGTTTCTTATTTGCCAGCCCGGAGAAAATTTTTGACAGGGTAGAGCAGAAGAAACCTGCCTGGGTTCCATGGTATACCATGCATAAGATTTTAAGCGGCTTACTTTCTGTTTATACATATACGAAAAATGAAACAGCAAAAAAAGTAGCAGAGAATCTGGGAAAATGGATTTCCCGGCGCTGCCTGGGCTGGTCAGAAGATGTTCGTAAACAGGTGCTGGCTGTGGAATACGGCGGCATGAATGACTGTTTGTATGAGTTGTATAGCATTACACAGAGAGAAGAGTTTTTAAAAGCGGCACATCAGTTTGATGAAATGCCTCTGTTTCAGCAATTATACGAAGGAAAAGATATTCTAAATGGTCTCCATGCAAACACTACAATTCCTAAAGTGCTGGGTGCGTTAAAAAGGTATTGTGTGTTGGGCGAAGAAGAGAAGTTTTATCTGATTGCAGCAGAGAAATTTTGGGACATGGTGGTTTCTCATCATTCTTATGTGACAGGGGGGAACAGTGAGTGGGAACATTTTGGGAAACCGGATATTTTGGATGGGGAACGAACCTCCTGTAATTGTGAAACCTGCAATACTTATAATATGCTGAAGCTTTCAAAAGCGCTTTTTGAAATTACCCTGGAGAGAAAATATGCAGATTTTTACGAAAATGCATATTTGAATGCTATTTTGTCTTCCCAAAATCCGGAAACAGGAATGACTACATATTTCCAGCCCATGGCTTCGGGATATTTCAAAGTATACAGCACTCCTTATGACAGCTTTTGGTGCTGTACCGGAAGCGGTATGGAGAATTTTACAAAACTTACAGAGGGGGCTGCTTATAAAAGTGAGGATACCATGTATATCATCCGCTGTGAGAACAGTCAGATTTACTGGAAAGAAGGGGGATTGAAGCTGGCTGTTACCTGCGAGCAGAAAGAAAATGCCTACCAGGTAAAGATTCAGGTGACAGAGAATAGTCGGGTCATGAAACAGCCAAAAGTCCGGCTGCTGATTCCGAAATGGAATAAACAACAGCCAGCAATAATGGAAAATGGTATTTCGGCTGTGACAGAAAAGGAATGGATATTGTTAGAACGGGGATTGGAAGAAGGACATAGTGTTGTGATTACTTATACGATGGAACTGGAGTGTAAGGTTTTACCGGATAATGTTCATGCGTGTGCATTTGTCTACGGGCCTTATGTGTTGAGCGGGGATATGGGAAAAGAGAAAATGGAAGAGACTTATACAGGTGTGAATGTATTGGTTCCCCAGAAAGAAATACTGCTTCCAGATTATATTGTGTTAAAAAAAGAAAGCTTAGAAGAATTTTACCGGAATCCCGGATATTTTCTAAAAAAGACCCCTGGAAAAATGCAGTTTACTTTGGAAAATCAGGAGAAGACGCTAATTTTTACTCCTCATTATCTGCGCTATCAGGAGCGTTACGGGATTTACTGGATGGTTTATCCGGAGGGCTCCAAAGAACTGAAGGCCATTAAAGAGCGGGAAGAAAGAAGATACAGACTGAAACGAGAGCAGTTGGACGTACTCCCGGTGGGAAATGACCAATATGAACTTGCACATCACATTCAGGGAGAATTTACAGATTCAGATATAGTAGACGGACATTCGGCCAGGTATTGCAGGGAAAAGGGATGGTTTTCCTATGAAATGCAGGGTGAGAAAGATGGAGCTGTTTTATGCATGACTCTTTCCGGAAGAGATAGGGGAAGCGTCTTTACGCTTTTTGCTTCCGGAGGTTTTCAGCAGGATATTGACGTACCAAAACAACAGGAAGAATTTGGGGTTTTAGAGATTCCGCTGGAGAAAGGTTGTTTTTCAGAAGAGGGAAAAGTCCGGTTGAAGTTCCAGTGCAAAAAAGGGGTGTGCCGGATTTTTGATGAGTTGTATTTAAAGAAAAAGGATTAAACATTAAGGAAAGCGAGGAAAAGGTATGAAGAAAAAAGCAGTATCTATGTTGTTGGCAGGGGTTATAGTTGTGAGCATGCTGGCAGGCTGTGGTAAAGGCGGCAGCAGTGAACCGGAAAAGACAGCAGATGGCAAAACAAAATTAAAAGCATTGTTTGTATCTCATTCGGCGACCCAGGATGTAGAAGACATGAAATGGGTTCAGGAATTAGAAGAAGAGGCCGGTGTGGAGATTGAGTGGGAACAGATTCGTCAGGATTGGGAAACTGTAAAATCTACCAGATTTGCTTCCGGAGATATCCCGGATTTGCTTTTTAATGCAACCAATGCAGCTGATTATACGAAATATACAGGATTATTTGAAGATTTGACTCCTTTAATCGAGGAAAACGCGCCCAATATACAGGAAATGTTTACAGAAGTTCCGGATACAAAAGTTCTGGCAACAGCAGGAAACGGAAAAATCTACAGTATTCCCAAGATGCAGACCGTATGGCCGGAAACTAACACGGTATTATTCCTGAACAAAACATGGCTGGATAATCTGGGGCTGGAAGTTCCTACTACGTTTTCAGAATTTGAAGAAGTCTTAAAAGCCTTTGAAAAAGAAGATGCTAACGGAAATGGAGACCCCAGTGATGAAATTCCATTAGACTACAATGCATATGGCGGAAACAATGCCTGGTTTAACTCTGCCTATTCTCTGTTAAAACTGCTTCCGTCTCTGGGCATCCAGCTTACAGACATTGGAACAGACGGATACTTTGTAGAAGATAAAACAGTAAAATGTTACGCTATTGATGAACGCTATAAATCTTTTATTAAGACAATGAATCGTTGGTACTCAGAAGGTCTGATTAACAAAAATGCCATTACGAATGACTATTCTGCTTATCAGTCTTTATCCAGAGGAAATGAAAATGGAGAAGCTCTGGTAGGTGCATGTTTTGGATGGGAGGAGACAGATAAATTTGGCACTTTGTCAGACCAGTATATTGCAGTAGCTCCTTTGGTTTATGATGATGGAGTGAAGGCGGGCACTTATGAAACTTACTGGAATTATGATATGGATCAGTTGAATATGCAGGCGGACCGTGTGGCTATGAGCGCAAAATGTGCAGATAAAGAAGCTGCTATGAAATTTATTGATGGTTTCTATGACCAGACAAAATCCGTCGAAGTTCTGTTTGGTGGCATTTCCGATGGATGTGTGGAAAAAGTAGATGATAATCATTATAAAGTGCTGCCGCCGCAGGACGAAGAGATGGACCCGGGAACCTGGAAATGGACCAGTACATTTGCTGATTTTGGACCTTTGTATATCCGTGAAGATGTGGAGATTGAAATGTCTCAGGATATGGAAAACGCCTTGAATGAGAGAAGTGTTTATGAAGAGGCATTATCTAAAAATAACGAAAATATTTATTATCCGCAGCTCTTTATGAAATATACGGATGAAGAACAGAATACAATGGCCATGAACCAAGCGAATATCAATAATATTATTGATAACAAGTGGTCTTTATGGATTACAGGAGAAGCTGATATTGATGCAGAATGGGATTCTTATGTACAGAGTGTTAAAGATGCAGGACTTGAAGAAGTATTGAAGATTCGCCAAAATGCATTTGATAATTATTTAGGAGAATAAGAGCAAAAGGGCTGCTGCATAAACTGCATATCCATGCGTGCTGCAGCCCTTTCCGTATTTCTTCTGGATTGAACAGAAAGGGAGAGGTAGGATGAAAGCAAAAAAATATTTTTATAAAAACTGGCAGTTGTGGGTGATGCTGTTTCCGGCTATGCTGTACATTTTTATTTTCTGTTATGTTCCTATGTACGGTATTCAATTAGCTTTTCGTGATTATGATTTTACGAAAGGAATTGCCGGAGGGGCGTGGGCCGGGCTGAAATATTTCAAACAATATTTTGAAAGTCCTATGTTTTTGGTAACTTTAAAAAACACCTTTGTCATTGCTTTTGCCAGTATTGTAGTCGGATTTCCGGTTCCTATTATTCTTGCCATGGTAATTAATCAGCTTCGGAATAAAAAGTGGAAAAGGGTCGTACAGACAACGGTTTACATTCCTTATTTTATTTCAGTAGTTGTTATGGTATCAATTCTGCGTATTATGCTGGCTGATGGAACAGGTGTTATTGATGGATTTTTAAAAGGGATTCATCTGGTAAACGAAAATATCAATTTAATGGGGTCAGAAAAAGCCTTTATGCCAGTATATGTGCTGTCTGGTGTATGGCAGACCATGGGATGGAACAGTATTATTTTCATTGCAGCTTTGTCATCTGTGGATACGCAGTTGTATGATGCATGCAAAATTGATGGTGCGAACCGTTGGCAGACCATGCTTCATGTAGACCTTCCGGCAATTCTTCCTACCATTATGATTGTGCTGATTCTGAATATGGGAAATATTCTCAATGTAGGGTTTGATAAAGTGTTTCTGATGCAGAACAGCTTGAATCTTGGTGCTTCCCAGGTTATCTCTACTTATGTATATACCGTGGGTATTAAATCCACTCAGTTTAGCTTTGGTGCGGCTGTTGGTTTGTTTAATACGGTGATTAACTTTGTGTTCTTGATAGTAACCAATCACCTGTCTAAAAAGGTGACAGGAACCGGATTGATGTAGGGGGTAATAGAAATGTCAGGAAAAAGAAATGTAATCAAAGAGAAATCAATGAGTGACCGGATTTTTAATGCGGCGGTACTGATTTTGAGTATTGTGGTTTTTATTATTATCGTATATCCTCTTTGGTTTGTCATTATTGCATCTGTCAGCAATTCAAATTTGGTAAATCAGGGTAAGGTAATCTTCTGGCCAAAAGATATTAATTTTTACGGATTTCAGCAGATTCTTCAAGATGCGCGTATTTGGAAGGGGTATTTGAACACTGTCTTTTATGTAGTAGTTGGAACTGCTTTGAATATGGCGGTTACCATGCCTGCGGCTTATGCTTTATCCAGGCCGGATTTTAAAGGCAGGGGAAAGATTATGTTTTACTTTGTATTCACCATGTTTTTCAGCGGAGGCCTGGTGCCTCTTTATATGACAATCAGTTCTTTAGGATTGATCAGTACAAAGACCATTCTGGTTGTTATGGTGTTAGTAAATACTTATAATCTGATTATTGCAAGAACATTTATTGAAAGTTCAATACCAAATGATTTATACGAAGCGGCTGTCATTGACGGGTGTTCTCACTTTAAATATTTCTTTTCTGTGGTACTTCCGCTTTCCAAGGCAGTGATTGCCGTTCTTATTTTGTACTATGCAGTATATCACTGGAATGATTTCTTTAATGCTTTGATGTTTAACAGCAATAATGACAATGACCCTTTACAGATTGTTTTGAGAAGTATTCTTCTTTTGAATGAGGCTTTTGCCAACGGAACCGGAGCCGGGGCCGGAGGTTATGGACAAATGTTTGCAGAACAGGTAAAATATGCCGCAATTATTGTATCTACCTTGCCGATTTTATGTGTTTATCCATTTATCCAGAAATACTTTGAAAAGGGAGTTATGATTGGTGCTGTAAAAGGATAATAAGAAAAGCGGTTTAGTGAAAGGAAAGAATTGTCAGAGGAAGACTGTGAGGAGAAGGATTATGGGACGAATCAGCAGAGCAAACAATAAGTTAATATGGACCTTTAATGGAGAGAAAATGGTAATAGAACCCTGGGGCAGGAACAGCTTACGGGTACGCAGTACTATGATGGGCGATATACAGGAAACAGATTATGCCCTGCTTCCTATAACAAAAGCAGCCGGGGCTGTTGTGGAAATCACCCAACACCAGGGAGTGATTATCAATGGGAAAATCAAGGCGGTTTTGACGGAAGACCCTTGGTCAAAAACAGGTACGATTGCTTATTATAACCAGGAGAACCGTCTGCTTTTGGAGGAGCAGGGCTGGCATGGGGCTTTGAATCTCTATGCCAGAAAATTCAAACCGATTCTGGGAGGTGATTATAGACTGACTGTTAGTTTTGAAAGTCAGGAAGAGGAAAAATTGTTTGGAATGGGGCAGTACCAACAGGAAGTCATGGATTTAAAATATTGTTCTCTGGAACTGGCACATAGAAATTCCCAGGCCAGTGTGCCTTTTCTGCTATCCAGTAGGGGGTATGGCTTTTTGTGGCATAATCCGGCAGTGGGAAAGGTGACTTTTGGGAAAAACGTAACGCAGTGGGAATCCTACAGTACGAAACAATTGGATTATTGGATTACAGCGGGAGATACCCCTGCCGAGATTGAAGAGGCCTATGCGGAAGCTACGGGGAAGGTGCCTATGATGCCGGAATATGGTCTGGGGTTCTGGCAGTGCAAACTGCGGTACTGGAATCAGGAACAGGTTTTAAATGTGGCTCGGGAATATAAAAAAAGAAATATTCCTTTAGATGTCATAGTGATAGATTTTTTTCATTGGCCAAGAATGGGGGATTTCCGGTTTGATGAGAAGTTTTTTCCGGATCCAGAGGCTATGAATAAAGAGTTAGAGGCCATGGGTGTGAAATTGATGGTATCTGTATGGCCGCAAATTGACTTAAGAAGCGAAAACTTTGAAGAAATGAAGGAAAGAAATTTATTGGTAAAGCCGGAGATGGGGGTAAACATATCCATGACCTTTGGGGGTGATAGCCTTTTCTTTGATGCGACAAATCCGGAAGCCAGAAAATTTGTGTGGGAAAAATGTAAGAAGAATTATTATGACCACGGTATTCGGATTTTCTGGTTAGATGAAGCGGAACCGGAATTCGGAGTTTATGATTTTGAGAATTATCGTTACCATATGGGACCGAATGTCCAGGTGGGAAATATTTATCCTCAAATGTATTCCAGAACTTTTTATGAGGGTATGGAAAAGCAAGGACAGAAGAATATTGTCAATTTAGTTCGCTGTGCGTGGGCGGGAAGCCAGAGATATGGGGCTTTAGTGTGGTCCGGAGATGTACATTCTACTTATGAAGATTTGCGGAAACAGATTTGTGCAGGGCTTCATATGGGATTAGCAGGAATTCCATGGTGGACTACAGATATTGGAGGATTTGCAGGAGGAAATCCTAAAGATGAAAGATTTCGGAAGCTGTTGGTCCGTTGGTTTGAATATGGGACTTTCTGTCCGGTTATGCGGCTTCATGGAGACCGTATGCCTGCATCTATGCTACCGGGCAGTGATGGACTGCCTAATTGTCACACCGGGGTGGAGAATGAGGTATGGAGTTTCGGAGAGACGGTTTATAAAATTTTGAAAAAATATATTTCGTTCAGAGAATGTATGAGAGATTACACAAGAGAGTTTATGAAAGAGGCACATATAAAAGGAAGTCCTGTCATGAGAACCATGTTTTATGAATTTCCGGATGATGAGAAGGCCTGGGATGTGAAAGAACAGTATATGTATGGCAGTGATTTGTTAATTGCGCCCATGGTCTACGAAGACGCGGAGTGGAGAAAGGTGTATCTTCCGAAAGGGGCAAGATGGACGGATCTTCATACAGGGGAAATTTTCGAGGGCGGACAGGAAATTCTCACAGACGCACCGCTGGAGAAGATTCCTGTATTTATTCGTGATGGAAGACATCCGGAGTTTATAGGAAAAATCCTGAACATGCATGATAAGCCTTGATAAAAAGGAGTTACAAAATTATGGGAAGCGGTATGGATTTTATTTATCTGTCGGAGGATGATGGAATGACACAGGCAGAGTTGCCCGGCGGCGTATCGTTCTTGCTTTTTTCTGTTTTTCATGCTATACTACCAATCGTTGTAAAGCCCATAAAAAACAAGGTCTTATAGGGCAATTTAATCGAGTGTTCGCGACCTTCCACTCGTAAAACAAAACTAAAGGAGAAAACAGAATATGAAAAACAAAAGTGTAACCTTTTTAACCCAGGCAGCCATGATTGCTGCTATCTATGTGGTGCTGACTATGATATTTGCACCTTTCAGCTTTGGGGAAGTGCAGGTCCGGGTAGCAGAAGCTTTGACAATTCTGCCAATTTTTACACCTGCGGCAATTCCGGGACTGTTTGTAGGCTGTCTTATAGGCAACATCACCGGAGGCGCAGTTCTGCCGGATATTATTTTCGGAAGTATTGCAACTCTGATTGGTGCAGTAGGTACTTACCAGCTTAGAAAATGCCACAGAATCATCGCAGTTCTGCCTCCTATATTGGCAAACATTGTGATTGTTCCTTTTGTACTGCGCTATGCTTACGGCGTTGTTCTGCCGATTCCGTTTATGATGCTTACGGTTGGAATTGGTGAAGTGATTTCCTGCGGAATTATGGGAAATATCCTGGCTGTGGTGCTGGGCAAATACAAGGGACGTCTTTTTGTATCTGCCAGGGGCTAAACAGGGTTTGAAATTATAATATAAGAGAAAAGCTGCTGTATGAAACATATCAGGTAAATACCGGATAGTTGTTTATGCAGCAGCTTTTTGAAAGATTACAGAAACATTTTATAAGGGACTATTTTTTGTTTCTGTTGATTTTCGCCCATGCTTCGTCGTCAAATCTGCGGTCTTTAAAGTAAAAAGGTCTGTCAGCGTCTGTAATTTCCCGGATAACACGGCAGGGATTTCCTGCGGCACATACATTGTCGGGAATATCTTTTGTTACCACACTTCCGGCGCCGATTACCACATTATTTCCAATAGAAACACCAGGGAGAATGACACAGCTTCCGCCAATCCAGACGTTGCTGCCAATAGTGACGGGAATTCCGTATTCATAGCCGGAATTTCTGCTTTCCGGGTGGATGGGGTGTCCGGCGGTGTAGATGGAGACGTTGGGACCAAAGAGCACATTGTCTCCAATAGTGATTTTACCTACGTCCAGCATAATGCAGTTAACATTTGCATAGAAATTTTCGCCTACCTCAATATGGTTTCCGTATTCACAGTGGAAAGGCGGCTCAAAATATATATTTTCTTTGTGTTTTATACCGGTACGGGCAATGCAGTCCATGCCCTTCTTCATATCAAAAGGCATAACAGCATTGTATTCTTTTACCGCTTTTTTCGTTTCCAACTGTTCGCTGATAACGGATTCGTCTGAAAAATATGCCATTTCGTGGTCTCTTCTGTATCTGTTATCCATAACAACCTCCCACATAAAAAATTTGTAAATACAGTTTCAGTATAGGCGTTTTATACTGAGAAATCTAACACTTTTTTCACTTATAGTTGCACAATCCTTTTCAAAATATGCCAATCATTTACTTTGACATCTATATCGCAGTATGATAAACTAAAATCAATTATGGAATCTTATACCCTCAACAACAGATTATAGATAAGAATACATATTTGAAACTATATACCAATCAAGAAGTTACAGAGGTGAAAAAATTGGACAAAAACGAGTACAGGGCAAAACTTGATGAAATTACGGACCTGGTCGACAGACAAGACTACAAGGGTGCCCTCAAAATTGTTGATACGATTGACTGGAGAAGAGTTCGCAGTGCCAGAACCTTGTGCATGGTCGGTGAGATTTATGAGGCCAACAAAAGGTATAATGACAGTCGTAGACTGCTTCTTCTTGCTCACCAGAGAGCGCCTATTGGAAAAACAGTTCTGTACAGACTGGTGGAACTTTCCATTAAAATGGGAAACTTTGACGAGGCTGTGGATTATTATAAACGGTTTGTGGAAGTATCTCCCAATGACAACAGCCGTTATATCCTGAAGTATAAAATTTACAGGGCAAGACGTTCCCCTATTGAAGAGCAGATTTCCATATTACAGGAATATAAAGACCGAGAATATACAGAGCGTTGGGCTTACGAACTGGCTCGTCTGTATGCAAAAGCGGGAATGACGGAAGCGTGTGTAGAAGAGTGCGATGATTTGATTTTGTGGTTTAGTGAAGGCCGTTATGTGAATAAGGCTATGGAACTGAAAATGAAGTTTGCACCGCTGACAACGTCACAGAAAGAGAAATATGACAGCAGATTTCTGAAACCATCAGCTAACAGAGCAGGGAATCCGACGGGAGCAGCAGCCAATGCGGCAGTTTTGACAGCGGAAACGGAAAAAGCGGCTGATAATGCTCTAAGCAGCAGTCAGGATAAGGAAATTGAGGAGATTTTAAAGAGTATTACCATTGGTGATATAAGTGCAGGGACACCTGCCGTATCTGCGGAGGCTCCCGAAGAAGAGGAAGCAGTGCCGATGTATACGGCAAAGCCACAGCAGCCTGAAAATCTTCAGGATAAAGTGGCACAGGGACTGAGAGATGTTTTCCAGGGCGGAGCGGAAGCGGAAGAAACCGCGGCTACCTGTGAACCGGAAAGCAGACCGTCTGAAAAGAAAGAAGAGTATATTGTTAAGGACTTAGAGCCGGAAGATATTCACAGACAGACAGGATTTAAACCTTTCCATGTAGGTGGGGCTATGACCATGGAGGTCAAGGCAGAAGCGCCGAAATCTCAGATGTTTACGCCTAAGAGCGCAGATACAGAGGCTTTCAAAACAGATACAAAGGATTTGGAATTTGATTTGGAAGCGCTTTTGGCAGAGACAGCCAATGAACTGGCACAGGCAGTAGCCGAGGAGACGCAGCCCGAAGGTGGAACCGAAGAAACTGCAAAAACAGCGGAAACAGATGAAGTTGAAGCGGAAGCAGAGCAGCCGAAGCCAGAGGAAGCCGTTCAGACTGCAGTTCCGGATACCGGACTGCCGGCACCGGCAGCAGCAAGAGCAGCGATTGTGGCAGGAAATCTCAGTGCAGCCCTTTCAGAAAAGGCAGAGGAATTTGATGCTCTGGCAGCTGGAGAAAATGCAAAGGAAACTTCTAATACAGCGGAACAGCCGGAAGAAGCAGAAGCTGTGGAGAATGTGGAAGCAGAGCCGCAAAGAGAAGAAGTCGCTGTAGAAATCGAAACAGAATCAGAAGAACCAGAAGTTGTGGACATAACAGAACCAGAACTGGAAGAAGCGGAAGCCGTAGAGGAAGTCGAGACGGAGTCCAAAGCGGCAGAAGTTTCCGGCACAATCGAAATACCGGATATTGTTGAGCCGGCAGAACTGGAAGTGCCGGAAGGCGCTACAAAGGAAATTCCGGTAGAGGCTGTAAAAGAAAAGCTGGGAGAACTTGATTTCTCAGAAGTTCTGGCACAGGAACTGGAAGATGTGGTAAAACCTAATAAGGAAGAATCACACATGAAACGTGTGACAGCGTCTGTGGAAGCGAGCGGACAGCATAGTTCCCAGGCATTCCAGACGGCAGTGGAAGGTCTTATGCGCCACCATCTGACAGAAGAAGAGCACAGACGTCTTTTCACCTATTTTGCACCGATTCCGGGTATGAGCCAGCAGATTAATGAAGCGCTGGATACTGCGCAGGAATCTGCGTGTGCAAAGACCTCCTGTTCCGGCAATATTATTGTGACCGGACGTGAAGGCTCCGGTAAGACACGTCTTTCCGAAGGGTTGATTAAAGCACTCTGCAAAGAACGCCAAATGGAAGGTGCCAGAGTTGCGTTCCTTACCGCAGAGCAGTTGAATAAGAAAGACCCTGCAGCAGTAGTGAATACTCTGGCAGGAGGATTTCTGGTTGTAGAGGACGCAGGTAAATTAAGTGGCGAAACCGTAGAGAATCTGTCCAAGGCTATGGAATTTAAGACAAACCGTCTGACTGTGATTTTGGAAGACCTGAAGCCGGGTATCCGCGCTCTGGAAGCAGATTATCCGGAATTTATGAAAAAATTTGATTCCCGCGTGGTGATTCCGGTATTTACCAATGACGAGCTGGTTTCCTTTGCAAAAACGTATGCAAAAGAACTGGGATATAAAATTGATGACATGGCGGTATTAGCGCTGTACACCTTGATTGGAGACAATCAGAATGAAGAAAACCCGGTGGCCATTGGTATGGTACGGGAAATGATGGACGAAGCCATTAGAAGGGCGTCCAAAAAGGGCAGAAGACCTGGCCGTAAGGTAGGAAAGCGCCATCTGGACGAAAGCGGCAGAATCATGCTGTATGAAAAAGACTTTGACATTTAAGCAGGAGGAAACGAAATGACAGCCCCTTATCTGGGAAATCCAAAGAGAACTATAGAAGTTCTCCAGAAGTATGAATTTGTTTTTCAGAAAAAATTCGGGCAGAATTTCCTCATTGACACCCATGTGTTAGATAAAATTGTAAATGCTGCAGAGATTACAAAAGAAGACTTTGTTCTGGAGATTGGTCCCGGTATCGGGACCATGACCCAGTATCTGGCCAGTGCGGCGAGAGAGGTCTTTGCAGTAGAAATTGATAAGGCGTTAATTCCCATTCTGGAGGACACGCTTCAGGATTATGAGAATGTAACGATTCTCAATGAAGATATATTGAAAGTAGACATCAGAAAGCTGGCAGAGGAGCGCAACGGTGGAAAACCCATTAAAGTTGTGGCGAATCTGCCCTATTACATTACAACGCCGATTATCATGGGATTGTTTGAGGGAGAAGTGCCTATTGACTCTATTACGGTTATGGTGCAGAAGGAAGTGGCAGACCGTATGCAGGTAGGACCGGGAACGAAAGATTACGGTGCCCTGTCTCTGGCCGTGCAGTATTATGCCGAGCCTTATATTGTGGCAAATGTGCCGCCGAACTGCTTTATGCCGAGACCAAAGGTAGGAAGTGCGGTTATCCGTCTTACCAGACATGAGAAACCGCCGGTTGCAGTGGAGGATACAAAGCTGATGTTCCGCATTATCCGGGCATCTTTTAATCAGAGAAGGAAAACGCTGGCAAATGGTCTGAAAAATTCGCCGGAACTCTCCTTTACAAAAGAAGAAATTCAAAATGTCATAGCAGCCTGCGGTTTTCCGGAAGGTATTCGGGGCGAAGCCCTGACGCTGGAAGCTTTTGCAGCCCTTGCCAATGCATTTGTAAAATTACGGTAACACAAAAGCCACCGCATTTTCTGCGGTGGCTTTTTCTATAAATATTAAAGGAAGGAGAGCCGACTCTTGCGAGTCGACATATGAAAAAGAAAATATAAAAATAATGTGCTCTGTATTATTTTTATGATATTAGTATATCCCGTAAATATGTTCAAATCGTGTTGAAGTTGTGAAGAATTCATGAACGAAATTCAAAAGATTTATGAATGTTAAGAATTCTCCAAATCCGGGGACAGGGTTTGAATCTGCAGGTGGCGAATATCCAGAAAATGTTCTGTACACACCCGGATACCCCCGATTAAGCAGGAAATATCCTGCAGGCGGGAAGGGATAATTTTGCAGTCGCGGTTCTGATGACGGCTGAGATATTCCACAATTCGCCGGTTTATGTCGGGAATACAGTTGGAGAAAAAACTGTTTAGCACAATCAAATCCGTGTTAAAGGTATTTACTACATTATTTATGCCAATGGCCATGTACTTTACAAACAAATCCATCATTTCTTTGGTTTCCGGCAGCTTCTGTTGATAATCTTCTAAAAATTCCTCTGCGGTTACTGTCTCCCGGCCGGTTCTGCAGGCATATTCTTCCAGAATGGCTCTCTCAGAAGCGTACTGTTCCAGACAGCCCTCGTTGCCGCAGGCGCAGGGTTTTCCTTCGGGAAAGAGAATGGTATGCCCCAGCTCTCCGGCATATCCGTCATGTCCTTTATAGAGTTCTTCGTTAATCAAAATTCCCATACCGATACCGTCGTGGATGTTGATGTGTATCATGTTTTCGTAGCCGTAGTGAAAGGCAGACTCCCCCAACACAGAAAAATTGGACTCATTCTCCACAAGAACGGGAATATTGAATTTTTCTGAAAGCAGCAGCCCCAGATGAGGGTCCGGGAGGGGATAGTATGGTGTGAAAACAATTTGATTTTCTTGTACCACACCATAAATACCAATAGCAATTCCCACGATTCCATAAGAAGTATCCCGGCAGTTTTCTATATGTCCGGCAATAATTTCTTCCAACAGCGGCAGAAGGTTTTCGTCAGAAGAAAACGGATATTCTGTTACCTGACAGTTTTCCCCTTTTAAATCTGTGATTAGAGTAATAATCTGCCGGGGACGCACGTCTATGGCAAGGGCATAGCCGCAGTGCTTGTGAAATTCCAGCAGAATAGGTTTCCGGCCCATGGCGGTTTTTGCACTTCCGATTTCCAGAATCAGGTTTCGGTCTAAAAGTTCCTGCACAATATTGGAAATGGTGGCCTTGGTAAGCTGCAGTTGTTTGGCTAAATCCGCCCGGGAGATGGGGGGATTGTTTACAATATATTCCAGCACCAGCCGTCGGTTGGTGTTCCGTATCATTTCCTGATTGACAACGGGCATAATGACGCCTCCTTCGTACAAAATTTTATCTGCTTTTATCATACACGGTTCGGCAGACAGGGGCAAGGATAATTTGTTTAAAGGGTAAACAAAATTGCCTTTCAGAAGTATTTGGAAAGACTTTAGATAAACTTTAGATGTTTCTGCTGCAGGTTTGTGCTATAATGGGGTGGAAATTTAAAACAGAGATTTGAAATTTGATGAAACAGGAGACAGGAATATGAAGAAAAGAGGAATTGCGTTACTGTTGACAGGGCTTATGATAGCAGCTACACCGTTTTCTGCTTATGCAGACAGGGAAGATGCAAAGCTGAATGTACCTTATGTTTCTCTTGGAGCGGATTTGAATGCGAATGAAAGGGCAACGGTGTTGAACCTGCTGGGAGTGACAGAGGATGAATTGAAAAACTATACAGTGGCAACCGTTACCAATCAGGATGAGCATGATTATCTGGATTCTTACCTGGATAAAAGCGTTATCGGTACGCGGGCGCTGTCTTCCGTACTGGTGGAAGGAAAAGAAGAGGGGAATGGTATTAACGTAACAACGAAAAACATTACCTATTGCACTTCCGGCATGTATGAAAATGCATTGGCTACTGCAGGAATTAAGGACGCAGACATTATTGTGGCAGGTCCCTTTAATATTTCCGGTACAGCAGCTTTAGTAGGTGCTATCAAGTCGTATGAGAACATGACGGGAGAGGCTGTGAAGACGGAAAATGTGGAAACTGCTACCAACGAGCTGGTGGTTACCGGAAAAGTGGCAGAAAGTGTAGGAGACACGGATAAGGCTGAGCAGCTTATTGGCGCAGTCAAGGAGCAGGTAGTAGAAGGACACGCAGTTACGGCCGAGGAGATTGGCGAAGTGGTGGACAAGGCGGCTCAGGAAATGAGTATTCAGCTTTCGGAGGAGGACCGTCAGGCCATTGTAAAACTCATGGAGAAGATTGACAATCTGAATCTGGATGTGGATACTTTAAAAGAACAGGCAAAAGATTTGTACGGAAAGATTGAAGACCTGGGACTGAAGCTGGATATTAATAAGGAGCAGGTACAGGGATTTTTCGAGAAAATTATCAGCTTTATCAAAGAATTGTTTTCCGGAAATTCAGAGAACTGACAGAATATAATGTAGAAAAGGACTGCGGTTTCATGTCGCAGTCCTTTTGACTTTCAATATGGATATGGTTTTTATTGCATGTTATCCGTTTACAGTGCCAATGCCATATCCCCATCTTTAATCAGCCGCAGTTTTCTCATGCCCTCTGCGATGCCCAGACTCAGAAGCCCAGGTAGTACGAAATGCAGAAGCAGGATTTTTGTCATAACTATGGCGGGTTCTTCCTGCGCGGTCATGGTCTGAAAGGTGGAAATCTGTCCCAGAAGTCCCATAGAACCGGCCCCGGCTCCGGCGGCAGTGTTGCTCATCTTTGCTGCCATAGTGCCCACAGGGCCTAAGATGGCGCTGGAAAGTATGGTGGGAAGCCAGATAAGAGGTCTTTGCATGATTTTGTGAAATTCCAGAAAAGGAGTTCCAAGCCCCAGCGAGCACAGACCGCCAACTCCGTTTTCTCTGTATCCCGCAACGGCAAATCCAACCATACTGCAGCAACAGCCAATGGTAGCGGCTCCTGCAGCCAGACCGGTGAGGTTAAGGGATACGGCAAGCGCTACGGAGTTTAGAGGCAGCGTAATAAAAATGCCCATAAGCACAGACACTGTGATGCCCATAAGGAGCGGTTTCTGCTGAGTGGCCCAATTCATGGCTTCTCCCAGATACTGCAGAAGATGGGTAATGGGAATTCCCGCCCAGATACCTACAAGGGAACCGCCTAAGATTCCGGCAACAGGAGCCAGAACCAAATCTGCCCTGGTTTTTCCCTCTATAAGCCGTACCAGTTCAATGGCAGTAAATGCGGCAAAAAAAGCCCCCAGAGGCTCTGCTTTTCCCGAAAGGGACAAGGTTCCCTCTGTTGTAAAAAGCGCCCCGGAAGCAAATTCTTCGGCAAAAGCGCCTACAGTTCCTGCGATTGCCGCACAAATAGCTGCCAGGGAACTTTCTCCCAGACGGGTGGCAATACCAATGCCGATTCCCGCGCCGGTGAGGGATACGGCAAGCTGTCCCAGATGAAGAAGAAGGGCAGCCATTTGCCCTTCCAGAAGTCCTGCAGTCTGCTGCAGAACGGTTCCCAGTACCAGCGTCACAAACAGACCGCAGGCCATACCACTGGAACCTTCAATAAAGAAACGATTTAATAGTTTTCTCATAATTTCAGATTTTTAAACAGAGAACCCAAAGAGGTGGAAATTTCCTCGCTTTCCGGCAGTTCATAATCCGGTTCTTCCTCTTTTTCTTCCGGAATCTCTATCAGAGCCTTCATGCTCAGGCTGATTTTGCCGTCTTCGTTTTTGATGACTTTCGCTGTCACGGTATCCCCTATGTTTAAAACGGCTTTGGGGGATTTGATTCTCTTATCAGAAATCTGGGAAATATGTACCAGACCGGAGAGTCCGTCTCCCAAATCAATAAATGCACCGTAAGTCTGCAGAGAATCTACTTTTCCTTCTACAATGCTTCCCACTTTAATATCATTGATTTTATCCAGTTTTTCAGCGTCTGCCTTTTCCTTTAAGATTTCTTTGGCGGACAGAATCAGGCGGTTCTCCTGTTCGTCTGCTTCAAATACTCTTACCATCAGTGTCTTTTTCAGATAGTCTTCCGGATTTTCTACATAGTGCAGAGCCAGCTTGGAAACCGGAATAAAAGCCCGGATACCTTCCACATAGGCAATGACGCCGCCCTTTACAATGCCTTCTACTGTGACTTCAAATTCTGTTTTATCTTCCTGCATCTGCACCAGTTTGTCCCAGATGAGCATATCGTCATCCCGGAAATTGGAGAAAGACGCGTTGATTTCCTCCATGAAATCTTCCATCGTTTCCTGTTTCTTTGTTTCTTCTGACATGTTTGTACCTCCCAATTTTCGATTTGCGTCCAGTATAACACAATTGCCATTGATTTAGAAGTGTGTTACTATAAAATCATCAATTATCGCATTTCATGCTGGAAAACCTGAAAGGAAAAGGATATGGCGAAACAGGGGAAAATATACATTATAGGACACAAAAATCCGGATACGGACTCTATCTGTTCGGCAATTGCTTATGCAGATATCAAAAACAGAGTGAACAACGGATGTAAATATTCTGCAAAGCGTGCAGGACAGATAAATGAAGAAACCGAGTATGTTCTGAAAAAGTTTGGCGTGGAGGCGCCGGGATATCTTTCGGATGTGGGAACCCAGGTGAAGGACATGGAAATTCGGGAGACGCCGGGAGTTCCCAACAATATTTCGATTAAAGACGCCTGGGCCATTATGAAAGAGAGCAGCGCCGTAACACTTCCTATTACCAAGGAGGACGGACAGTTAGAGGGGCTGATTACCACGGGGGATATTGCAAAATCCTACATGGACGCCCATGACAATTATTTTCTGTCTAATGCCAGAACCCAATACAGAAGCATTGCCAACACTGTGGAGGGTACTGTGGTGACAGGAAACTCCCACGGCTACTTTGTAAAGGGGAAAGTGGTTATCGGTGCGGCACATCCGGACAAACTGGGAGAATTTCTGGAAGAAGACGATTTGGTCATTTTAGGAGACCGCCATGAAGACCATTTGTGTGCCATTGAGCAGAATGTGAGCTGCATTATTGTGTGTAATCATGCGGAGGTAGCAGAGGATATTAAAATGGCGGCAGAGAAGAATCAGTGTGTGGTGATTCAGTCTGCCCTTGATACCTTTACGGTAGCCCGGCTGATCAATCAGAGTATTCCGGTGAAACACATTATGAAAAAGGAAAATCTCATTACCTTTCAGACAGATGATTTTACAGACCATATTCGGGATATCATGGTAAAGAACCGGCACAGGGCCTTTCCGGTGGTAAATAAGCACGGGAAGTATATCGGAACGGTTTCCCGCCGTAATTTGTTGGGAATGAAGAAGAAGCAGTTGATTCTGGTTGACCATAATGAGAAAACTCAGGCTGTAGACAACATTGACGCAGCTGAGGTGTTGGAAATTATAGACCACCACAGACTGGGCTCTCTGGAAACTCTGCAGCCCATTATGTTCCGTAACCAGCCGGTGGGCTGTACAGCCACCATTATGTATCAGATGTATACGGAAAAGGCGCTGGAAATCAGTCCGGCTATTGCAGGTCTTCTGTGCTCAGCTATTATTTCAGATACGCTGATGTTCCGCTCTCCTACCTGTACTTCTTCTGATAAAATGGCGGCAGGTGCGCTGGCGCTTATTGCAGGTATTAATATCGAAGAACACGCAAAGGAAATGTTTACGGCAGGCAGCAATCTGAAGGGGAAGACCACAGAGGTTATATTCTATCAGGATTTCAAGCGTTTCACTTCTGACAAGGTGAATTTCGGCGTGGGACAGATAAGTTCCATGAATGCAGAGGAACTGGAGGATTTGAAGCAGCGGCTGATTCCTTTTATGCAGCATGAATGTGGGAAAAACGGAATTTCCATGGTGTTCTTTATGCTGACGAATATTTTAGAAGAATCTTCAGAAGTCATCTGTTACGGAGAGGGAAGCTGCCGTCTGGTGGAGGAATCCTTTGGCGTAAAGGAAGCGCAGGGCGGCTATGTACTGCAGGGAGTGGTTTCCAGGAAGAAACAGCTGATTCCTGCATTTATCGGAACCCTGCAGCAGAATAATAATTAAGAAACAGAATCAGGAAAGCGAAGGAGATTTGTATGGCGAAAGCAGAGTGGAGACCCGGAAACATGCTGTATCCGCTGCCGGTGGTAATGGTCAGTGTGGCAGATGAGGAAGGGCATGACAATATTATTACGGTAGCATGGGCCGGAACGGTGTGTACCAATCCGCCAATGGTATCTATTTCCGTAAGACCGGAGCGATATTCTTATAAAATGCTTACGGATACCAGAGAATTTGTAATTAACCTGACAACGGAAAAGCTGGCTTTTGCCACGGATTACTGCGGTGTGAAATCGGGCCGGGATGTGGATAAGTTTAAAGAACTGCGTCTGACCAGAGAAAAGGCAAGCCATGTAGGGGTGCCCATGATTGGGGAATCTCCCGTGTCCATTGAGTGCCGGGTAAGAGAGATTCAAGAATACGGAAGCCACAGTGTCTTTACTGCAGATGTACTGGCTGTGCATGTGGATACGGCTTATATGGACGAGAAGGGGAAGTTTGATTTGGCTTCGGCAAATCCTATTGTATATTCTCATGGAGAATATTATGGACTTGGGAAAAAGCTGGGGACTTTCGGATACAGCATTAAGAAGAAACGGAAGAAGAAACAGCCGAGAAAGAAGGGGTAAACAGCCATGGAAAAGCAGAATGTAGTATTAATTGGAATGCCGGGTGTGGGAAAAAGCACCGTGGGTATCATTCTGGCAAAAGTGCTGGGATATGAGTTTGTGGATTCAGACCTTCTGATTCAGAAAGCAGAGAAAAGACTGTTGCGCGAAATTATCGCCGACGAGGGACAGGACGGATTTCTGAAAATTGAAAACCGGGTGAACGCCTCTATTGAAACGGAAAAAGCAGTGATTGCCACAGGCGGAAGCGTTGCCTACTGCACAGAGGCCATGGAGCATCTGCGGGAAATTGGTACAGTGGTGTATTTAAAGCTGGACTATGAAATCCTCAGACAGAGACTGGGAAATCTCAAAGGAAGAGGTGTGGTTCTCAGAGACGGACAGACGCTGAAAGACCTGTATGATGAGAGAACGCCTCTGTATGAAAAATATGCAGATATTGTTGTTGATGAGAAAAATCTGAATATAGAAGAGACTTTACAGAAAATTATAGAGAAACTGAAAAAATAATAGAGAATATCGAAAGAGAAAACATGTGTATCCGATGAAAATGTTAATTTTTATTTACAAATGGGCTTATCTGTTATAATATAATGGGTAAGCCATAAAATAATAATAGGATATTTTGAAAGACAGACTTTGATTCGGATATGGCTTTTTATATAGAATTCAGAAAATAATTTAGAAAATGTCAATACTGCAGAAAAGCAGTGAATATAGATTGAGACAAGGCCATTGTTGCCTGGAAAAATAAGAGGTGCGTATATGGAACAGTATGTTATCAAAGGTGGAAATCCGTTAGTCGGCGAAGTAGAGATTGGCGGTGCAAAGAATGCAGCACTTGCCATTTTGGCAGCGGCGATTATGACAGATGAAACGGTACACATTGAGAACTTACCGGATGTTCGAGATATTAATGTTTTATTGGAAGCAATCAGAGAAATTGGTGCAACCGTTGACCGTATCAGTCCTACAGAGGTGAAAATTGCAGGGGTGACTATCGGAAATATCAGCGTGGAGTATGAGTATATTAAGAAAATCAGAGCGTCCTATTATCTTTTAGGGGCTCTTTTAGGCAAGTATAAAAATGCGGAAGTTCCGCTTCCGGGAGGCTGTAATATCGGCAGTCGTCCTATTGACCAGCATTTAAAGGGATTTCGGGCCCTGGGAGCGTCTGTGGATATTATTCACGGAGCTGTTGTGGCAAAGGCAGACCATCTGACCGGAAAGCATATTTTCCTGGATATGGTGTCTGTAGGCGCTACCATTAATATTATGATGGCAGCAGCTATGGCAGAGGGGAACACAACCATTGAAAATGCGGCCAGAGAGCCTCATGTGGTGGATGTTGCCAACTTCTTAAACAGCATGGGAGCCAACATCAAAGGTGCGGGAACAGATGTTATCCGTATTCAGGGTGTGGAAAAACTTCACGGAACCACATATTCCATCATTCCGGACCAGATTGAGGCAGGTACTTTCATGTGTGCGGCAGCCGCTACCATGGGAGATGTTATGGTAAAAAATGTCATTCCTAAGCATTTGGAAGCCACCACCGCAAAGCTGGAGGAAATCGGATGTCAGGTGGAAGAGTTTGATGACGCTGTGCGTGTAGTGGCTAATAAGCGTCTGAAACGCACGAATGTAAAAACCATGCCGTATCCCGGCTATCCTACGGACATGCAGCCGCAGTTTGCGGTAGCTCTGGTACTGGCCGAAGGGACAAGCATTGTAACGGAGAGTATTTTTGAGAATCGTTTCAAATATGCGGACGAGCTGGCAAGAATGGGTGCCAATATTAAGGTGGAAGGCAATACCGCCATCATTGACGGTGTGCAGAAGCTTACCGGTGCCAGAGTCAGTGCGCCTGATTTGCGTGCGGGAGCAGCCCTTGTTATTGCAGGACTGGCTTCTGAAGGCATTACCATTGTAGATGATATTGTGTATATCCAGAGAGGGTATGAGAGATTCGAGGAGAAACTCAGAAGCCTTGGAGCAGAAATCGAAAAAGTGTCCAGCGAGAAGGAACTGAAGAAGTTTCAGCTGAGAGTGGGATAAAAATAATACTTGACGAAAGCCTGCAAAAAGGTTATTGTAATATTTGCAACTGAATATTTATATTTTCTCTTATTCAGAGTGATGGAGTTACATAGGAACTGTGAAGTCACGGCAACCCCGCCAAGCGGAAGGTGCCAACCTGAGCGAGTAGTCGAACAATAAGAGGGTTCATATTACGAAATATAGATGAGTCCGCTTAGGTGGGCTCATTTTTTACGCGGAAATGTGTTCTGAATGGAGAACCACCGGGCAGGAGAAAATATACAGACAAAGAAAAGGAGAATTCATACATGGAAAAAAGATTGTTTACATCTGAATCAGTAACAGAAGGCCATCCGGATAAAATGTGCGACGCCATTTCCGATGCCATTCTGGACGCGCTTATGGAAAAAGACCCAATGAGCCGTGTTGCTTGTGAAACAGCAACCACAACAGGTATGGTGATGGTAATGGGTGAAATCACAACAAACGCTTATGTGGATATTCCGAAAATCGTAAGAGATACGGTTCGCGAAATCGGATACACAAGAGCAAAATATGGATTTGATGCAGATACCTGCGGCGTTATCACTACTATTGACGAGCAGTCTGCAGATATTGCATTGGGCGTGGACAAGGCTCTGGAAGCTAAAGAAAATAAAATGTCTGAGGAAGAGCTGGACGCTATCGGTGCAGGTGACCAGGGTATGATGTTTGGTTTTGCTACAGATGAAACCGAAGAATATATGCCATATCCGATTGCTTTGGCCCACAGACTGGCTTTACAGCTTACAAAGGTTCGTAAAGACGGTACTCTGACTTATTTAAGACCGGACGGAAAGACACAGGTTACCGTAGAGTATGATGAAAATGACAAACCGGTACGTCTGGATGCAGTAGTGCTTTCTACACAGCATGACCCGGAAGTAAGCCAGGAACAGATTCATGAAGATATTAAGAAACACGTTTTTGATGTGATTCTGCCAAAGGAAATGGTAGACGAGAATACAAAATTCTTTATCAATCCTACTGGACGTTTCGTAATCGGCGGCCCTCACGGAGACAGTGGTTTGACCGGACGTAAAATTATTGTAGATACTTACGGCGGATATGCACGTCACGGCGGCGGTGCATTTTCCGGTAAGGACTGCACAAAGGTAGACCGTTCTGCAGCATACGCAGCCCGCTATGTAGCAAAGAACATTGTGGCAGCAGGTCTGGCAAAGAAATGTGAAATCCAGCTTTCTTATGCCATTGGTGTGGCTCATCCTACTTCCGTTATGGTGGATACATTCGGAACAGGGAAACTTTCTGATAACCGTCTGGTAGAAATTATTCGTGAAAACTTTGATTTAAGACCGGCAGGTATTATCAAAATGCTTGACCTTCGCCGTCCGATTTACAAACAGACAGCAGCTTACGGACATTTCGGAAGAAATGATTTGAACCTGCCATGGGAAAAGCTGGATAAAGCAGAAGCATTGAAAAAGTATTTATAATTTTATATTAAGAAACGGGAAATACTTAATAAAATTTCATAGCGAAGACAGAGAAAGGTTTCTTTACCGATAGGTAAGGGAACCTTTTGCTTTAGAAAAATAATAGAATATTAAAAAAATAATAGAAAAAATAGAGTAACCTATAGATAGTAATAGAGAAATCTAAATATTGTATTTATAAAAGAAGGGGGGAATGGTAACTTAAAAGAATAAAAAGAAGGGTTTTCAAAAAGGAGGAACCATGAAAACAGGTAAAAGAAAAACACAAAAGTATATGAGTGCCATACTGATTGCGGCAATGAGCATGAGTCATGTAACAGGGGTATGGGCAGAGCCGGTAAATACGCAGGAAATTGCAGAAGAAAAGGCGCTGTCGGAAGAGGAAGGCAAAAAGCAAGAAGAGGCACTGCCGGAAGAAGGAGAAAAATTGGAAGAAGAGGTTCTGCAGGAAGACGAAGAGGAAAAGACAGAAGAAGGTGCAGCTGCAGAGTCTGTGCCAGGCGTTGAGGAACAGAAAGAGGAAACTTTGGAAATGGAAGTGCCGGTGGAAAATGAGAAAATTACAGTTGTCAGGGGTGAAAGTCTCCAACTGGAAAAACCGGAGAGTTTTTCTGAAAATGTTACATGGAGTGCAAAATTCTTAAAGAAGGACGGGGGATTTTTGAGAAATGCGGGTTATTCAAAAATTAAGAGAGAGTTAAAAGAAGGGGAAACGGACGGAAACCGTATGGCAGGAGATGCCAGTGCAGAGCATTTGTTAAAAATTACTGCAGATGAGGGTGGAAATGCAGTAATTACCGGAGAAAATAAAGGGAATGTCGTGGTTGTGGCACAGGATGACCAGGGAAAGACAGCGCAGTGGAAGGTAGAAATCCTGTATCAGTCTCCTTCTGTATTGCCGTCTGCGGCGGAGGAAGACTATGGGAAAATCCGTCAGGTGTGGAAAGAATCTTTAATCGGTAAGGAGTTGTCTCTGGAAGAAGGCGGAGCAGAGGTTTTAGAGGAGATTAACCAGGAGGCAGAAACTATCTGGAATTCTTATGCTTATAAGGGGCAGGAGGAGTGCAGCGGTATTCCGTGGACAGAAGATGAGGGCGCAAAGGGGAATAAAAATATTCCATACAAAGATGATGCGGTGGAATTTCGTCCTTCCTTTAAGAAAGTACTTTCCATGTGTAAAGCCTATGCCGCAGAGGGAGGAAAGCTGTATCAGAATCAGGATATGCTGAAAGATATCACAAAGATACTGGATTTTCTGTGTGGTTCCTGCTATACACCCAAAAGCCAGACCGATAACTGGTGGACCTGGGAGATTGGGATTCCGAAAGACTTGATTCCGGCGTTGGTCCTGGTTTACGACGGGCTGACAGAGGAACAGGTTATGGCATATACAGAATCTCTTTATTTCTTTCAGCCAGACCCATTTCATGAAGGGGTAATTAACACGGCCAGTACTCATGGCCAGGGATATCGGGAGGCTCAGGGGGCTAATATTATTGACTGCTCCACAACAGCGGTAGGCCTTGGCGCATTAAGAAAGGATAATGAACTGGTGTATTTGGGAATGCTGGCCTCATCTGAAACCTTTGTTATTCAGAATGTAGAAGACAGCACCCAGATAGCAGGGAATGGATACAGCAGCGGTTTTTATCCGGATGGTTCTTATCTGGACCACATAAAAGTACCATATTTAGGGGCTTATGGAATTGAATTCATGAAGGGAGGAGCTAAAATACCCTCTCTGCTTGCCGGCACACCCTGGAAGTATCCGGAACAGGTTCAGGAAAATTTGGAGAGTTATATAGTAGAAAGTTTTGGCAATGGCATGTACAGAGGAATGATGCTGGATTGCCTGAAGGGGCGTTCTGTGTCCAGACCTGCAAGCAGCAATAAGGCAGCGGGACGTGAGGCGATGACGGTTATTCTTCAGATTGCAGATTCTTTCAGCGAAGAAGCTAAGAATACTACACTTTCTTCCTTGAAATACTGGATGGAAGAGGATGAAGGATTTGTGGACAGTCTTACAGGTGCGGAAAACATGGCAATAAAAAAGAAAGCCAAGGAAATTTTAGAAGATAGCTCCATTCAAAGCCAGGTGACGCCAATACATAAATCCTATCCGCTCATGGACCGTGCTGTTCACAGAACAGAGAATTACTTATTTGCCCTGTCCATGTACTCAGAGCGTATTCAGAATACGGAAATTATGAACGACGAAAATCGTTTTGGATGGCATCAGAATAACGGTATGACTTATATTTATGATGCAGATGAACAGTATACAGAAAACTACTGGAATACAGTAAATCCGTTAAGGCTGCCGGGAACTACCGTGGTTCCTGTGAATATCGGAACGGGAAAGCCGGATGGCTCTGGATTTGCACAGGGCGGGGACTTCTGTTCCAACGAAAGCTGGGTGGGAGGAACTTCCCTTGGCAATTATGGTATCAGTGGTATGGCGTTTTCCGGAGAAACACAGGGAATTGCAGGAGATGCTCCGGTTTCTTATGCTCCTGAGTTAAAGGGCAAGAAGTCGTGGTTCATGTTTGGGGATGAGATTGTTTGTCTGGGTGCAGGAATTACGAATAAAAATATGGAACTTCCTGTGGAAACAACTATTGAAAACAAAAAACTGAAGGAAGATGGAAGTAATCGTTTGCTTGTAAATGGAGAGGAAACGGATATTCCGGTCAAAGAAGCGAATGTAAAAGAACTTGTTGAACGCAGTGCAGATGCGTCAGGTACAAGCTTTGATAAGGTAAGCTGGGCACATTTAGAGGGGAATCAGTCGGCGGGAACAGGATATTATTTTCCGGAGGAAAATACAGAAATTCAGGTTCGTCGGGGACGGACAACAGGAAACTGGAAGGATATAGGAACCTTTGAAGGAGAGAGCACAGAGAATTATCTGGAAATGTGGGTTGACCATGGACAGAATCCAGAAAATGCCGCTTACAGCTACGTGCTGCTGCCGGAAACAAGCGTTGAGGAAACAGAGCGTTATGCAAAAGCACCGAAAATAACGGTGTTGGAAAACAGCGGTGAAGTGCAGGCTGTCCGTCACCAGGAACTGGGGATTACAGGAATAAATTTCTGGCAGGAGCAGGGAGGAAGTGTAGAAGGAATAACAAGCGATAAACCCGCTTCGGTTATGCTGCAGGAAACAGGCGGCGGAACATTGAAAATTTCTGTTTCTGACCCTACCATGAAGAATACAGAGGCTATTCGGATTACTGTTAACAAAGAAATAGCAGACAGCATCCAAATGGACGAAAATGTAACTTGCGAGAAGAAAGAAGGCGGGGTTGTTTTGACCTTCCACATGGCCGGAACAAATGGTGAGGCATGTATGGCAGAACTTCGGCTTTCGTCTCCTGCGGTACCGGAAACACCAGAAACACCAGAAGGACCGGAAAGCCAGGGAAAAGTCACATTGCTGAATGAAAAACATGGTATTCAATTAACAGGGGAGGGTTTAACCTCTGATATGCAGTTGTCTGTAAAAGCATTGGATAAAAAGCATGCAGACGTAAAGCTTATGGAGAAGGAGCTTTCCTCTAAGGAACAGCTGAGTAATCCTATTGAAATTCAGCTTTTAAAGGATGGAAAAGAGATTGCCCTTCCTCATAAAGCAGAACTTCAGCTTCCTGTGGGAGAGAGATACAATGGAAAAGAGGTTGCAGTGCTTTCCTGTGACAATCCAAAGGTGCAGAAGTTCCAAGTTAAAGTAAAGGATGGGCGTGCTTTGATAGAAGTGGAAACTTTAAACAGTTTTGGTGTGGTATTTGATAAAGCGTTTTCTGCAAGTGCAGATAAGATAAAGCCGAATAAGGTAAAAACAGGAGATGAGACACCGTTTGCCGTATGGTCTGCTATGTTTATAGCGGGAGGCACACTGTTTATCGTGTTTAAGAGAAAAATTTCTGAAACAAAGGAATAGAGTGTTATGAATAAGAAAACATATTTTGAAAGACAGAAAAACAGATATAAAGAAGGGGAATTTCGCTGGTGTACGCAAACGGTCCTGCAGCAGCACAAGGAGAACTGCCGACAGATTATGCGCATTGCGGATGAGGCGGTTCGTTTGGAATTTCTCTTTGATTTGCCATGGGATATGGAGCGCACTTATAAAATTGAGAAATTTCAATATCCTATTGATTGGACTTATATGCCCACAGATGATTCGGAATTTATCTATCAGATGAACCGGCATAGATATTTTATTTGCCTCGGACAGGCTTATGCTATGACAGGAAATGAAAAATATGCAGAAGCCTTTGTCCGCATCCTGAGGGATTGGATTGAGCATGTGCCTCTGAATCAAGAGAGCAAAAAGGTCACATGGAGAGAGATTGAGGCGGGAATCCGGGCAGAGAACTGGACGAAAAGTATTTTATATTTCGAGAACAGTTCTTTGGTAGACGATGATTTTATGGAGTTGTTTACAAAGAGCCTGGAAGAGCATGGAGAATATCTTTTTAACGCGAAAAGGGGATTTCAGATATCCAGCAACTGGGGTGTTCTTGAAAATCACGGTCTGCTTTTTATAGGGCTTGCTTTGGGAAAAGAAATTTATACAGAAACAGCGCTGAAGCGTTTGGAACAGGAAGTTCAAATTCAGATTTTTTCGGACGGCGTACACTGGGAGCAGTCCTGTATGTACCATAATGAAGTGCTTCACTGCGTCTTAGAGACTATCCATATGTTGCAGGCTTGGGGCAGAAAGATTCCTGAGAAAATAACAGAAGCAGCCAGACGTATGGCTATGGTGAATGTGGCATGGAAAAAGCCGGACGGCTGCCAGCCCCTTACAGGAGACAGCGATGAGACGAATGTAGAGGATATGCTGGCGGTATCTGCTATTCTGCTTGCAAAAGAGGGAAAGAAGGAGGCGGAAGTGTTAAAAGGCTGTGCCGGACAGTACCCGGATTATGAAAGCATATGGGATTTGCGCAGAGAGGGAGCTGAAATTTATGAGAGAATTTTAGGGCGTGTGCCCCAGCAGACAAACTTTATGCTGGAAGAAAGCGGAAACTATTATGTGCGAAATAACTGGGAACGTAACGGAGAATATCTGCACTTTAGAAACGGCTGCCTGGGAGGCGGACACGGACATAATGACAAGCTGCATATAGATGTAGTCAGTGAGGGTGAGGATGTGTTGGTCGACGCGGGAAGGTATCAGTACACTTATCATGAGAAAAATCGTATCTGGCTGAAAAGTGCGTATGCGCACAATACGCTGTTGGTGGACAATAAGGATTTTATGGAATATACCGATGCATGGGGGAGTGAGTATGCCGCGCCGGAATTGAGGATTTCGCCAATACAAAAGGCAGGGTATCTGGTATTGGAAGGGGCGCATACCGGTTATCTGCAAAAGGGGGTACAGGTGCTTTTAAAGAGAATGGTTGTGGTGTTGGAGCCGGGGGTATATGTTCTGGCAGATATGGCATACACCAGCGAAAAGCACACCTACAGCAGGCTTTTCCATTTTAATAATCAGGGAAATCTTGTTTGCGAAGATAACAGAATTGTATACAATGGGACAAGGGCAAAAATGGAGCTGGTATTTCCGCAGGAAAACATTTCTTTTCACAGAATAGAAAGCAAAATTTCCCGTCATTATAATTTGTGTGAAAAAAATGAGGCGGTAAGTGCAGAGGCGCAGGGGGAAGGGCAGACAGCCATGTTTGCGGTGCTGGCAGGAAAGCAGATGCAGCCGGTTCAGGTGTGTATGCGGTCGGTTTATAATCCGGTAAGAAACTGTGCGCTGAAAGAAGAATATGCTCAGGGTCTGTATATTCGTACGGATAATCACGAGTATCGGCTTATATTTAGATATAAGGACTTAACCGGTCCTCATGACTTGCTTCAAATGGATTCCTGCATGGGGATAGGACGTCTTTTGATAAGTGCAGACGGGGAAAATACCATCAGTTTCGCATGAGATATAAAAAGTGAAAGTTGTTTTACTGTAGAAAAGTAAAAAAACCGTTGACAAATTATTGTTTTTGTGATAATTTATCAGAGGAATAGCTGCCGAAGACAGCAGGTGCCGTAAGGCATAAGGATAAAAACGCCTGCCGAGGAAAGATTCATTCTTGATTCATAAGATTGATTTTGAGCCTCTTTGTCTTGTGCAAAGAGGCTTTCTTAATTTTGAGCAGCGCAGCCTAAAAAAATAAGGAGGTGCACTAATTCATGGCAAAAGTAGAACTTAAAAAACCTGTCGTAGAAGAAATTTCCAACAGCATTAAAGATGCAGCAGCTGTAGTTTTAGTAAACTACAAAGGTATCAATGTTGAGCAGGATACACAGATGCGTAAGGAATTAAGAGAAGCTGGAGTTGTTTACAAAGTTTACAAAAACACAATGATGAACTTTGCATTCAAAGGAACAGCTTGCGAAGAATTATGCCAGCATTTAGAAGGAACAAACGCTTTAGCTGTATGTACAGAAGATGCAACAGCTCCTGCAAGAATCCTTGCTAAATACGCAAAAACAGTTCCGACACTGGAATTAGTAGCAGGTGTTGTAGAAGACGCTTACTACGATAAGGCAGGAATCGAAGCACTTTCCCAGGTTCCTTCAAGAGAAGAACTTCTTGGAAAATTGCTTGGAAGTATCCAGTCTCCTATCGCAAACTTCGCTCGTGTGCTTAATCAGATTGCTGAACAGCAGGCCTAATAAGCAGTTTCAGTGAAGTGACCGCCCAAAGGGGCAGACCAAATAATATAATGAATGAAAAAATTGGAGGTAAATTATAATGGCAAAATTAACAACAGCTGAATTTATTGAAGCTATCAAAGAATTATCCGTATTAGAATTAAACGAATTAGTAAAAGCTTGTGAAGAAGAATTTGGTGTATCTGCAGCAGCAGGTGTTGTAGTTGCAGCAGCAGGCGGAGCAGCAGAAGCAGCAGAAGAAAAAGATGAGTTCGACGTAGAATTAACAGAAGTTGGACCAAACAAAGTTAAAGTTATCAAAATCGTTCGTGAAGCTACAGGCTTAGGCTTAAAAGAAGCTAAAGAAGTAGTTGACGGAGCTCCTAAGGTTCTGAAAGAAGCTGCATCTAAAGCAGAAGCTGAAGAAATCAAAACAAAACTGGAAGCAGAAGGCGCTAAAGTTACTCTTAAATAATTTTAACGTTCAGAGCATTTCTGGAAAATCAAAACTGCCGCATACGGTGATGAAAGTCATCGATGCGGCAGTTTTTTGTTGAATTGAATAAAATTTTATAAATAATTTCGTCATTTTTCCTGCGATAAAAACTTTACAAATTAACGCTTTAATACTATACTGTAATAAAAAAGAGAAAAGAGGGTGGAAAGATAATGATTACGTTTATCATTGGTCTTGTGATTTTGTTTGTAGGTGCAGCGTTATATGGAAGATTCTGCGAAAAGGTTTTTGGACCGGATGACAGAAAGACTCCGGCTTATACCAAGCAGGATGGTATTGATTATGTGCCTATGAAAAAGTGGAAAAACAGTCTTATTAACCTGCTGAATATTGCAGGTACAGGTCCAATTCTGGGTCCTATCCAGGGGATTTTGTTTGGCCCCATTGCCTTTATTACGATTCCTATCGGAAATATTATCGGAGGAGCTATGCACGATTACTTTTCCGGTATGATTTGTCTGCGGGACGGTGGAACACAGATGCCGGATATGATACGGAAGTACAGCAATAAGGGTGTTTATGGAGTCTATCAGGTTTTTTGCAGTTTACTGCTTCTACTGGTGGGTGCGGTGTTTGTTTACACGCCGGGAGACATAGCCGCGACGCAGGTCTTTGGATTTGACGGTGCAGCAACTTCAGTTTCTACCTGGGTAATCTATGGGGTGATTTTTGCTTATTATCTTATTGCAACGGTATTTCCTATCGACGCTATTATCGGAAGGATTTATCCGGTTTTCGGTGCAGTGCTTCTGTTTTCAGCTATTGGTGTGTTTATAGGGCTTTTTGTGCAGGGATATCCGCTGGTAGAACTTTGGGATAACTGGAATGGTCCGTTGGTTGCTTACGGAGATTACTTTGGGGAAAATCATTTTATTCCGGTATTTTTCATTACAGTGGCTTGCGGTATTTTGTCTGGATTTCACTCTACACAGACGGCGATTATTTCCCGTACTGTCAAAAGTGAAAAAGAAGGACGTATGACTTTCTATAACATGATGATTGTGGAAGGATTTATTGCTATGGTTTGGGCTGCTGGAGCTATGGGAGTTTACAATCTGGGACTTCAGAGCGCAGATCCGGCTCTGGCTACGGCAACCATTGGTGTGGTTTGTAAGAATTTGCTGGGTTCTGTGGGCGGTATTATAGCACTTGTTGGAGTTATTGTACTTCCCATTACGTCAGGAGATACGGCGCTTCGTTCACTGCGGTTGGCTATTGCGGATACGTTCCGTATTGATCAGACTTCGACAAAGAAACGTTTGGCGCTGTCGGCGGTTATCTTTTCGCTGGTGGCAGCGATTCTGGTATTTGCTAAAATGAATGCAAATGGCTTTAATGTTTTGTGGCGTTATTTCGCCTGGTCGAATCAGGCCCTTTCGTTGTTTGCGTTTTTGGCAATATCTATCTGGATGTTTGAACATAAAAAAGAAAAATTTGTGTGGATGCCTTTGATACCGGGTGCCTGGTATGCTTTTGTTACAATTACCTATATAGCGAATGCTAAGATTGGGTTTAATATTCCATGGACAGGCGCTTATATCGTTGGTGTATGTGCGGCAGTGGCTTATGTGGGTGTGATACTTTGGTATGGCAAGAATAGGGCAGCAGCCGTGAAATAGATTTTGAGAGAACCTTTGCGGAGGTTCTCTTTTGTGTCGGGAAAAATATTATTTTAGGAAAATCTATTGACACTCTTGACAAAGCATGATATAGTGAGAAATGCACTATTATGGCAAGTTATGCCTAGGAGTCTATCAAAAAGAGACTTCAGCATTAATTAAATTAAAACATACAAGGGGTGAAACGTCAATGGAGAAAAACAGAATCCGTTCCGTAACTAATGGTAAGGCAATGAGAATGTCATACCAGCGCCAGAAAGAGGTACTGGAAATGCCAAACCTCATCGAGGTTCAGAAAGATTCTTACCAGTGGTTTCTGGACGAAGGCTTAAATGAGGTTTTTGAAGACATCTCTCCAATCGCAGACTATAGCGGTAAATTGAGCTTGGAATTTGTTGGCTTTACTTTGTGTGAAGATGAAAAGAAATATTCCATCGAGCAGTGTAAGGAAAGAGATGCAACATATGCAGCGCCTTTGAAAGTAAAGGTGAGATTACACAACAAAGAAAACGGCGAAATTGCTACACATGAGATTTTCATGGGTGATTTGCCACTAATGACAGCAACCGGTACGTTTGTTATTAACGGTGCTGAACGTGTTATCGTCAGCCAGTTAGTACGTTCACCGGGTATTTATTATGCAATCGCACACGATAAACTGGGAAAAACCCTGTATTCCTCTACTGTTATCCCCAACAGGGGCGCATGGCTGGAATATGAAACCGACTCCAATGACGTATTCTATGTGCGTGTAGACAGAACCAGAAAAGTCCCTATTACAGTTTTGATTCGTGCTCTTGGTATTGGCACGAATGCGGAAATTATCGATTTATTCGGTGAAGAACCAAAGATTTTAGCCAGCTTTACAAAGGATACTTCCGAAAGCTATCAGGAAGGTCTGCTGGAATTATACAAAAAGATTCGCCCGGGTGAACCGCTGGCTGTGGAAAGTGCAGAGAGCCTGATTACAAGCATGTTCTTTGACCCGCGGCGCTATGACCTGGCAAAAGTGGGACGTTACAAATTTAATAAGAAATTACTCCTTCGTAATCGTATTGCAGGGCAGATGCTTGCTGAAGAGGTCGTGGATGTAACAACAGGCGAGATTATCGCAGAAGCCGGAACCGTTGTAACAAAGGAACTGGCTGACCAGATTCAGAACGCTGCTGTTCCATATGTATGGATTCAGGGCGAAGAGCGCAACATCAAAGTACTTTCCAGCATGGCGGTAGATATCAGAAGTCATGTGGATTTAAGCGAGGAAGAACTGAAAGAGCTGGGTGTTACAGAATTCGTATACTATCCGGTACTTGCAAAGATTCTGGAAGAAAATGAAGAAACGGAAGATATCAAAGACGCAATCAGGAGAGACATTCATGAATTGATTCCGAAGCACATTACAAAGGAAGATATTCTGGCGTCTATCAACTACAACATGCATCTGGAATACGGTCTTGGAACCGATGATGATATCGACCACTTAGGAAACAGACGTATCAGAGCTGTAGGTGAACTGTTGCAGAACCAGTACAGAATCGGTCTTTCCAGACTGGAAAGAGTGGTTCGTGAAAGAATGACCACCCAGGATTTAGATGGTATTTCACCGCAGTCCCTGATTAATATCAAACCGGTAACTGCAGCAGTGAAAGAATTCTTCGGTTCTTCTCAGCTGTCCCAGTTCATGGATCAGAACAACCCTCTGGGTGAGCTGACACATAAGAGACGTCTTTCCGCACTTGGACCTGGCGGTCTGTCCCGAGACAGAGCCGGATTCGAGGTACGAGATGTCCACTACTCCCATTACGGAAGAATGTGTCCTATTGAGACCCCTGAAGGTCCGAACATCGGTCTGATTAACTCTCTGGCTTCTTATGCGAGAATCAATGAGTATGGTTTCGTAGAAGCGCCTTACAGAAAGATTGATAAGACAGATAAGAAAAATCCTCGTGTTACAGATGAAGTTATCTATATGACAGCAGATGAAGAGGATAATTACCATGTAGCACAGGCGAATGAGCCGCTGGACGAAGAAGGACATTTCATTCATAAGAATGTATCCGGTCGTTACAGAGAAGAAACCCAGGAATACGAACGCCAGATGTTCGATTATATGGACGTATCCCCGAAGATGGTGTTCTCAGTGGCTACAGCTTTGATTCCGTTCCTGCAGAACGACGACGCCAACCGTGCGCTCATGGGTTCCAACATGCAGCGTCAGGCCGTGCCGCTTCTGACGACAGACGCGCCGGTGGTTGGTACTGGTATGGAATCAAAAACAGCAGTGGACTCCGGTGTTTGTGTGCTTGCGGATAAAGCAGGTACTGTAGAGTGTGCTGCGTCAAAAGAAATTACTATTAAAAATGATGACGGTACAAAATCCGTTTATCATCTGACAAAATTCATGAGAAGTAACCAGAGTAACTGCTACAACCAGAGACCGATTGTGTTTAAGGGTGAGCATGTAGAAGCAGGACAGGTTATTGCAGACGGTCCTTCTACTTCTAACGGAGAACTGGCACTTGGTAAGAACCCGTTGATTGGATTCATGACCTGGGAAGGTTACAACTACGAGGATGCCGTTCTTCTGAGCGAAAGACTGGTTATGGATGATGTATATACATCTATTCATATTGAAGAATATGAAGCGGAAGCAAGAGATACCAAGCTGGGACCGGAAGAAATTACAAGAGATGTTCCTGGTGTGGGTGACGATGCATTAAAAGATTTGGACGAAAGAGGTATTATCCGTATCGGTGCGGAAGTTCGTGCCGGAGATATTCTGGTTGGTAAGGTAACTCCAAAGGGAGAGACAGAACTGACTGCAGAAGAAAGACTGCTTCGTGCTATCTTTGGTGAGAAAGCAAGAGAAGTGCGTGATACTTCTCTGAAAGTGCCGCATGGTGAATACGGTATTGTCGTAGACGCAAAAGTGTTTACAAGAGAAAACGGCGACGAGTTGTCACCGGGTGTAAACCAGGCTGTCCGCATCTACATCGCACAGAAGAGAAAAATCTCTGTTGGTGATAAGATGGCCGGTCGTCACGGTAACAAGGGTGTTGTCTCCCGTGTACTTCCTGTAGAAGATATGCCGTTCCTGCCAAATGGACGTCCGCTGGACATCGTACTGAATCCTCTGGGCGTGCCTTCCCGTATGAACATCGGACAGGTGCTGGAAATCCACTTGAGTCTTGCTGCGAAAGCACTTGGCTTCAATATTGCGACACCGGTATTTGACGGTGCAAACGAAAATGACATTCAGGATACACTGGAGCTTGCAAATGATTATGTAAATACAGAAGATTTTGAAGAGTTCCGTGCAAAATATGAAGATACATTAAGACCGGAAGTTATGCAGTTCCTGGACGAAAACAAGGCTCACAGAGAGCTTTGGAAGGGCGTTCCGCTTTCCAGAGACGGAAAAGTAAGACTGCGAGATGGACGTACCGGTGAATATTTTGACAGTCCGGTAACCATCGGACACATGCACTACCTGAAACTGCATCACCTGGTAGACGATAAGATTCATGCACGTTCCACTGGTCCATACTCCCTGGTAACACAGCAGCCGCTGGGTGGTAAAGCTCAGTTCGGCGGACAGCGTTTCGGAGAGATGGAGGTTTGGGCTCTGGAGGCTTATGGTGCATCTTATACTCTGCAGGAAATCCTGACAGTAAAATCCGATGATGTTATCGGTCGTGTGAAAACTTACGAAGCAATTATTAAAGGCGATAATATTCCGAAACCGGGTGTTCCGGAATCCTTCAAGGTACTTCTGAAAGAATTGCAGTCCCTGGGTCTTGACGTCAGAGTTCTGGGCGAAGATATGCAGGAAGTGGAAATCATGGAAAACGTAGATTACGGCGATACAGACATGCGTTCCATTATCGAAGGCGATTCCAGAGGAAGAGAAGAAGAGGACTATGGCAGCCACGGATTCTCCAAACAGGAGTTTGAAGGAGAAGAACTGGTAGATGTTGAAGAAGAAGCTGATGAAGACGACGTATTCTTAGACTTTGATGAAGATGCTCTTGACGAAGAGTAAGGAGGAAAGGAGTCCACAATGCCAGAAACAGCAAAGAATGAGGTATATAAGCCAATGACCTTTGATGCCATTAAAATCGGACTGGCATCCCCGGAGAAAATCCGGGAATGGTCTCATGGTGAGGTGAAAAAACCGGAAACCATTAACTACAGAACACTGAAACCGGAAAAGGACGGCCTTTTCTGCGAAAGAATCTTCGGACCAAGCAAGGATTGGGAGTGTCACTGTGGTAAGTATAAGAAGATTCGTTATAAAGGCGTAATCTGTGACAGATGTGGTGTTGAAGTGACAAAAGCATCTGTCCGCAGAGAGCGTATGGGACATATTGAACTGGCAGCGCCGGTTTCCCATATCTGGTATTTCAAGGGTATTCCTTCCAGAATGGGTCTGATTCTTGACCTGTCCCCAAGAACTTTGGAAAAAGTTCTTTATTTTGCTAACTACATTGTACTGGATGCAGGAACTACAGACCTGCAGTACAAACAGGTTCTGACGGAGAGAGAATATCAGGACGCCAGAGAAAAATACGGCGAAGAATTCCGCGTGGGCATGGGTGCAGAAGCGATTCAGGAACTTCTGGCAGCTATCGACCTGGAAAGAGAATCCAAAGAGCTCAAAGCGGGCTTAAAAGATTCCACAGGCCAGAAACGTGCCCGTATTGTAAAACGTCTGGAAGTTGTAGAAGCTTTCCGCGAATCCGGAAACAGACCGGACTGGATGATTATGACTGTTGTTCCGGTAATTCCGCCGGATTTACGTCCTATGGTACAGCTGGACGGCGGACGTTTTGCAACCTCTGACTTAAATGATTTGTACAGAAGAATTATCAATAGAAACAACCGTCTGAAAAGACTGTTGGAACTGGGCGCACCGGATATTATTGTCCGCAACGAGAAGAGAATGCTGCAGGAAGCTGTGGATGCTCTTATCGACAATGGACGCCGCGGCCGTCCGGTTACAGGTCCTGGAAACAGAGCGCTGAAATCCCTTTCCGATATGCTGAAAGGTAAATCAGGACGTTTCCGTCAGAACCTGCTTGGTAAACGTGTTGACTACTCAGGACGTTCCGTTATCGTCGTAGGACCGGAACTGAAAATTTTCCAGTGTGGTCTTCCGAAAGAAATGGCTATCGAGCTGTTTAAGCCATTCGTAATGAAAGAACTGGTATCTAACGGTACTGCCCACAACATCAAGAATGCAAAGAAGATGGTAGAAAAGCTGGAGCCGGCTGTATGGGACGTACTGGAAGATGTTATTAAAGAGCATCCGGTTATGTTAAACCGTGCACCTACTCTGCACAGACTTGGTATTCAGGCCTTTGAACCGATTCTGGTAGAGGGTAAGGCAATTAAGCTGCACCCATTGGTTTGTACTGCGTTCAACGCGGACTTCGATGGTGACCAGATGGCGGTTCACCTTCCATTGTCTGTAGAAGCTCAGGCAGAGTGCCGTTTCCTTCTGCTTTCACCGAATAACCTGCTGAAACCGTCTGATGGTGGTCCGGTAGCCGTTCCTTCACAGGATATGGTTCTTGGTATTTACTATCTGACACAGGAAAGACCGGGAAGCAAGGGCGAAGGCAAGATATTCAAGAGTGTAAACGAAGCTATTCTGGCTTATGAAAACCAGGCCATTACTCTGCAGACCAAGATTTTTGTATATGCAGAGAAGAAAATGGCTGATGGAAGCATTTTAAGAGGAAAGGTGCCGTCCACACTGGGACGTCTTCTGTTCAACGAAATTCTTCCTCAGGATTTAGGCTTTGTTGACAGAACTGTACCGGGCAATGAATTGCTTCCGGAAGTGGATTTCCTGGTAGGAAAGAAACAGTTAAAACAGATTCTGGAAAAAGTTATCAATACTCACGGCGCAACCAAGACGGCAGAAGTTTTGGATGCAATTAAAGCTATGGGTTACAAATATTCTACAAGAGCGGCTATGACGGTATCTATTTCCGATATGACGGTGCCGCCTCAGAAACCGGAAATGATCAAACAGGCACAGGATACCGTTGACCTGATTACCAAGAACTTCAAACGTGGTCTGATTACAGAAGAAGAGCGTTACAAAGAAGTTGTAGATACATGGAAAAAGACGGACGATGCCCTGACAAAAGCCCTGCTTACCGGACTGGACAAGTACAACAACATCTTCATGATGGCTGACTCCGGTGCCCGTGGTTCTGATAAGCAGATTAAACAGCTGGCAGGTATGCGTGGTTTGATGGCCGATACAACCGGTCACACCATCGAGTTGCCTATTAAATCAAACTTCCGTGAAGGTCTGGACGTACTGGAATACTTCATGTCCGCCCATGGTGCTCGTAAAGGTCTGTCCGATACAGCTCTTCGTACCGCCGACTCCGGTTACCTGACAAGACGTCTGGTTGACGTTTCTCAGGAACTGATTGTCCGCGATGTGGACTGCTGTGAAGGTACAGGAGAAATTCCGGGTATGTGGATTAAAGCCTTTGCAGACGGAAAAGAAGAAATTGAAAGTCTTCAGGAACGTATTACAGGACGTTTCTCCTGCGAGACAATCAAAGATAAAGATGGAAATGTTATCGTAAAAGCAAACCATATGATTACACCGAAACGTGCTGCAAGAGTGGTAAAAGACGGTGTAAACGCAGAAGGCAAGCCATACGATACTGTAAAAATCCGTACGATTCTTACCTGTAAATGTAAGATTGGTGTCTGCGCAAAATGTTACGGTGCCAACATGGCTACAGGTGAGCCGGTACAGGTTGGTGAATCTGTTGGTATCATTGCAGCGCAGTCCATCGGTGAACCTGGTACACAGCTTACCATGCGTACTTTCCATACCGGTGGTGTGGCCGGCGGAGATATCACACAGGGTCTTCCTCGTGTCGAAGAGCTTTTCGAGGCAAGAAAGCCGAAAGGTCTTGCCATTATCACGGAAATCAAGGGTGTTGCGACACTCAAAGATACCAAGAAGAAGCGTGAGATTATTGTTACAGACAATGAAAGCGGTGAATCCAAGACTTACCTGATTCCATACGGCTCCCGTATTAAAGTACAGGATGGCGATTATCTGGAAGCAGGTGACGAACTGACAGAAGGTTCTGTAAATCCGCATGATATCCTGAGAATTAAGGGTGTTCGTGCTGTACAGGATTACATGATTCGCGAAGTACAGCGAGTTTACCGTCTGCAGGGTGTAGAAATCAACGATAAGCATATCGAAGTGATTGTTCGCCAGATGTTGAAGAAAATCCGTATCGAGAATAATGGAGATACAGAATTCCTTCCGGGTACTCTGGTAGACGTTTTAGACTTCGAGGAGGAAAATGGAAAACTTATTGCAGAGGGCAAAGAGCCGGCAGAAGGCCAGCAGGTTATGCTGGGTATCACAAAGGCTTCTCTGGCAACCAACTCCTTCTTATCAGCCGCTTCCTTCCAGGAAACTACAAAGGTTCTTACAGAAGCAGCTATCAAAGGTAAGATTGACCCGCTTATCGGTCTGAAAGAAAACGTTCTTATCGGTAAATTGATTCCGGCTGGTACAGGTATGAAGACTTATGCCAACATTAAGCTGGATACAGACGGAGACGACGAAGAAGAATTTGAAGACGACTTAGATGAGACAGAAGAAGAATTACTGGAAACTGCAGAGGATTCTGAAGACGCAGAAGGGGAAGAAGTAGAAGAAATGGAACTTTCTGAAGAGGAAGAAGAAGCAGAATTAACAGAAGAATAAAAACAGAAGCACGGAAAATTCCGAAAGGGGTTTTCCGTGCTTCTGTTTTATATAACGGATATGTAAAACTGTTTAATAGCATAGGCCGCAGCGCCGGCAGCACCTTCCAAAGGATTGTAGGGAAGGATGTCTACGGTCTGGTCTGTTGGGTCATCCACAAAAAGGAGCTGCTGCTTAATGTAGTCCATGAGTTCCTCACTGATTTCCTCGTTGGAAAAGAGGGGGCAGTGAAGATAAATCTTGTCCGGGTTCATAATAATGGCCAGATTGGAAATGGTAACACCTAAATATTTCAGGGCAGTGGAAATGTAACTGCCTACCTGAGGGTCGCCCAGGGAGAAGGCCTTGGACATATCCTCCAGCGTCAGTTCTTCCGCGGAAGGCTTTAGGGAAGTCAGAACCGTTGCAGCGTTGCTGTTGTAAAGCAACCGGCAATATTTTAAGAGCCAGGTTTCGCTGCAGTAAGTCTGAAGACAGCCGCGTTTGCCGCATTCGCATTTCTTGCCTTCTGGATTTACAATGGTGTGTCCAATCTCTCCGGCATAGTAGTTTGTACCCTGAAAGAGGCGGCTGTCTTTCATCATGGCACAGAACATTCCCAGTCCTATATGGAAAAAAGCAAAAGTTTCCGGTGAAGACTTGTCGAACAGATAGCGTCCGAAAGCCATACAGCGCACATTATTTTCACATATTACCGGAAATGGAAGGCGCTTTTTTAATTCTTTCCCGCTGAATCCGGGAAAAGTAGAAGAATTTACAATCACCTTATCTTGTTTGTGGTCAATGTGTCCGGGTACAGCAACACCAATTCCTATAAGAGAGTTCGTGATTTCAGGGAGACTGTCCAAAATCTCTGTGATTTTATGTATCAGGAATTCTGTAATGTTTTCTTTTGGCTCTGATTTCCTCAGTATGGAAGTTTCGAATACAGGTTTTCCCCGGAGATTGCAGATGAGAAAACGCACATGCCGCAGGGTAAATTCTACTCCCATGGAATATACATGGTCGGGAACTATATCCAGCAGAATCTTCTTTCGTCCGGGAGAAGAGTCTCCATGGGTTTCATCCGAACCTAATTCCCGGATAATACCTTCCTGAATAAAATTTGAGGATATGGAAGTTACTGTAGCGGGGGTAATCTGTGTTTTTTTGGCAATGGTTGAACGGGCAACCGGAGCATGACGGAAAATATATTCCAGAATGGTGCTTCTGTTTTCCTGAGTGGTCATAAGCTGCAAACCTCCTGTAACAAATCTAATATTAAAAGTTTTCAATCAGAGGAAAGCCAGTATAATTGGTAGAAACTTCCACTACCCGATAAACATCAAGGGCTTTCTGGAAAGTGTCTTCCTGCGAACAAATATAATAGGTAAAGGTTTTCCAGGCTTCTCCGGCCTCTTGTGTCCTGCCGTCAGCAAGAAGGAAGAGGGCTTTTGATAATAATATACAATATTCCCTGTGGTAGTCAAGGTGTTTCCAGAAAAGCTGCTGTACAGGGGGCAGCGCTGCTTTGTCCTGGGCAGCGCACACAGACAAAAAGGTTTCTGCTGTCTGTGTCACCTGCTGCATGCTTTTTGCCACAGCAGGATTTTGACGGCTGCCTTTGCCATTGCAGTAATCGCAGTTGCACAGAGAAGAGAGCCGGGACAGGTAGGAAAAGCAGGATTCCCAGTCCTTTCCGTAGGCAGCCTGGAAATATTCTTCGACCAGTTCTTCAAAGGAGCAGTCTGTTCCGAAAAGACATTTTCCCATAATGTAGTTGGGCAGTCCGTTGGGGAGAAAGCAGCGAAGTTCCTGACAACTCATGTATCCGTCCAGTTTTAAATCCGTCAGGCGGTGAATATCCTCGTAGATAATCCGCGAAATATGCAGGTATCCCATATCTCCATAATGAGCTCGGCCCAGGGGATAATCATAATCGAAACATTCTCCGTGGAAAATTTTCTGCCACTGAGCCAGAAAAGAAAGGTTTTCTGTTAGATTTACCGGCAGGGTAATCTGATTTCTCTGATACGGTACAGGTGCGGGGAGCTGTTCCGGAATTTCATAGGACTGCAGAAATGTTCGGCTGATAGGGGCGAACATCATAACAAACCGATGAGGGTGAAGCAGTTTTTCTTCTATGGGAGCCCACAGAAGTTCTTCGTAAATCAGAAAGACAATTTTTGTATCCAGCTGTTTTTGGGTCAGGGCTCTGTCAATTTCATTCAAAATATGTACATACAGGTCCGAGGGTAAATGCTTTTTGCAGGTATCACATTCGCAGTGGTTGTTGGAAGCGTCTGCCAGCCATACATGGAGATAGTCTACTTCGGGATGGAGCATGGCATAAGCCGTTACCTTTTCTGCAAAAGAAGCAATGACATCTGGGTTGGAATAGCACAGGTTCGTGTTAATTGGAATCCCCTGAAAAAATCCTCTTTTTCCGTCCATAAGGGCTGTCATGTTTTCCTGTTCTTTGGTAAGAATCGTGTCCGAAGGAACCCATCCCAGAGTATTTTGTCCCAGTACGGAACAAGTCCAGCCGTGCCCTACCCTATGGTGTTTCAGGCTTCTTTTTTGCAGTTCCCGGTCAATAACCGAGGAGATTTCAGCTGCCTTTTCCAGAGAAAATGCTTCCGGTCTCTTCAGAGGATTGTTTTTATGGCTGTACCATAGATTTAGAAAAGCATAAGGGAGTTCAAACTGCAGAAAAAAGGAATTGTAGCCCAGTTTCGGGAGCCAGTCGATAAATTCCAAAATATTTTCCGGCGTATCTGCGCCTTCGATACAGACTCCTCTGTGGCGATAACGTGCCTTTTGGCGCCGGGAAATCTGGATTTCTTCTATATGGGGGACAGAAGGAATCCATTCATATTCTTTTCCCGGTCTTAGAAAGCGGCAGCCCAGAAGCGTGAGATACTGATACACGCCCAGGAGTACGGAGCGGGGATTACTGCCTTTGATATGCCCGCTTAAATGGGAGATTTCAATTTCGTATTCATCTTCATCTGAAGAACATTCAGAATCAGGAAAGAGTCCGAGGTATATTTTTTTGCGGTAAGTCTCGTCCGTCTGCTCAGTATCTTGCGAAAAAGAAATCGTATTATTTATTTTTGATAAGTAATATTTCAACTCAGAACCAGCGAACAGAATGGTTTTGGATGTTGATAAATACTCAACTCGGATATCCATTTTTAGCCCTCCATAATTTAATTATTAAAAATAATAAATTGTAAATTGATTATAGCGAAAAGAAAACAAAAAGTATATGTGAAAAATGCATATAAAATAAAATGTTAAATTGACTATATTTAACAAAATGATAAATAAATGTTGATTTATTACCAAGAACATAGTATATTATACCCATGGAAATGAAAAGGAAAAATGAGGAAATGATAATTATATAAAATAAATAAATGGAGGGCTATATGAAAACGAAAACAACATTGGCGGAGTTCAAAAGTTTGAATTCTGTCAGAAAAAAACGTATTTTGCGGAAAAATGCCTGGTGCTGGGTGTTTATGCTGCCAACCCTGATTCTGTACATCTTGTTTCAGGGATATCCGATTATTACCAGTGCCTGGTATTCTCTTCTGGATTGGTCGGGTATGACTATGAATGCCACCTATGTGGGACTTGGAAACTTCAAAGAGCTTCTGGCAGACCCCCTGTTTTACAATTCTGTGGCAAACAGTTTTAAGTATATGGCGCTAAGCGTTCCGATTCAGCTTGTTTTGTCGCTGGTTATTGCTTACATATTGACCAGTATTATCCGGAGAGGAGCTACAGTGTTCCGTACCATGTATTTCGTTCCTGTGGTAACGACTGCTTCTATCGTAGGGATTATTATGATTTTTATTTTCGGCGGTACCGGTCCCGTAAACCAGCTATTGTCACTTCTGGGAATTGATACGATTAACTTTCTGGGAGATGAAAAGACAGCGCTCTTTACGGTGGTGCTTATCGGTATCTGGAAAGACCTGGGAACATATATGATTTACTGGATTGCTGCTCTGCAGAGTGTATCACAGGATGTATATGAGGCCGCAAAAATTGATGGGGCCGGAAAGTTCAGAACCTTTACAGATGTAGTTTTCCCTTTGATTCTTCCTATCGGCGGTGTAATCGCTGTGCTGTGCGTCATTGGTTCTTTGAAAGTGTTCGACATTGTGCAGACCATGACCAATGGCGGTCCTTACTTTGCGACAGATGTTGTGGCAACCTTTGTATACCGGACAGCTTATTCCAGTACAACCGGAAGTCCCCGTCTGGGTTATGCCAGTGCAGCGGCGCTCTTGTTTGGTCTTATGGTAGTTATAATCGGTCTTGTGTTAAACGGGGTCAAAACTTACTTTAATAAGAAGAGAAATATTTAGGAAAGGGGATAGGCGAATTTATGAAAAGAGAAAAAATTGCAGGAAAATTTGGGAGAAGTATTGTTTATGTACTGCTTTCTGTTGTGGCTCTGATTTGGATATATCCCTTTATCTGGATGATTACGGCATCGCTGAAAACCCAGGATGAGTTTTTTGCCAGCGGTTTAAGTTTGATACCAAAGAGTCTGAACTTTGAAAACTATGTGAGAGCATGGAACAATGCCAATTTCGGTGTGTACTTTAAGAACTCCATTATTGTAACGGTCAGTGTAGTGGTGATTGTGCTTCTGGCAACTTCTGCGGCTGGCTATGTTATGGGGCGCTATGCTTTTGTGGGCAAGAAACTGATTATGGGAATCTTCATGGCCAGTATTACCATTCCTTTGGTGTTTACTGTAATTCCGATTTATGAATTGCTGAAGGAAATGGGACTGGAACAGAATCTGCTGGGATTGATTCTGGCGGAAGCAGGAGGAGGACATGTTATTTTCCTGATGCTCTTCTCCAGTTTTTACGGGGGGATTCCAAAGGAACTGGAAGAAGCGGCAACCATTGACGGCAGCGGTTTCCTGAAAACGTATTCCAGCATTATGTTTCCGCTGGCCAAACCGATTATGGCAACGGTAGTTATCATGCAGTTTATATGGACTTGGAACTCTTTCCTTTTGCCGTTGATTGTTACGCTGAGCAGACCGGAGCTGAGGACGCTGGCGGTTGGCCTGTATGCCCTTAGGGGAGAAAACGTGGTGGACTGGACAGGTATTGCAGCTGGCGCATGTATTGCGGTGCTGCCGATTATTCTGATATTTATATGCCTGCAGAGATATTTTGTAGATGGTGTAGCAGGTGCAGTAAAGAGTTAAGAAATAAAATTTACTATATTTATTTTAAGGAGGTATTTTAAAATGAAAAGGAGAATTGCAGCATTAGCTATGGCTGGTCTGATGGTATTATCAGCAGCGGGATGCGGCCCTCAGGTAAACGGAGGAGGCTCTGAAGGGAAAGAGCAGGAGTCATCTTCTGAGAAAAAAGAAGATGCAAAAAGTGATGGAGAGGTGGTACTTCAGGTTGTAGATATGAGTGACTCTACAAAGGCCAGAAGAGAAGAGTACAACAAAAAGTTTGAGGAAGAGAACAACTGTAAGGTTGAGTACACGGTATTGGCAGGAGACCAGTATCAGACAACCATCAACTCTTCTATTAAAGCAAACACAGCGCCGGATTTATTTGCTCTTCCAAGCGGTGTGAAATTGTCGACAGCCGTAGAAGAAGGCTGGTATATGCCGATGAATGATTATGTGGAAGACGGATTCTTTGATACTTTTTCAGAAGGTGCATTGAATGAAGGTATTACGACTATGGACGGGGAAGTGTATGTACTTCCGGAAGCGGCTAATATTGTCAATACACTGGTATTCTACAATAAAAATGTACTGGAAGACGCAGGTGTAGATACCAACAGCCTTCCAAAAACCTGGAGTGAATTCAGAGAAGTCTGCAAACAGGTTACAGAAGCGGGAAAAGGTAAATACTATGGTATGATTGAAGGCGGAAAACAGGTAAACAGACTGGAAATCGCTATCCGTGCACTGTCTTGTCTGGCAGGCAGCAAGTCTAATGATATCGGTGTTATCAGTATGGTAGATGGCAAAAATGTACTGAATTCTGATGCTATGATTCAGGCCTTTGATTTTTACAGCGGACTGGTACAGGACGGCAGTTTCCATCCGGATTCTGCAAATCTGGCAGCGCCGGAAGCAAGAGCATTGTTTGCACAGAATCAGGCAGCATTCTTGATTCAGGGAGCATGGTGTATCTCCACATGGGAAAAAGAAAATCCGGATTTGGAGTTTGGTGTTATGGAAATGCCGGTGCCGGATGAGGGTGCAAAGGGCGGTCTTCCTTACATCGGTGCGCAGCCATGGATGGGTATCTCCAAAACCTCTGAAAATCCGGAATTGGCAGCAAAATATCTTCAGGGACTCTACTCTGAAGAATATCAGTCAGGGGTTGTAGAAGATGGAGGTTTCGTATCAGCAATAGAAGGTGTGAATGAGAAATACATGAAAGACGGCGTTATGAAGGATTACTACACACTGGCTCTGGAACAGGGTAAACTCTGCCCAGACCCAATCGTAGGAAATGCAGATACAGCGGCTGTTTATGCAAATATCAAAGAAGTATCCCCGAATCTGGGACAGATTGTACAGGGTGTTCTTACCGGAAAAACAGATTACAAAGATTCCCTGAATACACTGGCAGAAAATACACAGAAAGAATGGGATAACGGAATTGCAAAAGCAAAAGAAGCGGGGGCGAATGTTTCTGCAGCAGATTTTGAATTTAAAAACTGGAATCCATTAGAAGATTATACGGCAGAGAACTACGAAAGCAAATAAGAGAGGAAAGCCGGGGCCCGGAATTTGGGTTCCGGTTTTTTTCTGCAAAAAAGTGAAAAAGCCCTTGACACCGTAATTTTTCGTGGATATAATGAGAGAGCGTGCAAAAAGACGTAAGTTTTTTGTGCGCAAAAAAGTTTATTCAGAATTGAATGACTTGCAGCCACTAATTCCTTCTATATAAATAGAAGGATGTGCAAATTTTACAGGAGGTGAAAGGAATGCCAACATTTAACCAGTTAGTAAGAAAAGGACGTCAGACTACAGCGAAAAAGTCTACAGCACCTGCACTTCAGAAGAGCTACAACTCTTTACAGAAAAAGACATCTGATATGTCTTCTCCACAGAAGAGAGGTGTTTGTACAGCTGTTAAAACTGCTACACCTAAAAAACCTAACTCTGCTCTTAGAAAAATCGCCAGAGTTCGTCTTTCCAACGGAATCGAAGTAACAAGCTACATTCCAGGTGAAGGACATAACCTTCAGGAGCATAGTGTTGTTCTTATCCGTGGCGGCAGGGTAAAAGACTTACCAGGTACAAGATACCACATTATCCGTGGTACACTTGATACTGCAGGCGTTGCCAACAGACGTCAGGCCCGTTCTAAATACGGTGCTAAGAGACCGAAAAAATAATTAATTAGAATCATTTGAAGTCACAGATATAACTATTAAGACTGATTTTGTACCGGGATTCCATAGACCCAGGTTGTGGCTGCGGGTTTCTATATAGGATTTACCGAGTACGGACATACAAAATAGTTGTGTGAGTACCGATGATCTAATCGTTAAGGGCAAAACGTTTGTCCATAATTTTGATAATGATTAAGGAGGGAAGTAACGTGCCACGTAAAGGACATACTCAAAAAAGAGACGTTTTAGCAGATCCGTTATACGGAAACAAAGTGGTTACCAAACTTATCAATAACATTATGTTAGATGGTAAGAAGGGTGTAGCTCAGAAGATCGTATACGGTGCGTTCGCTAAAATGGAGGAAAAAGCCGGTAAACCGGCAATCGAAGTTTTTGAAGAAGCAATGAACAACATCATGCCGGTTCTGGAAGTTAAAGCCAGACGTATCGGTGGTGCTACCTATCAGGTACCTATCGA
>OLNH01000251.1_pt1 | contig 52566 bp, 49 predicted proteins | sample 1643101 | NCBI WGS metagenome assembly OLNH01 (sample SAMEA3136758, study PRJEB25190) | human gut metagenome | biome: human gut; feature: human-associated habitat; material: faeces | place: Austria | collected 2013 | reverse complement strand
CCGCACGAGCCGGAGAGCACTTAATGTGCTCTCCGTGCGAGCAGGACTGTCCGAGCAGGCGACCAAACCCCGCGCCCCATCCCGGCGAGCGCTCGGGGACCGGTAACTTACAGGTGCGAGACGATCAGTTCCATCTTGCCTTCGAGGTCAATGGAGCTGACGGTGCTGGGTGCCAGCAGATGGCTTCCCTTGTGGACGGGGTCGCCGCAGACGGTGCCTTCGCCGTCGATGACCGACAGGCACATGAAGGGCCAGCGCTGCTCCAAGGTCTTGCTGCCATCGACGCGTACGCGATCGACGGTGTAGCAGGAGTTAGACTCGAGCTCGGTCACGCCGTCCACCTCGGGCGCGGTTATCGTGCCGTCGGTCGGAGCCTGAGCGTCAAAATCGATGCAATCGAGGCTCTGCTCAATGTGCAGCGGACGCAGCTTGCCATCGGTGCCGGGACGGTCGTAGTCGTACAGGCGATACGTCACGTCGCTTGACTGCTGCGTCTCCAAAATGAGCGTGCCGGTCTTGATGGCATGCACGGTACCGGAATCAATCTGGAAAAAGTCGCCCTTGTGGATCGGCAGCACGTTGAGCATGTCGTCCCAACGGCCCCCCTCGATCATCTGTGCGGCCTCGGCGCGGTCATGCGCGCGCTGGCCGACGATGATCGTGGCGCCGGGCTCGCAGTCCAGCACATACCAGCACTCGGTTTTGCCCAGGCTGCCGTTCTCGTGCTTGGCGGCGTACTCGTCGTTGGGATGAATCTGGATCGAAAGGTCGTCCTTGGCGTCCAGAATCTTAACGAGCAGCGGGAACTCCTTGCCCTCGCACCTGCCAAAGAGCTCGCGGTGCTCGGCCCACAGCCACGACAGCGTGTGGCCGGCATACGGGCCCTCCGCAATCTGGCAGTCGCCGTTGGGGTGGGCCGAGATGGCCCAACACTCACCGATGGGACCCTCGGGAATGTCGTAGCCAAATACGGTTTCGAGCTGGCGGCCGCCCCAGATCTTCTCGTGGAAGATCGGCGTCAGTTTAATCAAATCGGACATATTCATACCCCATTGTGTTGCGCGGGCGTTGCACAAACAGCTCAAAACGAGCGCCCGCATGACTACAAAAACCTATGCCAACGTTACGTTGTGCAACTCAAAGCGGTCGCCAACGTTGCGCGAGACCGAATACTCAAAGGCCGCGCCGCTGTCCAAAAAGCCAATCTGGTTGAGCTCGAGCAGGGGAGAGCCAGGTTTGGTGTCCAGGCGCTCGGCTTCTTCCTCGGTTGCTGCCACGGCGCGAATGGTACGGTGGAAGCTCGAGATCTTCAGCCCACATTGCTCGCGGACAAAGCGGTAGACCGATCCGTACAGGTCCTTCTTTTTAAGGCCCGGAATCAGCTCGAGGGGCATGTAGGTGTACTCGATAACGATGGGCTTCTCATCGGCCTGACGCACGCGCACGATGTGATAGGCAAAGTCATCCTCGGCAATTCCCAGCTGGGCTGCGATGTCCGCTGGTGGATTAACAATCGAGAAGTCGTAGACTACCGAGGTCACCTTCTCCCCGCGGTGCTCATACGAAAAGCCCTGGGCACGGTCGTTTTTGCCCTGGAAAAACGCTTGGCCGGGAAGCCCCGCCGTGTCCTTAACGTAGGTACCCGATCCACGACGGCTGGTAACAAGACCTTCCTCGGTGATTTGCTCGATAGCTCGTTTGACGGTGATTTTGGAAACGCTATAGAGCTCGCAGAACTCAACGACGGTGGGAAGCTTGTCGCCTGGTTTAAGAGCGCCATCCTCAATACTTCGACGAATATCTGCAGCTATCGCCTCGTATTTGGGAATCATGGAACCTCCTTTCCAACTTGATTGAGTATAAAAGAAAGTATACTCAACACCTAAGTATCCCTATTGAGTCATTGAAAAGTTCGATAGATATATTACTAAAAGTCGCTTTGCACTAAAAATAAAAGCGCTCTAAATAAATATACATTCGAATAATGTCGTGTTGAGAAATCTAATCGGTCCGAGGACGGGGCCGAACCGATTTAGCACCCAGCGAACCGAATCCTGTATTCTGCATTTCCTCAGATAAAACCTACCAAAACAAACCTGTCCCTTTTTGGTAGGTTTTTGCCTTGGGAGCGGTACCATACAGACAATGTTTAAACGAGAAAGGCGGGCCCCTATGGAACCTAAGCAGTACTACATCGGCATCGACGTCGGCGGCACTTCGGTTAAGGAGGGCCTGTTCGACGGGGATGGCAACCTGCTTGCGAAGGTCAGCGTGCCCACGCCTCCCATCGTTGACGCTGCGGGCTTTGCCGCGGTGACCGAGGCTATCGACCAGGTGGTCGCCAAGGCACAGATTCCGCGTGCCTTTGTGGCGGGCATTGGCCTTGCTGTTCCGTGCCCCATTCCGGCAGCGGGCGATGCCAAGGTCAAGGCCAACATTGCCATTAACCTGCCCGAGTTGAAGATCGCCATTCAGGAGCACTGCCCCGATGCGGTCGTTAAGTACGAGAACGATGCCAACGCCGCTGCCATGGGCGAGGCTTGGCTCGGTTCTGCCAAGGACGTGCAGAATGTGGTGATGGTCACCATCGGTACCGGCGTGGGCGGCGGCGTTATCATCAACGGCGATGTGGTGTCGGGTGTTGTGGGCGCCGGCGGCGAGATTGGCCATATGTGCCTGAATCCGGCTGAGGAGCGTACTTGCGGCTGCGGCGGCCATGGCCACCTGGAGCAGTATTCCAGCGCCACCGGCGTGGTGAGCAACTACCTTGCCGAGTGCAAGAAGGCGGGCGTCGAGCCCATCGAGCTCACCGGCCCCTCCGATTCCAAGGACGTGTTCCAAGCCTGCCGCGAGGGTGACAAGTTCGCGCTGGCCGCGGCCGATACCATGGCCGACTATCTCGGCCGCGCCCTGGCGCTTATTGCCAACGTGGTCGATCCCGAGATGTTCCTGATCGGCGGCGGCGCCTCCGCCTCGGCCGATGTCTACCTCGATAAGGTTCGCGAGTACTTCCAGCGCTACGCGCTTTCCGCCTCGCGCGAGACGCCCATTAAGGTTGCCTCGCTCGGAAACGACGCCGGCATCATCGGTTCTGCCTACGTAGCCCTGCGCGCTGCCGGTAAATAGCTGGTGCAAGGGGGCCAGGTTACTTTGCACCAACATGGTGCAAAAGGGACAGCCTTGGCCCCCATACCTGCCACAAAATATGCCGTGGCCCTTCCGTCCCCAAAGGCCAGCTGCCAGCGTGCTACCATAGCTACGTCTAAGTACACATACCAAGTGGAGGATACCCATGGCAAACGTTCTTGTCTTTGGTCACCAGAACCCCGATAACGACGCCATCATGAGCGCCGTCGTTCTGTCTCAGCTGCTCAACCAGGTTGAGTATGCCGGCAACACCTATGAGGTCTGCGCTCTTGGTCAGCTTCCGGCAGAGTCCGCCAAGCTGCTCGCAGACGCCGGCATTGCCGAGCCCCGCGTGATTGAGTCCGTCGAGGCCGGCCAGCTTGTCGTTCTCACCGACCATAACGAGTCCGCCCAGTCCGTCGCCGGCCTTAAGGACGCCACGGTCTTTGGCGTCGTTGACCATCACCGCATCGGCGACTTTGAGACCACCGGCCCGCTGCACTACATCTGCCTGCCCTGGGGTTCCAGCTGCACCATCGTCACTAAGCTCGCCGGCGTGCTCGGCGTTGAGCTTTCCGATGTTCAGGCCAAGCTGCTGCTCTCGGCCATGATGACCGACACGCTCATGCTCAAGAGCCCCACCACCACCGATGTCGACCGCGCCGTCGCCGCCAAGCTCGGCGAGCAGGTGGGTGTCGACCCGGTCAAGTTTGGCATGGAGGTCTTCCTCACCCGTCCGTCCGGCTCCTTCACCGCAGCCGAGATGGTCGGCAACGACATCAAGATGTTCGAGCCCGCCGGCAAGAAGCTGCTCATCGGCCAGTACGAGACCGTCGACAAGAGCCGTGCGCTCGGCATGATTGACGAGATCCGCGAGGCCATGCGCGCCTACGCCGCCGAGAAGGGTGCCGACGGCATCGTCCTGTGCATCACCGACATCATGGAGGAGGGCTCGCAGGTCCTGCTCGAGGGCGAGACCGAGGCCGCTCAGAAGGGCCTGGGCATTGCCGACGAGCACGACGGCGTCTGGATGCCGGGCGTCCTCTCCCGTAAGAAGCAGGTCGCTGCCCCCATCATGGCCGCCTGCTAGGTTTTGTAGCCTGCTACGACCGGACCGCGGACGCCCCGCGCTCCGGTCGTTTTTTGTGCGCGGGACCGCGTCCTCTATTGGACAGGGGCGCCCGTACCGTTGGGCAAATAATGTTCAACCTGTGGTTCCGCTTTTCGGCCACGCCTGCGTGCTTGTCGTGCAGGGTAGGCTAGATGCAAGCGTAATACGTTGGAGCGCGGTGCCGCCACTTGGGCGGGCCGTGCTTTTTTAAGACGGGAGCTTTCCCGTGAAAGGAGCCGCCCATGGCAGCAACTGAGCAGCTGTTCAACGTTCGTGAGCGCAAGCGCTTTGAACGTCATGACATCTGGGAGCGCATCGCCGAGAACGGCACGATTTCTGCCGCCGTCATGGTCATCGCCGCCATCGCCGCCGTTATCTGCGCCAACACCGATGTCTACGAGGCTATCCATCACTTTTTGGAGACCCCGCTGTATGTGGGTCTGGGCAACCTTACGGCTGGCCTCACCGTCGAGCTTTTCGTCAACGACTTTCTCATGGCGATCTTCTTTTTGTTGGTGGGCATTGAGCTTAAGTACGAGATGACGGTCGGCGAGCTCAAGAATCCGCGTCAGGCCATGCTTCCCATGCTGGCAGCCGTGGGCGGCGTCGTCGTTCCCGCCTGCATCTACCTGATCTTTAACCATGCCGGCGCCCGCAACGGTTGGGCCATCCCCATGGCAACCGATATTGCCTTTGCGCTGGGCGTGCTGTCGCTTTTGGGCAATCGCGTGCCCAACGGCGTGCGCGTGTTCTTCTCGACGCTCGCCATCGCCGACGACCTCATCTCCATCGCCGCCATCGCCATTTTCTACGGCCAGAGCCCCAGTCCGTTTTGGCTGGGTGCCGCTGCAGTTGTGACCTGCGCACTTGTGTGGCTCAACAAGACTCAGCATTATCGCCTTGCCCCGTACTCGGTGCTTGGTCTGCTGCTGTGGTTTTGCATGTTTAAGAGCGGCGTGCACGCCACGCTTGCCGGTGTCATCCTGGCCTTCACCATCCCGGCCAAGTGCGGTGTTAAGCTCGATAGCCTTACCGATTGGCTAGGCGAGTACCTGCCGTTGCTCGACGACCGTTACGACGACGAGGCGCACATCCTGGGCCAGCACGACTTTACCCTTTCGACCACCAAGGTCGAGCGTGTCATGCACCGTGTGACCCCGCCGCTCATCCGCATGGAGCGCCTGATCTCCACGCCGGTCAACTTTGTGATCCTGCCGATCTTTGCGTTTGTCAACGCGCAGGTTCGCCTTGTGGGCGTGGACATGAGCGTGCTGCTTACCGACCCGGTGACTCTCGGCGTGTACTTTGGCATGCTGCTGGGTAAGCCGATCGGTATCTTTGGCGTGACGTTTGCCCTGGTCAAGCTTAAGGCTTGCGAGCTGCCTCATAACGTTAACTGGCATATGATCGCCGGCGTGGGCATTTTGGGTGGCATCGGCTTTACCATGTCGATCCTCATCAGCGGCCTCGCCTTCCCGACGGCCCAGTTCGAGGTTCTGGCCGCCAAGGCCGCCATTCTTGCCGGTTCTGTTACCGCGGCCGTGCTGGGCATGATCTACATGAGCGTGGTCTGCAAGCACCCTTCGCCCAAGGACGAGTAGGAGCGCGAAAACCGGGGCCGGACATGCCCCGGATGCCCTCGTGTGAAAAAATGCCGTTTGTGAGCACTGTCACAAACGGCATTTCATTTATTTGCCATTTTTATTCCACGGTGCCGTAGACGGCGCCCCAGCCGTGGGCGGCAAGGGCCGAGTTAAGCTGGTCGCAAAGCGATTGGCGGTCGTAGTAGCCGGGCGGCAAAAGATTCACGATTTCCATGAGATCGGGCGCCAGGTCCAAGATCTCCGCCTGAACGATTAGATCCAGGCGGTCAATGGCCTTACGGTCATAAAACAAGCCGTCGACCAGACGCTGCAGGTCTCCGAACTCCTCGGCTTGAAAAGAGCCGTATTCCATACTGCCTCCTTGGATGTGCCATGCGGCTATACGGGTCATACGGTGGATATCGTAATTCATTGCGATGGACTTAATCTATCACGGCTTCATACCGTTGCGGCGGTAGCGGTCTATACTTAGACAAACTGCAACGTCCCGCTTTGCGAAAGGTCGCACCCATGCAGACGATCTACCAGAAGATGGAAACCACCGAACTCGATGCCGCCATCGAGGCGCTCAAAGCCGAGGTTGCCGAGGTCAAGGCCAAGGGCCTGGCGCTCGACATGGCGCGCGGCAAGCCGTCGCCCTCCCAGGTGGACATCTCGCGCCCCATGCTCGATATCCTCAATGCCGACGCCGATCTGCACGACGGTAACGTCGACTGCTCCAACTACGGCTGCTTTGAGGGCATTCCCTCGGCACGCAAGCTGGCGGGGGAGTTCCTGGGTTGCCCCGCCGATCAGACGCTCGTACTGGGTTCGTCGAGCCTGCTGATCGAGCACGATATCGCCGGTATGTTCTGGCGCTGCGGCTCGTGCGGCAGCGAGCCTTGGGAGGCGTATGAGGCCGCGCACGACGGCAAGAAGGTCAAGTTCCTGTGCCCGGTTCCCGGCTACGACCGTCATTTTGGCATCACCGCCGACCTGGGTATCGAGAACGTCCCCGTCGCGATGACCGGCAGCGGCCCCGACATGGACGAGGTAGAGCGCCTGGTTGCCGCCGACGACTCCATCAAGGGCATCTGGTGCGTGCCCAAGTATTCCAACCCCACGGGCATCACCTTTAGCGAGGACACCGTGCGCCGCTTGGTCGAGATGCCCACGGCCGCGCCCGATTTTCGCATCTTTTGGGACAACGCCTACTGCGTGCACGACCTGTACGACGAGACCGACGAGCTCGCCAACATCTTCGATTTTGCCCGCGCGGCGGGTACCGAGGACCGCGTGGTGGCATTCGCCTCGACGTCCAAGATCACCTTCCCGGGCGCGGGCATCGGCTTTATCGGTGCGAGTCCCGCGGTCATCGCGGAGTTCTCCAAGCGCCTGAAGGCCGGTCTTATCAGCGCCGACAAGCTCAACCAGCTACGCCACGTGCGCTTCCTTCCCACCATCGAGGCGGTCAAGGAGCACATGAAAAAGCATGCCGAGTTCTTGCGTCCGCGCTTTGAGGCCGTCGAGCGCAAGCTCACTGAGGGCCTGGGCGATACGGGTTGCGCTACTTGGACGCATCCCCGCGGCGGCTACTTTGTGAGCTTTGATGGCCCCGAGGGCTCGGCCCAAAAGGTCGCCGCGCTTTGCGCCGACCTGGGTGTCAAGCTCACGCCGGCAGGTGCCACCTGGCCTTATGGCAAGGACCCGCGCGACACCAACATCCGCATCGCGCCGAGTTATCCCACGGTCGAGGACCTGGAGGCCGCACTCGACGTGCTGGTGCTGGCCGTCAAGCTTGTCACTGCCGAGCTTGCTCGTGCCGAGCGCGCCTAACGCGTAGGGCCCCGCAAATCCGCGTCCAGCACCATCCGCACTCTCGATACGCAAAGGAGCGTATACATGGATTTGGGTATTTCCACCAACCCCACGCCGGAGCTCTACACCATCAGGGTGACCGGTGAGATTGATATCTCTAACGCCGACAGCTTGCGTAACGCCATCGACTTGGCGCTCGAGCAGCCCACCGAGGCCGTTGAGCTCGACTTTGCCCAGGTGAGCTATATCGACTCGACAGGTATTGGCGTACTTGTGGGCGCCGCGCACCACGCAGCCGATCACGACAAGCGGTTTGGCTGCGTCAACGTGCAGCCCCCGGTGATGCGCGTGGTTCAGTTGCTGGGTGTCGACCAGGAGATTTCAATTACGGCGGCATAAGCCCTGCCCCAAAAAGGGCGTGCCGTTTGGTATATGTTTGTGATGCGCTCGGATGTTTTGACGTCCGGGCGCTATACTTGACCGAATGAATAGACGAGTTCCGGCCGAATGGCGCGGTGCGGGCTCGACTCACATCGAGCCTTGGAGGTATGTGTGTTTGGTATTGGAGAGGGTGAGCTCGCGATCATCGTGGTCTTCGGCTTTTTGCTGTTTGGCCCGGATAAGCTCCCGCAGATGGGCCGCACGATCGGCCGTGCCATCCGTCAGTTCCGCGAGACGCAGGAAAAGATGACGGCTGTTGTTCAGTCCGAGATTATCGATCCGGTAAGCGAGGCCGCTTCGGCTCCGGTCAAGCCCAAGAAGGCTGCCGTCGATGACGATTCCGATGCGGACGAGGATGCCGTCGAGACGGCCGCGCCCGCAAAGAAGGAGACCTTTGCCGAGCGCCGTGCCCGCCTTGCCGCCGAGAAGGCCGCGAGTGAGGGTGCTGCCGAGGACGAAGGTGCTGCTGGTGAGGCTGAGGGCGCCGAGTCTGCCGCTGCCGCCGTCGAGCCCGAGCCTGCTGCAGAGCCGGAGCCCGAGCCCGAGCCGGCAGAGCCCACGACGGCTGACCTCTACGCCCGTCGTCCCCGCAAGCGCAAGGCCGTCGTCGACCAGCTCGCTCGCGAGCTCGAGGCCGAGGACGACGCCGCTGCCGCCCATGCCCCGAAGGGAGGCGATGAGTAATGCCTATCGGACCTGCGCGCATGCCGCTCTTCGATCATCTGGGTGAGCTCCGTCGTCGCCTGACCATCGTGGTCGTGTCAGTCTTTGCCGCCGCCATCGTGCTGTATTTCGCCACGCCCGTGGTGCTCGACATCCTGGAAGACCCCATCCGCTCCTTTGTGCCGGACGGTAAGTTCTACATCACCACCACGCTCGGCGGCTTTGGTCTGCGCTTTTCGCTGGCTCTCAAGATGGCCGTTGTCATGTGCACGCCTATGATCATTTGGCAGATTCTGGCGTTTTTCCTGCCGGCGCTTCGCCCCAACGAGCGCAAGTGGGTTGTGCCCACGGTGCTCGCCTCGACGGTGCTGTTCTTCCTGGGCGCAATCTTTTGCTACTTCATCATCATCCCTGCGGGCTTTGAGTGGCTCATCGGCGAAACCTCGGCCGTCGCTACGGCGCTGCCCGATCTGGAGAACTACGTCAACATGGAGCTGCTCTTTATGATCGGCTTTGGTGTGGCGTTTGAGCTGCCGCTCATCATCTTCTACCTGTCTGTCTTCCATATCGTGTCCTATGCGGCCTTCCGCGGTGCCTGGCGTTACGTATACGTTGGCCTGCTTGCGGGCTCGGCTGTGATTACGCCCGACGGCTCGCCCGTTACACTGGGTCTCATGTATGGCGCCCTGCTCTCGCTCTACGAGATTTCGCTCGCCATCGCCCGCGTGGTCATTACCGCGCGCGATGGCAAGGAAGGCTTGTTTGTGAGCCGTCTGGATCTGTTCTCGAACGACGACGAGGACGACGAGGAGTAAATCCGTATGCACGAGGTTGGCATTGTCAACGGCATACTCGATACAGTGATTCGCGCGGCGCGTGGGGCGGGGGCCTCGCGCGCTGTTTTGGTAACGCTGCGCATTGGGGATATGACCGAAGTTGTGCGTGAGGCGCTCGACTTTGCGTGGGAGACGTTTCGCGACGAGGACATGCTCACGCGCGGCTGCGAGCTTGCCGTGGAGGAAGTCCATCCACAAAGCGAGTGCCTGGACTGCCGCGAGGTCTTTGAGCACGACCGCTTCCATTGCCGCTGTCCTCAGTGTGGCGGCACCAACGTGCGCCTGCTGCACGGACGCGAGCTCGACATCGCCAGCATCGAGATCGAAACCCCCGACAATTAACCAGCCTGCCATTTGGGGACGGGGTATAAATGGTAGAAGTAAGGAGTGCCGAGTATGGCCGAGAAAACTATTGATATCGCATCGCCAATTCTGTCGCGCAATGAGCGCCTGGCAGATCAGCTGCGTCAGCGATTCAAAGAGACAGGCACCTATGTGATCAATGTGCTGTCGAGTCCCGGCTCTGGTAAGACCACCACGATTCTGGGCACCAACGAGCGCCTGCGCGACAAAGCCGGCCTGCGCTGTGCCGTCATCGAGGGCGATATCGCCTCGGATGTCGACGCCATCACCATGAAGGAAGCCGGCATGCCCGCCATTCAGATCAACACGGGCGGTCTGTGCCACCTCGAGGGCAACATGATCATGAAGGCCGTTGACGCGTTCGACCAGGCAGTGGGCCTTCAAAACATCGATGTTATCTTTATCGAAAACGTGGGCAATCTGGTCTGTCCGGTCGACTTTGACCTGGGCGAGAACCTGTCCATCATGATTCTCTCGGTGCCCGAGGGCGACGACAAGCCCATTAAGTACCCGGGCATCTTCCAGCACGCTGGCGCACAGCTGCTCAACAAGGTTGATGTGGCCCCGGCTTTCGATTTTGACATGGATAGGTATACTAAGACACTCGATGACCTCAATCCGCAGGCGCCGCGGTTTGCCGTGAGCGCACGCAAGGGCGAGGGCATGGATGCCTGGTGCGATTGGCTCATCGGGCAGATCGAACAAACAAGGGCGTAAGTCGGCCGTCGTACGTGCGGGCGCAGCCGCAGACACACGAGATAGGAGCCTCTTTTGAAGCTCATCATCGCCGAGAAAAACGACGCCGCGCGTCAGATTGCCGAGCGTCTTTCCACGGGTAAGCCCAAAAAGGACAAGGTGTACAACACCCCCATCTACCGTTTTGAGTGGAAGGGCGAGGAGTGCGTGACAATCGGCCTTGCCGGTCACATCCTTGCGCCCGATTTTTGCGACAGCGTGCTGTTCGATAAAAAGCTGGGTTGGTATTCGGTCACCGAGGACGGCGAGATGCTGCCGGCCGACATACCCGATGGTCTGGCGCGTCCGCCCTATGACACCAAGCGCAAACCGTTCCTTGCCGACGGTATCTCCATCAAAGGCTGGAAGCTCGAGAGCCTGCCCTACCTTACCTGGGCGCCCGTTATCAAGCTGCCGGCCGAGAAAGAACTCATTCGCTCGCTCAAGAACCTTGCCAAGAAGTCCGACAGCGTCATCATCGCCACGGACTTCGATCGCGAGGGCGAGCTGATTGGTTCGGACGCCCTCAACAAGGTGCGCGAGGTTGCGCCCGACTTGCCGGTTGCCCGCGCCCAGTACTCTTCGTTTACCAAGGCCGAGATCACGCAGGCCTTTGATAACCTCGTCTCGCTCGACCAGAACCTGGCCGATGCCGGCGAGAGCCGTCAGCACATCGACCTCATTTGGGGTGCGGTGCTCACGCGCTACCTGACGCTCGCCAAGTTTGGCGGCTTTGGCAACGTGCGTTCTGCCGGCCGCGTGCAGACCCCGACGCTCGCCTTGGTGGTCGAGCGCGAGCGCGAGCGCATGGCGTTTGTGCCCGAGGACTACTGGCAGATTCGCGGCATGGCTGCCGCGCAGGCTGCTACCGAGGACGACCGCTTTAAGATCGCGCACAAGACGGCGCGTTTTACCGACAAGGATGCTGCCGAGATGGCGTACGGCCATGTCGACGGCGTTGCGACGGCAACCGTCGCTGCGGTGACCAAGCGCTCGCGCAAGCAGCAGCCGCCCACGCCGTTTGCGACCACCTCGCTGCAGGCTGCCGCTGCGGCCGAGGGCATCTCGCCCGCACGCACCATGCGCATCGCCGAGTCCCTCTACATGGCGGGTCTTATCAGCTATCCGCGTGTCGACAACACCGTGTACCCCGCGACGCTCGATCTGGGCGCCGTGGTGAGTGACCTGGCAAAGATCAACCCGGCGCTGGCGCCCGTATGCAAAAAGGTGCTCGCCGGTCCCATGAAGCCCACGCGCGGCAAGGTCGAGACCACCGACCACCCGCCTATCTACCCCACGGGCGAGGGCGATCCGTCCATGCTCGACGGTGGCCAGCGCAAGCTCTACGACCTCATCGCTCGTCGCTTCCTGGCGACGCTTATGGGCCCCGCCACCATCGAGAACACCAAGCTCGAGCTCGACGTGAACGGCGAGCCGTTCGTGGCTTCGGGCGATGTGCTCGTGACCCCGGGTTTCCGCGAGGCATACCCGTACGGACTCAAGCGCGACGAGCAGATGCCGCCGCTGGAGCAGGGCGACACGGTCGACGTATTCGACATTAAGCTCGAGGCCAAGCAGACCGAGCCGCCCGCACGCTACAGCCAGGGCAAGCTCGTGCAGGAGATGGAAAAGCGCGGCCTGGGCACCAAGTCCACGCGCGCGAGCATCATCGAGCGCCTGTACGCCGTGCGCTACCTCAAAAACGATCCCGTGGAGCCGAGTCAGCTGGGTATCGCCATCATCGATGCACTGTCGCAGTTTGCCCCGCGCATCACGAGCCCCGATATGACCAGCGAGCTCGACGGCGACATGACCCGCGTGGAGCGCGGCGAAGATACCGAAGAGCATGTCGTGACGCACTCGCGCGCGCTGCTGGCCGGCGTGCTCGATGAGCTGCTCAAGCATACGCAGGAGCTGGGCGACGCCATCAGCGATGCCGTCACGGCCGATGCGCGCGTGGGCGCTTGCCCCAAGTGCGGCAAGGATCTGGTCATGAAGACGAGCGCCAAGACCCGCGGCAGCTTTATCGGCTGCATGGGCTGGCCCGACTGCGACGTGACCTATCCGGTGCCGAGCGGCGTCAAGGTGAGCCCGCTCGAGGGCGAGGCTGCCGTGTGTCCCGAATGCGGCGCACCGCGCATTAAGTGCCAGCCGTTCCGCCAGAAGGCTTTCGAGATCTGCGTGAACCCCACGTGTCCCACCAATTACGAGCCCGACCTTAAGGTGGGCGAGTGCAAGGTGTGCGCCGAGGCCGGACGCCATGGCGATCTGATTGCGCACAAGAGCGAGAAGAGCGGCAAGCGCTTTATCCGCTGCACCAACTATGACGATTGCGGCGTGAGCTATCCGCTGCCGGCGCGTGGCAAACTCGAGGCGACGGGCGAGACCTGTCCCGAGTGCGGCGCTCCCATCGTGGTGGTCAACACGGCGCGCGGTCCGTGGCGCATCTGCGTCAACATGGACTGCCCGACCAAGGAGAAGAAGCCCGCCCGCGGCCGCAAAACCGCGGCCAAGGCGAGTACGGCGAAGAAGACCACGGCGAAAAAGACGACTGCCAAGAAGGCTGCCGCGAAAAAGACGACCACAAAGAAGGCGGCCGCCAGCAAGTAGCGGCGCAGCCGAAACATTGCCCAAAACAAAAACGGGCGAGGGTCCCATGATCCTCGCCCGTTTTTTGTTCGGCAGTTGGGGACGTTCCTTTTCTGCCGGCAGTTTAGGAACGTCCCTAACTGCCAGCTCGGGAACGACAAAACGCTAGTTCACCTCGACGGGTTTGGCGCTGGGATAGCGGTCCTCAAAGTCCAAGCGATACTTGTTGCTGCTGGTTCCCGGCTCGTTGTCGCGTGCCAGCGGCGCCACGATTTCGTCCTTATGGTCCGAGGGCTTTGCGTACTTTAGACTGATCTCCCAGGCATCGCAGATCGCGTCGATGCGGTGATCCAGGTCGTCATACAGGGCAATGATGTCTTTCCAGGAGTTGTAGTTCTTGGAGCTCATGGGGACGTCCAGGTCCTCGACGATATCGTAATACTGCTCGATGGTCTCCTCCGTGCGCTCGGCGACGTCGGCGAGATTTTGACGGGTGGTGCGATCTTCTTCCAGATAGCTACCATTGAAGGCCTGCGCGCAGGCGCGGACCTGGCTATCGAGGTCCTCGAGCAGGTCGTAGTATTCGCTCAGGCGACGGTAGAGGTTCTGCTCGGAGAGGGTTGCTTCGCCGCCAGCCTTGTCCTCGTCGTCATCGTCATCGTCGTAAAGGCTATTGGGGTCGCCGAGAGGCTTGAGGTCATCATCGTCAACATCGTGGTGCAGCTTGGTAACCTCGGCAGTCGTCTGCGTGGCGGAGTTGTCGAACGGTTTGATCACAAAGAAGATGACCAGGGCGATGATGATTGCCACCAGCGCAACGATAACGGCGACAAGCGCCCCGGTGCCGCTCTTTTTGGGAGCGGGGGTCTGTGGCGAAGCAGGCGCGTATGCGGGAGCCGGCTGCTGTTGGGGCGAGCCGCTCGCGACGGGTATGCACTGCGTGGTCTCGACGGCCGCGGGGCTTGCGGCGGGGTCGGGGCGATAAGCGAGGGGATCGTCCGCCTTGGCTTGCGGCGTATCAAGGGGCCCGGTCTGCTCAAAAGCGGGCTGGCTATCGCTCGCGGCTGTTTGCTCAACGGGTGCACCGCACGAGGTGCAGAACTTGGCATTATCTGCAAGAAGCTTGCCGCACGAGGCGCAATACCGAGACATTGCCACTCCTTTCGCCACATTTCAATGCCATACGACGATTATACCAAGCATCCAAAATTCCCCATCATAAGTTGCGGTGAAATAGGGACTATTGGGCGGTCTTAGAGCTTCAGTCAGTCCCTATTTCACCGCAACTTTGGAAAGGCACCTTTAGTCATTGGGGACGTTCTTAAACGACCAGTCAATTAAGAACGTCCCCAATGACTAGGTTGGATTTGGGGTGCGCCTGCCCCTGGGGTATCATGATTTGGTTGATATATCTGCATTTACGCGCCTTGTAGGAAGGGACTGCGCCCATGGCTTTTGAGCCCGCTCAACATAGCTTTATCACGCTCGAGGGCGTCGATGGTGCCGGTAAGTCCACGCAGGCGCGCCTGCTGGCCCGTGCGCTCGAGCTCGCTGGCTACCAGGTCGTGACCCTGCGTGAGCCGGGTGGTACCGCCATTAGTGAAAAGATCCGTGCTCTGCTGCTCGACCCCGCCAATACGGCGATGGGGGATACCTGCGAGCTGCTGCTCTACGAGGCCGCACGCGCCCAGCTGGTGCACGAGGTCATAGCTCCCGCCCTCGCTGCCGGCAAGGTGGTCCTGTGCGACCGTTTCTACGATTCCACGACCTGCTATCAGGCGTTTGCCGATGGCCTCGACCATCAGATGGTGCGCGATGCCAACAACCTGGCTGTCGCCGGTACGCATCCGGCGCTCACGCTCGTCTATCACATCACGCCCGAGCAGGCGGCGCTGCGCATGGCCGCCCGTGGTGCGGCCGATCGCATGGAGGCCAAGGGCATGGCCTTCCAGGAGCGTGTCTACCAGGGATTTTGCGCAATTGCTGCCGAGGAGCCAGACCGCGTAAAGCTCATCGACGCCACTGCGTCGATCGCAGACGTCTTCACGCAAACGGTCGAGCTGGTTCGCGCGTACGGTCTCGACATTCCCCAAGATGCCGTCGCCGCCGCGCTTGCCCAGGAGGCTGAGTAACATGGCCCCCGCGCAGGCAAGCCTGCTGGCCAAGCTCGACACCCAACAGCGCGTGCGCGACTTTTTGACCAACGCCATCGCAAGCGGCCGTGCATCGCACGCCTACCTGTTCTTGGGTGCGCCCGGTGCCGGCAAGCTCGACGCCGCATGGGCGCTCGCCCAGGCATTCCTGTGCGAGCAGGACGGCTGTGGTTCGTGCGACAGCTGCGTGCGCGTCGCCCGTCATACGCATCCCGACGTGCACTATTACACGCCCGAGAGCGCTACGGGCTACCTCATCGCGCAGACCCGCGAGCTGCTCGACGACGTGCCCCTGGCACCCATCCGCGCCAAGGCAAAGGTCTACATCATCGACCGTGCCGAGCAGCTGCGCGCCAACACCGCCAACGCGCTGCTCAAAACGCTCGAGGAACCGCCCGAGGGTGTCATGTTCATCCTGTTGGGCACCTCGGCCGACGTGATGCTGCCCACCATTGTGAGCCGCTGCCAGTGCGTGCCGTTTCGGCTGGTGTCGCCCACTGTGGCCGCGCAGGCCGTGAGCCGCGCGACGGGCCAGGATATCGCGCGTTGTCGCATGGCCGTCGCCGTGGCGGGAAGCCCTACGCGTGGTATCGAGTTCCTCAAGAGCGCCGAGCGCCAGGACGCCCGTCGCCAGATGGTCCGTGCCATCGACTCGCTCATCGCCGCCGACGAGGCCGATGTGCTCAGTCGCGCCAAGTCGCTCATCGTCGCCGTCAAGGCGCCGCTCGCCGAGGTCAAGTCCACGCAGGAAAAGGTGCTCGAGCAAAATGCCGACTACCTGTCGCGTGGAGCATTGAAGCAGCTTGAGGACCGCAACAAGCGCGAACTCAACGCGCGCGAGCGTTCGGGTATCATGGAAGCGCTGTCGAGCGCGCGGACGCTCATGCGCGACGTGCTGCTGACGCTTCAGGATGAGGCGGCAGACATTGTGAACGAGGACGTGCGCGACACGATCGGGCGGCTTGCCGCCGCGACGAATGTTGCGGGTGCCACCCGGGCGCTCGAGGCGGTCGCGACCGCCGAGCGCAACATTGCCAGAAACGTTACTCCCCAGCTGGCCATCGAGGTCATGCTGTTCGATATCAGGAAGGCACTGAAATGCCGTTAGTCGTACCCGTTAAGTTTACCTACGCCTCGCGCGACCTGTGGTTTGACCCGCAGGATCTGGATATCCTCGAGGCCGATTATGCCATTTGCTCCACCGAGCGCGGAACCGAGATCGGCCTGGTCACGGCCGATCCCTTCGAGGTGCCGCAAGACGAGATCGGTCAGCCGCTCAAGCCCGTGCTGCGTGTGGCGAGCGATATCGACCTGCAGCTTGCCGACGACCTGGCCATCCAGGGCGATGAGGCCATGGTCGATTTCCGCCGTCTGGTCAAAGATCTCGACCTCGAGATGAAGCCGGTGGGTGTCGAATACCTGTTTGGCGGCGAGAAAGCCGTGTTCTACTTTGCGGCCGAGGAGCGCGTCGATTTTCGTCAGCTCGTCAAGGACCTGTCCTCGACGCTGCACATTCGCGTTGACATGCGCCAGATTGGCGTGCGCGACGAGACTCGCTTGGTGGGCGGCTATGCCCAATGCGGACAGGAGCTCTGCTGCACGCGCTTTGGCGGACAGTTTGAGCCCGTCTCGATTCGCATGGCAAAAGAGCAGGACCTGCCGCTCAATTCGTCTAAGATCAGCGGCGTGTGCGGCCGCCTGATGTGCTGCCTGCGCTATGAGTTCGAGGCGTACAAGGACTTTAAGAGCCGTGCGCCCAAAAAGAAGACGCTTATCGATACGCCGCTCGGCAAGGCGCGTATCCAGGAATATGACACGCCGCGTGAGCAGCTGGTTCTGCGCCTGGAGAACGGTAAAGTCTTTAAGGTCAACTTGGCCGATATGACGTGCTCGGAGGGCTGCAAAAAGAAGGCCGCCGAGCAGGGCTGCAGCTGCCGTCCCGACTGCGTGACGCGCGATGTGCTCGAGCGTATCGAGTCGCCCGAGATGCGCCTGGCGCTCATGGAGCTCGATCGCGAGAACGGCGTCGACGTGGGCGATGGCCTGTCGAGTGCCGACCGTCTGGCCGGCACGTCGATGCCCAAGCGCCGTCGTCGCGATGCCGAATCCGATGCTTGTGCCGGTCAGGGCCAGGGCGAGGGTCGTGGCCGCGGAAAGGGCCGCGGCAAGGCCGAGGCGTCCGAGGCCGAGGAGGCGGCCGGCGGCCGTCGTCGCCGCAAGCGCGCGGCGTCCGTCGACAACGGCGAGACCGCGGGCAAGAACACCTCTCGCGAGCGCGAGGCTCAGCAGCCCCAGCAGCAAAACCGCGGCGGCGGCATGAACCCCACGCGCCGTCGTCGCCGCCACCTGTCGAGCGAGGAGCGCGAGGACGCCTTCCGCGCCGCAGCCGCTCGCGAGGCCGGTGCCGCTCCCAAGGGCGCCTCGGCCTCCGACGCGCCTGCCGACAAGGCTGGCAGGCCACGTGGCGAGGAGGAGCGCGCGCCGCGTCCGCGCCGTCGCCATTCCTCGGGCACGCAGCAGAAACCCTCGGTTCCTTCTGTGGCCGATCAGGTTTCGGATGGTGAAGTCAAGGTCACGCGCCGTCGCCCCGGCGATGGCGGAGGAGCTGCCGCCAAGGCTTCGCGCGGCGGTGCTCGCGACGAGTGCGAGCCGCGTGAGGATCGCAGTGGCGAGGGTTCGGCCGACCAGAGTCAGAAGCGCCGCCGCCGTCGCCGTTCCCGCAAGCCGCGCCAGGATGGTGGCGAAGGCTCGACCCACACCTCGTCCGCACCGCAACCGCCTGCCGGCGAATAGCGCCCTCAAGCGGATTCGACTTGTCTGACCCCAAGTGCAACGGGGTATCATGGCACTGAATCGACAACCCTCCCTTCGCCCAAGCGTAGGGAGGGTTTTGTCATAAATAACTATCTGAATGGTTTGAGCCGCTTACGGAGTGCCGGCATCTTGCCGTTTGCGGATGAATTGCTACCGTTTGCCGAGCGCGCGGCGCATGAGGCACTCGAGGTTCTTTCGCCCACGCGATGCGCCGGTTGCGAGCGTGCCGGTGCGCTTATTTGTCGGGAGTGCCTGGCGTCGCTCACGCTTGTCGATCCGCGCCACAGCTGCACGAGGTGCGGCGCTCCGTTTGGAGACCTGCTGTGTACCGAGTGCTCGGTCGAGGGTGCGTCTTCGGCGGTGGCTAAGGCCCTCGATCGCTGCCTGGCGTGCGCTGTCTATGCACATCCGTTGCCGCGCATCATCAAGGCATACAAGGATGCGGGCGAGCGCCGTCTGGCACCGTATCTGGCAGAGCTGCTCTACGACACCGCCCTGCATGCCCAGGTAGCAGCCCCCGACCGTTACGGCGGCGTGCTGTCCGGTGCCGACGCGGTGGTATTTGTTCCCGCGACTGCGGCGGCGTTTCGGCGGCGTGGATTTGATCACATGGAAGCAATCGCTCGCTCGTTTTGCGATCTTTCGGGCGTGCCATTGCTGGACGCCTTGGTCAAATACGGTCATGGCGACCAGCGCGAACTCGGTCGCGCCGAGCGCCGGGAACATGCCCGGGACATGTACGAGACGGTCGAGGATGTACGTGGCTGTCGTCTGCTGCTCATCGACGATGTCATTACCACGGGCGCAACAATGGCAGCGGCCTCGGCGGAGCTTAAGCGCGCCGGCGCCAAAGCCGTCGATGGCCTCGCTATCGCACGCGTTTGGTAGGGGTGGTTTTGTGGCAGTGAAGATTGCGCGGCGCGTCGAGCCGACAGGCGAGCAACTGGCAGCCTCTGTAATCCTGACCGGCGCCTCGGCGCTACACATGATGCGCGCCGAGCGCCGGCAAATGGGTCACATCAGTTGGAGGGACTTCCGTCCCGATGAAGAGCGCCGTGTGCTGCCCGCCTCGACCTGCGAAATCTGTACTCGCGGTGCGAATGACGACCTAACCTTAAACTTTAGCTTGAACTTAGTTATAATGCGCTACGTTCCCGCCAGGCTGTGGTTGCGGACGGGCAATGCGCCCATCCAAGTCCAAGACAGACGCGGTCAAAGGGATCCACGTAAGCGACCGCGTGCGCGCGGCGCGATCATGGCGCGTCCTAGATGTAAGCCGTACCGTCCGTTCTACTTTCTTTGGGGCAATACCGCCTCGCGGGCGAGCGGGCCAGTCGTGAAGGTGGCTGCGGCCTCCCGAGCAAACGCCCCGGTGCGCAAGTGTGGGGTCAAATACCAGGTCAGCTGGTGGGAACAACCCGATATTCCGTGCAGGGCACGGATCGTATACGACACAGAAGGCAGGGTAGCGGACATGGTGAGGGGCAGCTTGATGCATGCAGCTCGGTTGGGTGCTGGGACCGCGGCGGTCATTGCCGTTTTGGGCCTGAGTGGATGCGCGTTCAATCCACTGTCCACGTTCACGACGCCCACGATCGACCAGATCGAGCGCGAGACCGTTACCCCCACGGTATCGGACGATGCCCTGGTCACGCCGGGAACCCTGACGGTCGCCCTCGATACTTCCGATGCCCCGCAAGCCATGCAGGATGCCGACGGAAACCTGACGGGCTATGCGGTCGATGCCGCTCGTGCCCTCGCATGCCGCATGGGTCTCAAGGTCGCCTTTGTCGATGCGTCCTCGGCCGATTCCGCGCTCAGCGATAAAAAGGCCGATATCTTCATTGGCGACGTCAGCTCTACGGACGGCGATATCAGCTCGCTTGGCACCTGTCTGTACGACGCCCCCGCCGTATTCGGCAAGAGCAGTGACGGCGAGTCGCCGAGCGTTTCCACCGAAACGCTTAACACCGCTACTCTGGGCGTTCAGACCTTCTCGGCCTCGCAGGAAGCGCTCGCCAAGCAGGGCATCACAGCCAACCAAAAGACCTTCTCCAACATCAACGAGTGCTTCGAGGCACTCGAGTCGGGCGAGGTCGATTACGTGATCTGTGATTCCACGGCCGGTGGTTACCTCGCGCGCCTGATGAGCCAGATCTCCTGTGTCGGCACGCTCGAGACGCCCTCCACGCTTGGCGTCGCAGGCCTTAGCTCTAACGATGAGCTGTGCCGTGCCGTGAGCGATGCCCTCGACGACATCACGGTCGACGGCACGCTCGAGGCGGTCCACTGCGTCTGGTACGGCCAAATGCCCTATGACCTTACCGCCAAGACTGTTTCGGGGGCCAATGTGCAGGCATCCGAATCCACGTCTAACGAGACCGAGTCCTCCGATGGCGACACCTCCGATAAGAACGGCGACAGCCCCTCGTCTAGCCAGGAGGGCGCCATCACCGACGATGACATCAACAAGCTCAATAGCTAGTTATTGGTAGGGGTGGCGCCTGCCATACATTGAACAAGGCGCTTCTTCACGGTTTCAACACGCATGGCCGGGTCTCCCCCATAGGGGAGCCCGGCTTTTCAATTTTGATAAAACCAGCAGCTCAAGGGCAATTTCCAGGAGAAAAACCAACTCCGCCGACGCCCTCATATAGCGCACTTTGCCGCGGAAAAGTGCGAGACTTCGGTATGCGGTATCAAGCAGTCGTTATTCGGGCCTTTGGGAATTCGGGTGATTAAATGCACGGCAATGGGTACATAGCCAGTACAGTAAGTCCCCGAGGCAGATTGGAGCCACGTATGGATATCAAGGTTTCTGGACGCAAGACGACGGTAACCGATGCTCTGCGTGCGCATGTGGACGAGAAGATCGGCGAGGCGCTCAAGGTTTTCGATATCGAGCCCATGACAGTCGACGTCGTGCTTCGTTATGAGAAGAACCCCTCGAATCCCAACCCGGCAATCGTCGAGGTCACGGTTCGTGCCCGCGGCTCTGTGATTCGCGTCGCCGAGCACGGCGCAGATATGTATGCCGCCATCGATCTCTCCGCCGATAAGGTCACCCGCCAGCTGCGCAAGTTCAAGACCAAGGTTGTGGACAACCGCCAGGGCGGTGCCAGCGCTGCGGATGTCGCACCGGTCGAGCGCGTCGAGGATCTGGCCGACCTGCTGCTGCCCGAGGAGGACGACGACCTGCTCGTCCGCGAGAAGGTCATCGATGTCACCCCGATGACTGAGGAGCAGGCGCTGGTGCAGACCGATCTGCTCGGCCACGACTTCTACGTGTTCGAGAACGCGACGACTGGCCTCATCAATGTGGTGTATCACCGTAAGAATGGTGGATATGGCATCATCAAGCCCCGCATCGAAACACTTGACGAGTAAAATACGTTAACTTGCATGAGTTAACGGTTGGCGGCCATCCCATGCGGGTGGCCGCCTTTTTTACGTAAGGAGTCGCTTTGATGGACAAGGCCGCATCCGCCGGTCATTCGGACCGTTGCCGTATCGTCGTCGATACCTGCTGCGACTTTAACCCCGAGGTCGCCGCGAACCTCGATGTCGATATCTTGGGCTTCCCTTTCATTATCGATGGCGAGGAGCGCACGGACGACATCTGGTCGAGCATGAGCCCTAAGGAGTTCTACGACCGCATGCGCGCCGGTGCCCGCGTGTCCACCTCGGCTGTGTCGCTCGGTCGCTATATCGAGTTCTTTACCGAGTGCGCCAAAGAGGGCACACCCACGGTTTACCTGTGCTTTACCTCGGCGCTGTCGTCGAGCTACAACTCCGCGTGCCAGGCGGCAGATGCCGTGCGCGCCGAGTATCCCAACTTTGAGCTCTACGTGGTCGACAACGCTCTGCCCTGCGCGACCGGCGAGCTCCTGGCGCTTGAGGCCGTGCGCCAGCGTTCGGCGGGACTGACTGCCAAGCAGCTGGTCGATTGGGCAAACGAGGCCAAGACCTACGTGCACGGCTACTTTACGCTCGAGAGCTTCGATGCGCTGGCTGCCGGCGGCCGCATTCCGCCCGCGGCGGCGCAGCTCACGGCAAAGCTCGACGTCAAGCCCGAGCTCTCCTACGACCTTGCCGGCTCGCTGTCGCTGATCGGCGTCAACCGCGGCCGCAAGAAGGCGCTCAAGTCCATCCTCAAGTCGTTCCGCGAGAACTACGTGCCCGATCGCACCATGCCCATCGCCATCATGACGGCCGATGCCGAAAAGGACGGTGACTGGCTCGAAGCCGCCATCCGCAAGGAGGAGGGCTGCGCCGACGTCACGATCATTCGCAGCTCCGTGGGCCCCACCATCGGCTCGCACGTGGGCCCCGGCATGGTGGCCTGCGCGTTTTGGGGCAAGAACCGCACCGACAAGGCGTCGCTTTCCGACCGCATCGCCCGCCGCGTGCGCGGCCAGTAGACAAGCGCTGCGTCCGTAATCGCCCTCGACTCACAGCCCAAACGCTGGCAACGAGTATTCAACCTGGTAATAACACCCAACCCAAAAGGAAAGGTTTCATGGCAAACAAGCTCTCTGTCGCATTTATCGGCACCGGAATCATGGGTGCCCCTATCGCTGGCCACATTCTGGACGCTGGCTATCCCGTCACGGTCAACAACCGCACCAAGTCCAAGGCTGCAGCGCTTGTTGAGCGCGGTGCCGTCTGGGCCGATACGCCGGCAGATGCCGCGGCGAACGCCGACGTCGTCTTTACCATGGTGGGCTATCCCTCCGAGGTCGAGGAGCTCTACCTGGCGGGCGACGGTCTGCTCGCGTGCACTAAGCCCGGTGCGGTCCTGATCGACCTCACCACGAGCTCGCCCGAGCTGGCGCGCGACATTGCCGAGGCCGCCCAGGTTTCCGGCCGCATGGCGTTTGACTGCCCCGTCACCGGCGGCGAGTCGGGTGCTATCGCCGGCACGCTTACGGCTATCGTGGGCGCTACCGAGAACGACATTGCCCCGGTCCGCGATATCCTTTCCACCTTTGCGGCAACCATCTGCTGTTTCGATGGCGCCGGCAAGGGCCAGGCTGCCAAGCTCGCTAACCAGGTGTCGCTGGGCGCCTGCATGGTCGGCATGGCCGATGCGCTGGCGTTTGCCGAGCTGAGCGGCCTTGATATGGAGAAGACCCGTCAGATGATCCTGGGCGGCACCGGCAAGTCCGGTGCCATGGAGAGCCTGGCGCCCAAGGCGCTCGACGGCGACTACAAGCCCGGTTTTATGGTGGAACACTTCATCAAGGACCTGCGCTTGGCGCTCGCCTATGCCGACGACCGCGAGCTTGCGCTGCCCGGCGCCGACGTGGCCTTTACGCTCTATGACATGCTCGACGCCATCGGTGGTGCCAAGCTGGGTACCCAGGCCATCAATGTCCTCTATAAGGAGGAGGCCGACGCCATTGCCGCCGGTCTGGACTGGTCGCAGTATCGTCCCGAGGAGCATGGTGCTCACGAGGAAGGCTGTGGTTGCGGCGAGCATGGCGACGACCACGAGTGCGGTTGTGGCCACCACCATGGCGAGGACCACGAGTGCTGCGGCGGCCACGGCCATGACGACGGCCACGAGTGCTGCTGCGGCCACCATCACGAGGAGTAGCGCCCATGAGCTGGACGTTCGTGGTGCTTGCACTAGTGCTCTTTCTCTTTGCGATCTACATTGGCTTTTTGTGCGGCCAGTGGGCGTGCGAAAAGCGCGTCGTCACCAAGCGCGACTACTGGATTGCCAACTTTGCAGGAGCGGCGGCAGTCGTCCTGCTGACCTGGGTGTTCTCGCTGTTCCCGCTGGTGCAGTTTGCGCCGATCGGCTGGCTTGGCGGCTTTATCGCCGGCCTTAAGATGAGCTTTGGCGAGTCCGTTGGTCCGTGGCGCAAGCACGATGAGGTCTTTAACGTCAACCAGGCTCATCGCGCCGCCGCCGACGCAGGAGACGCCGAGGAGCGCCGCCGCGCGCGTCGCAATGGCGCGGCTGACCGACAGCTCATCTCGGTCACCGATGACAGCAAGGGTGCTGGCAGGCACACTAAGAAATAGTAAGAAGAGGTAACTATGGCAGAAAACAAAGACGAACAGCTCACCGACGAGGAGCTGGCACAGCTTCAGCTGGCAGAGGAGAACGAGAACACCGTCGACCGCTTGGTCCAGGAGCTCGGCTGCCCCACGCGCCGTATCCGCCAGTTTGCCGCCCGCGTGCTGCACCTGCTTGCCGAGCGCGACCCGCAGCGCGTCGTGCCCTGCGTGCCCGCGCTGATCGAGGCGCTCGACCGGCCCGAGGCTCAGACTCGCTGGGAGGCCCTCGATGCCCTGGCGGCGCTCGCCACCACCTGCCCCGACCAGCTGGGTGATGCCTTTGAGGGCGCCGAGACCGCACTGTTTGACGAGATTTCCTCCACGCTGCGCTATGCCGCCTTCCGCCTGCTGTGCGTGTGGGGTGCCACGAGCGTCGAGCGTTCGCGCGAGGCTTGGCCCATCCTGGACGAGGCCATTCAGTGCTACCACGGTGACCTCGAGTATCGCGATATGCTCGGCTGCCTGTACGAGTTTGGCAAAGGCGAGATCGATGCCGAGATCGCCGAGAAGCTTGCGCTGCGCCTTAAGTTCGATGCCGAGAACGGCAAGGGCAGCTATCTCAAGGCCCGTTCGAGCGAGATTTGCGAAATGCTTGTTAAACGTTTTGGCCTGGATCTCTCCAAAAAGAAGAAGCGTGCTAGCGTTAAAAAATCTGACGACGCCGAAGACGAGGAGTAACAGATTATGGCGCACGATGTAGTCCTGATTCCCGGTGACGGGATCGGTCCCGAGATTACGCAGGCCATGCGCCGCGTGGTCGAGGCCGCCGGTGTCCAGATCAATTGGAACGTCCAGGAGGCCGGTGCCGGCGTCATGGACGAGTTTGGCACGCCGCTGCCCCAGCATGTGCTCGATGCCGTCGCCCAGACCAAAGTTGCCATCAAGGGCCCCATCACCACGCCGGTCGGTACGGGGTTCCGCAGCGTCAACGTTGCCCTGCGTAAGTACTTCGATCTGTACGCCTGCGTGCGCCCCTGCCTGTCGCAACCGGGCGATGGCTCGCGCTTCCGCGATGTCGACCTGGTTATCGTGCGCGAGAACACCGAGGACCTCTACGCTGGTATTGAGTTCGACGAAGGCGCTGCCGAGGTCGAGGAGCTTTCACAGCTTGTCGAGCGCTCGGGTCAGAAAACCTTCGCCGCGGATTCCGCCATCTCGATCAAGCCCATCTCCATCGCCAAGAGCCGCCGTATTGTGGAGTACGCCTTTGAGTATGCTCGCCGCTGCGGCCGCAAAAAGGTGACGGCCGTGCATAAGGCCAACATCATGAAGGCGACTGACGGCCTGTTCCTGCGCGTGGCTCGCGAGGTGGCTGCCAACTATCCCGATATCGAGTTCAACGACAAGATCGTCGACGCCACCTGCATGGGTCTGGTTCAGAACCCCAACGACTTCGATGTTCTAGTCCTGCCCAATTTGTATGGCGATATCGTCAGCGACTTGTGCGCCGGTCTTGTGGGCGGCCTTGGCATGGCCCCCGGCTCCAATATCGGAGCCGACTGCGCCATCTTTGAGGCCACGCATGGCTCCGCGCCCGATATCGCTGGCCAGGATATCGCTAACCCCACGGCCGAGATTCTGTCTTCCGCCATGATGCTCGATCATCTGGGCGAGAACGATGCTGCCAATCGTATTCGCGCCGCCGTATCTGCCACGCTCGACGAGGGCGAGCAGGTTACCGGTGACGTGCGTCGTGCCCAGACCGGCTCCATTGAGGGCGCCGTGGGCACGCAGGCCTTTGCCGATGCCGTTATCGCGCATCTTGCCTAAGGGGATACGGCTTCCAACGCCTAAGCGGTACTTATACGTTTGCGGATAACCTGAGAATGAATACGCCCGGCGCTCTGTCGGGCGTATTCTATTGAGGACTATGTTTCTTAACAAGGAGTAACTGATATGGGTCTGATTCAAAAGAAGGATGAAAAGGACGAGATCGACGGCATCCAGATCATCGAGCGCGGCGAAGGCCCCGACGGTGACGAGGACGAGAAGATCGATCTGGTCGCAGGTACGTCTGCCGAGCACATTGCTGCCGGCACGACCGCCGAGGAGGAGGACGCCCGCCTGGAGGCTCAGATTGCCGCGGATGCCGCCGACGAGAACCTCATGCCTGAGGAGCAGGACGAGGACGATGACTCCGACGTGGACGACAGCGCATCCAAGCACAAGAAGACGATGATTGCCGCCTTTGTGGTCGCCATCGTGATCGCTGCTGTGGTCGGCTTCTTTATCGGCAACGGTGGTTTTGGCGGCAAGGGCGTCGGCTCGGCGACCCTCACCGAGGACCAGCTCGATTCGACCGTGGCAAGCTACAGCTACAACGGCAAGAAGAGCGACATCACCGCGCGCGAGGCCATCGAGAGCCAGTACAGCCTTGATACCGTCAAGGATAGCGATGGCAACTACACCGCTCCCTCTGCCGACGTTATCCTGTCCTACGTGCGCAACCAGATTCTGCTGGACGCTGCCGAGAATGAGGGCATTACCGTCTCTTCTAAGGAGATGAAGAAGTACGCCGAGGATTCTATCGGCACTTCGGACTACAAGACCATGGCCACGCAGTATGGCGTTTCCAAGGATCAGGCCAAGCAGATCGTCCGTCAGTCCGCGACGTTGCAGAAGCTCTACAAGAAGAAGGTGGGCGATAGCTCCGCAAGCATGCCGATCGCTCCGACCGAGCCTTCTGACGGCAACGAGGACACCGCGAGCAAGGACTACGCCGACTACATCATCAACCTTGCCGGTGACGAGTGGGATAGCAAGAAGGGTACCTGGAAGGACGCCGATAGCACCTACGCTAAGGCTTTTGCCGACGATGCCTTTACGGCCGATAGCGCTACCTATAAGCAGGCCATGACCGCCTATTACACCGCCTACCAGCAGTACTCTTCGCAGGCCTCGAACGCCAGCTCCAAGTGGACCGAGTACGCCAACGGCCTCTACGCCAAGGCCAATATCAGCATCTACGGCCTGTTTGCGTAAAGATTGCCTGAGCCTTCGAGTACGAAGCCGAAATATCTGCTGAAGCCCCCTAGAGCGGACATCGTTCTAGGGGGCTTTTTGCGTTGGAGGGCTATCTATTGAGACGGAAAGGGCAGATTGAATGATCGCGCACGTGCTTCATCGGGTCTCCCTAATTCATCTGGGAAAACAACTGCAAACGATAGCAAGTTACCGGCGAACGGTCGAAAACGACCGTTCGCCGATAATCTCAAAACTGGTTCAGACTGGTATTAAGTCAAAAAGACCAATTCACATATCTTCACAATGACCTGCAATTTTTCTACACGCTATTTTTAGCCGCCCTGCGTTGTTTAGACACGGGAAAAGATCCGATCTTTTGCCAAAGCATTTCGAAACGGTTTCAAAACCGCAGGTAGATGTGTTAACGACCGGTAAACGGTCGAAATATCACCGTGAGCGGTGCAAAAACGTTTTACTGTATGAATCAACGAAAGCGACCTCTTCTGGGGTGATATAGTGACAACAACACGTCACGTGGTTACTACCAGTTGATAGACCACTGGTCTTCTAGGAACGCTTACCAAGAAGCTTTAAGGGCGAGCGCCCGCTGGCTTCCGAAAATCATCGGACTCAGATCGTACACACCTTCGGAAGGGAAATTTGAATGGTTGGCTTTATTCTTACCGGTCATGGACAGTTCGCACCCGGTCTCGCAAGCGCTATCGCTATGGTTGCCGGTGACCAGCCCGCTTTTACCGTCGTTCCTTTCGAGGGCGATCAGGCTGCTTCCTACGGTGAGGATCTCCGCGCCGCTATTACCGCTATGCGCGAGGAGTGCGATGGCGTGCTCGTCTTTACCGACCTGCTTGGCGGCACCCCGTTTAACCAGTCGATGATGATTGCCCAGGATGTCGACAACGTCGAAGTTCTGACCGGCACTAACCTCCCCATGGTTATTGAGCTTCTGTTCCTCCGCGGCAATGCCACGCTCGCCGAGCTTGGCGAGCAGGCAGTGACCGTTGGCCAGACGGGCATCACCGCCCAGACGGTTGCATCCGTTGCCGGCTCCGACGAAGAGGATATCTTTGGCGACGAGGACGGCATCTAATGGCCGATTTCGGAGCCAACGTCCTGAGCTCCTCGGTCGCCCTTTTAGGCCTGCTTGTCATCATGGGCTTGATTTACACCATCTGGTCGCAAATCAACATGAAGAAGAAGCAGAAGTACTTCAAGGAGCTGCACGCCGAGCTCAAGCCGGGTCAGGAGGTTCTTTTCGCCGGCGGTATCTACGGAACCGTCAAGGGCATCGAAGGCGAGAAGGTCCAGATCAAAGTCCGATCCGGAGCCGTCGTAGATGTTTCGCGTTACGCGATTCAGGAGATCAAGTAACTGTCGTCAGCAAATAGCGAAAGGAAGCTGATCAACATGGCAGAACCCAACATTCTTCTTACCCGTATCGATAACCGACTGATTCATGGTCAGGTTGCCACCCAGTGGAACTCCACTCTGGGCTCCAACCTCATCCTCGTCGCCAATGACGACGTTTCGACCAATACCATGCGCCAGAACCTCATGAAGATGGCCGCTCCCGCCGGCGTCGCTACGCGTTTCTTCTCTCTGCAGAAGACCATCGACGTCATCGGCAAGGCGAGCCCGCGCCAGAAGATCTTCATCGTGGCCGAAACACCGGAAGACGTGCTTACGCTCGTCAAGGGCGGTGTGCCTATAAAGAAGGTAAACATCGGCAACATGCACATGTCGGAAGGAAAGCGCCAAGTCGCCACCTCCGTCGCAGTTAACGACGAGGATGTCGCTGCGTTTAAAGAGCTGCAGGAATTGGGGGTGGAGCTGGAGATCAGGCGCGTTCCGAGCACGCCTGTTGAGGACACGAGCAAGCTCTTCTCGTAATCCTCGTGATCCACATTGTCAGGAGTGAAACCCTGACGTTCTGTACGTGATGTCAAAAGTGCGTACATGCATTTTGAAAGGAGGAGCAAGATGGAATACTCGATCATCCAGGTCGCTCTGGTCTTCATCGTCACGTTCGTCGCGGCAATCGACCAGTTCAACTTCCTCGAGTCTCTCTATCAGCCCATCGTCACCGGCGCCGTCATCGGTCTTATCCTTGGCGACCTCAACACCGGTCTTCTCGTGGGTGGTACCTATCAGCTCATGACGATCGGCAACATGCCGATCGGAGGCGCTCAGCCGCCTAACGCCGTCATCGGCGGCATCATGGCAGCCGTTCTCGCAATCGCCACGGGCCTCGAGCCTAACGCGGCAGTCGGCCTTGCCATTCCGTTCGCTCTGCTTGGTCAGCTCGGCGTTACCCTGGTCTTCACGCTTATGTCGCCGCTCATGTCCTCCGCGGACAACATGGCTCACAACGCTGACACCAAGGGTATCGAGCGTCTGAACTACTTCGCCATGGCTCTGCTCGGCCTGATCTTCGCTATCGTCGTCACCCTGTTCTTCATCGCTGGCGCTACCATCGGTCAGACCATCGCTTCCGCCATCCCGGCTTGGCTGCAGACCGGTCTCTCCGCTGCAGGCGGCATGATGCGCTTCGTCGGCTTCGCCGTCCTGCTCAAGGTTATGATGAACCGCGATATGTGGGGCTTCTTCCTCATGGGCTTTGGCCTCGCGATCATCACCGTTGCCAACGATTCTCTGGCAACTCCTGCCCTGCTCATCCTCGCTCTCATCGGCTTCGGCATCGCTTTCTGGGACTTCCAGCAGCAGACCGAGCTGAAGGGTGCAGCTGTTTCTGACGGAGGTGACTTCGAAGATGGCATCTAATGAGTATGTGATCCCGGAGCACTACGAGGATCTCACTCCTGCTCCGCAGCTCGACCAGAAGACCCTCAACAAGATGGCTTGGCGCTCCTGCTTCCTGCAGGCCTCGTTCAACTACGAGCGTATGCAGGCCGCTGGCTGGCTCTACTCCATCATCCCCGGTCTGGAGAAGATCCACACCAACAAGAACGACCTCGCGGCTTCCATGAGCCACAACCTGGAGTTCTTCAACACTCACCCGTTCCTCGTCACCTTTGTTATGGGCATCGTGCTTTCGCTCGAGCAGAACAAGGTTGACATCCCCACGATTCGCGCCGTCCGCGTCGCCGCAATGGGCCCGCTCGGTGGCATCGGTGACGCCCTGTTCTGGCTGACGCTCGTGCCTATCACGGCTGGCATCACCTCCAACATGGCCATCAACGGCAACGCCGCTGCGCCGATCATCTTCCTGGTGATCTTCAACGCCGTCCAGTTCGCACTGCGCTTCTGGCTCATGAACTGGTCCTACAAGCTTGGCACCAGCGCTATTGACGCTCTGACCGCCAACATGCAGGCCTTCACGCGCGCCGCTTCCATCATGGGCGTCTTCGTCGTCGGTTGCCTGGTCGTCACCATGGGTGGCACCCAGATCAACCTCCAGATTCCCAACGGCACCACCCGTGGCCTCTCCGCTACTACCGTGATCGTCTCCGAGAAGGAGGCCGAGAACTTCACCGGTATGGAGGGCATCGATACCGAGACCGCCGAGGCCGGTACCATCGCCATGACCGATAAGGACGGCAACGCCCTCACCGCTTCCGATGCCGACGGCAACGCTGTCGAGTGCGGCGTCACCGATCTGGGCAACGGCATGGAGTCCGTGACCTACGGCACCGTTACCGAGGATCCGGTCAACTTCTCTGTTGCCGACACCCTCAACACCATCGTCCCGAAGCTCGTCCCGCTTATGCTTACGCTGCTGCTTTACTACATGTTCGCTAAGCACAGCTGGACCCCGACCAAGGGCATTCTGCTGCTCTTCGTCCTGGGCATCCTGGGCGCTGGCCCGCTTGGTCTCTGGCCGAGCATCTGGTAAGGCTCTAGCTTGAGGGGTGTGTCCCTACGCGGCTCACACCCCGACCCCTTAAGCCATGTGTATGTTAAAAGCCGCGTGCTCGAAAGAGCGCGCGGCTTTTGTTTTCTTGATGATTCGGATGTGGCAGACAGATAATGTTAACCACCCAAGGTAGTAGCCGAGTTTGAGAAAATGGGAGGATAGGATGACGATCGGGGCGCGTAAGCAACCGCTGTACGATCAGCTGGTCGATATTCTGACCGAAAAGATTGACCATGAATATCGCGCCGGTGACATGATTCCTTCCGAGCGCGAACTTTCGGAGCGCTATGGTCTCTCGCGCACTACGGTACGCCTGGCTCTGCAGGAACTGGAGCGTTTAGGACTGGTGGTTCGGCAGCACGGTCGCGGTACCTTTGTGACCGACCGTTCGGCAAAGGCAACCAATCTTATGCAGTCCTACAGCTTTACCGAACAGATGCGCGCGATGGGTCGCGACCCCGAGACCACGATTCTCGAGTTTTGCGAGATGGAGGCCGATAAGAATCTAGCCGAGCATATGGGATTGCATATCGGTGATCGCATTTTTAAGCTCAAGCGCCTTCGTTCTGCCGACAACATGCCCATGATGGTCGAACGCAGCTATCTGCCGGTTCGTCAATTTCTGTCCCTAAAGCGACCACTGCTGGAGAGTAAGCCGCTTTACGATGTGATTGAGCAGGACTTTCAGCAAAAGATTCGCGTGGCCGAAGAGGAGTTCTATGCGAGCATAGCCCGTCCCACCGATGCCCACCTTTTGGCAATTGTCGAGGGGTCGCCTGTGCTCGATTTGGTCAGGACTACGTATAACGAGTCAAACGAGGTTGTGGAGTATACGCTCTCGGTTGCTCGTGCCGATCAGTTTAAATACAAGGTTTACCACCAGCGTAGTAACTAGTGTTCGTATCGTTTCCATATGGTGATTCCTTGCATTTAACTGGTTACTACCAGATAACCAACCGAAGTGTATAATTGCACGTCAGAGGATTACTTCTAGAGAGAGGTATTAGAAATGTTCGAGAAGAGTGTCGAGGAGCTCACCGAGCTCGGCGCCCAGATCACCACGGCCGAGATTGCTCAGCAGCCCGAGCTTTGGCGTGATACGCTCAACATCTATCGTGAGAACAAGGAGGCCATCGAGGCCTTTCTGGCCGAGGCTCGCGCTATGGGCGAGGGCCGTCTGTCCGTTGTCTTCACCGGTGCCGGTACGTCTGACTACGTTGGCGATACCTGCGCCCCGTACCTGCGTCACGCTGGCAACACTGATCTCTACGACTTTAAGCCCATTGCCACGACCGACATCGTGAGCGCCCCGCGCGACTTCCTGCGTGCCGAGGATCCCACGCTCGTGGTTTCCTTTGCCCGCTCTGGCAACAGCCCCGAGAGCCTTGCCGCCGTTGCCGTTGCCAAGGAGCTTGTCCATAACGTCAAATTCCTCAACATCACCTGCGCTCCCGAGGGCAAGCTCGCCGTCGAGTCTGCCGATGATCCCAACGCGCTGACGCTGCTCATTCCGCGCGCCAACGACAAGGGCTTCGCCATGACCGGTTCTTATTCCTGCATGACCCTGCTCGCAACCCTTATTTTCGACACTGCCTCTGACGAGCAGAAGGCCGAGTGGGTCGAGACCATCGCCAAGATGGGCGAGGAGGTCATCTCCCGTGAGCCCGAGGTCGCCGATTACCTCGCTGGAGACTTCAACCGCGTGACCTACTTGGGTTCTGGCTCCTTCGGTGGCCTTGCCCAGGAGAGCCAGCTCAAGATCCTCGAGCTCGCTCACGGCCTGGTTGCCACTTCTTACGACACTTCCATGGGCTATCGTCACGGACCCAAGTCCTTCGTCGACGACAAGACCCTCGTGTTCGTGTTCGTCAACAACGACGCCTACACCCGTCAGTACGACATCGACATCCTCAATGAGATCGGTGGCGACGATATTGCTCAGCACACCGTTGCCGTTCAGCAGGATGGCGCTACTGTCTACGAGGGTGAGTCCTTCACCTTTAAGGGCTACGAGGCACTTCCCGAGGGCTACCTTGCTCTGCCGTTCGTGATGTTTGCCCAGGCTATCAGCCTGCTTAACTCCGTGCGCGTGGGCAACACGCCCGACACGCCGAGCCCCACCGGCACGGTCAACCGCGTGGTCAAGGGTGTGACGATTCACCCCTTCACCGCTTAATCGCGTCCCCCTGTAAGGGCGCCCGTCCGCTCATAACGGCGGGCGGGCGCTTTTTGTTTTACGTGAGCTGGGTATAAACATCACCACAGTCAACTGCTTTAGAAGTAAGGAGTACATATGAGCACGTATGCAATTAAGGCTGACAAGTTCTTCTTGCCGGCAGGCCCGCAACTGGGCGGCTATCTTATGGTCGAGGACGGCGTCTTTGGCGCTTGGCAGGCCGACGAGCCCTCCTGCGAGATCAAGGACTACACGGGATCTTGGATCGCTCCGGGCATGGTCGACACCCACATCCATGGCTTCTATAACCATTCGACTACCGATAACGATCCCGAGGGCATCGATATCAGCTCGACCGAGCTCGCCCGTCGCGGTACCACCAGCTGGCTGCCCACGACGTTCACCGATGGCGTCGAGCAGATCAAGGACGCCTGCGCCGCCATCGCTCAGGCGGACGAGGGCCGTGGCCCCGACTTCTGCGGTGCTCGCATTCAGGGCATCTACCTGGAGGGTCCTTTCTTTACCATGAAGCACGTGGGCGCGCAGAACCCCGCTTATCTTATCGATCCCTCCGAGGAGGTCTTCGATCAGTGGCAGGAGGCTGCGGGTGGTCGCATCGTTAAGAGCGCCATGGCGGCCGAGCACGACGGTGCCGCTGCTTATGCGGCTGCTCTGAACGCCAAGGGTGTGGTGACCAGCATCGGTCACTCCGACGCCACCTACGATGAGTGCATCGCCGCCATCAACGCCGGTGCCAGCTGCTTTACGCATACCTATAACGGCCAGCGCGGACTGCATCACCGTGAGCCCGGTGTTGTGGGTGCTGCCATGTCCACGCCCGAGACCTACGCCGAGATCATCTGTGACGGCAAGCACGTAAACCCTGGCGCTATCAAGGCGCTGCTGCAGGCAAAGGGCTGGCAGCATACGGTGCTCATCACCGACTGCCTGGGTTGCGGCGGCATGCCCGAGGGCAGCTACACCAGTGGCGGCATGGACGTCATCATGAAGGACAACCTGTGCTGGCTCGCCGACGGCAAGAGCATTGCCGGCTCGGTGCTCACGCTTGCCCAGGGCGTCAAGAACATCGTCGACTGGGGCATCGCCAGCGCCGATATCGCCATTCGCATGGCAACCGAGGTGCCGGCACGCTCCGTGCACATCGAGGATAAGTGCGGCAGCATCATGCCGGGTCGCGACGCCGACTTTGTCGTGTTCGACCATGAGCTCACCCTCGTCGAGACGTATGTTGGCGGTCAGAGCGTCGGCAACGCCTTTACCGAGTAACGATAGAAAAAGACGGCGGGCCCGAATCTGCTCGGACCCGCCGCATGGGTTAAACGCTCAAAAGTACCTTCACAGTTACAGCTTGTTAGCGATCTTCTTTACCGTGCGCTTAACGCCGGCCACCAGGCCTCCTGCAGGATGCTCTTTCTCGTATGCTAGGCGCTTCTCGCGCTTGGCGTACTCTTCGACGATGATGTTGCCATACTCGTCTTCGATCTTGTCGAAGAAGTCGACGGCGCCCTTAATTTCCTCAGCGGTCGGGTGTCCCTTTTGGACACCGCCGGTGAGTTTGAACGGCCCCCACGTATCAAAGCCGGGGCAGCCGTAGACACCCATAAAGATGGCCTGCCTCATGCGGCAGATGCCATCGATATCCTTGCCGTACCACTTGTTTTTGCCACCGTAGGTCATAAGGCCAAACACCTTGTCCTGCGGCTGCAGCACGTTAGTGAGCACGCGTGCCATATCCTTGTCGATCTCGGAGTAATAGATGCCCGTGGCGACACCGATCAGATGATATTCGTGCAGGTTGGGATACTCGTTTTTGCCGAGCGCCTTGACGTCGAGGGTATCGATCTCGGGGTGTGCCTCGACGATGGCGTCCACGAGCTTTTTCGTATTGCCGTGATGGCGCGAGGCGTAGAGGATGATGGTTCGCATAAGAAGGCCTTCCAGCTGTAATTGCATCAATGTCTGTATGGTACCCCGTTGCATGGCTGGGATACCGGACACATCGATGAGCGTGCGGGTTTGTCCTTTAGTCAGGGCCGAGACGGGTACTTGTGAGCAAAAAGCAGTTGTTCGAAAGGATGGGCAATGGAATACGCTCTCTCCAACGATTCGATTTCTGTTAAGGTGTCCACGGCTGGTGGTTCGTTTACCTCGATTGAGGCCGGAGGCCGCGAGTACTTGTGGCAGGGCGATCCCGCCGTGTGGTCCGGCCAGGCACCGATTTGTTTCCCGATTTGCGGAGGCCTGCGCGATGGCAGTGCCATGACGTTTGCCGGGCATCATGTAAAGCTCGCTCGCCACGGGTTTGCGCGCAAGCAGGAGTGGAAGCTGCTGAGCCAAGGCGAAAACGAGCTGGCGATGTGCCTGGCTTCGGAGGATAACGCCGCGCTGCTGAGAGATTATCCCTACCCGTTTAAGCTTGTCGCTCGTTATACGCTTGAGGACGCTGCCGTGCGCGTTTCCTATGAGGTGACCAACGAGGGCACCGAGGACATGCCGTTCTTTATCGGTGGACACCCCGGCTTTAGGTGCCCGCTCGACGAGGGCGAGGCCTATACGGACTACGAGTTGCGCTTCGAGAAAGACGAGGCCGCGGAGCTTTGCACCGCCGTACCCTCGACTGGCTTGATTGATGTAGCTAACCGTTCAAAGAACCCCATGGTGGGAAAGACGCTGCCCCTGTCGCATGAGCTCTTCGATTTTGCGGAGACCATCTTTGACGTGCTCGAGAGTCGTCAGGTCACGCTTTCCAAGAAGGGCGAGGACAAGGGCGTTCGCTTGAGTTTTGAGGGTCTCCCGTACCTCATCGTGTGGGGTAAGCCCGAGGGTGATTTTGTGGCAGTTGAGCCCTGGGGCGGCCTTTCGACCTGCTCCGATGAGGACGACGTGCTTGAGCATAAGCGCGGCTGCCTTGTCGCCAAGCCCAAGGAGACCGTCGTTCGCTCGTTCACGATTGAGATTCTGTAATTCCGTTTTGTCGACTCGTATCGCGAGGCACAAGGAGCCTGCGAGATAAGGAGTTAAAAATGATCCTCACCGTTACGATGAACCCGTCTGTCGATACGCGCTATCAGCTCGATGAGCTCATTATCGACGACGTCAACCGTGTGACGCCCGAAAAGACCGCCGGCGGCAAGGGTCTCAACGTGGCCCGTGTGCTGGGCCAGCTGGGCGACGACGTTGTGGCAACCGGTCTGCTCGGTGGCCATATGGGCGCCTATATGGCAGAGCTCATGGATGCCAACGGTATTAACAACGACTTTGTGCCCATCAAGGGCGAGACTCGCATTTGCCTCAACATCCTCCACGCCGGCAACCAGACCGAGCTGCTCGAGAGCGGCCCGACGATTGCCCCCGAGGAGCTGGATGCCTTTACCGCCAAGTTTACCGAGCTGGCTGGCAAGGCCGACGTCGTCACTATTTCGGGTTCGCTGCCCCGCGGCGTCGAGGCGGACTACTATGCCAAGATTACGGGCATTGCCGAGAACGCCGGTGCCAAGGTGCTGCTCGATACCTCGGGCGCTTCGCTTGAGGCTGCCCTCAAGTCCGAGGTCAAGCCCGAGCTGGTCAAGCCTAACCTAACCGAGATCAACGGCTTGTTGGGCACGAGCTTTACCACCGACGATGTGGACGAGCTCCGTGCTGCGCTCGCCTCTGACGCCCGCTTCTCCGATATCCCCTGGGTCGTCGTGTCCATGGGCGCTGCCGGCTCCGTGGGCTTCCACAACGGACGTGCGTTCCGTGCCAAGACCCCCGATATTCCTGCCGTTAACGCTACGGGTTCCGGCGACTCCACTATCGCCGGTTTCGCGCATGCCATCGCTGCCGGCGCGGACGACGAGACGGTGCTGCGTACCGCCAACACCTGCGGCAAGCTTAATGCCATGGATCCCATGACCGGTCATCTGGTCATGGACCGTTGGGACGAGGTTTACAACGGCGTCGACGTGGCCGAGCTGTAAGAACTTGGGCGTCGGCTCCGGCATCGGTTGTTTGCTTGTGGTTAGAGCCAACGACAAGTGCGGTAGCATTATGCCGGGGCGCGACGCCGATGCTGTCGTGTTCATTCCCGACCTTACCCTGGTCGAGACGTATGCGGGTGGCAACAGCTTTGGCAACGCGTTTGCCGAGTAGCCGCCAAAGAAACGATCCGAGAGGGGATTTAGATGATTTACGGTGCATTGGGCGATATCGAGGAGTACCGCGGAATGCTTAAGGGCCTCGACGTGCTGATCGACTGGCTCGAGGAGAACGACCCGGCGGAGCTCGAGGTCGGCAGCCATCCGATTTTGGGCGACAAGGTCTTTGCGAACGTTATGGCTCCCACGACGCGTCCCGAGGCCGAGGCTCACTATGAGACGCATCAGCGCTATCACGACCTGCAGATCGACGTCGAGGGTCGCGAGGCCTTTAAGGTCGCTACGGGTAGCCTGACGCTGGTCCAGGAGTTTGACGAGAAGGACGACTACGATCTGGTCGATTCCGACGCCTCGATTGCCGGCGATCTTGCCGACGACAAGTTTGCGCTGTTTGTTGCCGGCGAGCCGCACATGCCCACGCTCGAGTTCCCGGGCGATGGCGCACAGCCGGTCAAGAAGATCTGCTTTAAGCTGCTTGCAGACGCTTACTGGGAGGAGTAGCGAACTGCCCGACTGAGCTGTTCGTCTGATGGCGTGTTTTCCCTAAGGGAAGCACGCTACGACCCCGTTAATCGTGTTTTCCCTAGGGGAATCACGATTAACGGGTTTCTGTTTTTGAATAGGGGAGCTGACGCTGTTGCGATGCGTGGATTGGCACGCGCACTCAAAATCGGCAACAAAAAAGCCGCCCGAAGGCGGCTGTCTTGTGCAATGGAGCCAGCGACCGGGCTCGAACCGGTGACCCCCGCTTTACGAGTACGTGAATTCGGCATTTGACGAGATGAGGCCAATTTCACTGAATTTAAAAGAAGCGCAGGTAAAAATAGGTAATAAGCAATTATTGAGCTAGCTATTAGAATCATATTTCCCACTCTTTTCACACTTAGTGAGACTTGAAAGTGTGAAAAGTTTCGATTAGGCTTGCTGGCAAAGCCTTTAAAGCTTTGCCAGCAAGCCTAATCGAAAATCTAACGAGGGATATGATTGCAGGGATTGATAAAAAAGACCGCTCGCGGCACATCGGAATGCATCGATAAGAGCAAAGGCGTCTATCGGATTTATTTCTCCCTGGGAAAAGATCCGGAGACAGGACGGTACCGCCGTAGTCCGTCGCGCAGGGTTCACTGCAGAAGCAAGAACCCGAAAAACTGGCCGAGCGAAGTCGCCAAGGCGCTGGAAGCCTATAGAGCTGAGCTCGAGGGTGCTTCCAGCCGGGACAATGCTCCTCTGGGCCTATCGGATTATGCGGACAGGTTTCACGCGAACAGGGAGTCGACCATGGGATCACCTCTTGCTTATGAGCGTGAAGGTTTGGACATTCGTCACATACGCGAGCTGTTCGGCAATCCCGATCTCACTCGGCTAAAATCGGATGACGTTCGCGCTGCTTATGCCAAGGCTAGAAAAGAAGGCCGATTCAGCGAAAGTGAAATTCGCCGCATCCACATCAAGCTCAAACAGGTAATGGAGGATGCCGTCGATAACGACCTTGTGGGCAAAAACCCTTGTAGGGGAGTGAAACTGCCCAAGCAGAATGTCGAGGCTCGTAAGGCGCTGAGCGCCGATGAGGCGGCAAGGCTTCTTGCGGTCCTTTTGGAGGAGAAACCATCTTCCTTTATCACATGCACAATGCTTCTGCTTCTCTGCGGTTTGAGGAAGGGGGAGGCCCTTGGTCTCTCATGGGAGGATTATGACCCCGACGCCAAGACTCTGAGGATAGTAAAGCAGTATACGAACGACAGGACATTGAGGCCGCCCAAATCAAAGATGAGCAGGCGTAAGATCTCGGTTGGAAATGAACTTGCCGACTATCTAGACAGGTGGAAAGCCATTCAGCGGAGTGAGTTCGATTCCTTTGCAGTGGGGCAGACTGGAGAAACGCCCATTGTCCATTCCATTGGGGTCGTTGACGCCGCCAACGGCAAACGGGCTCTTGTGACCCGGATGGATGGACATAACTATTCAAGGGCGTTTAGGCTGTTTGCGGCGAAAAACGGCTTCGGTACTTTTGAGGAGAGCAGGGAAGTCATTGGGAGTGACGGCGTCAAACGTACCCGCTATACGGGTTATAGCGGGCTGAAGCCTCATGAGCTTAGACATACGCAAGCGACTTTGCTCGTTGGTGCCAATGCGGACATTAAGACGATACAAGCGCGTCTGGGCCATGCCAGCCCATCGACAACACTGTCTATCTACAGCCATTTCATCGAGGCAAACGACCAGAAAGCAGCATCAGTGCTGGATAATCTCCTAAAAGGCTAAAAAAGAGGCCCTTGTGGGCCTCTTATTCTAATCGACATTGTTTCGGTAGATCATTGCGCCATATGGAGGCTCCAGCTCCATTGACTGATAGTAGCTGGCCTCTAGCAGATTGAAATAGCAAATGATGGGGGCGGCTAGGTGCTCATCCATATTCAGGTAATTCCCCTCGTCATCCGTGACCAGCTTGACCTCGTCGCGTATCACATCGGTCATGCGCGGCCAGAGCTTGGTCGCGCGCTGCAATTTGTCCTTTTGGCTATAGTCGCCATTATGGAAGAAGACAAAATGGGGGGCATTGTACCTGGCGCCACCGCGGACTTCGATGATTCCGACCTGGTTGTACGATGCGGCGCAGCTGTCTGGCTCTAGAAGTACCCATGAAGAAGGAAAAACCGCATAGTCGCCACCGAGGAGGTCGACTCGTCTCATGCCCTGGGGCTTATCTTCCTTCTCACGGTACTGAGAAAAATGCTTGTGAAGCCGCTGAAGTTGCTCTCTCTCTAGTTCTTTTTGACTGAACGACATCTCTTCAGAGCCATCAAGGGGGAGAGTACGCATTTCGTTAGTGATAAGTTGGACTTCGCCAGCGCAGGCCTCATCAACGACTTTGGCGGCGCGAGGAGTGAGTTCGGCGAGCAGATTACACAGGTAATCGATGACTTCGCCGGTGCTTCGGATTGATTCGGGGTTATTCCGGCGGATCTCTTCGAGTATGGCCGCAGTAGCTTCCTGAACAGTTGTTCCAATCTTAATTTTGCGCATTTTGTTTCCCGATAATGGTAAGCGTCCCATTGATACTCCAATCGTCGCTTCTATTTATGTCTGTTGATAAACTAGTTAGTATCTGAAATCTAATTAGAATTATCTGACAAACTAGTAAATATGTCCAATGTATAAATTTGATTTGTCAGATTCGGCTATAATATTACCAACTAATCAAGCCTGACCAGCCTGGATGAAAGGAGTATTGCTTTTTGGTCGCGAATTAAACGGCGCTCGCCCTTCCCCTCTTGTCGCCAAACTAGGAAAGGGAAGGACGGGCAACCATGAAAGGATTCTACCATGTTTGGAGAACCTGAACCGTACGCTGCCGTACAGTCTTCACCTGCGGTTTCTTCTGGCCCCAACTTGGGCCACGAACGCCTTCTTAGCATCTCAGATGTAAGTAAAATGACTGGGCTCAGCCCAGTCACCGCATCGAAGTTCATGAAGGAAAGCGGGCGTGCGATTGCGCTGCATCGCCGCGTTTATATCCTCGAGTCCAGCCTATTTACTTACCTTCATGAGCTGGAGGCGAGCAAGACATGCCGGTAGTAAAATCCATGAGAGATGGCTTGGACAAGACCACCCTTGACATTTTAAGCAATAAGCCTCTTGGGCATATTGAACACCATGCGCTCGATGCCCTTATCGGTGGTATCCGCCAATATCTGTGCATTGTGCCGGGCGGTCCCGGCACCGGTAAGACCACTTTCATGCACCAGCTCGGCGACAGCTGGGCTATTGCGGGCCATCCGGTTGTCATTTTCGAGGGTGAGCTTGCCCGCGCGAGTATGCTCGCAAAAAGTTTGACTCGCATTTCCTGCGGTAAGCTAACTTACGACGATATGTACAGCGGCGAGATGTCTGAAGAAAAGAGGGGACTGTTCGACAGGGCGGTCGAAATCTATGCGCACAGTGTTGCCGAACGTATGTTTATCGTTTCCGGTGAAATCAAAAATACGGGTATGCGCAAGTCCATCGAAGAAGTGGCTGAAAAATATGGCGAACCTCCGCTGGTCATCGTTGACTATGCGCAAATTGTCTCACTGCCACAGGAGCTGCGCATAGTCGATGAGCGCATTGGGCTTAAACTTGTTGCGTCCGAACTTCGACGCATTGTAGACGAGGCCCACTGTCCGCTATTTGCAATATCGTCTATAAATCGAATGAACTATGACAAGCAGACCACCGGATTGCAGGCAATCGGGGGTTGCAGCATGTTCGAATACTCTGCCGATATAGTTATGTCGCTTTCTGTGAAAGGCGACAAGCCCGATGAACGAAATGCCAATATGAAGCTCAGCAAGCGCCCTGTCGTTGCTTCGGTTACGAAGAACCGATACGGTTCCTGTGGCAATGTCGAGTTCGAATTCGACGCTCCGGCCGCAACGTTTACCGAGATCGGTTAATTATGGAGCCCGGACCCTGCATTGGTGGGTACCGGGCGCCCAACCCATGCTTGTCGTCTGATGAGCTCGCTCGAGCCGAGAATAGAGACCTTCCTTTACTCTCGGCCGCTGAACTCAATTGGGAACGGAAGCGCTTGCTCGATGCTCTTGATGTCTATAGAGAGCAATGGCGGCCATACCGTATATATCTCGGAACATTGCCGGGAGTCCCCTTTGACGCCTGGGCGAGGGCGAGGATTGGGCGTATCGGTCAGATGCTCCAAACAATGTCAATTAAATAGAAGGGATGGGGCCGGTATCGGTCCCATCCGGATTGGATAGCCATGTCATCCATGAATACGCATGTCAACGTGCGAATGAGTGAGGGACAGCGTAAAGCGATCGAGAAGAAGGCAGCGGCCATGAATATGCCGGCGTCTACCTTCATGCGTGACGCCGCCCTGCTCTGCGGCGAGAAGCCGGTCAAGGTCGCCGATACGGGGGAGCTTGCCGGTATCAGGGCCGAGTTGAAGAAGATCGGGACAAACCTCAACCAGGCGGTCCGTGCCCTCAATACCTACGGCCCCGACCCGGTTGTTCTCAACAACCTCAATCGGGCGACTTCAATCGTCTCGACCGCGGTGGGCTGGGTCAACGACCTGCTCGCCTGCGCAAGGGGGTAGGTGGTCCACATGAAGGAGAAGCTGGTCATGGCGCTGGCTTTCGCGGCGCTGCTTACCGCGGGGCTTGCGCCCCTTGTCGCCATCCCCCTCGATTGCGTGGTCCTCGGACTTCCGATCGAGCTGAGCTCAATCGGATTCGCCCTGAGCGTGGATAGCATCATTTGGTGGTGGGTCAACGTGGCGCCCCATTGCATCCCGGGCTGCCTCGCCTCGTTCGCCCTGTTCCTGTCGATATTCTTGCTCATGCAGCTATCGGCCTCCTCGAAGGAGCGGGCCACCGATGGAGGCGTGCTCGGGGAGGCGCGGGTGAAAACGGGGCCCGAGACCATCCGGGGCTCGGAGATTTGGGATGGGCACGGACAGCCTAAAAGCAGGGGATTCGTGTACGGGTTCGAGAAGACGTTGTTCGGCTCCAGGTATCTGTTCGAGCCGAGACGTCATATGTTCCTCGATGGCTCGACGGGCGCAGGAAAATCCAGGTCGCTTCTGATCCCGACAATCGACCTGCTGACGTATGGGGCGGATGACGGGGAATCGATACCGCAGACCATCATCGTGTCCGACGTGAAGAGCGAGCTCATCGAGTTGACGGGCGATGAGTTGGAGCGTCGCGGCTACCGGGTGCTTCTGCTGGATGCCCAGCATCCCGAGAGGAGCGACACGTTCAATCCCCTGGAGATGGTCGATAGGCTTGCGAGCGGGGGAGACCTGCCGGCGGCGGAGCAGGCCGCGGACGCCGTCGCCCGTACGCTAATCGCGGGGGAGGCCGATGCGAAGGCGACCCACTGGACGGAATCCGCGCGGTCGCTGCTGGCGGCGACGATCCTTCTGACCGTACTGGACGAGGGCTGCCCGCGGAGTTGCAGACACCTCGCAACGGTCTACCACATCATATGCCTGGGGACGGAGGGTGCCGGCGAGGACCCGTGCGAACCCCTGAAAGGCCTGTTCCGCTCCCTGCCGCAGGGGCACCCGGCCCGCTCGCGCGCCTCGCAGTTCATCTCGAGCGGCGGCAACGAGCTGAGGAGCATCGTCTCCACCCTGAAGGTCAACCTGAGGATTTATGCGTCGGCGCCGATTGCGCGCATGACCTCGGGCAACGATATCGAGCCGGGGAGAATCCTGGGCGAGAAGACCGCGCTATTCCTCCATGTGATGGACGAGGGCTCTCCCTACAACGCGATCGCGGCGGTCCTGTTCGAGCAGCTCTATTCCGCTGTGTATTCCATCGCGGACGCATCCGGCGGCAAGCTGCCGAGGCCCGTGTCCATCCTCGGTGACGAATGGGGGAACCTGCCGAAGGTCGAGTGCCTGCCGAGCCTCCTCAGCCTTGGGCGCTCGTACGGCCTGTTCTGGATGGGTGCGGTCCAGAATATCTCCCAGCTCAACAAGTATGGCGAGCGCGACGGACGGAAGAAGATCCTGGCGAACTGCGGCGTCAAGGTCGCCATGAAGCTGGGCGAGGCCGAGGACCGCCAGTATTTCACCGAGCTTGTCGGGAAGACGACGCGGCACACCATGGGAACCAGCTCGAGCAGGGGGCCCTCGGGCGGCACGGGGTCAACATCCTACAGCGAGCATGCCGACGACCTGATCCACCCCTGGGAGTGGACGGAAATGTCCCCCGACAAGGACGGCGTGATCGTGGTGAAGACCGCGGAGAACGGCGTGGGCAGGGGCCATGCGGGATGTTTCCGGGCGCCCGTCTGCGATTGCACGCGGATGCCGACGAAAGGGCATTTCGACCTGGGGACGCGCGAGCACGAGACGGCCAAAAGGATGGAATACCAGGCCAGGCTGGTATCGAGGCGGGCGGGCCGGACGGACGGCGTCGATCTGTGGGCCCCCGAATTCGAGGAAGGGCCCGCGGAGGCGCCTGCTTCCGATGGATGGTCCGGCCTCTTCGTCGACTGACGGTGGACTTCGAGGGGAGTCGAAAGATGACCGCAATCAAGCAGACGAGCGTCATGAGCAGGGAGCACCTCCGGAACCTCAGGCGCTATTTCGATTGGGACAGGGAGAAGGTCCTAGACCACGATACCCAGCACATCGTCAACGAGGGCCGCTGGTTCGAGGAGATGGATGCGACCCGGGAGGCGGCCGGGCACAACCGGCCCGGGAAGCAGGGCGCGAGGTGCACGTACATGCAGCATCAGGTGATCGGTTTCAATCCGGATGAGTGCTCCTGCAACGGCGGGCCGATGACGCCTTCGCGCTGCATGGAGTATGCGAGGGACTATATAGCCAGGCGCTATCCCAACCAAGAGATCGTGATCGTGCTGCACGAGGAGAGGTGCAAGTCGGACGGCTCGGCCCGATTCGCCGCCCACCTCGCAATCAACAGGACGGACCTCGAGACGGGGCGGCGCCTGAACGACGGGCCGGCGAGGGCGGCGGCGAAATCCCGCGTGGGGACGGTGAGGGACCTCGATGCGGAGTACGGCCTGAGGCAGCTCGAAAGGGGCCTCTCGAACTCGCGGGTGCACGCGCGCCAGCCCGGTCGCGAGGAACGCGAGATGGCAAAGAAGGGGCGGTCCGGCAAGTCCGAGAACGCAAAGGTCCGGGCGATCATCGCCCAGAGGGCGGAGGAGGTCGGGAGGCTCAAAAACTGCCCCGATCGCTTTGGGGAGTTTGCGAGACTGCTGGAATCGGACGGGATCGAGGTCGCCCGCTCCAAGCGGGGGGCGCTGCAGTACCGCTACCACTCGAAGTCCCTCGGCAAGACGCGGAAGATCAACGGCGCGAGGCTCGGCTACGCCGTCAACCGCTCGACCGGGCGGATCATGAGGTTCACGGCAAGGGGGATCGACCTTGCCATGCGGGCGGCCTGGGAGCTCGCCCGCGAGGGCGCGGATGACGGAAGGGGCAGGGATTGATTTTTGTTACCGTCAATGGGAAATCGGTCAATTGCGCTACTGTAAATTACCCAACGGAGTCACTCCGTTTACCCAACTTCGACAACGCCGCCCCAACCGCCCTACGGCCCTCTCTTCCTCTCCGCCGGGGCATCCTTGAGCCTGTAGGACCTACCCGTGATGCGCACCATGTGGCGGTAATGGAGATTGCAGCGTGAAGCGATGTTTCAGGACGCGTCGGTCTACATGGCCGGCGTGTCTTTGTGTCCGATTGTCCGTGCGGGCTGTAGAAACCGTTCCGTGGCCACGTGCGAAAAGCCACTCGTTGTCTCGCGGCTACACAATGTCCATTGCGCTCCGATACCACACGACCACACCGATAATGCGAACACGTCTACGATCCAGAATGAGGTCGGGTGCAGTCGAGTCATAGCTGTGCGTCGAAAGCATGATCGTGTTGTTTCCCATGCTGTACCTGCGAATCAGCACGCGGACGGCGTCGATGGCCGCCACCACCGTACAGCCGTTGTATGGCTTCACGTCTGGGTCGACCAGCAGCAGCGTGCCTTGGGGATACAGCAGCGTCATGTCCTTGTTGTTCATCTGCACGTACGCGGCGTGCAGATGCCTCTCTGCTATGTCGGAGGGGGTGAGCGTGGCGCCTACGCTTTGCAACGAGGTCCCATTTCCCGATCGCTTGATTCGCAGGATGGGAAACGCGTCGCGAGTTTGCGGGTTCAACCCCTCGCCCTTGGCGGAGCGTAGGGCCTCTCGTGCGGCAAGTCCTATGCTGTCGCTTAAGATGTCGTCTTCCGTCACACCGTACAGCTTGACCATCTTTTGGATATGTCTCGGTCGAATCGCCGTACGGTTTTTCTCCCATCGGCATACGGTTTCTTTTGCAACACCAAGGTCGCGGGCAAATTCGGCCTGAGTGAGCCCCAGCTGCTCGCGCAGGAGAGCTATGTTGCTTCCCTTGTCCATTAGTCCAGCTCGCGAACAAGTGGCATGCACAGGCAGCTGGGGCCACCAAACCCGCTCGTCAACTCGTCGAGGGAAATCTCTATGAGGTCGAAGCCGGCTCGTGCGAGCTTGCGGTTCATGATGGCGTTGTTGGCCGAGACGCACAGCTTATTGGGGGAGAGCACGAGGGTTTCCACGGCGGCTCCCTCTACGGTCCTGTTGAAGCTTGGGGTTTCGCACGATATTGTTCGCACGCTGGGTACATCGGCAACCAATGCCAACAGCTGGTCCAGGTCGCAGTCGAGCGATACGACCGTGCAGGTGCCTTGCTTGCGGCCGCGTTCAATCTTGTATGCGTGAAGGTTCTCGCCGATGGCACGGTCGACCACGAAGGTCTCGGGGCCGATACGGTTGAGGTACGTATCTAGGTGGATGCGCGTACCGTTCTCTTCCACCTCGACGACGTACACGGTGTCGACGGTGCTTTGCGGGTTCCAGAGCAGCGAGGCCGCGAGTACATCGATCGCCGCCGCTTCGGTGCGTTGCGACATGCCCACGAGCACGGTCTTCTCGTCCATGTTGAGGATGTCTCCGCCCTCGATATGGAAGGAACTCTCGGGCTCGAACCACAGGGGAGTGTCTTTAAACATGGGATGATGGCGGAAGACGACGGTGTGGAGCGTGGCCTCGTGGTTGCGATCGTTCCAGTACATGTGGTTGCAGCATACGCCGTTGCCCACGACCACAGACGGGTCGCGGGCAAAGAACAGCGTGTTCATGGGGTTGACCATGAGCCCGTGGGGATTGAAGCCCATGCCGACTGCCTGCGCGAGCGAAGAAGTCGCCGTGGGTAGGTCGAGCACGTCCTCGTAGCGCATGCCGGCGAGCATCATGTTTACCAGATTTGTTGCGGATGTAGCCTTCTCAAGATAGGCACGCAGGGCGCCTAGCAGCTCGTTGCCGCTCACGCTGCAGGTGCTGAGGAACGACTCGGTCAGCTCGCGCCGTGCCTGCTCGTCATGCTCGACGGTTTCGATCACGAGGTCCTTAAGGTATACAACCTCTATGCCGCTGTCCTCGAAAGCTTTAACCAGGTTGCGGTGCTCTTCGATCGCCTTGTCGTAGTCGAAGCTCGTGCGTGTGGGGCGCAGCGCGAAGACGCTGCTGAACTCATCGGACGTAAAGCTCGTCGTCTCGATACCGGGGGAGTGGACCAGGACCTTTTTGAGCGTCCCCGTTTCGTTGACGACGTGCAGTGCGTTTTGCATACCTATCTCCGTACCTCGTGCATCTGTATATAGGCACTGTAGCGCAATGCCATACCGTAATGTTGCCTAGTGCTGGTTAATTGACATTATATATCAATCGTTATTTTGCGTATTGACGTTTAACATCAACCTAGCTGACGCTTGCCGCCGCAAACGGTGCCATCGGGCGCAGCGCGTGCGGCGCGTGTGACGCGATGTCCAACAATGGACTCACGTCAAACAGGCGCTGCGGCGCCGTGGATAGAAGCAATAAGGAGAAGACATGGCTGAAGAAAAGAAGAAGTTCCAAGTGCCTCATGTCTACACCATCATCTTCGCGTTGATGGTGGTGTTCGCGGCCCTCACGTGGCTCGTCCCCTCGGGTGCCTTCGAGCGAACCGAGGTCGCGGGTCGTGAGGTCACCGTGGCCGGTACCTATCAGGAGGTCGACAAGGTCTCCGTCGATGAGGACGGTGCGACCGTCGATCTTCGCCAGGGCGTCTTCGACGTTCTGCAGGCTCCCGCGGTCGGTATCCAGCAGGCCGTCGAGGTCGTCGCGTTCATCCTCATCGTCGGCGGTTCCTTCCAGGTAATCACCGCGACGGGCGCCATTACCAACGGTATGAGCCGTGTGGTCAGGCGTTTCGAGAAGCGCGACATCTTGATCATCCCCATCTGCATGGCGCTGTTCGCGCTCGGTGGCACCACTTTCGGCATGGCCGAGGAGACCCTGCCGTTCTTCGCCATCTTCCTTCCCATCATGATGTCCATGGGGTTCGACTCGATGACCGCCTTCATGGTCGTCTTCGTCGGCGCCCGTATCGGATACATCGCCTCGACCATCAACCCCTTCAGCGTCCTTATCGCCCAGGGCGTCATCGGTATCCAGGGTAACCCCCAGCTGTGGCTGCGCATGATTGCCTTTGTGGTCCTCACCATCGTGGGCATCGCCTGGGTCACTATGTACGCCCGCCACGTCAAGAAGAACCCCGAGTCCTCCATCACCTACAAGGACGACTTCGCCAAGCGCGAGGAGTTCTCCGTCAACGATAACGCGCTGGAGGTCGAGTTCACCGGTCGCCAGAAGGCCATCCTGGCTATCTTCGTCGCCGGTATGTGCGCCATTATCTGGGGTCTCGTCACCCAGGGTTGGTACATGAACGAGATTGCCGGCATCTTCCTGGCCATGGGCCTGCTCTCCGGCATCATCGGCGGCATGAACGAGGCCACCATCGCCAGTGAGTTCGTCGCCGGTATCAAGGACTTCGCGTTCTCCGCTATCGTCGTCGGCCTCGCCCGCGGCATCCTCGTCATCGCCAACGACGGCATGATCATCGACACGATTCTCAACGCCATGGCCACGGGCCTGGCAGGTATCCCTCCCGTGCTGTTCACCACCATCCTGTACGCCGTGGACAACGTGCTTGCCATCCTCGTCCCCAGCTCCTCGGGGATTGCGGCCCTCACCATGCCCATCTTCGGTCCTCTGACCGAGCTCATGGGCCTCAACCCCGAGGGTGCCGTTACCGCGCTTTCTATGGGTGGGACCACCATGTCCCTCATCTGCCCCACGAGTGCTATCCTCGTCGCCGGTCTGGGCGTCTGCAAGATCTCCCTTGGCCAGTGGTGGAAGACGGCATGGAAGTTCTTCCTCGTCGTCACTGTTATCAACCTCGTGTTCGTATCCGTTTCCAGCATGCTCCCCGTCGTGGGGTAGCGTGTAACGTTCAGAAAGGTTAGTCAACATGACAACAATCAAGGGACTTAACGTCCACAGCGAGATCGGCCAGCTCAAGCGCGTCATGGTCCACCGTCCGGGTAAGGACCTGGTTAACCTGCGCCCCGAGGACTTCGAGAAGGTCTGGATCCACGACGCTTTCGATCTCGACTGGGCTCAAAAGGAGCATGACGCCTTCACCGACCTCCTGCGCGGCGCCGGTGCCGAGGTTCTCTACATGGAGAAGATGCTTGCCGAAACCATGGACCTCGTACCCAGCGCACGCGGCGAGTTCTTCGAGAAGTTCATCTCCGAGGCGAATATCGCCAACCCCACGCTCGAGGCCGTCGTACGCGAGAAGCTCTCGTCCATCAAGGACAACTACGAGTTCGTGCTCGCCTGCATGGGCGGTCTGTACTATCGCGACCTGGACATCCCGGCTACCTCTGCCTCTCTGTCCATTCTGGACTCCGAGGACGCCAAGCCCGAGGACCTCGTGGTCTACCCGCTGCCCAGCTCCTACTTCTCCCGCGATCCTCTGGCGGTCGTAGGCCACGGCGTATGCCTCAACAAGATGTACTGGCCCCAGCGCAACCGCGAGACCATCTTCTACGGCACCATCCTCGCCAACCACCCCGACTACGCAGGTACCCCCGTATGGTACAACCACGATTCCAAGTACCACATTGAGGGCGGCGACATCCTGAACATCAACGGCAAGACGCTCGCCATCGGCATCTCGCAGCGCACCTCTCCCGAGGCCATCGACGAGCTCGCTCAGAACATGTTCTGGGGTGAGGTGCCTTCCGAGATCGAGGCAATCTATGCCATCAAGATCCCTTACGGCTACGCCTTCATGCACCTCGACACCGTCTTCACCCAGGTCGACTACGACAAGTTCACCGTCTACCCCGGTATCTTCGACTGTCTCAAGGTCTACCGCCTTACCCGCGGCGCCAAGCCCGGCGAGATCGCCATCGAGGAGATCGACGACACCCTCGAGCACATTCTCGAGGCTGCTACCGGTGTGGACAAGGTTACCTTGCTCGAGTGCGGTGGCGGCGATCCTATCGAGGCCTCCCGCGAGCAGTGGAACGATGGTTCCAACACCCTGGCTGTGGCGCCCGGCAAGGTTCTCGTCTACGAACGCAACAAGGTCACCAACGACCTGCTTTACAAGGCCGGTGTCGAGTTGCTCGTCGCCCCCTCCGAGGAGCTCTCTCGTGGCCGTGGCGGTCCCCGCTGCATGACCATGCCCTTCGAGCGCGCCGATATCTAGTTCTCAATTTCCCCTCCGCACGCCAGGCAACCAATCCACCCGGCGTGCGGGCTCCTCAAACCATTACCGAAAGGAACCATCATGGGTGTAAGCCTCTCCGGTCGCCACTTCCTCAAGCTCCTCGATTACACCACCGAGGAGATTGAGTACCTGCTCGCTCTCGCAGCCGACTTCAAGAACGCCAAGCGTATGGGTATGCCCCACAAGTACCTCGAGGGCAAGAACATCGTCCTGCTGTTCGAGAAGACCTCCACGCGCACCCGCTGCGCCTTCGAGGTCGGCGCCATGGACCTCGGCATGGGCGTCACCTACCTCGAGCCCGGCTCCTCCCAGATGGGCAAGAAGGAGTCCATCGAGGATACCGCCCGCGTCCTCGGCCGCATGTACGACGGCATCGAGTACCGCGGCTTCGAGCAGGAGAAGGTCGAGTGCCTCGCCGAGAACGCCGGCGTGCCCGTGTGGAACGGCCTGACCACCGAGTTCCACCCCACCCAGGCGCTGGCCGACATCCTCACCATGCGCGAGGAATTCGGTGACACCAAGGGCCTCAAGCTCACGTTCTTCGGCAAGCACGCCGGCAACGTGGCCGACTCCCTCATGATCATCTGCGCCAAGCTCGGCATCAACTACTGCTCTTGCGGCCCCATCGCCACCGGCGAGGGCGCAACCTCCTACGATCCCGAGTTCCTGGCCGAGTGCGAGCGCATCGCCGCCGAGAACGGCTGCACCATCACCGTCACCGATGATGTCGAGGAGGGTGCCCGCGACGCCGACGTCATCTACACCGACGTCTGGGTCGGCATGGGCCAGCCCGCAGAGCTTTGGAAGAGCCGCATCGCCCTCATGAGCCCCTATCGAGTGACCTCCGAGGTCATGGCCATGGCCAAGCCCACAGCCATCTTCATGCACTGCCTGCCCTCGTTCCACGACACTAACACCACGGTCGGCAAGGAGATTGCCGAGCAGTTCGGCGTCACCGAGATGGAAGTCTCCGACGAGGTCTTCGAGTCCAAGCAGTCCCGCGTCTTCCAGGAGGCCGAGAACCGCATGCACACCATCAAGGCCGTCATGTACGCGACCCTAAAGTAGGTTGGGCATCAAGGCACCGTAAGAAAGAACTGTAAATATTGCTGCGCTGAGCGATGTTTCGAGACGCGTCGACCCCGATGGCCGGCGCGTCTTTTTGCGCTTGGGTGATCATGCGAGCTTTCATATCTGGGGTCCGTGCAACAGCCGGCAAGGCTGTTGCACGGCTCTGCGGGAGCGACTTCGGAGCGGTCCGCACATCCCGGCTTCGGTCGGGCAAGGTATTCCGTTGCACGGAATACATATCTTGCATGGCCCGTGTAACGGAAGCCCATGCGGGCGGAGTGCAACGGGGCAGGTGAGCGGAGGCGCAGTGATGGCGACCCATGGGGAGCCATCGAGCGGAGCCGGAGCGAGAGCCGGCGTGCCGTGACACGGCGGGTCGATCGCGAGTTGAAGCCGAGCGATTGTCCCGCCGTTCACGGCCCGCCGGCGGCGGTCCGGGGTTCCAAGGGGGCACGTCCCTTTGGCGCGCAGGGGTCCGGGGATGGCGCGAGGCATCCCCGCGAAACGCCGCGAGGGGCACGCCGTCGCCGGCGTGCCCGTGCAGGTGGCGGTCCGATGCTATTCCGACCCGGCCGTGTATACCGTCCGGCCCGTCTCGCAGTCGATAGTCTCGGCGTCCCCGAAGCCGACCCGGACGGTAGCCCATCCGCCGGCGCGCGCCAACGCGTCGGCCTCGGACGTCGCGGCGGCGACGAGGCGCCCGAGCTCATCCGAGCCCGCCGGCGCGGTCCCCACCTCGAACGCGCCGCCGTCGCCGCCCGACTCGTACTCGATGTTAGCGCTAATCTAAAATTGACCACTTTCGCAAACGCATCTCGCCGAATGCGC
>OLNH01000245.1_pt1 | contig 53209 bp, 67 predicted proteins | sample 1643101 | NCBI WGS metagenome assembly OLNH01 (sample SAMEA3136758, study PRJEB25190) | human gut metagenome | biome: human gut; feature: human-associated habitat; material: faeces | place: Austria | collected 2013 | reverse complement strand
GCAGTCGTTAAAACTACTACGCTATAAAAAGTCTAACTTTTGGGGGTCACATCACAAAGGTCTCTTTTGTTTGTGGGTTATAGTCAACTGTATATCCAGCTCCGGTTTCTTCTTCAATTAAATCCTGAACTTTGATATAGTCATGACGATATTCAGTAGCTCCTAAAGGTGCATATGCCATAGAATTACATATAACTTGATTAGCATAAGTAAATGAATAAACCCCTTTGTATATAACTCTTGTACCTTTGTTTGCCGAGATAAACTGTATATCTTCTTCGGCCGCAGCAGAGTATTTTTTTCTTAGGCGATCAATACTTCTTTCCATTTCTGTGAAAGTTACACTTGCAGCAGAATCGACGTAATATTCACCGTTGATTTCTTCTACAGCTGAGACAGGGGTTACTTTAGCAAAAGCTTTTTCCTGATTAGTAACAGCAATCATAACATTAGTTGACTTGTCAAAAATAACATATGTAAATATATAATTATCAACTTGAAAATGACTTGTGGCAATATCAAGAAGGCGTTGCTTGCCTGGAACATAAGGGGGAATATCAGAATCATCATAGCTGTCTTCTACCCTGCATTCAGAATATACTCCGCATCCATAACAGTCACTATGATCAGGACTGTCATCTTCGTCCCATTCCGTATAGTTATCGTATTCGTCCCATGTATCACCATAGTCCACTTCATCCCATTCGTCCCAACAATTATATTCGTTAAAATTATTTGACATTTTCATTCATCTCCAATCTTTTTTTTACAATATTTCTTATATATTTGTTATATATATTTTCAAATTCTATTCCTCTGGATATTGCTTCCTGCATTCGTGTTTTGATATGACTGATGATTATACTAAAAGCTGTACAAGAAAATTCAGGAATATTTTCTATTCCGCCGGCAAGAATAGATTCATTTAAACATCCGCCATTACAAAGATGATATACGCTACATTGTTCTCTACATTTCTGCTTGCGTATGGCACTTTTATTTATAATATTTTTATAAATTTTTGTTTCAAAAACATCATGTAGATCATTAAAGTCCATTATATTTCCAAGACGATACTCTTCAGGATAATATCTTCCGCAGGGATATATGTCACCGTTTGAATGTACACTTAACCAATGTTTTAGACAACTACTGTGTGTACAGTATTTTGGCTTGCCAGATATAACAGATTGTGCATAACTATAGAAGGGACTTATACTGATTCCGGTAGTAGTATCAAATAGCCATAAATCAAATAATTCACATATTTTTTCTGCATAATATTCTGGATCTGTTAATAAAATATCCTCGTTTTCTTTAGCAGATCCAGATGCAAATATTGTATTAAGTTTTAAAGGCTGATTCTTATTGCGGAAATATTCATAAACATCAATTAAGTTATTAATATTATGCTTACCTACAACAGCTATAGTACCAGGGATAATGTTATATTTTTTTAAATTTTCATATCCTTTTAAGGTCATATTTGTATGACTTCGCAAAAAGTCATTGTATGGACCTTCAAATGAAAATCCAATTAAAATGTTATTATCTGCAATAAATTTTGCAACATCTTCAGTGACATAAGTTCCGTTAGACTGCATGCTATTTTTAATATTTTGGTTAGGGTTATGTTTATATTTTTGTTCTAATTCTAGAGCACGTTTATAAAATGTCAGAGGCATACTTAAAGGTTCACCACCATGCCAGATATAGTGTATACCTGAAAAATGTGGCACGCTTGAAGAAATTAATTTCTCTAGCATTTTGTCTGACATTTGTTCATTATCATAACCTGTTCCAGCGTGATAACAGTGTTTGCAACGTAGATTACAGGCATTAGTAGGTTTTACTATAATAGAAATAAGATCATTTTTATTTATCATAATAAATTCTCCCTTTAATTTTGTATAATATATAATTTAAGATATTTTTTGTTAAATTGCAGAACATAAAATTAAATATGTTCTGCTAAAAATTTAACTGTGTTATATAGACCAATGCATAATAATATTTTTTGATCATCCATGTCTGATATAATATCTGGAGGCAATATATTGTATTTAGAGCACCAATCTATAGCATCTTTTGCTTTTTCAGAAACATCTGTACTATGGGGGCTATTTTTATCCGAAATATATTTTAAATTGAATCCAGTTGCAATTCCTTTTGCAACTGCAGTAGCAAGCTTATTTTTGTTTTTTTGATATATTTCAATATCATTGCTGTTATCTATGAAACATACCTCGAGCAATGCCGAACAAACTCCCTGAGATTTTATTTTTGAAATAACACGGAAATCTTTTCTTTTGACACCTCTGTTGTGATATTTAACGCAATTACATAAGTTTTTTAGAATTTCGTTTTCAACAGTTATTCCACTTTCAGCTGTAGTAACAAATATTTCACTTCCAGAGCCACCTCCTGAATTAAAATGAATTTCCAAAACGTAGTTATATTTTGAAAAATCATAATTATTAGAACCTAAGAATTCAAACCAATTACGATTAGTATCTGCCAATGTTACATTGCAAAAAGATTTTAAATTTTCTTTTAGCAATACAACAAATTCTCTAGTCAACTCAGCTTCTTCATAACCATTGCCGATAGCACCGCTGTCACCATTTCCGTGACCTGCAATTAATAAAACGTTCATCCTCAATTCTCCTTTTTATATGTTAGGTTCATCATATGTCATAGCTTTTTTGCTGTCACTTATACCTTTTGTTGTAGGATCAATTAAAAAATTATAAATACTTATAACCATAATAAAAATTATATATGGGTTTGAAAAAGCTTGACGAATAATCTCAAATAGTTTATACCATGACGTTATTTCAGAGGCTGTTATTCCCATATAGGCAAAAATAGATGAGATTATTGAAACTATTAGCTGAATATAGAACACAGGATTTTTAAATCTTATTTTCCAATTAATCATATTTTTCACACTCCAATCTTTGGATTCGTTGTTCGTTGGATTTTTCTTCTTGTTCAACAATTGTCATCCGTTCAACAAGATTATTGTGAGCTTCAACTTTCTTTTCTAATTGTTCAATTCTGTATAGTGTTTTGTCATTTGATTTCATAACACCTATCATAGAACCAATGATTGTTCCAGCCATTGAAATTAAAGCTACAATAATTGTACTGTCTATAATTTTCATATTTACTCCTCTCGCATATAATATTTTTATAATCTTAAAAAAATATCTTATTATCTATATAAGACAATAGATTGAATACATATAATTCTATAGTTCACCTCCTAAAAACAATATTTTTTTGCATATAGAATGTTGTATCTTTTATATGTAAATTATTTGTTATATGTATATCTAATAATTATAGATAGATAGAAATATATAAATGTAAACTGTTATAATACTTTTTGTTAAATATACGATGTGTTATATTAATTTTTCACGTAAGAAGAAAGAAAAAAGTATATTATAAAATTCATTGTATTTTATGAAAGCTTAGTTTAAATGTTGAGGATTGAGTGTATAAATAGTGAATCAGAATCTTGTCAGAATATTATGATAGCTATTTTCAAGAACATTTGCTTATGATAAAATAGTTATATTCAGATAATCATTTATTGCCATAAAATAAATAAGCTGGGTTCATCAAAATATTTGATGATAAATCCAGTTTGTTTTTTATTAATATTTAAATAATTGTATAAACAATATATATATATATTGTGATATTTAGACAAAAAAAGATTTTTTTGTGAATTAGGTTCCTTTTTTCACTGCTTTTTGCGATTTATTATTAATGAGGAGCAAAAAAGTTCATTTTCAAAATTACATATAGAGGGGTGGAAAAGTTATGCTTAATTCCTCATATGATGGTGAAATAGAACAATGGGATATGATTGATAAGTATAGTATGAATGTTATATATACTGCATCAGTTGATATACGTCGCAGAATGAGCGCAAAGAAAAGAAGTTTTGATTTTGTTGAGTTTGATACAGATTTAGTAGGAGAACAAGATATATATCCAAGTGAATATGTTATTTCTGATAACAGCGGACATTGTTGCAATGTTAAGAATGAATGGTTGTATGAAGCTATGTTATTTCTTGATGATAAATTAAAAGAAGTGTTGATATTAAAATATTGGTATTTATTATCAAGAAGAGATATTGCAAAGATATTAAACGTTTCAGAGAAAACTATTACAAATTGGAAAAACAAAGCTTTTAAGCTAATAAAAAATTATAAAGAAAGGAGATTGGAGTGTGATATTCGTGGACCTTAAGAATCGAACTGCAGAAAAAGCTATCAACGGGGATTGTGATGCACAGATATTAATGTTGAAACGCTATGAGAGATATATAAATAAAGTTTCAATGGTTACTAAAAAAGATAGGTTTGGAAATTTGATAAGATATGTAGACGAAGATTTTAAAGCAGAGATACAGATGAGGTATCTTGAAGAACTTTTGAAATGTAAGGTGATAAAAAATGATAACAATACAAAGTGACTTATTTGAGTTTGCTTATGTACCCGATTGGTACAGGCATCTTCATGATTTAAAATGTATGGCATTGCCGGAGGCGTGGCAGTTCAAGAAACCGGCAGTTGAAACAAAGAATGCAGAAACACCGATATTGGAACGATATATACATACAATTTTTCGTAAACAGGCTATTGAATTCAACTCAGAACAAGAATATAATAAAGCATTAAAATATTTTTACATTGAGAATGAATGTGCCTGCTTTCATACAGGATTATACACCCCGAGCTATAAAGGCATATACGGTTGCTTTTTCAGAAATAAAAAGCAGGATTCTATGCTTGAATGGTATTTTAAAGGCTTTTGTGATGAAATGTCACCGTGGCTTAAATATATAGAGCCGTTGCCTGAACGGCCGGTGTATCATATGGCACAGCAAGGTTTGAATTTTAATCCCGAATGGTCAATAAGGGTAAATGTTGAGCATATTTTGGGTGATGAAGAAAATCTAAATAGAATTCCCGCAAAAATAAGAAAGGCTAAAAATTTGCCGTTGCTGTTGGAAACTGCGGTGGAACTTGCAAGGCGAAAAGCAGTTATAGAACCGGGACTTATTTCTGCACAGGGATATATGGGGAGAGTGCAATATTTACTTCCGATATATCTTACTAAAATGAATAAGCCGGATTTGGCAATGACTCTGACAGTTATGGACGGATACTATTTAGGAAACACTTGTCTGACCCTTGAAATGGCATATCTCAATGCTCGGGCAATAGCCAAACCGTCAGCGCCATGGCTTTTGGAGCTTATAAAATAATAAAAAAACATAATGCTTGGTAAACAGTTCTTTTCTGAAATGTTTACCAAGCCTTTTTTTATTATCAATAAAAAGGAGTATTTTATATGAAAACTTAATTCAGAGCCGAATGGCTTGCATAAAAAAATGCGAGTTTTTTCGGCTTGTTAGAGTGCCGTTTTTCTTGCGGAAAGGCGGCACTTTTTATGAAAATTAAATATGAGTTTGCGGACGGAGAGGTGGAAGTTGATGTTCCTAATGAATGGGCGAGTATTCTGGTGGAACTGGACAGACTGGAGAGGAATAATGATAAGAAGGAAAGACGCAGGCACTATTCACTTGATTCGTGTGTATATGAAGGAATTGTTTATGCATCGGAGGACAAAAATCTTACGGCAATTTTTGAAACAGACAGTAAGTTCGGGAGATTAACAGAAGCGATAAAATATCTTTCGGACAAGCAGAAGTCACTTATAAAGGCTGTATATTTTGACGGAATGTCTGTAAGTGATTATGCGAAACATATGGGGATAAGTCAGTCGGCAGTATCACAGCAGTTAAAAACAATTTATAAAAAGCTGAAAAAGTTTTTATAAAAAACCTTATATTTCAGTGTTTTTGTGTCCGTATAGTGAAGGGTATAAAAAAATTAGCCTTTCGGAAAGGACGTTTAACTATGAAACATACATTAACAATCAGTGTTTCAAAGAAACCGAGAGCGGACAGTATTGTGAATTTCCGCAGTATATCAATAAGGGAGAGATTTCTCCGTCTTTTGTTTGGCATACCGTGTAAGATGACAATACTTGTTCCGGGTGACAGTGTAGAGAAACTTTCGATATGTGAAGTGAACAAGGAGGGGAGAAGATGAGCAGAACGAAACTTTTGCTTGACGTTGTAAGCGATATGCGTTCGCTTGCGGACAGTTTGGAAACCATGGCAAATGCCGTGGCAGGCAATGACGGCGTATCAAAGGAAAAACAAGCGGATAAGCCGAGCGTTACACATGAAATGCTGCGTGAACTTGCGGTTAAATTGTCACGAAACGGTAAGCGTGAGGAAATAAAACAGCTTATTGAAAAATACGGAGTAAAGAATATTACTGCTGTTGCAGAATCAGACCTTGATTCATTTTATGCAGATTTACAGCAGATGGAGGTATCTTGATATGCCACCGTTAAATCATGCTGTACTTTCTGCGTCATCGGCATATCGTTGGCTGGAATGTCCGCCGTCGGCACTGGCAACAGCAGATATTCCGGACGAAACAACAATATATGCACAGGAAGGTTCGGCAGCTCATGAGATGGCGGAATATAAAATCAGGTGGCATTTAGGTGAAAAGGACCTTGCACCTCCGAATATCGGAAACTTCCATGCAGAAGAAATCGACAGATATACAGACAGCTATGCGTATTATGCGACAGATAAAATCGAAACAATAAGAAAAATATGTCCCGACGCAATAGTTATGGTAGAACAAAGACTTGACTTTTCAAATTATGTTAAGGACGGCTTCGGTACGGGTGACCTTGTTATAGTTGCAGATGATGTAATGCAGGTTATAGATTTTAAGTACGGCAAAGGCGTAACGGTATCGGCAGAGCACAATCCGCAGATGATGTTGTATGCATTGGGTGCACTTAATCTTTACGATTATCTGTATGATATCAAGACAGTGAAAACAGCCATTGTTCAGCCAAGACTTGATAATATTTCTGAATGGGAGATTTCTGTTGATGAACTTCTGGAATGGGCGGAGAATACACTGAAACCGATAGCCGAACTTGCCGCAAAAGGCGAGGGCGAATTTAAAGCGGGAAATCATTGCCGATTCTGCAAATTAAGAGCTGTATGCAGAAAACGTGCAGAACTTATGCTTGAAACAGCGGAATATGAGTTTAAAGACCCCGCGGAACTTAATGATGATGAAATATTGCACATACTGACGATAGCGGACGACCTGTCAAAATGGGCAGAAGATGTATATTCTTATGCACAGGCGAAAGCTATAAATGAGGGGAAAAGCTGGAGCGGATTTAAAATAGTCGAGGGACGTTCCAAACGACAGTATGCGGACGAAAACAAGATTGCAGAGGTTTGCCGAAATAACGGTTATACCATGTCACAGATATATAAAAGCACGCTTATAGGTATAACTGATATGGAAAAGCTTATGGGCAGAAAAATTTTTAAAGAACTGCTCGGTGACTATATCATAAAACCGAAAGGCAGACTGACACTTGTACCGGAAACTGATAAGAGAGAAGAAGTACATACATTGGGTGAGTTTAGAAAGGAATTTTAATATGGCACATTTAGTAACGGGTAAGGTCAGATTGTCATATGAACATATATGGGAGCCTGCATCTATTAACGACAGTGATGAAAAGTACAGTGTTTCTTTGATTATACCAAAGTCTGATACAAAGACGGTAAAAGATATTCAAAACGCAGTCGAACAGGCAAAGCAGGACGGCAAAGCAAAGTTCGGAGGAAGAATACCTGCGAATTTGAAACTGCCTCTTCGTGACGGTGATATTGAACGTCCTGATGATGAGGCATATAAAGACTGCTATTTCATAAACTGCAATTCAAAAGATAAACCGCAGATTGTGGATAAGAATGTACAGCCTATTTTAGACAGAAATGAGGTTTACAGCGGATGTTATGCAAGAGTGTCAATATCTCTTTATCCGTTTAATACAAACGGAAATAAAGGAATTGCGTGCGGACTTGGCAATATACAGAAGATTGCAGACGGAGAACCGCTTGGCGGACGTACCAGAGCAGAGGACGATTTTGAAGCATATGATGAAGAAGATGATTTCTTAAATTAAGGTGAATTGGAGATGTATGCAAAAAAAGAACACCTCGTAAGATGTTCTTAAATAATATGCTGTTGAAGCCATTGAAGAATATCAGAATCAGACTGAGTTCCTGACGCAACTGATAAAATAAGTTCAATCAATTCGGTATCAGTGTACTTTAAATCAATGTCGTTTATTGCAAGAAATACAAGCATTGCGTGAGTACCGATTCGCTTATTACCATCTACAAACGGATGATTTTTTACAAGTCCAAAACATAGGCGAGAGGCTTTATCCAATAAAGTCGGATACAGTTCCTCTCCACCGTATGTTTGGAATGGTGTATTGATAGCTGATTCTAAAAGAGAATCATCGCGTATATCAAGTGAACCTCCGAATTCTTTCACAAGCTGTGAATGTAATAATAAAATTTGTTCTTTAGTAAGGATTTTCATTTTGCAAGTTCCTCATATACGGCCTTATTACGAGTAATTAATTTTTCTGATATAGCTAATACATCATCAGTTTGTGCTGATAATTGTTCATCAGCTTGATTGAATTCTAAAATTAGATAGCGAGGTGAGTTGTTTTTTAGAATTACAGCAGAACCGTACTGGTCAACAAGTCTTGCTACTTTAGAAAAGTTTTGATTGGCTTCGGAAATAGAAACCATTGTTTTGGTATTAACATTCATATTGCATACCTCCATTTCTTTTATATATATATTATATTCTTATTTTAGGATAAAGTCAACCTAAAATTTAATGGTAAATGGTGAGAACTATGAAAAAATTAAGCTGTGATATTGAAACCTTTTCTGACGTAGACCTTATAAGGTGCGGAGTATATAAGTATGCGGACTCTCCTAATTTTGAGATGTTACTGTTTGCATATGCTGTTGATGACGGTGATGTTCATATAATTGACATTGCAGGCGGTGAAGAACTTCCGGAGGAAATAATACAGGCTATAAAATCAGATACCGTTGTGAAAACGGCATATAACGCACAATTTGAACGTGTGTGTCTGTCAAGGTATCTTAAGCTTCCCGAGGGAGAATATCTTAATCCTCAGTCTTGGTACTGCACAGCTGTGCAGGCTGCGGAACTGGCACTGCCTTTGTCGCTTGCCGATGTCGGAAGTGTACTCGGATTAGAGAGGCAGAAGATGACGGAGGGCAAGGAGTTAATTAAGTATTTCTGTGTACCGTGCAAGCCGACAAAATCAAACGGAAACCGTACCCGAAACAGACCGTGTCACGATATAAACAAGTGGGAAACATTCAAAAAATACTGTATGCGTGATGTAGACGTTGAACGTCAGATTGCCGATAAACTTAAAATGTATCCTATAAGTGATGAGGAACATCGACTATATGTTCTCGACCAAATAATAAACGACAGAGGGGTATTAGTTGACAGTGAATTGGCTGAGCAGGCGGTAAAGCTTAATTCAATACAGACGGCTGTGGCGGTTGAACAGGCATATATGATAACGGGACTTGAAAATCCTAATTCAGTAACGCAGTTAAAACAGTGGCTCAAGGAAAAGGGTGTGGAAATTGAAAGTCTGTCAAAAAAGTCTGTTAAAAGTCTGGCAGATGAAACAGACGGAGATGTCAGTGAAATGCTGAAACTCCGTCTGCTTATGGCGAAAACGTCCGTCAAGAAATATGAGGCTGTAATACGCAGTGTGTGCAGCGATAACCGTGTACACGGAATGATGCGTTTCTGCGGTGCAAACAGAACGGGAAGATGGTCCGGTAACATTCTGCAGCCGCAAAACCTGCCTCAGAACCATCTGCCGGACTTAACACTTGCAAGGGATATTGTAAAGGACGGAGATTTTGAGATGCTTGACATGATGTTCGGAAACGTACCGAATGTCCTATCGGAACTTATAAGAACCGTTCTCATTCCAAAACCAAACCATAGATTTATTGTCGTAGACTTTTCGGCTATTGAGGCTCGTGTGCTTGCTTGGATAGCAGGAGAGCAGTGGCGAATAGATACATTCAAAAACGGCGGTGATATTTACTGTGCGTCCGCAAGTAAGATGTTTAAAGTGCCGGTGGAGAAACACGGAGTAAACGGCGAACTGCGTCAAAAGGGGAAAATATCAGAACTTGCTTGCATAGCAGAAGGTCAACTTGTGCTGACGGATGCGGGACTTATACCAATAGAAAAAATTACACTTGAACATAAACTGTGGGATGGTGAAGAGTGGGTATCACATGATGGAGTTATATATAAAGGTGAGCAAGAGGTGATTACATATGATGGACTTACAGCTACCAAAGAACACCTTGTTTGGGTTAAAGGGGAACAGAAGCCGATACAGTTTGGAGTCGCTGCCTCCTGCGGTGCATATATCATTCAAACCGGAAATGATAGGTCAGCAATTCGGCTGGGTGAAAGTAATCTCAGCAGAAAAAAGATGGAATGCGTCATGGAACCATTGTTATGTATTAACGCAATGTATAGGATGTGGTGCAATTCAGTGGCAGCTTTTATCAAATCTGCAAAGGGGAAAATCAAAAGGTTGTCAAAGCTGTTCTCAGCCACGGCAAATTCCGTTGTGGCTGGAGAAGAGACTAACGGCAGCAAAGCAACGGTGCGAAAATCCACAGGACAAGGGTTATCACAATTATGGCGCAAGAGGAATAAAATTCGAATTTTCAAGTGTTACAGAGGCAGGATTGTATTTAATCAAAAAATATGGTCTGCCGAAGCGGGAGTTGGAAATAGACCGTATAGACAACAATGGAAGTTATGCACGAGACAATATTCGGTTTGTAACACATACGGAAAACAATTCAAACAAACGGTGTACCGTATTAAGTCGTTTTTCACAGAAATATTGGCCTTATGTAAGAAGTGTGGTAATTCGGAAGTTATCAGACGGATTAAGTCGCAAAGAGATTATACAAGATGCGGAAACGGCAGTATTCGAGAAACGAAAAAATTGGCGGTTAATTCAGGCAAGGTTAGAGTTTATGACATACGAAATGCCGGAAGACATCATCGTTTTACCGTATCGGGAAAACTCGTCCACAACTGCGGTTACGGCGGCTCAGTCGGTGCGTTAAAGAATATGGGTGCTGTTGAGATGGGAGTGCAGGAGAATGAACTTCAGGGCTTAATTAACGATTGGAGAAATGCCAATCCGCATATTGTACGTTTTTGGTACGAAGTCGGCAATGCGGCAATGAAAGCAATAAAAGAAAAAACAACCGTTCCGTTAGGAAAACTTGTGTTTGCGTATGAACGGGGGATATTATTCATACGTCTGCCAAGCGGAAGACGGCTGTCATATATAAAACCTCGAATCGGTACAAATAGGTTCGGCGGTGACAGCATTACATATATGGGGATAAACTCCGCAAAGAAGTGGGACAGACTTGAAACTTTCGGCGGTAAGCTGACAGAGAATATCGTACAAGGGACTGCAAGAGATTTGCTTGCAAATGCACTGATAAATGCGGCAAATGCGGGATATGATACTGTTTTTCACGTTCATGATGAAATTATATGTGAAGTTCCGAACGGTTACGGTTCGGTTGACTAACTGTGCAAGCTGATGTGTATAAAACCCGAATGGGCGGACGGACTTCCGCTTAATGCTGACGGTTTTGAATGTGAGTATTATAAAAAGGAATAACAAAAATGCAAAAGAAAATAAATTTAAAGGGGTACGATTATGAAAATAAGATGTTTGGATAAAAAAGACTGCTTTGCTAATGCAGACGGTTATTGTATTTGCTTAACGAATAATGATTTCGGAGGAAGAAGATGTTCGTTTTATAAGACAAAGACGAAAGCTGCGACAGAACGCAAAAAAGTTGAGAAACAATTAAAACGAAAGGGAAAAACGGGATTAATAGACATGTATAACGGGAGGGGACAATGAAAATATCTGTCGGGAACAGCTGTACATCAAGAGCGTGGAAGATTAAAGAATTTTCGTGGGAGAAATTTGTTCAGAAGTGTTCTCAGACAATACGAACGGCTGAAACGGTGCAGGAATATCGTAAACTTCCTAAAGGTCAGCAGGATAATATCAAAGATGTGGGCGGATTTGTCGGAGGTGAACTTCGCAGCGGTCTAAGGAGAAAAGATACTGTGATTAACCGATGTCTGCTCACTCTTGATGCGGATTACGCAGACGAGGATTTTTGGGAGCAGATTGAACTGTTCTTTAATTTCAAATGCCTGATATATTCCACACACAAGCATACTGCACAAACACCGAGATTCAGGCTTATTATCCCTCTGTCACGTCCTGTTACGGCAGATGAATATACGGCGGTTGCACGCAGAATAGCGGCAGATATAGGCATAGAACAGTTTGACGATACAACGTATCAGCCGCATAGACTTATGTATTGGCCGTCAACATCTTCTGACGGTGAGTTTGTATTTCAGCACCGTGACGGTGAAGAAATAGATGCGGACGCAGTGCTTGTACGTTATAAAGACTGGCATGATACTTCTGAATATCCTGTTTCGTCAAGACAGAAAAAAATTGTATCACACGCATTGAAGAAACAGGCAGACCCTCTGACAAAGAAGGGAATAGTAGGTGCATTTTGCCGTGCATATACGATACAGGACGCAATAAGCACATTCCTTTCAGATGTATATGAACCAAGCAGTCTGAACGGCCGTTATGATTATATCCCTGCCGATTCCGTAGCCGGAGTGATAGTGTATAATGACAAGTTTGTATACTCTCATCACGCAACAGACCCTGCCTGCGGTAAGCTGTGCAACAGCTTTGATTTGGTGCGGATACATAAGTTTTCATATCTTGACAAAGATGAAAACGACGGTGAGAAATCAGTCTCATTTAATGCAATGACAGACTTTGCAATGCAGGACGGCAGAGTTAAAGAACAGACACTGACGGATAAGGAAAAGGCAGTGCATGAGGAATTTTCTGTGATTAATGACAATGACAATACATCGTGGCATAAGTATTTGTCTGTGAATAAGCACGGTGACGTAGAAAACAGCATACAAAATCTTACGATAATACTTCAGAACGATCCGAAACTAAAGGGAATAGTTTTTAACGAACTGTCGGACTGTATAGAAATTAACGATGATGTACCATGGCAGCACCCGTCTAAGTATTGGCGGGACGCTGATGACGCACAGCTGCTTACATATCTTACATACAGCTACGGTAAATTCACAAGAGTGAATTATGATGTGGCACTTGCAAAAGTTGTTGATGACCGTTCGTTCCATCCGATACGGCAGTATCTTGACGGTCTGCCGAAGTGGGATAAGCAGAAACGTGCAGATACGCTTTTAACGGATTACCTTGGTGCAGAGGACAATCCATACACTCGTGCGGTTACCCGTAAAACACTATGCGGAGCGGTAGCAAGAGTAATGGTGCCGGGAATAAAGTTTGACACTATGCTTGTTCTGTCGGGACCGCAGGGGATAGGAAAGTCAACGATTATATCAAAGCTGTGCGGTGAGTGGTTTAACGATTCGCTTTTATTATCCGACACAAAGGATAAGACGGCGGCGGAGAAACTACAAGGCTTTTGGATTTTAGAGATAGGCGAGCTTGCCGGACTGAAAAAGACCGAAATCGAGACCTTAAGAGGGTTTATCTCGCGGCAGAACGATGTATTTCGTGCATCTTTCGGTCGCAGAGCGACGCCGCATTTAAGACAGTGTATTTTCATAGGCACAACGAATGCGGAACACGGATACCTCAGAGATACTACGGGCAACCGCCGTTTTTTCCCTGTTAAGGTATCGGGGGACTCGGAGAAAAAGCCGTGGCAGCTCGCGCAAAATGAAATAGACCAGATTTGGGCGGAGGCGCTTGTGTATTACAGGAACAAAGAACCGCTTATTCTTGACGCGGAAATGGAGCAATATGCGAAGAACCTTCAGCGCGAGGCTTTGGAAACGGACGAGCGCGAGGGGATGGTGCGCGAGTATCTTGAAACATTGCTGCCGGATAATTGGAATGAAATGTCCTTATACGAGAGAAGAAATTTCCTTAACGGCAGTGAGTTCGGAGAGGTATCGGTTAAGGGTACTGTAAAACGCACGAAGGTCTGCAATATGGAGATATGGTGCGAGTGTTTCGGTAAAGCGAAAGCGGACTTGAAAAGGCTTGACGCAAACGCTATCTCGGCAATTATGGCGAAGATGGAAGGCTGGCAGAAGTCAGGCAAGAAGTCGAGGTTCGGTATGTACGGAATTGTCGCGGGCTATGAGAGGATATAGGGTAGAGTTATATGTTTTTATGTTTCCGATGTTTCCGTGAATTGCCGATAAAAACGGTGGTGTGGCAACATCGGAAAACGGCATAAAAGCAAGGTTACTGACATTGTTTGTTGCTGTGTTTCTTAAAAAGTCTATATAGATTATATATTATATTTATAAATATTTACACACGCATATATATACGCGCGCGAGGGCTTTTTTGAGCAAATGGCAACAACGGCTGAAAATATGGAGGGAAAATGCGTGAAAGTGAAATAGAGAAAAGGCTCAAAAATGCAGTAAAGATGAGGGGCGGACTGGCTTTGAAGTTTGTATCTCCGAATTTTAACGGCGTTCCGGACAGACTGTTATTGTTGCCGGAGGGAAAGGCAGCATTTGCGGAACTGAAAGCAACAGGACGGAAAATGCGGAGTCTGCAAATAAAGCGAAAAAGGCAATTAGAAGCATTAGGGTTTTTGGTGTATTGCATTGACGGCATAGAGCAAATCGGAGGTGTGCTTGATGAAATTGAACAGAGATGATTTGCATGAGTATCAAAAGTACGGTGTTGATTTTATAATAAACAATCCGATTTCGGCACTTATGCTGGAATGCGGTCTTGGCAAGACGATAACAACACTCACAGCTGTAAGTGACCTCATGTATGATTATTTTGAGATTTCAAAAGTCCTTATAATAGCTCCTCTCAGAGTTGGACTGTCGGTATGGGAACAGGAGTGTGACAAATGGGAACAGTTAAAATACCTGAGATGTTCAATAGCAATCGGCAGTGCGGACGAAAGGGAAAAAGCCTTAAAAGCAGACGCAGACATTTATATCATAAACCGTGAAAATGTAGAGTGGCTTGTAAATAGCGGTCACATTGATTTTGATATGGTTGTGATAGACGAACTCAGTTCGTTTAAATCACATCAAAGCAAACGGTTTAAAGCACTGCGTAAGGTCAGACCTAAGTTTGACAGAATTGTAGGTCTGACCGGAACGCCTGCACCTAACGGCTTGATTGATTTGTGGGCTGAGATAAATCTGCTGGATATGGGAGAAAGGCTCGGAAGATATATAACAGGTTTTCGTGATGAATATTTCAAACCGGATAAACGGAACGGTGCGATTGTGTATTCATACAAGCCGTTGGTTAATGCAGAAAAAAGGATATATGAGAAAATATCGGATATATGTATTTCGATGAAAGCAACGGATTATATCAAAATGCCTGAAAGAATAGACAATATTTACGAAGTTGAGATGAACGATAAAGAGATGAAACTTTATCGGAAACTTGAAAAGGAAATGTTTCTGCCGTTTGCCGACGGTGATATTGATGCAGTGAATGCGGCGAGTCTCAGCAATAAACTGCTGCAGCTTGCAAACGGTGCGGTTTATGATGAAAACCAAAATGTGAAGAAAATACATAATCGTAAACTTGAAGCTTTGGAGGATTTAATTGAGGCGTCAAACGGAAAGAGCATACTTGTTTATTACGGCTATAAGCACGATAAGGACAGAATAGCAGAAAAATTTAATATCCGTGAGATAAAAACGGAACGGGATATTTGCGATTGGAATAACGGTAAAATACAAATTGCGTTGGCACATCCGGCAAGCTGCGGACACGGACTGAATTTGCAGAAAGGCGGAAGCACGATTATATGGTTCGGACTGACGTGGAGTTTGGAGCTGTATCAGCAGGCGAATGCAAGACTTTATAGGCAGGGACAGAACAACACGGTAGTTGTTCATCATATTGTGACCAAAGGTACGGTTGATGAAGATGTGATGACGGCTTTAAATGATAAAGACATGGGACAGGCTTCTTTGATGGAGGCTATAAAAGCAAGGATGGAGGGAATATACAAATGACGGCAAAGGAATATTTAAGTCAGCTTATAACAATGGATAATGCGATAAACAGAAAACAACAGCGTCTTATGACACTTCGTGATGTTGCAATGAATACCACTCCGAATTACAGCGGAGAAACAGTTCAGCATACACGGAATAAAAATCCGCTTGAAAATATAATGACAAAGATAATCGATATTGACCGTGATATTGACAGAGATATTGATGAACTTGTCGATTTTAAAGCAGAAGTATGGGAAAAGCTTGATAAAATCGCAGATGAAAGATATAAACGGATTTTGTGGCTTAGATATGCCGACCGTAAAACGTGGAGATATATTGCGTTGGAACTTAATTTTACAATACGGTATATTCATAAAATGCACTTGAAAGCTTTGGCTGAACTTGATAAAATCATATAAAAAGAAAATTGGACACTATAGTTCACGCAAGTTCACTTCAGTTCACTCTTGAACATCGTAAAAAAGTGTGTTATGCTATAATCGCGAGAGAAGAATAAACAGAGAGATGATATGTAACAGTCGGCTTTGTGTATTGTTCCAATAATTGAGGTTGTATTATTCCGATACACTTGATATTATTCCGATAATACGGTATTGCAGGGAAGATTAGAAATAAATATTTAAGACTTGAAAGTGAAAAGTTATACAAAGAAGGATGTTTCCTATACGGAGCGTCCTTTTTTCGTTGGAGGAAAGAATATGCCATACAGACCAAAGAAACCATGCAGACATCCGGGCTGTGCAAATTTAACTGACGGAAGATATTGTGAGGAACATATATCATGTCACCCTGAAGTTACTCGCTCAGCCACAAAGCGTGGATACGGAAGTAAATGGAGAACATTAAGCAAGGCATATCTTAGAGAACATCCTCTGTGCGAGATTTGTAAGAGGAACGGGAAATACGTTCAAGCTACGGTGGTTGACCATATCAAACCGCACAGAGGTGATAATAAATTGTTTTGGGATAAAAGCAACTGGCAGAGCCTTTGTAAGAGCTGTCATGATAAAAAAACGGGACGGTTTGACAGTAAACCTACATACAGTTACTGAAATCGTCCCGATATTTATTTGTCGAACAAATCGCTGTGTGTTCCTGTTCTTTGCAGTGTAAGAACAAGAATGTTTTTTTCAATGCAATACATCAACAGCCAATCCGGTTGAATATGACATTCACGGTAATCCTTGAGATTGCCTGTTAACTGATGGTCATTGTATTCTTCCGGCAATGTCTGTCCTGCGGCAAGCATACGAATTACATCGTCAAGAAGCTCAATGTTTAGGTTGCGCTTGATTGCGAGTTTGTAGTCTTTTTTAAATCTGGAAGTCCAGATGACTTTTAGATTCATGACTTCAACTCCTTTAGAGCGTCTTCAACATCATATGCCTTTAAATTGGGATCGCGCAGCATACGCTCGGTTTCAAGCATTGCCGCCACTGTTTCTGAGTTGGGTGTGTTTATAGTTATGTCGAACGGAATACGTCCTTCGCGTACTGACTGACGCAGAAAAATGTTAAACGCTGTGGTCATATTCATACCAAGCTGAGAAAACAGTGTATCGGCTTGAGCTTTCAAGTCGCTGTCAATGCGAAAACTTACATTTGATATGTTAGCCATGTAAAATCACTCCTTCCGTTGATTGTAGTATTATTATAACATATTAGACTGCTAATATCAAGCTAATAAAACGCAATCAGCAGTTTAATATATAAATATTATATGCAATTATAATAAAGATATCATAGGCAGCGAAGCAAATAAAAAAATATATAATAGGTTAAAGGTTTACAATCCTAAATGAACAAATAATCGGGTGTTTTATGGGTACACTCTCCCCAAGGGACTATATAATCTTAAAAAAATGGGTGAGCGTAGACCGTTGCCCCCATTTACGCAAATTTTCGCAAAATTAAGCAAGGGGACCTAAAAACGGTCACATTAAAATTATCGCATAACTAAATATACACTTGCATTATTGCATACTTGAAATCGTCCTCAAGTGTGCATTTTTTATTGCTTTTTAATATAAAAAAGGTTCACAAAAATGTGAACCGATTATTATCAGGGCTGCAAACGAAAATTCAATGAAGCTATTTGGTATTACAAAAGTAAATTGAACACTGACAATAAAATAATATAAAAACAGTAAAATCTTCATAAGCATTCCTCCTCCTAAAACGCGATTCTTTTCGTTTGCTCTGAACCACACTTGGTCTGGTGAGTCATAGAGGAGCTTAATAGATGACTCATAAATATTATATCACAACATTATGAAGATTTCAATTATTCGGCTGTTGTTTATTGAATTTTACTGATAGAGGAGAACAGTTTATGACCGAAGAACAGAAAATTAAAATTCGCAGAATGCGGCTTGACGGTAACGGATATAAGCATATTGCAAGTACACTTATTCTGCCGCTGAGTACAGTGAAATCATATTGTAAACGGAACGGACTTGTAGGCGTAGGACCAGTGGTGGCAATGAACAACGATGTATCTGTACAGCTTGGACTTATCTGCCGGAACTGCGGAAAAAGACTTAAGCATACCGCAGGCAAAAAAAGAAAAGTTTTTTGCTCGGACAAATGCAGAAAACAATATTGGAATCTACATAACGGAGGAAAAGTATGATTGAACATATAGAACCGAAAGCAACGGCAGACGGAGTTGCAGTGTATTGTGCTCACGATAAGATTGTCGATACGGACAGCTTGGTAGGCAATCCGAGAAATCCGAACAAGCACCCTAAAGAACAGATAACCGCATTGGCTAAAATCATAAAACGTCAAGGCTGGAGACATCCGATTGTAGTGTCAAACCGTTCCGGATTTGTGGTAAAAGGTCACGGAAGACTTCTTGCTGCAAAAGAAATCGGAGCAAAGCAAGTGCCTGTGGATTTTCAGGACTATGAAAGTGAAGCTTCGGAATATGCCGACCTTATGGCAGATAATAAAATACAGGAATTTTCAGAACTTGATATGAAAATGTCTGCTGATATTTTACAAGATATAAAGGACAGCGGTGACATTGAACTTGAGATGTCTGCATTTACGGAAGAAGCACTTAATGAACTTCTCGCAAAATCACAAGAGGGTGAAGTTAAAGAAGATGATGCAGATTTGACACCTCCGGAAAATCCGGTGTCTGAACAAGGTGATATATGGCTTTTGGGAAAACACAGATTAATATGCGGTGACAGTACAAAAGCGGAAACGTATGAAAACTTGATGAATGGCAAAAAAGCAAATCTTGTTGTAACAGACCCGCCGTATAATGTTGCATACGAGGGTACGGCAGGTACTATTCAAAATGACAGCATGGAGGACGGAAAGTTTTATGAATTTCTGTTTTCAGCTTTTAAGTGTATGTATGATGTTTGTGCGGATGGTGCAAGTATTTATGTTTTTCATGCTGATAAGGAAAGTATAAATTTCAGAACGGCATTTCGTGATGCCGGATTTTTCTGTCATCAAACGTGTATATGGGTGAAAAATACACCCGTGCTCGGCAGATGTGATTATCAGTATTGTCATGAGCCTATACTTGTCGGATGGAAACCTATAGCCGGACATAAGTGGTATTCTGACAGAAAACAAAGAACGGTATGGAATTTTGACAAGCCGAAGAAATCAGAACTTCATCCGACAACAAAACCAATACCGCTTGTGGCATATCCGATACAAAATTCAAGTGTGGTCAATTCAGTTATTCTTGAACCGTTCGGCGGCAGTGGAAGTACATTGATTGCGTGTGAACAGACTGACCGTATATGTTATGCGATTGAGATTGATGAGAAGTTTGTAGATGTAATTGTAAGACGTTATGTGGATTTTAAAGAAAATTCAGATGACGTTTTTTTATTGCGTAACGGTGAAAAAATTCCGTACAGTGAGGTATTGACGAATGAGTAATTTAACACTTGGCTCGTTATTTGACGGCAGCGGAGGTTTTCCTCTTGCCGGAATGATGGCTGGAATTAAGCCTATATGGGCGAGTGAAATCGAACCGTTTTCTATTCGGGTTACTACAAAACGTATACCGCAGATGAAACACTATGGGGATATTTCAAAAATGAACGGCGGAAAGATTGAGCCGGTTGATATAATTACATTCGGAAGCCCTTGTCAAAACTTGTCTTTAGCAGGAAAACGTGAAGGGCTAAACGGTGAAAAATCATCAATGTTTTTTGAGGCGATTCGGGTTATAAAGGAAATGAGGGAGAGTACAAATGGAGAATATCCGAGATGGATTGTGTGGGAGAATGTGCCGGAAAAGTATTATTTGAGTCAGAGAGCGTGTTCGGGAATTTTAAGAAGAGCCTCTGCTCGCGGCAAGAAACTGCCGGAACTGCTGGAACGGGCATTGGAGAAACAGGCACAATATGTTTAAACGATCAAGGCGGAGAACGTATAGATGTGACGCAAGACAAAACAACTACATTGAGAGCACAGGCACATCATCCGCCGTGTGTAATGTTTGAAAATCACTCTCAAGATACAAGATATATAGGTCCGTTGGAAGTATCGCAGACAGTGCTTGCAACTTTCGGAACGGGCGGTAATAATCAGCCGTTTGTCGTGCATACACCAAAAACTTTAAAAATCAGATGCGGATGTGACGGCGGCGGTAAAGGTGCATTGATACAAGAAAATAAGTCGGCAACATTAAGCTGTAATAATGACCAGACCTTATTTGAACCGAAAGTGTACGGGATATGTTCAAACGATAGCAATTCGATGAAGTCTGACAATCCGAACAGCGGAATATATGCGGCAGATACTTCTCGCACCATTGACTGCGGAGGTGTAAATCCGTCATCTAATCAAGGAGGTATGGCTGTTGTTGCATTACAGGGTTCAATGATTGGACGTAAGGAGAAAAACGGACCGAACGGCAGCGGATTTAATCAGGATACATCATTTACATTAAATACAGTTGACCGACATGCGGTTGCATACGGAATTGACCGTGCTGCATACAAAAAGGCACAAGATGCCGACATTGCGGAAATTCGTAAGGGAAACTATAACTTTAAGGGAATACGAGGGTAGTATATACACAAATAAAGGCTGTACTTTTTGTTATAGTAATGGTATTGATAAAGTCCGCATATAACGGTAATATGTGTACAACAAAAAGATAAACAGACCGAGAAAACGGAGGAAAACAAAATGCTAAAATTAAAGAAACTTTACAGCCTTATCAACCGAAACGCAACAATAAAATTGGTTAATGAAAAACATACAGACGTTTATTTCTGCGGAACAGTTAAAGATATTCCTGACCAATATGATTTATGGAAAGTAGTTGACCTTTTTGAACTAAACAGCTATGAATATGAGATTATGATTACAGAAAAATAAGAAAATACAATTTTTAAACCGCCTTAAATGGCGGTTTTTTGTATGAAAATTTTTAATGACAAGAAATTTATACGAATGGAGGTGATACGCTTGGCACAGAGGGGCAGAAAGCCGAAACCAACGGCAGTAAAACAGCTTGAGGGTAATCCAGGCAAGAGACAGTTAAACGCAAATGAGCCGAAACCTGCGGCTCGTGCACCGTCTTGTCCGAAATGGCTTGAAGATGATGCGAAAAAGGAATGGAGACGTCTTGCGAAACAGATGGAACAGCTCGGTATTCTAACAGAAGTTGATATGGCGGCTTTTGCGGGATATTGCCAAGCTTATGCACGTTGGAAAGAAGCAGAAGAATTTATATCAAGACACGGTGCTATTGTCAAAACTCCGAGCGGATATTGGCAGCAAGTGCCGCAGGTATCTATTGCTCAGCAGTATATGAAACAGATGAGCAAGTTCTGTGAACAGTTCGGTCTTACTCCTGCGTCAAGGTCAAGAATTGTAACAGACAAAGGCAATGACAGCAGTGATGACGCTATGGAACAGCTTCTTTCATTAGGCGGAGAGAAAAAGTAATGTATGATGAAAATAAAGCAAAACGTGCAGTTACATTTATAAATGCACTTAAACATACAAAAGGCAAATGGCGGGGTGTGCCTTTTGAATTGCTGCCGTGGCAGGATAAAATAATAAATGATGTGTTCGGTACGGTAAAGGAGAACGGATACAGACAATACAACACAGCATATGTTGAAATACCGAAGAAGATGGGTAAGTCAGAACTTGCAGCAGGAGTGGCACTGTATCTTACATGCGGTGACGGTGAATGGGGTGCAGAAGTATACGGCTGTGCAAGTGACCGTCAGCAGGCAAGTATTGTGTTTGATGTGGCGGTGGATATGGTCGAACAATGTCCTGCTTTGAAAAAGAGAATTAAGCCTGTTATGTCAGTAAAAAGACTTGTGTATAAACCGACTAATTCATATTATCAAGTGCTGTCGAGTGAGGCTTTTACAAAACACGGTCTTAATGTTCACGGCGTAATATTTGATGAACTGCATTCACAGCCGAACCGTGAATTGTTTGATGTAATGACAAAAGGTTCAGGTGATGCACGAACACAACCGCTGTTCTTTCTTATAACAACCGCCGGAACAGACCGAAACAGCATATGTTTTGAACAGCACCAAAAGGCAGTTGATATTTTGGAAGGCAGAAAAATCGATCCGACATTTTATCCTGTTATATACGGAATAGAAGATACAGATGACTGGACAGATGAACGTAATTGGTATAAAGCAAATCCCTCGCTCGGACATACAGTTGACATTGAAAAAGTCCGTGCCGCATTTTTGTCGGCAAAGGAAAATCCGGCTGAGGAAAATCTGTTCAGACAGCTCCGCCTTAATCAGTGGGTTAAGCAGTCAACAAGATGGATGCGGATGGAGAAATGGGATGCGTGTGATGAAGTAATAAATATTGATACACTTATCGGAAGGGAATGCTGTGCAGGTCTTGACCTTTCAACAACACTTGACCTTACCGCATTTGTTTTGGTGTTCCCTCCGAGAAACGATACAGAAAAATATATAATTGTTCCGTATTTTTGGATACCGGAAGAAAATCTTCGTCAGCGTGTCCGACATGACCATGTTCCGTATGATGTATGGAAAGCAAACGGATTTATACGAACAACAGAGGGGAATGTAGTTGACTACCGAAGAATTGAAGCTGACATAAAGGATATTGCAAGCAAGTACGTTGTGCGTGAAATAGCATATGACAGATATAATGCAACACAGATTATTTTGAATTTACAGGATGAGGGGTTGACAATGATTCCGTTCGGGCAGGGATTTAAGGACATGTCTCCGCCTACAAAGGAGCTGTATTCCCTTGTTCTGAAAAAGAAAATAATACATAACAATCATCCTGTTTTACGTTGGAATTTTGATAATGTGTGTGTTGAGACGGATGCGGCGGAAAATATTAAGCTGTCCAAGAAATACAGTACCGAGCGTATTGACGGAGCGGTTGCATCTGTAATGGCGCTTGACCGTGCGGTTCGCAATGCGGGGCAAAATCAAGGCAGCGTTTATGATAGTAGAGGAATAATCGTATTTTAGGAGGAACTTATGAAGGTTTTAAAATCAATATTTAAATCAAGAGACCATCCGAAAAACCATATAGGCGACAGTGTCGGCGGAGGGAGATATTTTCCGTTCGGAAGAACATGGTCGGGCAAGTCGGTAACGGAGAGGACTGCAATGCAAACGACGGCTGTGTATGCCTGCGTCCGCATTATATCGGAAACGGTAGCAAGCCTTCCGCTGCACGTCTATGCTTATACCGAGAACGGCAAGGAACGCGTGTGTACGCATCCGTTGTATCGGCTGCTCCACGATATACCCAATCCCGAAATGAACAGCTTTGTAATGCGTGAGGTTATAATGTCGCATTTGCTGCTGTGGGGCAATTCATACTCGCAGATTATCCGTAATGGCAAGGGTGAGGTTACAGCAATGTATCCGCTTATGCCGGAGAAGATGAAAATCGACCGCGGCGAGGACGGAATGCTGTATTACACCTACACTTCCGATAAGCAGGGCAGCTTTATTTTCCGCAATGACGAAATCCTGCATATTGTAGGTCTCGGATTTGACGGACTTATCGGTTATTCGCCGATTGCAATGGCAAAGAATGCAATAGGTCTATCAATCGCAGCGGAGGAATATGGCTCGTCATTCTTCTCTAATTCAGGAACGCCGAGCGGTGTATTGGAGCATCCGGGTGTTCTCAAGGAACCGAAAAAGGTACGCGACGCGTGGAATGAAGCCTATGGCGGCAGCGGTAATGCTCATAAGGTGGCGGTTCTGGAGGAGGGGATGAAATTCAATCCTATCTCCATCAATCCACATGAGGCGCAGTTCCTTGAAACACGCAAATTCCAAGTAAATGAAATCTGCCGTATATTCCGCGTTCCTCCGCATATGATTGCGGATTTAGAGAAAAGCTCATTTAACAACATCGAACAGCAGAGCTTGGATTTTGTAACAAACACAATACGACCATGGCTTGTAAGAATTGAGCAGAGTATATTTCAGCAGCTTCTTACAGAGGAGGAACAGCAGAAATATTTCGTCAAGTTCAATGTTGACGGATTGCTCAGAGGTGATTTCAAAAGCCGGATGAGCGGATATGCCGTCGGAAGGCAGAACGGATGGTACAGCGCAAACGATATACGGGAATTGGAGGATATGAATAAGATTCCGGCAGAGGAAGGCGGCGACAGATACTTGTGCAACGGAAATATGATTGACATCAGGAATGCAGGTAATTTTGGACAGACAGGAAGTGAGGAAAACGGTGAGTAAGTTTTGGAAATTCAAGACGATTACAAACAAGATAGACGATGAAACGGAAAGCACGGAAAACGTGCTTTTTTTAAATGGGGTAATTGCCGAGGAGTCATGGTACAGCGATGATGTTACGCCGCAGATGTTCCGTGATGAACTTAGTAAATACACCGGAGACATTACGGTTTGGATTAACAGTCCGGGCGGTGACTGCTTTGCTGCAAGTGAGATATACACAGCCTTAAAAGAGCATAAGGGCAAAATTACTGTCAAGATAAACGGTATCGCGGCAAGCGCGGCATCGGTAATTGCAATGGCAGGCGATATGGTGGAAATGTCACCGACATCAATGCTTATGATACATAACCCGTCCATGATGCTTTACGGCGAGGCTTCGGAGCTTGAACAGGGGATTGACTTTTTAAATGAGGTCAAGGAGTCGATTATCAATGCCTATCAGATAAAGACGGGATTGTCGCGCAGCAAGATTTCACATCTCATGGATGCGGAAACATGGATGAACGCACATTCGGCGCATGATTTCGGTTTCTGTGACAGGGTTTTGTATTCCGATGAATATGAGGAAAAAGATAGTGATGACATGATTTTTGATAAGACAACAATGGTGACAAACACCATAGCGGCGATGCGTAAAAAGCTGAAACCTATTGCTCCGAAAAAGGACAGAACTGCGGCAGAGCAGTTTGAAAAACGGTTAAATTTATTAAAGTAACGGAGGGACACTAAATGAGTAAGATTTTGGATTTGAGACAGAAAAGAGCGTCACTATGGGAAAAGACAAAGAAATTCCTTGACGACGCAAAACGTGAGGATGGTATGCTGTCAGCGGATGATGTGGCTGCATACGAAAAAATGGAGGCTGACATTGTCTCGCTTGGCAAGGAAATAGATATTCTTGAGCGTCAGACGGAGATGGAGAAACAGCTTAACGCTCCCGTAAATACACCTGTTCGTGAAAAGCCTGATAACGGCGCCGGAATAAAAACAGGCAGAGCGAGTGATGCGTATAAAAACGCTTTCTGGAAGCTGATGCAGAACAATCAGCTGTCATATTCGGTGCATGATACCTTGCAGATTGGCACAGACAGTGAGGGCGGATACCTTGTGCCGGACGAATATGAGGCAACGCTCATTGACAAGCTTACCGATGAAAATATTATGCGCGGACTTGCCACGATTATCACAAGCGCCAACGGCGACAAGAAAATCCCTGTGGTTGCGTCACACGGTGAAGCGGTATGGACGGATGAAGGCGAGGAATATACCGAAAGTGACGATGAATTCGGCACAGTGTCGCTCGGAGCGCATAAGCTCAGTACAATAATCAAGGTTTCAGAGGAACTGCTTAACGATTCGGCATTTAATCTTGAAACATACATATCATCCGAATTTGCAAGGCGTATGGGCGCTGCCGAGGAGCTTGCGTTTATCAACGGTAACGGTACAGGCAAGCCTACGGGAGTCATCAACACAGCCGAAGTCGGCGTCACATCTGCGTCGGCAAATGCAATCACAACAGACGAGATTATCGACTTATATCACAGCCTCAGGACACCGTACAGAAAGAATGCTGCTTTTCTTGCAAATGACAGTACGATTAAGGCTATTCGAAAACTCAAGGATTCCAACGGTCAGTATCTCTGGCAGCCGGGGTTACAGGCAGGACAGCCGGATACAATCCTGAACAGACCTATACATACATCGGCATATATGCCTGAAATCGGCAGCGCAAATAAAATTCTGCTGTTCGGTGATTTGAAATATTACTGGATAGCGGACAGACAGGGACGCTCATTCCAAAGGCTTAACGAGCTGTTTGCAAAGAACGGACAAGTCGGTTTCAGGGTGTTCCAAAGAGTGGACGGCAAGCTGATACTGCCGGAAGCGGTAAAAACAATGGCTATGGCAGGCTAAGGAGGAGAATATGAAGATTAAGGTAACAACCTCATGTTCGGGTCTGACGTTTAGTTTCTCCGCAGGTCAGATTGTGGATGTGGATAAGAAAATCGGTGACGATTTAATAAAATGCGGCTTTGCCGAAGAAATCAAATCAACGCGCAGCAGCGGTGACACCAAACGCAAGAGTGTGAAAACCGAGCCGGAGGAAGACAACGATGCTGACGATTGATGAGGTCAAACAGTATCTGCATTTAGACTCGGACGCGGAGGACGATTATCTTCGGATACTCGTTCTTTTAGCTTGCGAAATGTGCGAAAACTACACGCGGCTTGAACTGCCCAAACCGCTGCCTGAAAGCTACAAACAGGCAATGCTCGTGTGTATCGGATATTTTTTTGAACAGAGAGACGGTACAAAGAGCGGTGTTCCAAGTGTATTTTATACGCTCCTGCAGCCATACAGAAAGGCGGCGTTTTAGATGGATTTTTCGAAGCTGCGCCATAGGATAATTTTCTTAAAACCGCTTGACAAAAAGCTGAACGGAATGAAAGAGAATGTGCCTGTATGGATTCCGTTCAATCCTAATCTTGATAATAGCCTCAGTGTTGGCGGTAATACAGATGTATATATTACTGTGGACAGGACAGGCAACGCAATCCTGAAATCAATTGGTGGTCAGTTATACGCTCATCAGCTTTCTGTAAAAGAATATGCGGTGTGGGCATCGGTTGCTCCGACAACGGGTCGGGAATATGAAGAGGCACAGAAACTGCGCGGTGAAACCACGTATAAAGTGATTACGCGTTATTTACCGAATATTACATCCGATATGAAAATCATGTTCGGACTACAGGTACTTGATATTATTTCTGTTCTAAATATAAATGAGCGGAATACGGAACTTCAGATTATTGCAAAGGAGAAGGATTGCAATGGCAAGGAATATTGACGTGTTCGGATTTGATGAGCTTGAAAAAGCATTTAAGCGGTGCGAGAAAAATTATCCCAATCAGGCGGACGCATTCCTGATGGCGGAGGGACAGGCGGTTAACAAGAAAACAAAATCACTTACTCCTGTCAGAACAAAGAAACTGCGCAACTCATGGCGGCTTAAGAAGGTTAAGCAGTATAAAAGCGGTAAGGTACGCGTTGTGCGTATTCAGTCAACCGCACCGCATGCTCATTTGATAGAGCTTGGACATGAAGTCGTCAGTGGCGGACGCACCCGTGAACGCGGACGTACACTGAACCGTGTGCAGCGCAGCGCAAGAGGAATAAAGTCCGGCGGATATGTGGAAGGAAAGCATATGCTTGAAAAATCAATATCCGAAGCAAGAACTAAATTTGAAAGTGGCGCACAAAAAATGCTTGACAGGTTGATAAAGGATATTCAAATGTAGGGACACTAAAATGAAATGGACACTAAACAAATGATAACTGAAAAGGATATACAAACACGGATTTCAGAAATCCTTACGGATGCCGGGTTCAATGTGGTTGCATCCGAGGTGGAGGAGGGGTTTAATAAACCTGCCGTGTTTGTGTCGGTATTTCCTGCGGATGCTAAACTGCTTTCCTGCGGCGGAGCGGGCGAGGAAGTGACCGATTCAATAGAAATTAAATATATATCGGCTCTTGAAACTGTAGAGGACTGCATAGACGCGTCCCACAGGATTAAAGAGCTGTTTTTGTATCAGCCGTTTGATATTGCGGACAGGCATCTCACAGTTGAGGAGATGGAGTTTGATATTGAAAAGACTGCGCTGTATGTCTATTTTGATATTACATTTATTCAGGCGGTGGACAGAATTGAGGAGTATGAGGACATGAGTGAACTTGTGATACGAGGTGATGTTTAATGGGTTTGCCTGAAATACTGATTGAATTTAAGGCGAAAGCCGAAACTGCCGTAAGACGAAGTCAAAACGGAATTGTGGCGGTTATCTTATCGGACGATACAAAGACAGGCGACAGCAATCTCAGCTACAAATACAACTATGAGGCGGATATTGATAAATCCGACTGGTCGGCTGTCAATCTTGATTATCTTAACAAGATTTTTCTTGGCACACCGAAGTGTGTGCTTGTGGAGCGAATTGCCGCAAGTGATGATTATGAAGCTGCTCTGGCGAGATTGAAATATAAGCATTGGAATTGGCTTACCGTTCCCGGTATTGAAAAGAGGATTGGAGATGCGGCAACAATCCAACAGTGGATTATCGCTCAGAGGGCTGCTAAGAAAACATTTAAGGCGGTGCTTCCCGCAACGGAGAATACCGGGAACTTTAACGATGAGGGAATTGTTGAGTTTGCGACAGACAATATAAAGGTGGGCGCTAAGACATATTCAGTATGCGAATACTGCGCGAGAATAGCCGGACTTCTTGCAGGTCTTTCCATGACGGAGAGCGCTACATATCAGGTGCTTCCGGAGGTTGACGGCATAGCGGAAAGTGAAACGCCCGATGATGACATAGACAGCGGAAAGCTGATACTTATAAACGACGGTGAAAAGGTCAAGATTGCCCGCGGTGTTAATTCGCTTCATATTCTGTCGGGAGATAAGACGGCGGATATGAAGAAGATAAAAATTATTGAGGGCATGGACTTAATGCGCGATGATATACGCACCACGTTTGAAAATAACTACATAGGCATCAATAACAGTTATGACAACAAGATTATGTTTGTTGCTGCGGTAAATCAGTATTTTGACAGTCTTGTCCGTCAGGGCGTTTTATATGACGAATATGAAAACGCTGCCGATATTGATGTAAACGCACAGCGTGAGTGGCTTGCGGAGAAATACGATATATCCGAATATACCGATGACCAAATCCGCAAAGCAAAAACAGGAAGTTTTGTATTTCTTATCGCAAGTGTGCAGTTTGTAGATGCGATTGAAGATTTACGGTTTGCAATCAACATGGAATAGGGGTGATTTATTATGGCAGGTCAAAGAACTATGCCGAAGGTCGGCGCAGTTATTTCCGGTACACACGGGTATTTTTGGTGGAACAACTCTATTTGCTATGAGATTACATCCTTCGAGGCTAAAATCAAGACAAACCGAGAAACGATAAATTTCAGCGGACAAATGTGGGATGATTCCAAGCTGATGGGGGTATCGGGCTCATGGACTGCGAAAATAAAGAAGGTTTATTCAAGAGGAAAGACATATGCCGAAAAATTGTCACAGGGTATTGATGAACGACTGACGCTTGTGTCAAAGCTTGAAGACCCGGACAACGGCGGTACGGAGCGTGTTCAGCTTTTATCATGCTGGCTTGATGAGCTGACACTGCAGGCATTTGAAAACGGAAAAATAACTGAGGACGAGTTCAGCGGCGGTTTCGTTGGATTTAAGTATCTTGATACAATTGAAGACCCTTGCGCTTAATACAGGGACACTAAAAGATTTAAATATGGAGGGACAGTAAAATGGACAAAAATACAAAATTAACCTTGGCGGAGTTGATGAGACGCAAGGAGCAAATACTGGCGGCAAAGAAAACAAAGCAGACAAAAAATTTATACATAGCATCGCTTGATGCGGTAATTACGATAGAGGAGCCCGACGGCGCGCTATGCCGTGACGCAAACGATATGGAGCCGGGTGAGGGTGACAAATATATGTGTTACGAGTGTATCAAGGAGCCTAATCTTAAATCGCAGGAGGCTCAGGATGCATTCGGATGCGCAGAGCCGATGGATATTGTTGAATTGATATTCAAAGCCGGAGAAATTCCGCAGATTGCGATTGAGTGTATGAAGCTTGCCGGATATATGGGCGGTGTTGAAGCTGTAAAAAACTAATCCGGACAGACGGCGATATGCAGCTTATCCACTACTATTTGCAGAAAGGCTTTGATTGGGACAGACTTGCGGGTTTGTCGCTGTCTGAAAAAATATTCTTGAAAGCAAGCATGGAGCTTGCTGTTGAAGAGGAGGAAGAGAAGTATAAAGCATTGTTAGGCGGTGGTCGGTAATGGCAAGAAATATAGGCGCAACGCTGAGCCTGAATAACGGTAACTTCTTCACCAACATGAAGTCTGCCATCAGTGCGAGTAATAACCTTAAAAGCACACTGAACGGTACGACCACAGGCATGAAGACCTTTGGTTCGCAGTCGAGCAGTACGGGAAATATCATTACCTCGCTTGCCTCCAAAGCCGCCGTTGCGGTCGGAGCATTTGTCAGTATACGGCAAGCAGTTAATTTCGGCAAAGATGTTGTTAATACCGGAATGCAGTTTGAACAGGGCATGGCGAATGTGTCGGCTATATCGGGCGCAACGGGAGCAGAATTAACGGCACTTTCCGATAAAGCAAAGAAAATGGGCGCAACCACAAAGTTCTCTGCGATTGAGGCTGCCGATGCTATGGGTTACATGGGAATGGCAGGCTGGAACTCATCGCAGATGATTGACGGTATTGCGGGTATTATGAATCTTGCGGCTGCGTCGGGGGAGGAACTTGCGAGCGTGTCCGACATTGTAACGGACGCGCTTACAGCGTTTGGGTTAAAAGCAAGCGATTCCACTCAGTTTGCCGATGTTCTTGCGGTTGCGTCATCAAAATCGAATACGAATGTATCGCTTTTGGGTGAGTCTTTTAAGAATGTGGCGGCTACGGCGGGAGCAATGGGTTATTCCATGCAGGACACTACCACCGCGCTCGGTCTTATGGCGAATGCCGGAATTAAAGGCTCTGATGCGGGTACATCTCTGCGCGGTGTGATGACAAGGCTTGCAAAACCTACCGCGGAAGTCAAACAGGCCATGACGGCGCTTGGTATATCCGCCGTTAATACGGACGGAAGCATGAAACCACTGTCAACTCTTATACCTGAACTGCAAACCGCATTCTCATCTCTGACAGATTCTGAAAAGGGTCAGTACGCGACTATGATTGCCGGAAAGAATGCACTGTCAGGCTTTCTGTCAATTGTAAACTCAAGCCCGGATGATTTTTACAGCTTATCGGACGCAATAAATAATTCCGAGGGCGCTGCTCAGTCTATGGCAGATACAATGAACGATACCGTAAGCGGAAAGCTGACACTTTTGAAGTCTCAGTTCGAAGGTGTAAAAATTGCTATTTTTGACGCGCTCGGCAGTTCACAGTTTAAGGGTGTGCTTCAATCAATGTCAGACGGACTCGGCGCATTAACACCGTCTATTTCAGGAGTTACAGTAGCAATCGGCAACGGACTGTTTTATGCAATACAAGGTATATATAATATCGGAATGACTGTATTTACTGCGGTGAAAACGGCTGTTGAAAACAATCAGCCTGCGATAGAGAGATTACATACGGCTTTTGATAATGTTAAGAACAGTATTATCAACGCTTTCAGCGGAAACGGCACTGCGCTTATACAGACGCTTGCGAATGTAATTATTCCAACGCTCTGCAATTCATTATCTTTGGTGCTTAATATTGCGTCCGGAGTTATTTCTGTTGCGAGTACGCTTTCACCTGTAATTGCCAGAATTGCAGGGACTGTGACAGCCTATAAAATTGCCGTTACGGCGGCTAATGTTGTAGAAGGTATCCGTAACGGACTTATTGCCTTTTCGGCGGTTATGACGGGAACACAGGCGGCAGCATTTGCACCGCTGACCACTGCCACCATTGCTCAGATTGCGGCAACATCTGCGCTGAATGTTGTGACAGGCGTATTTGGTGCAATTATGACATTTGTCACATCGCCTATCGGATTGGTAGTTATAGCGATTGGCGCAGTTATTGCCATAGGTGTGGCGCTGTATAAGCATTGGGATACTGTCAAGCAATGGGCAGGCAATCTGTGGAATGGTATCAAAAATATTTTTAACGGTATAAAGAATACAATATCCAACGCTTGGAACGGTGTCAAGGAAACTGCGTCAAATGTATGGGGAGCAGTTAAAGATACTGTTTCCGAAAAGCTGAATAATATAAAAACCGCATACCAAGAGCATGGCGGAGGTATAAAAGGCGCTGCTGCAGGCGCTATGGAAGCCGTAAAAGGCTATTACACAGCAGGGTACACTTTTATCAATAATCTCACGGGCGGTAAACTCGGTCAGGTTGTTGACAGCGTAAAAACAAAGCTGTCTCCTATGGTGAATACCGTAAAGGAGAAACTGTCCGGCGTTAAGGACGCATTCCAAAGTGCATTTTCAAATGCGTTTGAGTTTGTTAAGAATTCATATAACGAAGGCGCACTCAAGCCTGTGGCAGATAAGGTAGTCAGTGCGTTCAGCGCGGTTAAGACCGCTATTGCAGAAAAATTTACTGGCATTAAAGATGCCATAGGAGAGAAACTGACTGCCGTTGGTGATGCCACAACAGGTGTAAAGGATAAAATTGCAGCAAAGTTCACAACCGTTAAAGACGCGGTAGTTGAGAAGTTCAACAGCATAAAGGCCGGTGTTGCGGTGGCTCTTGCCTCGATAATTGAAGTGGTATCCAATATTGTCGGCGGAGTTCGAAGTGTTGTTACAACAATTATTGAGGGAATACGGACGCATATCGGAAACGCGGCGGAAGCTGTAAGAACAAAGATAACCAATATTATAGAGGGCATTAAGCTGAATTTTCAGAATTTCTTTACAAGCATAAGGACTGTTTTTGAAAATATAAAGGCGGCGGTGTCAGGAATATTTGAAGGGATAAAAACTGTTGTGTCAGGTGTGTTTCAGACAATTGTCGGCATATTTACTCTCAATCTTGACACCATAAAGGGCGGCGTGCAGAACGTTATAACCGGGATTACAGCGATAATTGACGGTGCAAAGCAGGTGGTTATAAATGTATGGAATGCGATAACCTCTGCCGCGACACTGGCGTTTAACAATATCAGAACAGTTGTAACAAATGTTATTGAAGGGATAAAAACTGTAATTCAAAGTATTAAAGATACATTCAGCAATGTTTTTAATTCTGTGAAAAATATAGTGTCTAATGTCTTCAATTCTATAAAGACAACCATCAGTAACGTCTGGAATGGTATAAAGAACTTAATCAAAGCACCGCATATCGTGCAGACTGGGACAATAAGCATAGCCGGAATCAGCACGCCGATACCGAAACTCGGTATTCAGTGGTATGCAAAGGGCGGTATTATGACGCGTCCGACAATTTTCGGAATGAACGGCGGCAATGCAATGGTCGGCGGCGAGTCGGGAGCAGAAGCCGTACTGCCTCTTGATATGCTATGGTCAAAGCTTGCACAGTTTCTAACACCGCAGCCGGCGAGCGACAGACCTAATATCACTAACTATATTGAGGTAAAGGTGTATTCTGGCAATGACGATGATGAAACGCTTGCCAATAAGGTGGCTGCAAGGATTGTGGAGGTTATAGAGAATATGTAGACGGGAGGAACGGTATGGATATATATTTAAGCGTAAATAACAGAGCGGATATATTAAAAATTCCTGTTCTGCCTCCGTCATTCACGATAAGCAAGCCGCAGTCGCTGACAGCATTTGAAACAGTATCACAAGGAGAACTGCAGCTCATAGGAAGCCCGAAGTTGAAAAGTATTTCAATTTCGAGCTTTTTTCCTGTGCGCGATTATCCGTATCTTCGTGATACATCAATGAAAGGCTGGGAGTATGTCTACAAGATTGATACATGGATAGAGCAAAAACTCCCTATACGCCTTATTATTACCGATACGCCGATAAATATGGCAGTGGCAGTAAAGGATTTCAAATATACGATTAAAACGGACGGTGACCTGTGGTACACATTAGAGCTTGAGGAGTTTAATCTGCTCGGCTGGGAAAATCCGCAATCCGATGAGGAGGATGAAATTGATATGGAGGAATTAAATAAATTAAAAGAACAGGTTGAATATCTACTTGGCATTATTGAACCGTTGGCACATCCTATGATATACAATTATATTGATGAAAATATGCCGGAATGGGCAAGGGAAAGTGTGCAGAAGCTTATTGACAAAGGTGTGTTAAGCGGTGACGGCGACGGATGGAACTTAAACTACGACCAACTGAGAACGATAGTCTGGCTTGATAGATTGGGGCTGCTTGGATAATGGCGTCGGGAGTTGATGTGGCTAACAGAGCCAGAGCAGAAATGCAGGAAATCGGCGGTCAGTGCGGTAATAACAACAAATACACTCATTGGTATTCCGATAATGTAGAGAATATGGGATACAGTTTTTGGTGGTGTGCGGCTTTTGTCACATATGTTGTCCGTCAATGCGGCGTTCCGACGAGTGTTGTGCCGAATTATGCGTACTGTCCGAACTGTATTGATTGGGCGCGGAGCAGAGGACGGCTGTATTCAAAATCTCAGCTTACAAGCGGAGCATATATACTGCAGCCGGGAGATATATTCCTGCGAGAGGGGCACACAGGTATTATAGTATCGGTCAGCGGTAATCAGTTTACAACAGTTGAGGAAAATACAGGAGGTACGGAAAACTGCCGGACTGTGGGTAGCCATACTTGGACTTTTTCCGGTGGCAATTATGCATATGTGTTTAATCCGGATTATCCGGATAAAGTACAGAGCAATGGTTCATATTCTTCCAATGGAGTTGAAAGCTATATGTACTCGGAAAATTCCTACAGCGACAGCAGCAATGCGAGCGTTGTATGGAATAACCGTGTTAAGGAAAATATCCATCCGAGAATGCAGAGCCTTGCCCCAATTGCTCCAACAGGACAACTGACATTATATGCAAACGATACGGATATAACGAAAATAGCCGGAAACCTTGCGTGGAAAAACAGCATTTATGAACTCGCGACAACCATGTCTTTTGAAGTAGCAAAAACGGATGCGGCATATTTAAAGGATTTGATGTATATTCCACAGGTAGGGGATATTATTCGTATGGTAACGAATGTGGAGATATTCAGAGGTGTTATAACAAAGGCTGACGATGGTGATAAGAATAAAAACAAATATACGGTTGTTGATCTCGGCTGGTATCTGAACAAGACCAGTCAGACATATCAGTTTAAAAATATATCGGCAGCGGATGCTATAAAGGAAATATGTGCTGATTTGTCCATCGAAATCGCTATGCTGCCAGAGTTTAATGTTAATATCAATCAGATATATTTTGATAAAACCATATCGGATATATTAACGGATATTCTTAGTCAGTGTGACGGTGATTATAACTATGACTTTGTGCCGGAGGGATTGCGTATTTACAGAATAGGTGACCTTATTGCATATCCCGAATTTCGAGTGGCAAGTAATGTTGCGCAGGCATATTCGCTGGAGTATAAAGGCAGCGTAAGCCATAGCACATCCATTGAGAAAATGAAAAACTCAATTAAAATCACTTCGGAAAAGGATAATGTGTATACAGAATTGATGGTGCTACAAAATCGAGAGTTGATTGACAAGTACGGTTTTTTACAGAAAATCGTGAAGATTGATCCCGAAAAGGAAAACGCAGACGCTGTTGCAAAGCGTGAACTCAACGAAAACTCAAAAGAGAGTGAAACATATTCATTTGAAATTGTGGAGAAGTATGACAGCTATACCAGAGCGGGTGAGGTCATAGCGGTTGACGATACCAAGTACGTTATTGAAAGCACCGACCACAGTTTCAAGGATGGGTGGCATTATGATAAACTAGAATTACGGAAATTTTAGTCTGATTTTTTTGATTGCTTGTCTAATACGGATATGGTATAATTAAACTCAGAGTTAAATCGGAATATGTGAAGATGTTTTTGACAATAGCAAAGAAGTACAGCTTTGGAACTAACCATAACTGTACTTCTTGTTTTCGATGGTTAACTTAATACACTACGGCATCATCTGCAGTAAAACCGCCAAGCGAGTTTTCTTTTACCTGAATGCAGATATAAGTGAGTTCGGAATCATTTGCAGCGAAGAATTGTCTTTTTGCCATTGGGGCAATTTTCAACCAATCGCCTGCAGAAAGTTCTATTTCTTCGCTATCAATCACAGCTTTGCCTTTACCGGCGATAATACCGTAAATTTCTTCATTGTTCTTATGAGAATGAACGAATGGAATACTTGCACCGGCAGGAAGCTGATTGATGCTAATCTCTGCACCCGTTAAAGAAAGTTTTTCGTGAAGTTCTATTCTGCCTTCATTTCCGATGTTTGTTTTAGTGTAGTTTTTCATGATAAATACCTCCAAAATTTTTTAGCAATCTTTCCTTGCTTGACAATAGCTTATCACTGCACACATAGAAAAACAAGTACGCACTTTTTTATAACTATATACAATATTCAGAATGCGTGATATAATATGATGGTGAGGTGATAATGTATATGAAAACAAAAAGTGAATTACCTGATTGTCCGGTGGCAACAGCTGTGGAATTAATCGGTGGTAAGTGGAAACTACTAATTCTTCGTAATTTGAAAGCACGCCCATGGAGATTTAATGAATTGCAAAGAGATTTGGAAGGAATATCACAAAAGGTGTTAACCGACAGTTTAAGGCAAATGATTGATGATGGACTTGTCTATCGTCACGATTATCATGAATGGCCTCTGCGAGTAGAGTACGGATTGACAGAGCTTGGTCGACAGATGCTTCCGATTCTCGACGCACTTGCGGATTTTGGGAATTATTATAAATCAATCATTAATTAAAAAATGATAATTTTGATTTATACATTAGAATAACAAATTTCGGTTTATGGGCAAAATTAGGAATCATTTAGATATAATATATTAAAAACTTGGAGGGGTTATCAAATGACAGATACAATTAAAACATTAAAATCACGCCGTTCCTGCAGGAAGTTTGACGGCAGGCAGGTTACAGATGAACAGCTTAATACAATACTCGAGGCGGGAATGTATGCGCCCACGGGAATGGGAAGGCAGTCGCCTGTTATGGTAGTGGTTCAGGATAAGGAAACTGTTGCACAGCTTTCAAAAATGAATGCAGCTATTATGGGAACTGACAGTGATCCGTTCTACGGAGCTGCCACAGTCATCATTGTGCTTGCCGATAAAAATATCTCTACATATCTGTATGACGGCTCATTAGTAATGGGAAATTTGATGAACGCAGCCGAAGCGGTAGGGGTACAGTCCTGTTGGATACATCGCGCAAAAGAAGAATTTGAGAGCGAGGAAGGCAAAGCTTTACTTAAAAAATGGGGCATTGACGGCAATTATGAAGGTATCGGTCACTGCGTACTCGGATATGGAGAAAAAGCTCCGTTAAAACCGCGCAAGGATAACTATATTTATAGAGTATAAAAACGGTTTTATGAAAGTATATGATTAAAGGTAGGTGGAATTTTTGAATACAGTTGAAGAACGCATTGACCCGTCAATGACATTTCAGACAGAATTTGAGGAATGGGTGAATGACGGATGCGAAAAAGCTGAGGAATTAATGGGTAATTCCGATAAAGAAGATAAATAAAGTCAGAGGCGTATCATAAATGATGCGCTTTTTTCATGCTCTGAAAGGAGAAATTATGGGCGGTATAACAGATTTGGCAAGGCATATAAAAGACAGGGACAATCCCTCGCCGTACACGCCGATATTCGGTAAAATAATATCTTTGCCGGAACTTAACATACAGCTTGGAAACAGGATACTGCTTGACGCAGATGACATCAAAGCTACGTTTGATATATATGAAACGCAGACCTATGATAACCATACGGAATACATACATCTCGGCAAAGAAGTTGTGCTGCTGCCGTATAATGAAGATAACAAATTTGTTGTAATTGGGGTAATTCAATGAAAAATACATTTGACTTTGATTTCAAAATCGGTGAGTTCAGAATGAAGAACGGCAATCCTGTGGTGCTGACGGGTATTGACGCTCTTAAGCTGTGCATAGAGAAAACCATACGGACACAGCTTAACCGATGTTCTATATATAAAGGTCGGCAGTACGGCGCTAATATTGAGGATTTGGTTATCGGCAAAAGCTACGGAGTAGACTTTGCAGAATCGGAACTGCAGCGCGAGATTGAAACAGCTCTGCTTCAAAATGAGGACATCCATAACATGGACAGCTTTTCAGCCGTAAACCGTGGTTCTGAGCTTAATCTATCATTTACACTTGCTACAAGCTATGGAGCGATTGCGGAGGTGTATAAGTTTGACACTTGAAGAGATAATTGAATATATGCTGTCGAGCGTACCAGATGAATACGACATCTCGGTTGGCTCGTTTTTTTATGACCTTCTTTATCCTGTGGCGGAACAGGTGTATTTGCTTCAAAACAAGATAAAGACTCTGTCAACAAATACTTTTGCGCTTACAGCAACAGGGGAGTACCTCGACCGTAAGACAGCGGAGCAGGGTATCACGCGAAAGGCTGCCACCTATTCAAGCGGAATAGTACGCATCACGGGAAACCGCGGTGAAATAGTATCGAAAGGCTCAAAGGTTGCCGCTGACAATATTCTGTTTTCTGTGGACGAAACTATGAGCGTTCCCGAAAGCGGATATGTTGAATTGACTGCCACTTGCACAACTGCCGGAAGTATAGGAAATGTCAAGGCTGGCGAAATAAACCGGTTTCCCGTAACGCTGCCGGGACTTACTGCCGTTGAAAATATAACGGATTTCACAGGCGGTTATGATGCGGAAAGTGATGCTGATTTGCTTGAACGTTATCTTGAAAAGGTGTCGCGTCCGAATGTCAGCGGAAACAAGTATCACTATATCGAATGGGCAAAAGAGGTTGTCGGTGTCGGTGATGTGCGTGTTATTCCTCTCTGGAACGGAGCCGGAACGGTTAAAGTGGTCATTGTAGATACAGATAATCAGCCCGCTGATGCTGAACTGATTGAAAAGGTAAAAACACATATTGATGAAAACCGACCGATTGGTGCGGATGTCACGGTTGTAAGCGCAACTGCTCTTACGGTAAATATCACCGTCAAACTGACTACAGACGAAACGCCGGATATTCAGCAGAAAATTGAGGAGTCAATAAAAAGCTATCTCTCGATAGACGCACTTAAAAGAGCGTATATATCCTATGCTAAAATAGGCAGCCTAATTTTATCGGTTTCGGGAGTGGAGGACTACACAAATTTTAAAATAAATGGCGGAACGGCGAACATCACAATCGAAGACGGCGCTGTGCCTGTCTTAGGGAGCGTGGTGATTTCATGATTGTGAGACTCCCTGACTATTATAGGAAATCAAAGGTTGTAAAAGACCTGTACGCTGTAATTCAAAAGCTGCTTGATAAAGTAGCGGAAGATATTTCAGCGGAGGACTTGAGGTTATTCATAACTACAACCGATAACTTCTCATTGCATGAAAAGGATGTTGTATTGCCGGAAATCAGCGCGGACAATGAGACAAAACGCGCGAGGGTGATTGCGCGATTACAGGGAAATAATCTGCTTACCAAAGCGGAGCTTGAACGGCTTATTCGCATTTATGACAAGACAGGCTGCACAATAACGGAGGATTTTGCAAATTATACTGTAAACATTTTATTTGGAGGCAGGACAGGTATTCCGTACAATCTTGAACAGATATGTGAGGCCGTAGAAGAGGTAAAACCCGCGCATATAAAAGTAAATTATGAGTTTCTGCTCAATACATGGGGAGATGTGAGACGCAAGCTCGGAACATGGGGAAATGCAAAAGTATTTACATGGGAAGGCGGTCAGAATTATGACGGAAGGACGTGGTTATATGTAGATAACAATAATGTGTATTTAAGAGAAAACGGTGCAAATGCGTATGTGGTTTTGAAAAATGACGAGCCGTATGCGCATTTGTTGTAAGGGACACTAAAAAGAGAAAAGGGGGGACACTAAAATGGAATATACACAGAATTATAAATTCAGGCTTCCGGCGGATTCGGATATTATTGACATCGGTGATATAGATGAGAATTTTATAAATGTGGACGCTCTGATAGCTGCTTTGCGGTCGGACAAAGCGGATAAGAATTCACCGAGCTTTACAGGAACACCAAAGTCAACTACGCCGACGTCATCAGACAATTCCACGAGGATTGCCACAACCGCGTTTGTGCAGGCACTCATATCAAGCCTGCAAACAGCGGTAAATACCTCAATTGCAAATAAAGCTGATAAAACCTCACCAACATTTACGGGGACACCGAAATCGACTACACCAACCTCATCAGACAATTCCACGAGGATTGCCACGACCGCTTTTGTTCAGGCAATCGCAAATGATTTGAAGGAAAAAACAAATGCCATAAAGGTTTTTGTCGGAAATGCTTACTTGAGTGACGTTATTGAATTTCTGACAATGGAAATATGCCGTATTCAATATGGAGGTCACAGTGAGTATGAATTTTATAAAATCAGATGTATAGGATGCCAATTAAAAACCGGGGATTATGTGTCGAATGAATCGGGTCAGTATACGCAATACGGCAGCCGAAATTCCGGCACGGGTGATTTCGTTATAGGCTTTAATCCCGATTTGCTTGTCGCTCTGCCTATAACCGCAGTAACTTTGGATAACTGCTTTTATGTAGGTGCTGCAAATACCTCATATAAAACGGTGTCTGTTACGGATATAACAAATTGGACAGACGAGCGGGAAGAAGATGATGCAACATATGCCGAGTACGATGTTGCTGTGATTCAAATAAATAATAATTGATAGTGTTTATGAAAGACGGTGATTTATATGTCGGAGGATATTCGTTTGGCTAAAGGCGAAGATATGGATGCGCTTAAAGAAACGGTAAATGCTCACATAGGTGATGATTACATCCATGTAACCGCAATGGATAAGGAAAACTGTAACGGCAAAGCGGATTTGTCACTTTTGGATACGGAAGGCTATTTAAAGAAAAAGCTCGTCGGAGCATTGCCGTCGCTGTCAGCCGAATTTGATTTTACTGACGGTGTTTCTAAATTCAACGAGTCGAACCGCTGCACTGCAACGGTCGAGGAGGACGGCGGGGAAATATATCAGAAAATAACGACAGCCTCCAATGCCGCGAATGCATATGCGTTCGCTTTTTTAGATTTTTCTAAATATACAAAGGGAGCAAAGGAAATCATCATTGAATTTGACACAAAAATCAACGGTGACAGGTGGTATATCGGACTGTCGGATTTAAGTCAGCGTCCGGGCGAATCGTACAGAACGGCATATGACCATACGGGAGTTGTGTTTTCGCAGGGAACAAAGGACGGAAACTATTATTATATCAACGATAACCTCACATGGAAGGACAGCTTTTTTAACGGCTGGGTACATAGCTCTATCACGATAAATTTTGATGAGAAAACCGTTGCATATCAAATATCAAACGGAAATACATCTGCCACATTAAGCGGTAAGATTTCGTTTTATGACGAAGCAGCCGAACAGGTGACAGGACTTGAAATTTATTCGTATGTAAACAATGTTGAGATGTGCATTGACAACATCAGCATCGCATCAAATTTCGGCGGAGAGCGAGATGAACGCACTGTTTATGTCATATCTGAGGACGGTGCCTTTGCCGAGTACATCTATATAGACGGTAAGCCTGAGTGCATCGGACGAAGTGATATAGCCGAAAAGGTTAATGATTTGCTCGAAAGAGTAATTGCATTAGAAAATAAATAAGGGAGGAAAGCCAATGGAAAGCACAATTATTGTAGCGGTACTGTCGCTGATAGGAACGCTCGGCGGTTCGATTATCGCAGGTATTGTTTCAAACAACAAAACTCTGTACAGAATTGAGCAGCTTGAGCGGAAAGTGGAGAAGCATAACAGTGTTGTTGAGCGTATGGCAATTGCTGAAAATACACTTAAATCTCAGCAGCACCAAATTGATGAACTGAAGGGAGAGAAGCAAAATGATTAACTGGAAAGTAAGATTAAAGAATCCGATGTTCTGGGCGCAGCTGGCAATGTCGGTGATTATGCCTATACTTGCATATCTCGGTCTTACAGCAGAGGATTTAAGTTCTTGGACAAGGCTTGGTGATGTGCTTTTGCAGGCAATATCAAGTCCGTATATTTTGGGACTGGTTCTTGTAAGTGTATACAATGCAATTACAGACCCGACAACAAGCGGATTTACGGACAGTAAGAGGGCGCTTACATATGATAAGCCGAATAACGATAAGGAGAGCAAAATATGAGCGCAGCAGATAAGGTTATAGAAATAGCCGAGAATGAGGTCGGCTATCTTGAAAAGGCAAGTAACAGTAATTTATACGAAAAAATGCCAATGCCGGAAGTAATAATTATACTAAGTATTGGGCGGAGATAAAGCCGGAATATCAAGGTCAGCCGTGGTGCGCCTGCTTTGTAACATGGTGTTTCGTACAGGCATTCGGTAAAGATAAAGCTGCACAACTGCTTAAACATTATCCATATGTGTACTGCCCGACAATGTCGGGTCTTTTTAAATTATACGCAAATCCCCAAAGGGGCGACATTGTTATTTTCAAGAATAACGGAACATTCACACATACGGGAATTGTAACAAACGTGAACGGTGATTATTTCACTACGATTGAGGGCAACACCTCTGGTGGCTCTGCGATAATCGCCAACGGCGGTGGTGTATGCAGTAAAGGTTATCATAACAGTAACCTGCCGGGTACGAAATTTTGCAGACCGGAGTATAGCTTAGTGGAGGAGGATGAACTTATGAGCAAGGAATATGAGGAACTGAAAGCGAAAATAGCAGAACTTAAGGCTGCCGTTGATGAACTGAAAGGTAAGATGATTTACAACTATGTGGATAAAAATATGCCCTCTTGGGCAAGACCGACCATTCAAAAGATGATGGACAAGGGATTTCTGCAAGGTGATGAAAACGGCTGTCTTGGACTGACGGACGAACTGCTGCGTGTATTTGTGATAAACGACAGAGCAGGAGTTTACGACCATAGATGGGACGGTACAAGCGAATAATTAATTTTATGCCCGTTAGAGATTGATTTCGCTGACGGGCATTATTTTTTGATTTTTGGTTCTTGTTACTGACAATAGTGTCCTTTTATTGTTAGAAGGACTAATTCTTTTTATAAATAACGGAGGTAATCGCAATGGAAGAAAACAAAGATGTATTGGTGTCAATCGGAGAAAAATATATGCTTACCATAAAAGAGGCGGGCGCATATTTCAATATAGGAATCAAAAAAATGCGCAGACTTGCTGAGGATAATCTCGGAGTTTTCTCGGTTTACAGCGGTAACAGGTATTTAATAATACGACCAAAATTCGAGGAATATATCTGCCAAACTTCTACGATATAAATTGATTTTATTTGCCGTAAGTAGTTGACTTTCAGCACCTTTAGAGTGATATATAGTGTAAGCTGAATTTAGCTTAGAATCAAATGAAAAGTAAAAGTTAAAAGGCAGAAAGGAAGGCGTACGATTATGCAGAGAGTGACAGCGGAGAATAAGGATTTATTAAATCCATCAGAAACGATTGAATATTTTAAACTCAGCAGAAGAAAGTTTTATGCTCTTATCAAAGAAAAGCCGGATAATGATTTTATTGTTTTCTACGGCAGCCGCAGGCTGATTATCCGAACGGCATTTGAGAAGTATATCTTAAAACACCCGGAGCTTAGGAGGTGCAGATAATGGGCATCAGAGGAAGAATAAGACGAGATTCAAAGCACAGAGTTTTGAGAGCGGGAGAGTCAATAAGAGCGGACGGCAAATACCAGTTCAAGTATCATGTAGACGGCAAACCGCATTTTGTGTACAGCTGGAAACTTGAACCTACAGACAAATTACCTGCCGGAAAGAAACCGTGTCTTTCATTAAGGGAGCTTGAAAAGCAAATAGGATATGATTTGGAATCACAGTCAGATCCGATGAGAAAAAATATAACGGTGAGTGAGCTTGTGGAGAGATACCTTTCCACTAAAACAGGAGCGAAACACAGCACAGTGGCAAATTACAACTTTGTGAGGAATATCTTAAAAAATGAGCCGTTCGGGGAGAAAAAAATAGCGGAAATTAAAACATCAGATGCAAAGCTTTTTCTTATTAAAATGCAGAGTGACGGCAAAGGCTACAGCACGGTCAAGACGGTGCGCGGAGTTTTAAGACCGGCATTTCAGATGGCGGTGGACGATGATATTCTGAACAAGAATCCTTTCGAATTTCAGCTTGCCGGGGTTGTGGTGAATGATTCTCATACACGGAACGCGATTACAAAGGAGCAAATGCGACAGTTCTTGAAATTTGTACATGACGATAACTGCTACTGTAAGTATTACGAGGTTGTTTATATTCTCTTTCATACGGGAATGAGAATATCTGAATTTTGCGGACTTACACTTAGAGATATTGATTTAAAGAACCGAATTGTAAATATTGACCATCAGCTTCAGAGAACATCGGATATGCAGTATGTGATTGAATCAACGAAAACCAATGCCGGAACAAGAAAACTTCCGATTACCGAGGAAGTGGCAAAGTGTTTTCAAGCTATTATTGAGGACAGAGAACCGCAGCAAAGAGAAAAAATGATTGACGGATATGCCGGATTTTTGTTTTATGATAAAGATAACAATCCACTTGTGGCAATGCATTGGGAACATCGTTTTAACCATATGGTACAGCGATACAACGATATTTACCGTATACAGATACCGAATATTACACCACACATTTGCAGACATACCTATTGCAGTAACATGGCGAAATCAGGAATGAACCCAAAGACATTGCAGTACCTTATGGGGCATAGCGATATCGGTGTGACCTTGAACACATACACACACCTCGGACTGGAGGATGCGGCAGGTGAACTTAAGCGTATGGAGGACTTGGAGAGCGCAAGGAAAGAACTTGATAAAACCTCCGGTAGAAAAGCGGTAACACAGAAGATGTTTCGAGCGGTTTGATGAATATATGAGTAAGGACGGCACTCAGGCTATGGCTTGGGTGCCGTTTTTTTGCTACAGTTCGTTGTTTTCACTACTGTTTTGTGTAAAATTTTGTCGGCATTGTGAATTGATATGATGTGTGGAATATGGTATAATTATTTAGATGTATAAATCAAAATTTGCGGAGGTATACGAAGATGTATGATTGCGGTTTTACAAAAGAGAATAACTGGTTTCGATATCGTGCCGGAGCAATTGTAATAGAAAATGGCTGTGTATTGTTTGCGGGTAATGAAAATGAAAACTACCTGTATTCCATAGGCGGTGGAGTTCATATGGGAGAAACGGCTGAGGAAGCAGTAGTGCGAGAAGTGTTTGAAGAAACGGGCATACATTACGAAATAGAAAGGTTGGCAGTTATCCACGAGAACTTTTTCAGCGAGAATAGCGGGACATTGAAAGGATTAGATTGCCACGAAATTTCTTTCTATTTCTTGATGAAACCAAGAGGAACACAAGAGCTTAACAGCAATAGCACAACGAATGGGGTAAAAGAAGAAATGCATTGGATACCCATAGAAGATTTAGATAAATATAGGGCTTTTCCGAGTTTTTTGAAAGATTATCTCAGCAAAGAGCATTCCGGAATAGAGCATATAATAACCGATGAAAGATAACGTCAAATTCCAGTTTATCGAACAAAAAACAAGAATAAATCCCTTAGTAGTAAACACCCCCAATTTTTACTACGATTCTACTACTAACGGTGTCCGCAATTTGCACTCATCTGCCATATTTTGCACAGTGCGTTCTGCCAAACGCTGTTTTTGATGCGTTTTGTAAATACCGCAAATATGGGCAAAACACGGCACTTTACGGCTTTTTATGAAAGGAAAAGATTATGATTAAGATACTATTTGTCTGCCACGGCATGCTGGATAATTAGTGCGGTCGGAATAGCCACCTATGTGAGCAAAACGTGGCAAATCATACCCTTAGAAAACCAATTTACTACATTTCTACTACTATTCTTGGTATTAGTTTGTTATAGTATAATTTTGACTTGAAAAACGTGGCAAATCGGGGCATTTCAAGGCATTTGCAGACTAATGTTAAAAGAAATGTATGTTTGCTATCAGATTATTTTCAGTATATTTATAGCATTTTCGTACAATGGTGTGATTACATGAGATATTGATATATTTATATAATAACATTTAAACTAGGATTATATGATGAATACATTTTGTGCATATAGCACTTAGACTATGGTTTAAGTGCTATTTTTTGTCTGCTTTTTTGTTGAAAAATGTCGGAATTGTAAATTGATATGATGTATGGCATATGGTATAATTAAAATAGATTAAGATAATTAATACACTTGTAAAAGTGAGGGTAATTATAATGAAAAATACTAATAAAGTATCAATAAAAACAATTTCAATAAAACATTTTCGTTCAATAACATCGGTTAATATTTCGGCGGATAAACTCAATATATTTGTTGGATTAAATGATGTTGGAAAATCTAATATTCTTAAAGCATTAAATCTTTTCTTTAATGGCGAAACAGATTATAATCAGGGCTTTGTGTTTGAAAAAGATTTTTCTAAATTATTTCCTGAAAAGAATAAAAAAGCAAAAGAAATTGAAATAAAGATAACTTTTGATATACCAAAGAACTATAAAGATTCAGGGGAATACATATGGACGAAAAGTTGGAGACAACAAGGAATTGTAAAAGACGAAATTGCCTCCAAACAAGGTGGAACAATTCCATCGAGATCTAAAATCCCTAATTTATTAAAAAAAATAACATTTAGATATGTACCCGCAGTAAAAAGTAGTGACTACTATAATTTTTTACTTATAGAATTATATAAGGCAGTGTCATCTGCAGTAGATAGTCCATTAAAAATAGCATCTAATGAATTTTCACAAACTTTGCGAAAATACACATCGTCTTTAAGTAAATTATTATTAGAACATATTGACTTAAAAAGTGAACTATCGCTACCTGAAAATTTTTCGGAAATATTTGAAATGTTGATGTTTAATACCCAGAATACTGATTCTAATATACAGATTCCTTTACAATTAAGAGGTGATGGAATTCAAGTTAGACATATTCCAATTATTTTGAAATATATTGCTGATGAAGATTATAAAAAATTAAATTCACGTGGAGCTGTTAAAATAACTACTATATGGGGGTTTGAAGAACCTGAGAATGGATTAGAATTGAGAAAAGCATTTGAGATGGCTGATGAATTTTATGGATATTCAAATGATATACAAATTTTTGTTACAACTCATTCTCCTGCATTTTATTCAAAAAAAGAAGAAGTTGGTGTAAAAATATTATTCGTAAAAAAGAATCCAGAAACGAAAAATACTATTGCCGCAACAAGTCCGGATATAAAATTTATAAATGAAAGTTTAGGCTTAATGCCTATTGTTGCACCGTATATTGCAGAAAAAAATAAGCAAATCTGTCAAATTAAAGAACTATGGAAAAATGAACCGCTTATAGATGAACCAACAATTATGGTAGAAGGCATTACTGATAAAAAGTATTTAGAATGGCTATAGATTCGCTATCAATCAACTTAAAAAGTAAATTGGAAAACAATGAATTAAGAATTATTACACGCGAAAAAAATGGTGCTGGAACCACCTTAATTAAAAATTGGGTATTTGCGTGGTTGCATTCTGGAAATAAATCTAAAATGATGGCTATTTTTGATAGAGATGAAGCAGGAAAGAGTGCTATAGACAGCATTAAGGAATATAGACCATATCAAGAACAAAATAACAAAACACATGTAATAGCAGTACCATTGGAACCATCGGATAATATTATTAATTTATACAAAGTGAATTTTAATATTCAGTATGAAATAGAACATTTGCTAAGCATTGAAACTTGGGAAAAAGCAATTAGAAAAAAATATGTATCAGCAAGAACGTCTAAAGAATTATTGATTTCTTGCAATAGAAATTTAAAAAGAAATGAAAGTATTGATTCTATAATGGAAGAAAAAATATCAAATGAAAAAATACGTGAAACTATTGCAAATTACAATCCTCATAAGGATAAGAAAGCACAATTTTGTGATATGGTAGAAAAACTATATGAAAAACAAGAAATAAAAAATATTTTTGATGGTTTTCAAAAAACTATTATAAAGATAGAAGATTATTTTGACAAATGAGTTTCATCAAAAGAAGTTATCAATATTTACTATGTTTTTACTACTAACCGTTGCATTGATTTGCCGTATTTTATCTAGTTTCGGATTTTAGATGGTAATTAAAATATGATGTGTGTGAGTTTCTGTTGTCACGGCATGCTGGATAATTAGTGTAGTCGGAAGAACAACTATGTGAGCAAAACGTAGCATTTGCATACGAATATTAAAAGAAATGTATATTTGCTATCGGATTATTTTCAGTATATATAGCATTTTCGGACAATGGTGGATACAGAAGCATAGGCTATTGTTATTGGTGATGGCACTACATCTGATTTATATAATAACATTTAAACTAGGATTATATGATGAATATATTTTGTACAGATAGCATTCAGACTACGACTTGAGTGCTTTTGGAAATTTAGCTTTTTGTAAAAAAATATCGGAATTGTAAATTGATATGATGTATGGTGTGTATTATAATTATATAATAGACAAATTGAAATTTATATAGTTGATAAATTTTTATTTTACGGGCAATTGATTATGCTACAAAGTGACAAATGATAAATATACAAGGAGAATATTGATATGAAAAATAGAAGAAAGTTTTCTGTTTTTATAAGTTCTACATATGAAGATCTTAAGGAAGAAAGACAAGCTTTGATAGGTGTAGCATTAGAAAATAATTTTATTCCTATAGGAATGGAGCAATTTCATGCTGCACCTACAAGCCAATGGAATGTTATAACAAAGATGATTGATGAGTGTGATTTTTACCTTTTGGTTATTGGCGGTCGGTATGGATCAATCGATGAAGAAACCGGTATAAGTTACACAGAGAAAGAATACAATTATGCAAAAACTAAAGGACTACCAGTGCTTGTACTGATTAAGAATTCTTCGGCTATTACTGAAAGTGAAAAGGATACTGGAGATGATAAGTATGATAAAATGAGAAAGCTTGATGAGTTCAGAGAAAAAGTCAAAAATGATAAAAATACTGTTGATTTTTTCTCTGATATAAACGACTTAAAATATGCGGCATCACCGACATTTAGCAATGCCATTAATTATGTTGATGATAATGCTGGATGGGTTCGATATCAAGATGTAGTAGATGTAATTAATGAAGATGTAGAAAGACGAAATAAGGCAAATGCTGAACTTGGAGAGCGTCAACAGAAAATGTTAGAAAATATGAAACTAATGATTTCTCAATTTGGCAATAGACTAACTGATTTGGAGAATAACAAATTAATCATAGAGGAAATTCCAACAGTAACAAATGAAGATATCAACAAATTATTTCAGGATGAAAAAGAAACATTAATTATTGGAAATCAAGAGAAATATAAATCAGTTGTAGGTCAAAATGATGTCGGTAACATTTCTATAGAATCCGCATTTCTGTTAGTGTATGCAGCTGAGGGTAATGGTCAAATTATGAAGATACAAACTATTGGCACACCTACTCAGGTTTTTACATCAGGTAAGAATTTTATGGCTGATTATTCAAAAAGGGAGTCAGCAAGGTGGGTAGAAGCTTTAGACCGACTTATAGAATGGGGATGGGTTAAAGATGTAAGTTATAAAGGTGAAATATTTGAATTGACAGGGACTGGCTATAATAAGGCGGATTGGTTGAAGGATGGTATGAAAATTGATACATCAAAAGACCCGCTTGATGAGTTAAAAAAGTTTGAAGATTGATTTTTTATGAATATGGTAGTTAAAACTTAAAGTTTATAAATTAGATTCAAAAACATCTGAAAATCCCTTAGTAGTAAAGCTTTTAATTTTTACTACGTTTTTACTACTAACCGTTGCATCGATTTGCCGTATTTTGCCTCGTTTCGGATTTTTGTGACAAAATCAAAGGCAAAATAAACGATTTGGTATGTTCGGCAAATCGGGGCAAATCATAGCAAAATATAGCATTTTAGGAGGTAGTTAAAATATGCTGCGTGTGCTTTTCTGTTGCCACGGCAATATATGCAGGTCGCCGATGGCGGAGTTTGTGATGAAAGATTTAATTAAAAAGGCAGGGCTTAGTGATGAGTTTTTCATAGCGTCTGCGGCAACGAGTACAGAGGAAATCGGGAACGGTGTACATTATGGTACGCGCAAAAAGCTTGCGGAATTCGGTATTTCCGTTGACGGAAAATATGCGGTTCAATTAAAAAAATCCGACTATGCCAAATATGACTACATTATCGGTATGGACAGTTACAATTTACGAAATATGAAACGTATGTTACCGAATGATACCGAAAACAAAATACACCTTTTACTTGATTGGTCCGACAATCCGAGAGATATTGCGGATCCATGGTACACAGGTGATTTTGATGTGACATACAATGATGTACTTGAAGGTTGCACTGCTTTACTCAAGAAAATCAAAAAAGAGCTTTAAAGCTCTTTTTTTATACCAAATACCTCAAAAATATTATACATTAAAACATAAAAAAATACAATTTATTTGTTACTAAAGCCGAAATCGGTGGTATAAATAAAATAGAAAGGAAGTGAGTTAGTATGAAAATCACATTTTTAGGTGCGGCACACGAAGTTACGGGCAGTTGTACGCTAATAGAAACGAACGGAAAAAATATTCTTGTTGACTGCGGAATGGAACAAGGTGCTGATATATTTGAAAATCAAGAAATCCCCGTAAATCCAAATGATATTGAATGTGTATTGCTTACTCATGCACATATTGACCATTCGGGTAATTTGCCGTTACTTTACAAAAACGGTTTTCGCGGTAAAATTTACGCGACGAATGAAACATCCGATTTATGCGAAATAATGTTGCCGGACAGTGCGCATATTCAAGAAACTGAGGCGAAATGGCGAAACAGAAAAGCAAAGCGTGCCGGCAGGGAAGAATATGTTCCGATTTATGATATGGACGATACTATCGGTGTGCTTCAGCAATTCCGTCCGTGTAATTATGATGAGAAAATAAGAATTTTGGAAAATGTCGAAATAAGATTTCACGATATAGGTCACTTGCTCGGCTCATCTTGTATAGAAATTTGGATAACAGAAAGCGGTATTACAAAGAAAACAGTTTTCAGCGGTGACGTGGGAAATACAAATCAACCGATTATAAAAGACCCGACTCCGATTTATGATACGGACGATACCGATTATCTTGTTATAGAGTCCACCTACGGAAACAGATTTCATACGGAAGTACCTGATTATATAACATTGCTTGCGGGGGAATTTCAGAGAACATTTGACAGGGGCGGAAATGTTGTTATACCGTCATTTGCTGTAGGAAGAACACAAGAGCTTTTATACTATATACGTCAGATTAAAGAACAAAATCTTGTAAAAGGTTACGGTGATTTTTCTGTGTACGTGGACAGTCCTTTGGCGAATGAGGCTACCGCGATATTTTTACAGTGTGACGTAAAATGTCTGGACGAAGAAGCGAGAGCGTTGGTGGACAGCGGTATAAATCCGCTTACATTCAGCGGATTAAAACTTGCCGTTTCAACTGATGAGTCTGTTGCAATTAATTTTGACGAAAAGCCGAAAGTTATAATATCGTCAAGCGGTATGTGTGAAGCGGGAAGAATACGGCATCACTTAAAACACAATTTGTGGCGAAGAGAATGTTTGATTTTGTTTGTCGGCTATCAGGCAGAGGGAACGCTCGGCAGAATGTTGTGTGACGGTGTTAAGAATGTAAAACTGTTTGGTGAGGATATAGAAGTAAATGCCGAAATTAAAATGCTTGACGGAATAAGCGGACATGCAGACAAGAACGGTCTTATAAAGTGGCTTAAAACATTTAAGAAAAAGCCTGAAATTGTTTTTGTTAATCATGGCGAGGAAAAGTCTTGCGATGAATTTACCGATTGTATCAGAAATGAATACGGCTATAATTCTGTTGCACCGTACAGCGGTACTTGTTACGATTTGCTGACAGGTGAAGTGGTTGTACAGACGTACGGCATACGCGTGCAGAAAAAGAAAACTACAAAACGTGCTGCGACTGTATTCGGCAGACTTATTGCCGCTGCGGAAAGATTGCTTGCAGTTGCAAGAAGTTGTGAGGGAATGGCCAATAAAGATTTGGCAAAGTTCGCAGACCAGATTGATATGTTGTCTGAAAAGTGGAAAAGATAGATAACCAACCCACAGTCGACTGCGTCGACAGCTCCCCTCAATGGGAGCCATACAAAAAACCTTTCCTTGAGGAGAGGTGTCACGAAGTGACGGAGTAGTGGAAAAAGCATAAAGCATAAGAAAGCCACCCCACATTCTACTGTGTCAACAACTCCCCTTAAGGGAAGCCATATTGAATACGGCGATCGAATTGAACACCCTGGCCGTTTCAAATTGAACACCTTCG